>WBZN01000294.1_pt1 | contig 51373 bp, 55 predicted proteins | sample 5204281 | NCBI WGS metagenome assembly WBZN01 (sample SAMN12344347, study PRJNA552823) | activated sludge metagenome | biome: Activated sludge suspended growth; feature: Nitrification reactor; material: Wastewater; isolation source: activated sludge from nitrification reactor of wastewater... | reverse complement strand
CCCTGCTGGCGATGGGCCGCGTGGCCGCACAACTGGGGCGCCCTGGCGAATCGCGCGACGCGCTCACCCGGGCCGCCGCGCTGTTTACCCGCGTGAGGAATGCGAGAGGATGGAACGAGACGATGGTGCAGCTGGGACTTCTGCAGGTCGTCGAAGGCTCGGCAGATGCCGGACTCTCGTCCTTGCAGCAGGCGGCGGAAGAGGCGCGCACTCGGCGCCACGTCGATCAGCAGTTCACCGCCACCGTCGCGCTCGGAGACGCCTATTGGCTGCTGAGCCGCCTCGAAGATGCCCGAGCGACCTACCTGGACGCCCTTGCGCTGGCCCAAGCGGAGCATCACCTGCCATTCGAAGGCATGTTGCATCTGCGGCTCGCCCGGCTCGATCAAGGGAAGGATTCGCTGGATGATCGGGTCGCGCTGGGGAAACGGGCCCTTCACATTGCCCAGGCGATACAGGATACCGCCGGCGAAGCCGATGCCTGGTCGCTCCTCGCGGACCTTTACCGGCAGTTAGGACAGCAACCGGAAGCGGAAGCGGCGGAGACGCGGGCGCTGGCGATGTATCGCAGCCGGGAACTCTTCGTACACGGTGTCCGGTAGGCAGAGGCTAGCCTGCTCGAGCGCCCGGGCCGGTCAAGCGGCCCGGGTCGCGCGCCAGGCCGTGCCCGCGCTGACCAACAGCAGCACCGTCGAGAGGAGATAGGGCGCTCCGGGCAACTGCCAGTCGGCTTGCGGGCCGATGAACGCCGCAAAAGTCTGGGTGAACAATGTCGGACCGATCAATCCGGCAATGCCGGTGAGGCTGGCAATCGCCCCTTGCAGTTGTCCTTGCTCAGAGGCGCTCACCCGGCGCGTCATGAACACCTGCGCGGAGGGACCGGCCAGTCCCCAAAACGCCATCACGGGAATACCAAGGCAATACAGGAACGGCGTGGGCGCCAGCCCATAGATGGCGAAGCCGGTCGCGCCGCAGAGGAGCCCCGTGAGCAACGTGCGGCGCTCCCCCAGCCGCGCCGTGATGGGCCGCACCAAGGTGCCCTGGACAATCATGGCGCACATCCCGACCGCCGCAAGAGTGAATCCCACTGCCGACGGACCCCAGCCATACCGATACCCCAAATACAACACGGCCACGCTGGGCAGCACCCCGTGAGCCAGGTTCATGAGAAAATTGGCGGCCGCCAGACCGAACAGTTCGTGATGGGAGCGCAGAAGGATCAAGGCGCCGGCCGGGTTGGCCCGCTGCCATCGGAACGGAGCCCGCTTCTCCACGGGAAGTGATTCCGGCAAGACAAAAAATCCGTAGCAGGCGTTGAGCACACTTGTCGCAGCGGCGCCCCAGAAGGGCCAGCGTGGATCAATCGCGCCCAGTAGGCCGCCTACAGCCGGTCCCAGCACGAAGCCCAGCCCGAACGACGCCCCCATCATACCGAACGCGGCGGCGCGTTTCTCCGGCGGCGTCACATCAGCGATATACGCGCCTGCGGTGCTGAAACTCGATGATGCGATCCCGGATATCACTCGACCGGCGAAGAGCCAGGCCAGGCTGGGAGCCAGCGCCATCAGGATGAAATCGAGGCCGAGCCCCAAATTGGAAAGGAGCACCACCGGACGACGCCCGAACCGATCGGAGAGGGCGCCCTGAATCGGTGAGCAGACAAACTGCATCAGCGCCCAGGACGTACCCATCAGACCGTATATTTCCGCCGCCTGCGCCGTGTCGCCGCCCAGAAACTCCTCGACCAGTTTCGGCAGCACGGGAATGATAATCCCGAACGACAACATGTCGAGGACGACCGTGACGAGGATAAACAAGACCGCCGCTTGCCGCGGCTGCACTGCTGGCTGAGGCTGATTCATGAAGTGCGCCATCGTAGCAGGCTCGCGACCCCGCCGCACAGAAAAAGGCGGGATGATGCACGGCAGGCCGTGCCTCCTCTTGCAACCGGTTTTCTGGTACGCTTCCAGCCGATGCCCGCCACGCTCCAGGCCTTCATCGCCATTTTCATGCTCGGCGCGTTGCTCCGTTCCTCCGGGCTGCTCGGCAAACGGCACGCGGAACAGCTCGCATCCATCGTCTTTTCGATCAGTCTGCCAGCGACGATTGTCGTCTCACTCGATCATGTCGCCGTGGCTCCCAGCGCGTGGAAGCTGCCCGTCGCAGCCTGCCTGATCACACTCTCCATGGAATTGTGCGCCTGGCCGCTGGCGCGCGTGCTTCACCTGCCGCGCGCATCGCAAGGCGGATTTCTACTGGGCACCGGCTGCATCAACTCCGTGTACTTCGCCTACCCCGTCGTGCTCGCCACGTTCGGCGACAGCGGCCTGGCGCACGCGATCCTCTTCGACCTGGGGCAAACGACGCTGACACTGACCGTCCTCTATGCCATTGCCGTGTGGCACGGGGCCAAGAGTGCGACCGCTCAATCCGCCTTCGTTCGATTTGTCTCGTCACCGCCCTTATGGGCGCTTTGTATCAGTCTGCTGTGTGCGCTGGCGGAGTGGCATCTTCCGACCTGGCTGCGAGAGGTCTTGACGCCGGTTCACTTGAGTACCACGCCACTGGCAAGCCTGGTCCTGGGCCTGTCGATCAGCTTCACCGCCCTTCGCCGCACCCTGGCCTTGGCTGCTCTCGGCGTAGTGATGCGCATGGCGGGCGGCCTGCTCCTCGGATTCGGCGCCGCATATGTGCTGAACCTCACCGGGATCGAACGGGCGATCGTCATCCTGATCGCCGCCATGCCCTCCGCCGTCACCGCCGTGATCTTTGCCGCAGAGACAGGGCTCGACGAAGACCTGGTCACCTCGATCGTCGCACTCTCCATTTGCGCAGGCATCGCGATCCTTCCATGGCTCCCGCAGCTGGTCCGGTTGCTGGGATAGGGGTCAAAGGACCCTCAACACCTGTGGGAACGGCATCACGCCGTGTGAGGTTTTTGCGACGGCAAAAATTGCCGGGCGCGTCGTGCCATGAGGCGGCCTGCCGCTTCAGCCGCCGATAGACGCATATTATCGAATAGTTTGGGGTATGACGGCATAATCCCTCGACGCAACAGATTACGGTATGGTGCTTGCTCTCTTCATCGACACACGGACTGGAGGAACCATCATGCACGACCCCGCGCTTTGGGCAAGTTGGTACGTATGGCTACTGGCTGTTCCTGTTCTGGTCATCGGGACGCTCATTCGAGACTGGTTTCACCGGCGTCATCCCGTGCGATTGCCCAAGCGGTCCTAGAACGGCGGTCCACCTTGAGCCGGTGTGACCTCTCTGTGGGGCCGGGGCGCCACACAGCACCCGCATCCATCAGTCCTAGTTCCTTTCGATCAGGCAGTGACCATCCCCGCACAGTCTGGCGGCATCGCCACTTTTCCTGCGCTGCGGCGCGGCAACTTCGATCGCGATCAACGATTGCCGATTCCGGATGGGACCGGCCACGGTTCGAAATCGTCCGTCAATTCCAGACTACGTAGTTGTATCGGATGGGATACGGCTCTGTATCGTATGCGATACCCGCTCACGCCGCTCCGCTCCACTGCCCGTCGAGCTGATGTACCTCAAACACTTGTTATTGCGCACGAATCACGCCCACTGGCTTCATGGCCCGAAGGTTGCCTTTTCCCATTCTCAAACAGAGTGCCAGGGACGCATGTCGCCTCACGAGGACAACCAACGGGGAGGCCCGCGCAGGAGGTCAATATGTATTCCATCTCATATAGATCGCGCCTCGCACTCGTCATCCCGCATGTAGCAGTCCTAACCATCACTGCCTTGTCCGGATGTGTCCCTCCGCCGCCCCATCAGTTCGTGCCCGGAGGGCCGGTCGGGGAAGCAGGAGACGCACTCCAAGGTCCGCGACAAGCCAGCGACGACGAGGTGCGCGCGATGCTGGCAGAATCTTCACGGCGCCAATCGAATCCTTCCGAGCGAGTCGATCTGAACGCACTGCTTACGCAAATTTCTCAAGCCACCACCTTCCGGCAGAAACAGCGTTTGGTGGATCACTATCACCACGCGGCCCTTCTTCTGCCGGAAGCCGAGCGACGTCAGGCCTTTCAGCAATTACGCGACCTGGAGAATCCTGGAACGATGACCAAGTGACGGCCCTGGTGAGCCGACCCGAGCCGGTCAGGCTCACTTGGCCCGGATCAAACAGAGAAAGGAATTGACCATGAAGCCCTTACGAATCCTCGCTCTGCTGACACTCGGCTTTGCCATAACGATCGGCGGGCAGCTCCTGACGGCCGAGCCAGCCGAAGCCCACAACTGGCTTGGGGACTGCGTCGTCGATTTCGACAATACGTTTGCCTTGACCTACATCTACGGCCAAGCGAGGGGGAACTTCGGCTTTCCCACCGGGATCGACAATTCAGGCGAGTTACAACCGTGTAATGCCACCCATCAAGCTTGCTGGACCTACCGTCATCGCTGTTTCGGCAACTACATCAACGTCGAAGATATGACCTACGGACATATCCACCTGACGTTCGATAGTCCCAGTCTGCTCACGCCTTGCTTCGTCGACCCGGGCGACGGCCCGGGCGCGGGATACGGACGATCGGTCGGCAATGACTGCGTGGCAGCCGATTGGATTCATGAACCGCGAACACTCGGCACGCATGGCAAAGATCACTGGATCAAAATCTGGATGGAAGATCGGGTGAGCCACCAGCCGCGCGTTTTCGACATGCCGGTGATCAGAGTGGCGGGAACCGAACCGATTCAGTTCTGGTTCAAGAAATCAAACGGCAGCTGGTGGTACTGGTCCAGCCTGGCCCCCAACCCCTGGTTGGTCGGCGGATGGGTGCAGGATGTGATCGAAGTGCGGATTCGAGGGGCTCAGGCTGCGAAAGGGCCGTACTTTATCGGCGCCTTCTCAATCCTGGACTAATAGGATGTTGAAGATGGCCGTAGCGTGGTGCCGATTCATGCAGGTTCTCAACATACCACAGAGGTACGCCTCGACCCTTCATGTGCTGCGACCGCGCTGGCGGCCATTGTGAACATGCTGCGGCAATACGCTCGAAAAGGAACCATTACCTGCCGTCGGGAACCTGCAACTTGATGGAGAGCGCCCTTCGGTCATCGGTGATCTGCGCTACGATCTTGTCCCCGGTTTTTAATCGACCGGCGATCACGCCCTCAATTTTGGTCTCAGGCGTCACCTTCAGGCGCTCTTCGTGACCGGAGAATTCTTTGACGATCAGCTCGCCCTCTTCCCAATACAAGACATCGGCCTTGATCACGATGGCTGCGGGAGTCTGCGTACCTTCAACCGCTGTTGCGGGAATGACTGCGGAAAAGAACAAATACACTGCGAGAAGAAGTGCCATCACCAACCCTCCCGTTTTTCTTAGCCTACCGATGCTCACAGGCGACTGTCAATTGGTGGCATTCTAAATCACTCGCGAATCCACCTCGCCATACGAAGCGTATGATCGCGAGCCCTCGCCTTCTCGTTCTACTCCCCCGGAGTGGCCTAGCAGATCACCCAGCGCGCCCGTCCAACGATGGCCATACAAGGCTGGGCGCCGAAATCTCATGGTTCTCCCTCCTCCCCTTCATTCTTCCGGGGAGCAGCCGCAGCGGTCTTCCCTGCACGCATGGGCCTGGCGCATGCTGATCATGCGCGGGCTGCGAGCAAGAAGGACGGGGCGGGCGCGTAGGACCCGAGAACGGAGCGGCACCGGGCGCGAGCGGGATACATGCCGGTCTGGTTGCGCCTTTTCTCGAGTACGCGGATGAGGGGTTCGCAGGTGTCCTGATTGCCCTTGCCGGTGGCTTCGCAGCAGGCGTCAACGGAGGCAACCGCCACGAGGAAACTGCACTGCGCAACGAGACTGCCCGCGCAACGAGACTGCCCGCGCAACGACCGGTTTGTCCCATGCCCGCCTCCGGAGACGCGCGCATTATCTGCTTGCAAAACACACCACGTCAAGGTTGTCATCGAACCAACGAGCCTGCGAACTGCTGCTCCGTAACATCCTAAAATCCCAATGAAACGCCGACGGTTCCCAGCAATGCCGCCCTGTCGGAAGGCCCGAGGAATTCGGTGCCGAGTCCGCCATCCAACACGACACGCGAGGTGAGCTGGTGGCGCAGGCCGATCTCCACACCGGTGTGGTTCCGCTGGCCTTGGAGGTCGGATTGTCTGGTGTAGAGGCTGGCAATCAACGTGTCGCGAAAACGAGCGGGATACCCCAAGGGATAACTCACCGCCGCGACGGCACGATAGACACCGGACCGCTCCTGCCCTTGCGGAGAGCCGAGTACGGTGTACCCCCCATTGAAATGCACGCGCAGCCGCCCGAACGACCGGGTCAGGATGCCGGTGAGTTGCGTATCCACCCCTTTCGAGTTCACGCCGGTGGGCAGATCCGCCTCGACGCGAACGGCAAACGCCGGCAGCATCAATGTTTCCGTATTGAAGTTATAGAGGACCCCGAGGTGGAGATCCCCGGACTTATTGGCTCCCACAAGCGAATGAGGGTCGGTGAACAAATCCCCCTGAATTTCGATCTGAGTATTGTCGAATGCGCCATAAATGATTTGCGGCTGAAAGGTGACGTTGGTACGCCCCTGACGCCGGTCATTGAATCGCACACCGCCTTCCAGGCCGATCTCTCCTTTCGGAACGGCGTAGGCATCCTCCATTCCGATCGGACGGTTGGGATCAAGGTTGTCATGATCCAAGGCAGACAACGGCACGGGCGTTAGCATGAGGGCCCCGACGAGCACCTGCGCAAGAAATCGGTTACCCCTCAGCTTCAATGGTGATGCTCCTCTCCTTGCACGATCATCGGATTGGTCGCATCCGCACTCGCGAGATAGTAGTGATTCACCAGGCGATAAATTTCAGCGCGCTTCGCCTCCCACGTCGGAAGCCCCTCGCTCGTTAGGATATCGCTGATGTTGTCGTGCAGCATATGCAGATTGTCGAAGATATGCGCAATCTCCGGATACCGCGCGGCAAACTGCGGGCTCAGTTCCGCCGTGAGTGGCATGAACGTCCACTCTACGGGCGGCTGATCGAGATACCGGCGATAGGTTGTGAGAATCGGACGCACCGCCTGAGCTTTCGCGGCCAGGTCGCGCGCGGCCAGCAGTGGATCGTAGACCGCGACCTGCAGATAGTGGTACGACCAAATCGTGGCGTTGAAGAGCGGGAACCGCTGCCGAAACGCTTTGGAATAGGGGAAGGCATCCAGGCGGCGGTGGTCCAGTTGCTTGGACGTGATGGCATACTCGCTGTCCTTGTAATAGGTCAAGACATCCTGGATCGCGCGATCCTTGTCCGGTTCGTCCGACACGGCAATGTCATACGTGGCGCGGTGCAACGCATGCGCTTCGTCGAAGGTGTTCTGCGCGCGCCAGGCCAGCTTCATGTAGGTGGGGGCAATGGCCTCTTCGTTGGGGTTCAGTCGCGGCTTGGTCGCGATGAACGCGAGCGTCTCCTTCCGGGCCCGCTCCTCAATGGCCGGTACGTCCTGACCGCCGGTCAGCAGCAAATTCTCGTACAAATTGGAATGGCCGAAGTCGACGCCATTGAACTCACTGTCGAGTTCGGCCAGATCTTCCCGCAACGAAAAATTCCACAAGGCGCGGTAATAAAACCGCTTGTCGCGCGGTTCGAATTGGTTGCAGCCCGCCAGCGCGAGGGCGACCATGGCGGTGGCCACGATCGCAATGCTGCGTATGATGGTACCGATGACTATCATATTCGTCTGTTCAGCTCCATGAGACTCAGTGGCCATGCTGCCCATGCACCAGCGCATGGCCCTTGCCCCGCGCAATCAACCAGCGGTTGACGGGAAATGCCGCGACTCCGGCCATGAACAGTGACACAATCAGGCTGCCCCAGAACAGTGGATCAAGCAATCCGGCTTCCATGGCGCCGGGAATGATGACCATGATGGCGTTGTCCACCAATTCCATGGCCGCCATCGAGAGGGTATCGGAGGCAAAGGCCAACCCCAGCGCCGTTCCCCAGGCCATACCCGCCCGCCGCAACGGATAGACGGTCATGGCATATCCGAAGGAAAAAGCCAGCGCAATAGCAAGTCCGACCGTAGGCCAGCTACTCCAACCCAACGCCGTGCCGATCGCCATCCCAAGGACTTCGCCGATCGTGCAGCCGCTCAAGCAATGCAGGGTCGCCATGAGCGCCGTTCGATCGAATGACGGTGTCCGGTGTTTCTCTTCACGATGCTCCTGATGGTGTCGATGGCCAAGATGATCGCGCTCAGCCTGTCGGCTTTCATGGTCATTTCGATGATGATCATGTCCTTTTGACTCTGCGTGGCGTGGTGCGGTTGCAGTCGCCAAATGATACCTGCTCATGCGCAGCCTCCCTGTGAGTGGTGATATCTGCCGTGCACCACTACAGACGGAACGAGGTGGAAATTCTTACAGCGGCAGGTGGAGCAACCAACTGGCGCGGATTGCGTAATGACTCTCTGTCCTTCTGCTTTGTACTCACCAGTCCGAATACGTGTATTTCTCACTGACTTTCCAGCTTCCTGCCGTCCGGTTTTGCGACAGCGCCGGAAAAGTCTTGATCTCGACCTTGGAGACATGCTTGACTGAACGGTGTTCCGCATCTTCCCTGTTTAATGGAGGGTTTGCATGCCGCGTGGAATTCATCGCACTCTCTATGGCCTCTTCTTTCTCCTCCTCATCCCCCTCGTGACCCAAGCCGCCGACATGCCTGATACCAGCCTGACGCCCTTAAAATTCCTTGCGGGAGAATGGAAAGGAGCGGACGCGGACGGGAAGGCCCACAAGATCGCGTTTGCCCTCAGCTCAGGCGGCACGACTCTCACCGAAATCCTGACGCCTCCCGATAGCCCTCCGATGACGACCATGTATTATAGCGACGGCGACCAGCTGATGTTGACGCATTATTGCTCGCTCGATAACCAGCCGCGCATGCGCGCCGCGGCAATCAAAGACGGAGAGAAAACCATTGTGTTTTCCTTCGTGGATGCGACGAATTTGAAGAATCCAACCGATGTGCACATGCATCAGCTTTCGATCGAAGTCAAAGACCACGACCACTTCACCCAAACCTGGACATTGAGCAAGGCCGGAAAAGACGTGCCGAAAGTGTTTGCCTTTGAGCGTGTGAAATAGCCCTCACTTACGTCGTCCCACAAGGAGCCCGCCGATGCCGTCACAAACACCCGCAGCTCTGATCGAAGCCCAGCGAGAGGATTGGAATCGCGTCGCCGCCGGCTGGGATAAATGGGATCAGTTTTTCAATCGTACCATGGCATTTATCAACCACCGGCTGGTGGCTGATGCGCGCATCCGCCCGGGACTTCAGGTCTTGGACTTGGGGTCAGGGACCGGGTATCCGGCGCTTTTGGCCGGTGAGGTGGTGGGGGCTGATGGAACGGTGGTCGGCATCGATCTCGCTGAATCCATGCTGGCGGTGGCCTCTCGCAAAGCGAAGACGCTTGGCCTGCAACACGTCAGCTTTCGGACCGGAGATGTGACAGCATTGCCGTTCGACTCCGGTTCGATGGACTCGATCATCAGCCGGTTCTGCTTGATGTTCCTGCCAGAGATTCCCAGGGCCGCTGCGGAAATCGCGCGCGTGCTGAAGCCGGGAGGATATGTCGCAGCCGCCGTCTGGTCGGCCCCGGACAAAAATCCCTTCATTCGCATTCCGATGGACGTGATCAAAACCATCACGCCCCTTCCACCGCCCGATCCCGAGGCGCCGGGGATCTTCCGTCTGGCGCGTCCAGGCGACTTGGCAGGCATGTTCGAACGTGCCGGGCTCATACTGCTGGATGATCAGGAGTTCACGGCCGAAGTGACCTACGCCACGGCGGAAGAGTTTTTTCTCGGACTGATGGACGTCGCCGCACCAATCCAAAACCTCTTTGCCAAACTCACCCCGGCGCAACAAGCCGAGGCGAAACGCGGCATCATCAAGGCTGCAAACGAATACCGACGACCGGAAGGGGTTTCATTGCCGATTGCGGTGCGAATCGTCAGCGCACGTAAACCTCAGTAACGCTCCAAGCGGGGTACATGCCCGGCGACGGCGTGCGTCGCCGGGCAGATGGCGGAATGACCGGACCTTAGTCGGTGACTTTTTCCTTCAACTCCTTCACCTTCCCCTTCGCCCGCTCTCCGGCTCCCTTCATTTTGCCTTTTGCCCGTTCCAACTCAGCCTTCGTCTCGTTCCCCTTCAACTCCTCTTTCATCGCCTTCGCCTCACCCTTCATCTCCTCGACATCCGCCTTCATTTCACCCTTGGCCTTCTCCATCTTGGCCTTGGTCTCACTGGCCTCCGCAGAAAACATCATTCCTACCGACACACACACGCCGATAACCAGCGCCGTCATGAATGTACGCATACCCATCCTCCGAATGTTAGGTGAACCGCCGTGAGCAATTATCAATCTGCACGTTCCCTCCCCGTTGCCCCACTAGCAAACCCCCTAGTTCTCGGGTGTCGAGTTTCCCATGGAGAGAGACTAGGGTTACCGCCAGTTGAACCAGTGGCATTGCGGCGACACACTCGTGCCGACAGCCTCTGGTCCCTATCGAGAAAGGAGCGTGCCATGCGACACCTCATTCTTCGCAGCCTCCTGGGCTTCGTGCTCGTCACAACCGGCGGGTGCAGCTATGTGTTCTACCCTCACGCCAAAGACTTCACCGAGAAGGCCAAGGGTGGAACCACGGTTGAGACCTTGATCAACCTGACGAATATGATGGAAGCCTCCGCCAAGTCCGGCCAGCAGGGGAAAGGGAAGGACCAGGCCTTTGATGATCTGCACAATCAGCTCCACGCCTTCGACAACACCATTTGCTGCGTCGAGAAAAACAAGCGCGCCCTGCCGGCCTATGATTTGGTTGTCACGCATAACAAGGAACTCTGGGCCATCTTTAAGCGGGTCTCGAAGTTCAAGGATGATCAACCCCAACGCAGTCAGCATCTGGAATTGTTTGCCACGGAAGTCCGCGAACTCCGGGACTCGCTCCAAGCATTGAAATGAATGCCGGAATGTTGCACAGTGCGCCACGGCGGAGGAGTCAGACTCAATGACTCCCCGCCGATGCAACGATTCACGACGCTGGCGCCGGTCTGTCGAGCCGCCATGCCCGGCCGGCCGGCGGCCATGCAAGGAAAAGCGAAAGGTGCGTGGCGTATGCGTGCCGACAGCTTCAAAGATTTTGTCCTGGACCAACTCGGCCGGGTCCCCCACATCATCTGTAAAGCGATGTTCGGCGGCCACGGTCTGTATCAGCGCGAGACGTTCTTTGGGATCATTCACAAAGGCCGGTTCTACTTAAAGACACATGAGACGACCCAATCGGCTTACGCCGCGCGCGGCATGCAGCCGTTTCGCCCGAACGGCAGGCAACTTCTCACACACTATTACGAAGTGCCGGTCGATATTCTGGAAGATGCCGGACAGTTGGAGGACTGGGCCCGCCGGGCCATTGTGCCACCGAGCGCGCAATTGATGCTTCCGTTTCATGACCATCCCTCGACAGGGGATGTTCTCGCCCAACTGTCATGAGCCAATCACTCCTCACTCCCACTCAACGACTCTGGACGATCGGTCACTCGACCCGTTCAATCGAAGAGTTTCTCGCACTCCTCCAAACCCACGGCGTCCAGCGGCTGGTGGATATCCGCCGCTACCCCGGTTCTCGGCGATATCCTCATTTTCATTCGGCTGCGTTGGCCAAGAGTGTTCCGATGGCGGGAATCCGGCATGAAGCAATGCCGAGGTTAGGCGGGCATCGAACGGCACGATCCGATTCACCTAACAACGGCTGGAAGAACGCGGGCTTTCGAGGGTACGCCGACTACATGCAGACAGAAGAATTTGAGAGGGCACTCGGCGAGCTGATGGCCCATGGCGAGCATGAACGAACCGCCATCATGTGCGCAGAAGCCGTCCCCTGGCGTTGCCATCGCTCCCTGGTCGCTGATGCCCTTGTGTCACGCGGGTGGGAGGTCACCCATATTCTAGGTGCCCACCAGGTCAAGCAGCACCAACTCACGACATTCGCAATAGTCCAGTCCGGCCATCTGATTTATCCCGCGCCACCCGACCAGCGTTCCACTCCCCTGATGTTGTAGACATTCTGCCGCTCATTGTGTTCATCCCGGGGTTGCTGCACACTATCGGCCCATGTGGTATCGCGTCGGCGCCGACCTCGTCCTGCTGCTGCACCTGGGTTTTGTCCTCTTCGTGATCGGTGGCGGGGTGCTGCTGCTGAAATGGCGAGCCCTGGCGTGGCTCCATGTGCCGGCGGTGGCCTGGGGCGCCCTCATCGAGTTCACTGGCTGGATCTGTCCGCTGACGCCACTCGAGCATGATTTACGCACGCTGGGTGGTGAATCGGCGGGCGGAACCGACTTCATCGGCCGCTACCTTCCACCCCTGCTGTATCCCGCAGCACTGACGCGCGAGATTCAAATCCTGCTAGGTCTGCTCGTGCTGCTGGTGAACGTGATGCTGTACTGGCTGGTATTCTTCAGGCGCCCGGGTGGGAAACCGTAGCGATCGATTCGCTACCGGATGGGTTCGTTCTTGGACGAGGTCATGACCAGGGCCAGGCAACCCTGCTCACTTGAGGTGACAGGATGCACGGTGCCTGCCTCTGCACGATGGTAATCCCCGGCCTGCAGAAACTCACCGGCGCAGACACAGCTTCCCTCAAGCACATACAACTCTTCGACCTGCGGATGGCGGTGGCCGATCAGCGCGCCGCCGGGAGCCAACCGCAACAACATGGTCGTGCGTGCCGCCGCCTGATCGTGAAACAAGACCTTCATCAAGAGCCCCGGGGCCAATTCCTGCCAGGCCAGGCCCTTGCTCCGGACGAAGGTGAAGCCTGTTGCTTCAGCGGGCTCCTGCGGTTCCCGCGCGATTTGCGCCATGAGCCGCTCCTTGAGAGAGGCCGGAGGAGGGATAGCCGGGCCACTAAACGCCAGCTCCTGTACCACATCTTGAAACGCTGCCACATCTTCCCGTGTGGAGGCGGAGGCGGTCTCCAATGCACGCGTGAACTCCCGCTGCGCGTCGTCGCCGAGGGCCTCCAACGCATAGAGTGCCGCCAGTTCGGCCAAATCCTGTTCGCGGCGAGGATCGGTCATGACAGCAACCCCTCCCCGTGAGGCGCGAGCACTTCGCGCAATTTGATCATCCCCAGCCTCATCCGCGTCTTCACTGTCCCCAGCGGCAGCTTCAGGTGATCGGCAATTTCACTCTGACTCAGCCCCCAATAGTAGGCCAGCGCGATCGCCTGGCGCTGTTCGACGGAGAGGCTCGCCAATGCGTCCTGCACGAAACGTTGCCGTTCCAATCCCGCGCTGTATTGTTCCGGCGTGTCCTCATGGCCCGGCAACTCGGCCGCTTGTTCGAGCGGAACGTGCCGGCCCCGCTCCAGATAGCTGCTCCGAAACCGGTCGATGGCTCGGCTCTTCGTGAGCGTCATGAGCCACCCCCCCGGCGTGCCTCGCTCCGCGTCATAGGTCGAGATCCGGCGCCAGACCTGAGTATAGACATCCAGGGTCGTCTCCTCGGCGGCCGCATGATCCCCGAGAATCTTCATCGCCAGGCCGAAGACCTTCGCGCTGCTGACATCGTACAGCTCCGCCAGCGCGGATTGGTCTCCGACCGCAATACGCGCGAGGAGTCCCGCCCATTCCTGCTCATGAATCGATGGTGCGTTGGCCACGGTCTGGGTGTCACACATGGGTGTCCTCGTGAAGGTCTACGAGTGCACCCGTTCTCTTGGATGTCTGATTGCTCTCCGTGTCAGGCGGAACTGTAGCATCGGGCTCACCGTGGCGCAACGGCACTTTTTTCGTAAGGGCGGAGATCCAATTGCCTTCAGCTCTCGTAATCACAGACAGAGAGGCCGATAAGGCGGCCCGCCATACAGACTCTTAACCAGGAGGACACATCATGTCTCACCGCATTGCATCACTCGCCATGGTCTTCGGTCTTGCGCTGACCGTCTCCGCTTGCAATAGCATGGGCTCGTCGCCAGCCGGTACGGCCGCCACGGAAAAATCCCTGTATGATCGCTTAGGCGGCAAAACCGCCATCACCGCTGTGGTCGATGATTTTGTCGGACGCGTGGCCGCCGACAGCCGCATCAACGGGAAGTTTGCCAACGCCAATATCCCACGTCTGAAGAGCATGCTGGTTGATCAGATTTGTCAGGCCTCCGGCGGCCCTTGCACCTACACCGGCCGCGACATGAAGAGCACCCACGCGGGTATGGGTGTCAGCAGCAGCGACTTCGATGCGCTGGTCGGCGACCTGGTCGCCACGCTGAACAAGTTCAAAGTGCCGGAGAAGGAGAAAAACGAGTTGCTGGGCGCGCTCGGCCCGATGAAGGGGGATATCGTCGAGAAGCCGATGGCCTCGATGCGGTAGCGGCTAGGCCATTTCACCGGATGAAGGCGGGGCGACCGTTGCGGTCGCCCCGCTATGCCCCTACGTTATGAGGCTACACCAAGCCGACCTGGCAGATGCGCAACAACGACATCGCCGCGACCAATGTCCTGTCCGCGCGCAAGACGTTAGCCATCGGTCAGCCTTCAATGAAGTAGTCGCTGTCAATTTTCTTGGTTTCATACGACGTGACTGATGTGACGCCAACATTGTGATCGATCATGAGCTGGGATAATTGGTCCCCATCTATGAGAACGATTTTTGAGTTGATCTTGGCGACATAGTCTTCAGCCTCCCGAGTGAAACCGGACGTGGTGATGAAGATGCCTTTGTTCGCGCGATGTCCTTGTAAGGCGCCCGCAAATTTTTGAATGTCGGGACGGCCGATCGGTGCTTGCCAACGCTTGGCCTGGAGATAGATCACATCAAGACCTAGACGGTCTTCGTTAATGATTCCATCGATTCCTTCGTCCCCACTGCGACCGATTGCTTTTCCCGCTTCTTTGCGGGAACCTCCATACCCCATCTTCACTAGCACATCGATGACCAGCCGCTCGAAGAAGGCCGGGGAACATTCTTTTGTGGTTTTCAGCAATTCCGAAGAAAGATCCTCGCGCAGTTTCTGATAGGCACTTTCGAGAAGTTCTCCCGGTGTCTGCAGGCTGTCGGTTTCGGTCGGCTCGTTGGCTGGCTCGGAATCCCGGTGTTTTGTCCGGAATGCAATAAACTCCGGGAACTGACCGAGGAATCTGACGTTGAGCTCTGGCAGGTTTTTCGAGAGCACGTCCCGGCCTCGCTGGGTGATCCGAAAGTACCCACGGCGGGTAGATTCCAGTAGCGCTGCCTTATTCATATAGGTTCGAGCCCAGCCAACGCGGTTAGCGAAGGTGAATTGCGATCCACTGGGCAGTAACTCTTTTCTTTCCCCCTCCGTCAGGTTGAATCGTTCGGCCAATTCCTCAACGGCCTCGCGCAATGTGTGTTCGTTCCCATCGGAAGCAAGACGAAGGAGCGGAAGCATGACGGACTGGTAGTCAGGAATTGCCATATATGACTCATGGAGTGTGAACAGCTACAATTGGGGCTTTCGGCCGCGAAGCTAATTTGCCAATGCTTCTCTATGGCGATCCCCACGGCTCGTGAACCATACCCCATGCCTGTTGACCGTTCAACAGGCCGTAGCGGTGAGGCGATCCCTGGCGTATGTTTCTAGGCACACAGCCCGTATGCTATTCCTATGAACCCAGTCCCCTAACAGCGCCCACCAGTTATCCGATGCACTTCCTACTCCGCTGATCGAAAGGCGTCACCCTCGCCCCCTATCAGGATGCGGAAAAAGTCCACCAGCGGCGTTCTCGCATCGTTCAGAGGCTCAACGTACGACGAGAGTACGATTCGCCGCTTCACTCGCTGCGGCCTTGCTGGATGGCCTTGTTGCGCATCCTGCCTACTATCGTGATACCAACACGCCACGTGAGCTGATCGCGGCGTGGCGTGCAAAAATGAGTTTTTCCGCAGCCCGCTATGGATGGATCCTTGGTCGCAAACACTTCTTCTGTCATGGCCCTCACAGAACAGACGACCGGTCTCCTCTAAAGTGACCGCATGGCGCGTCTCACCATTGTGGTACACCAGGGCTGTCTCTCCATCCATTCCGTGCAGAAGTTGGCGGAAGAGGTTCGGCAACGGCTCCCCGACTGGACCATTGAGCTGATATCCGCAGAACGCAGTACCGAGTCCAGCGGGCTCATTGTATTCCCGGCCTTTCTCGTCAACGGGACATTGGTAGCGACAGGTCTTCCTGAAAGAGAATGGCTCCTGCAGCGACTGCAAGGGCACAGCTGAGAGGGGGAGAAAGGATCACTGCGAAAAGACCAACGCCCACGGCGAGGCCGCCCCAAAGGCGGTCTTAGGAGGCGAGTCGCACCAGCGCGTCGGGTTGAAGGATGATCACCGTGCGCCCCTCAGTATGGATCAGCCCTTCTTCCCTGAACTGCCCTAACGTTGTGCTCACCGTTTCCCGGCTGCAGCCGATAAGATTGGCCATTTCCTGATGGGTCAGCTTCACCTTTAGACGCACTCCCTGCGGGCCCGGATCACCTTCGCTCTTGCCCAACTCCGAAAGGAGATGCGCCAGCCTGGCCGGCACATCGCGGAACACCAGGTCCTCCACACGACTCTGGATCTTCTTCAACCTGAGTCCGATCAGTTTCGTCAGGTTGATGGTCACATTCGGATGCATGGCCAAATACTGATCAAATTCCTTGCGCGGAATCACGCAGATCAACGCATCGTCGAGAGCCTCCGCTGAGGTGGACCTGGGAGTATCCTGCAGCACGTCGAGTTCTCCAAACACGTCGCCGGCCTCGATGATCTCGAAGGTGACCTCCTTTCCATTTGCCGCCGTATTGGCAATTTTAACTCGGCCGCGCTTGAGCAAATACACGCTGCTGCTGGGATCACCTGGAAGATACAGCGGCTGCCGTTTTCTGACCTCTTCCATGCGGGTGATCTTCTCCATCTCGTGCATGGCTGAGGGAGAGATCCCGTCAAACAATCGAATGTGTTTCAGGAACCACAGCTTATTCGGAATGGATGGCGACCGTTCCATGTGCGCACCTCATTGTTGGAGTCCTGTACGGTACTCATCTATTCCCGACAAGGCAACGGCTTGAAAGAACAGGTTCATTGCCCTTTTCCTCCGCAGCGCGCCAATCCATCCCAAGGCCGAACGAGGAATCCGACCGTCTGTGCGGCATGGCACGGCTGAGAACGTCGCCGAAAGGTTTTAAGGTCCTTTTGTAAGCCAGCTCACAGATGTGAGGAGGGTCGGCGCAGTAAAGTCTTGCGTATGGCGGCATATCGACGGGTTCGCTCAAGTCTGCAGCGGAGCCGTCTCTTCATTTATCTGTACGTCGGGAAAGGAGTGCGCGATGTCAAAAGTGGCGATTGTTGTACTGGCGGACACGCAAACACACGAAGGGTTAGGGCGCGTGGTGAACGCGATGGAGGCCGTCAAAGAGTTCAAAGATGGTCAGGACGATGTCCAACTCATCTTTGACGGCGCCGGGCCCAAATGGATCGTGGAGTTGGAGAAGCCCGATCACATGGCCCACGGGCTATACGTGGCAGTGAAAGATCGCATCAGCGGAGCCTGTGACTTTTGTGCGGGCGCCTTCGGCGTGAAAGACCAAGTCGCCGCCTGCGGGATCGCACTAGCAGGGGAGTACGACGGCCATCCGAGCTTCAAAAAACTCGTTTCGCAGGGGTATCAGATCATCACGTTCTGAGGGATAGCGTGGGGGCGAGGCATCTGGGAAGGAACTCGCCTCCCCATTTGCGTGGGTAGTTCCGTAGAATGTGCAACCGTCGGCCGCTGAGTTCTCTCGAGAACGATCTTCCGAGGGACGGGCGTCATCAGACTATTCGTTGCACCAGCTCCCCATTGGCCGAGTTCATGCAAAATGTGTTACATAGAATTCATTCCATATCATCCGAAGGAGACATGAGGGGGATATGCCCACCGACGATATTACACAAAAAGTCAGCGAGCGTTATGCTCGCGCCGCCTCGACGGGCGAGCAGATGTGCTGCCCAACGGGGTACAACTTTGACGATCTGCGCTCGTTCATTCCGGATGCGGTTCTGAACATTTCCTACGGGTGCGGCACGCCCGCCGGGCTGGACACGGTGCAACCAGGTGAAACCGTGTTGGATATCGGCTCCGGCGGCGGGATTGATTGCTTCGAAGCGGCACGCCGTGTAGGCGCCAATGGCCGGGTCATCGGAATCGATATGACCGACACCATGCTGGAGATCGCCCGCCGCCATGCCCCCATCGTCGCCACAAATCTCGGGTATCCGCAGCCGAACACCGAATTCCGCAAGGGCATGGCCGATGCCATGCCGGTCGAGGACGCCAGCATCGACCTCATCATCTCGAACTGTGTCATCAACCTGGCCCCTGACAAACGCAAGGTCTTCCGCGAGATGTACCGTGTCTTGAAACCCGGTGGTCGCTTCACGATCTCCGATATCGTCTCAGACCAAGTGGTGCCGCAATATATGGTCCACGACGCCGCCAAGTGGGGCGATTGCCTTTCGGGAGCCCTGCAGGTCCAGGACTACATTGGCGGGATGGTGGATGCCGGCTTTCGCGCCGTGCACCAGATCAAGTCCGGGGCCTGGCAATCGATCGACGGCGTTCATTTTCTGTCCGTCACCCTGACCGGGTACAAGCTCCCTGAAGCGGTCGGGAAAGAGGCCCCGCTCTTTGCCACGCTCTGCGGCCCCTTTTCCACCGTGACCGACGAACTGGGCCAACAGTACCGACGCGGTGTCCCGCAACCCATTGAGGCGCACGGTGCGCAACTGCTGCGGAGTGAGCCATTGCGCTCACTCTTCCTCATCGGGCCGGCTCCGATCACCCTCGATGCGGCTGATCCCCGCTGGTGCGCGGTCCTCCCAGAGCAGAAGCCCTGCGTCTGGCAAGGCGCCTACGCCATTCTCACCGGGCCGATCATCAGCGCTGAAGACGATGATCATCATCAGTACTATCGCGGAGTGCCGTTGGAAATCTGCTCCAAAACCCAGCACGTCCTGATGCAGGACACCTACCGGCCTCACTTCACCATCTACCACCGAAGTGCGAGCGCGGTGGAGGGGGAGGCGGTCAGTTGTTCGCCTGAAGGGAATTGCTGCTGATGCCACGCCACGCCATCGCCAATCTGACCACCCCGCGTGAGTGTGCCGCCGTCTTGAAGGCCATGGGCGATGAAACGCGTTTGCGTATTTTGGAATCACTGTTGTTGGGCGAAAAGTGCGTGAGCGACCTCACACAAACCCTCTGCTGCTCGCAGCCACATGTGTCCCATCACCTCCGCATTCTTCGGGAGGCCGGATTAGTGGAGGGGCATCGACACGGCAAACAAGTCTGTTATCGAGTCGAGCCAACCGTCCAGCGAGCGATGAAACGTCGAGGCGAACAGGTGCTGGACTTTGGATGCTGTGAATTACGTTTTCCTACCTCGACCTTGCTCACCGTGCAGCACAAACACTGAGGCCAGGACTCCGGCGATGAACGCGCTCCACACGACTTGGGATGGCCCACGATGGCACTGACGCTTGTGGGCCAACACAAACCGCTTGCGTCTTCTGCCGAGCAATTGAAGGTACTTGCAGAGATCGGGACCTGCCTGCCGTTTGAGGAACAACTTCGCCGAAGTGGTCTGTCCCCGCTCCACGCGACCGGCATCACAGTGCTTCAACTCAATGTGGGCAAACTCTGCAACCAAACGTGCCGCCATTGCCACGTAGACGCAGGGCCTGACCGGACCGAACGCATGTCTCGAGAAACCGCTGAGCAATGCATCGCGGCCCTGGCGCAGACGGACATTCCAACCGTCGACATCACCGGCGGAGCGCCGGAACTCAATCTCAATTTTCGTTGGCTGGTCGAGCAGGCCCGTGCCCTGAACCGGCACGTGATGGACCGCTGTAACCTCTCGGTACTGCTGTTGCCCTCGCAGGCCGACCTGGCAGCCTTTCTCGCGGCACACCAGGTAGAGATCGTCGCCTCTCTTCCCTATTACCGCGCCGCGCAGACCGACGCGCAACGGGGTGAGGGTATCTTCGACAAATCCATCCAGGCGCTTCGCCTGCTGAACGCGCTCGGCTACGGCCGTGAGGGCAGCGGGTTGCTCTTGAATCTCGTGCACAATCCAGTCGGCGCCTTTCTGCCTCCCAAACAGGAGGCGATCGAGGCGCAATTCCGGAGAGAGCTCCGCACCAAGCATGGCGTGGAATTCAACCACCTCTATACGATCACGAACATGCCGGTGAGCCGGTTCCTTGAATTTCTACTGGAAAGCGGCAATTACCAGGGATACATGGCACGTCTTGCGAGTGCGTACAATCCCGCTGCCGCCGCCGGCGTCATGTGCCGCTATACCCTCTCGGTCGGCTGGGACGGGGCGCTCTACGATTGTGATTTCAACCAGATGCTGGACCTTCCGGTGCGGCCCGATGCCCTTTCGCACATCCGGGACTTCGATCCGGCACGACTCCATCAGCGGGAGATCACCACTCGAAATCATTGTTACGGATGCACGGCGGGAGCGGGCTCGTCGTGCGGCGGTGCGGTGACCTGATTACCATGCTGACACCGCCGTCCAGCTTCGTTCTCAGCCGTGTACCCGCCTCACCGTACTTATCCGGTACGCGTCGGCGGACTCACATCCCTGCAGTCTTGCCGGATCGACGCTTTGAGCATTCTGCGTGGGAGACCGCATGGATATTTCTTTTCTGACCTTTGCGCTGGTGTTGGCGTTGGCCTATGCCAACGGCGCCAATGACGTCTCGAAAGCCATCGCGACATTGGTCGGCAGCGGAGTCACCAACTACCGCACGGCGATTCTATGGGGAACAGCCTGGACCATCGCCGGAGCCGGATTCGCCACCCTGGTCGCCGGAGCGATGGTCAAGACCTTCAGCAATGGGCTGTTGCAAACCGGCACGAGCCTTTCGCCCACCATCGCTCTGGCTATTCTGTTCGGCGCGATGGCCTGGGTCCTCGTGGCATCACGAACCGGCCTCCCCGTGTCGACAACCCATGCGCTCACCGGCGCCATCGTGGGAACCGGGCTGGTAGCGTTTGCGGGAGAAGGGTTGTTGTGGGAGGCCATCGGCAAGAAAATCGCGTTGCCCTTGCTACTCAGTCCTTTTCTCGCCTTCGGCCTCTCGCTGCTATTGCACCCTGCTGTGCGCCAGTCGGCGGAAAAATGGGGAGGAGCGTGTCTCTGCCTGATGCCCGCCTCGCGCGCACTCTTCACCATTGACGCTCGCGGGAGCACGCGAACGCTTTTTCAGAGCACGGGATTTGGCCAGCCGGTCGTCGCGGTGCCGGCTCAATGTGACCGCGCAGGGCTGCGGGGATTGTCCGTGGGGCTCGATACGGTCCATTGGCTTTCCAGCGGGCTCGCGTCCTTCGCGCGCGGCACCAACGACGCGCCAAAAATCGTCGCGATGCTCCTGCTCGGTAGCACGACGGCAACTTGGCCCAGCCTGTGGTTTCAGTTCTCGGCCTTCGGAGGGGTGGCGTTCGCGATGGGCCTGGGCAGTTACTTGGGCGGATTACGCGTCACCGAGGTGCTGGCCGAAAAGGTCACGCGCATGGACCATGCGGAGGGATTGACGGCGAACCTCACCACTTCGACGCTCGTGCTCTGTTCCGGCTGGCTGGGATTGCCGGTTTCAACAACTCATGTCAGCAGTTCCGCGATTATCGGCATCGGGCTCCTCAAAGGCTTCACTGCGGTACGTTGGACGACCGTGCGCGACATGGTATTGGCCTGGGTCATCACCGTGCCCGCTGCCGGAGGCTTCGCCGCTCTGGCGTACGTACTCCTTTCGCGCTTCTCGTAACCATGCTGCTCTATCTCGAATGGCTCGCGCGGCTCATCCTTCGACGAAACGTATAGACACATCTCCATGCATGTATGTATCAGTACCGCTTCGATGCGATCTCGACACCTCACACAAAGGAGCCATGCCTGCTCATGCATCGTCCTCGGTTATCCGCCTTCACAGCACTTGCACGCGTCTTGTTGTTCGGCGCACTCATACTGTCCCTCGTCCTCCCGGCGCAGGCAGACAACCTCCCGTTCCCGGAGCCGGCGAATGAGAATGCCTATGCCGTCCCGGTGGAAAATCTCCGACTGCGCGTCTGGGCGCAATATCGCGTCATGTACAATGCCAGCAATATTCCCAGCGGCATCAATAACGGGAGCCTGCCGACGGCAGGAAACGGCACCGGCAAACTCAACTATGGGGACACTACCGGCTACGATTTCTTTCGTCAACGCATGCGCCTCGCGCTCGACCTTCAACACAAGGATTCCAGCAACGTCGGCGCTTATATGCAAATGGAGTATCGAGGCGGTTTCGGCGGATCGAGTCCGGCAGCCAGCGACCCTCGCGGAGAAAACGGCGCCAACGCAGACGGCACCCCGAATGCCTTCAATCGCCTGCAGGCTCGCGGCATCCGCTACGGGTATGTCTACGTCAGCCCGATTGAAAATCACACGCTGGTGGTCGGCATTCTTCCGACCATCGACCAGGTGGGCCGTGTCTTGTGGGACGGTGAATGGGACTTCTTCGTCGGCGGCGCCTCGCTGGGCGGGAAAGTGGGCGACGGCGACTACCGCCTCGGGTTTTACCGGATTGCCTCCGACCTGAAAGCCGGCACCATTGGAACTGGCTTCGGCAAAGACGGCGACATGTGGGTCGCCGATTACAACCGACCCGTCAAGCTCGGCGCCTATGACATGAAAGTCGGCGGACACTTCTATAGTTTGAATTTGGGCAAGACTGAAAACATCTCCATCGGAGATACACATGAGAACTGGGCCGCGCTGACGGCATCGGGCGGCCTCTTCGGCGGCGCATGGAACGCGTACCTCATGCTCAATAGCGGCCGAATCGGCACAGGGCTGACGGGCAACAACCACACCGGCTATTCAAGCAAGTTTGAAGGATCGATCCCCATCGGGCCGACGACCTTCAATCTGTTCGCCCTCTATGCGTCCGGTGACAAGGCAGGACAGACGTCGAACCAATTCACCACGCCGGAGGCCATTCTGGGCACCAACGGCTATTGGGGTTATTCACATATTTTCAATGCGAACGCTCCGGGTGACGTGAATGATTTCGGCGTCAACCTGAATAACGGCGGAGCCGGTCTGATGACGGTGCAGGCCCAGTTGAAATTCCCCATCGTGCCCCGACTGACCGGCACGTTGGAAAGCGCCTATTTTGCTGCGGCTCGATCCCGCGAGTTTGGGGCCCGCGGCGGCACCAATTACATGGGTACCGAAACAGGCGCCATGCTGACCTATAACATTGCGAAGAATCTGAATCTTGATATCGGAGCCGCCTATGCCTCCATGGGCGGATTCCTCGCCAACCGGACCCAAGCGACTAGCGTTGAACGTTCGATTTACGAAGTCTTTTCCCGTTTCCAATACGCCCTGTAGCGACGGCGCTGCGGGAACTATCAGGAGGACATGATGAGTGAGATCTCACGAAGACGCTTCTTGAAATTGGGGGCTTGTGTAGTCGGTGGAGCTTGTGCGGCCGATGCCCTCCCGTCGCTCACTCACGCTACCGAGAGCGGGGAACTCGCCACGCTCAAAACCACCCTTCCCTATCCTCGCATGAAACTGGCGTCCATCGGACAACTGAAAATCGGTCGTGAACAGCTGAGCACCTATCCGGATCAGGCCTCGCCGGTCGTGCTGTTAAAACTCGGACGGCCCGCGGTCAATGGGGTCGGCCCGGACCGTGACATCGTCGCGTTCAGCCGACGCTGCTCGCACATGGGCGGCACCCTGAGCTTTCGGCCGGACACCGCAACATTTCATTGCCCCCTCCATTACGCCATGTTTGACGCTGAGAAGGGAGGCCTCTTGGTCATCGGACAAGCGACGGATAATCTGCCCCAGCTCGAACTCGAAGTCGATGCAGCAGGCGACGTGTTTGCCGTGGGAATCAGAGGCTTGCTGTACGGGCGCCAGGCGAACGTCTTGGCCTAATCGGGGACCGCACGAAGAGGAGATCTCGCGTATGAGTTCGATCTATCATGGCGAAGACCGGGTTCCCGTTCCTCCGGCCGATGCCCAACAGTTTACGACCGTCTGTTCCTACTGCATCGTCGGCTGCGGCTACAAGGTCTATAAATGGCCGCTGGGAAAAGAAGGCGGGCCGCTGCCACATCAGAATGCCTTGCAAGCCGACTACAGGACTCCGCAGCCTGAACAGGCCGGAACCTGGATCTCACCGGCGATGCACAGTGTCATCACGGAACGAAACGGCCAACGATTCAACCTTGTCGTCTTGCCGGACAAAGACTGCGTCGTGAACAACGGGAACCATTCCATCCGTGGCGGCACGCATGGCGACGTGCTCTACGCGCCAGACCGTCCCACGGCGGACCGGTTGACTCACCCGCTGGTGTATCGCGGTCGCAGCCGCCTGCCCACGACCTGGGAGGATGCGATCGAGCTGGGCGCCCGCGTGATCAAAGCCAATCTGGACACATGGGGGCCGGATGCCATCGCCATGAAGTGTTTTGACCACGGCGGCGGAGGCGGAGGGTTCGAGAATAACTGGGCCATCGGGTCCTTTTTCTTCACCGGCATCGGCACGAAAATGGCCTCGATCCACAACCGTCCCGCATACAACAGCGAGGTGTTCGCCTCCGATGACGCCGGAATCGCCCCTCTTCCTTCAGCGTATCTCGACGCCGAGTTGGCCGATACGATCGTGCTGATCGGGGCCAACTCTTATGAAACCCAGTCAATCTACTTTCTCGAGCATATGTTGCCCAATCTCGGCGGGGCAACATTGTCGCTCAAGCAACACCTGTTGCCGGGGGAGACACCTGCGCGAGGCAAAATGATCATTGTGGACCCGCGGCGAACATCGACGGTCGCCGTGGCGGAAGCGCATGCGGGAAAGGACAACGTCCTGCATCTGCAGATCAACAATGGCACCGACATTGCCCTCTGCAATGCGCTCTCACGCCTGATACACGAACAGGGCTGGCACGATCAGGACTTCATTACTCGACGGACAAACAACTTTTCGAGCTTCCAGCAGACAAATCTCGCACAGAGTCTCGACGAGGCGGTGCGGCTGACCGGCATCTCGAAAGCCCAGATGATGCAGGCGGCCGAATGGATCGCCAAACCCAAGGCGGCAATGGCACGACGCCGCACCCTCTTCCTGTACGAGAAGGGACTGATCTGGGGGCTGAAGAACTATGAAAATGTGGCGTCTGTCGTCGACCTTGCGCTGCTCACCGGCAACCTCGGTAAGCCTGGCACCGGCTGCGGTCGATTGGGCGGACATCAGGAAGGCTACAGTCGGCCGCCATATCCGGGGCAACGCCCGCCGGTCAATGTCGATGAAGTCGCCGTGAAAGGCGGAGCCTCCAAAGTGTTCTGGGTCGCCGGCTGCAATCCCGTGGGCGGAACCTTGAATGCGCAACAATTCCGCACCGCCCTCGCCCAACGTACCGCGCTCGTGAATCAGGCGCTCGATGCAACGAGCGGCGGCAGCCTCGACGACAAGGTGGCGGCCGTCATGGCCGCCCTCGACAAGGGAGGCCTGTTTCTTATCCTGCAGGACATTTACCCGACTGAGACCGCTCAGTATGCCCATCTCGTCTTACCCGCCGCACAATGGGGCGAGATGAATCTCACCTCAATCAACGGCGAACGGCGACTCCGGCTCTATCAGCAGTTCATGGACGCGCCAGGAATCGCCGAACCGGATTGGAAAATCATGGCGCGCATGGCGCAACGGCTAGAGTCCGCCTACCGTGCCGAAGGCAAGACGGAGATGGCCACTCGTTTTTCGGGATTCACCTGGACCAGCGACGAAGAGGTCTTTCGTGCTGCCGCTGCCGGCGTGAAGGGTGCGCAGGAAGACTATGGGGACACGACCTATGCCATGCTGCAGGCACTCGGCACAAACGGCGTGCAAACACCCGTACAGGGAATGAAGAACGGCATACCGGTCGGCACCACCCGCCTCTACATGGACGAGAAGCGGTTCACGTTTATTCCTTCAGCCTGGCCAGGCTTTCCCCCACAGATTCAGGCACTCATGAATGATAGCCGATATCCGTTCTGGGTGAACAATGGGCGGGCCAATCACGGCTGGCAAACCCTCTATGACGACGCCCGGAAACCCTATGTGATGGGCCGCGAACCGTTCCCGCACGTGGAAATTCATCCGCAGGATGCCCAACGCCTCGACATCGCCAACGGCGATCTGATCGAACTGTTCAATCCCTATGGAGCAGTCTCGGCGATGGCCGTCGTGACCGACTCGAATGCGCCAGGACATGTGTTTATGTTATTCGAGCACCCGAAAGGCTGGCTAAACAGTTTGACGACCGATTATGTCGACCCGGCAACCACGATCCCGTACTACAAGGGAACCAAAGCAGGCATTCGAAAAGTTGGACCCATGCCGGGGCTGAACGAGCACGTGACCTTTGTCCCGACGAATCAGGCTTAACGTGTCGCCTTCTGCACAGTCTCATGCCCACAGGTTCAGACGTCGTGCGGCGGACGTCGCGCGTGCCATCATGCTCGCCGCCTCCATCACCGGTTGCGCCACGATAGGACCCCCACCGCGAGTCATCCACGACACCAGCGAACTCCTCGTTCGCCTGCAACCGGCGCACACCTGTGCGGCCGGCTCGGAAGCAACGCCGTTTTCCCACCCCATTCAACTCAGTGGCCAGCAGATTCGGACGCTACTCGTCTCATTGCTCGCCCGCGAAAAGGTCGGGCTGCTCAACTCGTTTGTCCACGCTCACGGAACGCCGCGACTCTTTGCCGATGGCGACCTCGACCGGCTGACCCTCCCTATTCAGGAAGCATTTGCACTGGCCACTCCCGAAGAAGTTGTGGTGTTCCTGTTGACCGCACCCGCGTCCGACTCTCGCGGCATCGTCACGTCTGGCGCCTTGTCCATTCGAGGCGAGGTGCTGTCGATTGCCCTCTTTAATTTTAGACACCCGGTGCGCGCCAGCCTATCCGATGTCGGCGCCACCGATCGCCTCGGTGACGTGAGGGAGACGGTGCGGTACGCCAGGACGTCTCCCTGTGTTTCAATCGGAGAGCAGGATTTCGCCCTATTCTTCAAGGAGCCTGCCTATCAAAATCAGACCCGATCGGGGAGTCTGGTCCGATACCCGGAGCGAACGCTCTCAATTGCCTATGCGCCTTTTCTTTCGGACCATTCCCGGCCGGCATCACAAAAGGCCGACAGCGAAACCCGTCAGCCTCACTCTTCGAGCGAAAACGCGGAGCGCCAGACGATTGAGGACCTCACGCGCAGAATCGCAGAGCTTGAACAGGCCAACCGGGCCCTCGCTGCACCATCTCCAGACACGGCTGTTCCCGGCTCCCCACCCGATCCCCCCAAACCGGCCATCGACAGGACAGCTGCCACGGTTGGTGAAACGCAACAACGGCTCCTGGATCTGATCAAACAATTGGAAACGCGGATTGCCGAACTGGAACGCCAACGACAGGCGCCTTAGTCGCACTGAACACCGTGCCTCTCCGCCATCCGCACCTTCCTCACATCTTAAGTATTGCTCACACGTCCCCACTTTGTTAAGGTGACCCATCCGCATCTTCACCACCCCAAACAGGTAAACCACGCGATGGTCTGGGACCCTAAAGACCCTTGGAGCAAAAAGGGCGACGATTTGGATCAAGCCTTTAAGCAGGCCCAGGGCCAACTTCGTAACCTGCTGCCGACCGGCGGATTTCGCAATCTGCTCCTCGTTGCCCTCACCGTGTTCCTCATCTGGCAAAGCGCGTTTATTGTGGCTCCCGACGAAGAGGGCGTCGTCAAACGATTCGGGATCCCGGTTCGAGTCGTGGAACCGGGGCCACATGTGAAAATTCCTGTGGTCGAAAGCGTCTTGCAGCCCAAGGTGGCGAAGTTGCATCGGGTGGAAGTCGGGTTTCGCACCGATCGGCAGGGCCGTCAGCAGATGATTCCGCAAGAAGCCTTGATGCTGACCGGCGACATGAACATTCTGGCCATTGAATTCATCGTTCAATACAAGATCAAAAGTTCCCGCGAGTATTTGTTCAATGTCGCAGACATCGACGAGACGATCGGAAAGGCGGCTGAGGCGTCCATGCGGGAGGTCATCGGCAAGAGCAAAATCGACGAAGCCCTGACCACCGGCAAAGCACAGATCCAGAATGACACGCAGGAACTGCTCCAGCACATTCTAGATGAATACAAAACCGGCGTGCAGGTGGCCGCCGTCCAATTACAGGACGTCGATCCCCCGGAAGCCGTGGCCGCGGCATTTAAAGACGTGACCAACGCCAAAGAAGATCGCGAAAAACTCATCAACCAGGCCCAGGGCTATCGAAACGACATCACCCCTAAAGCCAAGGGAGAGGCAGCGCAGTTGGTGAATCAAGCCAAGGGTTATGCGCAGGCGCGATTGAATCGCGCCCAGGGAGAAGCTAATCGCTTCCTTGCCACCCTCAAGGAGTACAACCAGGCAAAAGACATTATCAGCAAGCGAATCTACATCGAGACGCTTGAAGACGTGCTTCCCCACATCGATAAATTCGTGATGGATGGCAAAGGCGGAGAGCGGACCCTGCCGTACCTCCCGTTGGATCGTTTCAATAAACCGGCCCCGGCCGGCGCGGCGCAGGAGCGTACCCCATGAGCAAGCAGGGATTTGCTATCGCCTTTGTCGGCATCGTCATCGGCTTGCTGGTTCTAGGCGCTTCACCCTTCTACATTGTCGACGTCACCCAGAATGCCATTGTGGTGCAGCTCGGCAAGCCGGTCCGAAATGTCACCGAAGGCGGCCTGTACCTGAAAGTGCCCTTCATTGAAGAGGTCACCTATTTCGATAAGCGCCTGCTGGACTATGATTCCAACGCGCAGGACGTGATCACGCAGGACAAAAAGACCCTTCTCCTCGATAACTTTGCCAAATGGCGGATCACCGATCCCCTCAAGGTCTACCAAGCCTTCCAAAGCCAGCGTGGCGCGCTGCAGCGTTTACACGACATCATCTATTCGGAGCTGCGAGTCGAACTGGGCCGACACGACCTGGCGGAAATTGTGTCGTCGACCCGGGCGCAACTCATGGCCGTGGTGACCCAACGCGCCAATGAAAAGGCGTCGGCGTACGGGATTGAGATTCAAGATGTGCGGATCAAGCGGGCAGACCTTCCCGAGCAAAACGAGAAGGCCGTCTTCTCACGTATGCAGGCGGAACGGGAACGGCAAGCCAAGCAATATCGCGCGGAAGGCGCCGAAGAAGCGCAGAAGATCAAGTCGGAAGCCGAGAAGGACCGGGAGATTATCCTTGCCGAAGCCTATCGCGAATCAGAAGAGCTTCGGGGCGGCGGCGATGCCAAGGCCTTCAAAATCTACGCGGATGCGTACCGCCAGGACCCGCATTTCTTTGAGTTCACGCGCACCATGGAAGCGTATCGCAAAACCCTCAAAGACAAGACCACGATCCTCGTCAGTCCCGACTCGGAATACTTCCGCTTTCTCAAACAACGCTAAGTTGAATCACGCCAGCCCAACGATCTCGCCGGACCGCGGATCGATATCGATGCGTTCACCGGCCGGTTTTTTCGGCAACCCCGGCATGAGTTGAATCCCCGAACACACGGCCGTGAGAAAGCCCGCACCGGACAGGATTCGCAACTCCTGGATAGGCACGGTAAAGCCGGATGGTCGCCCTTTGAGAGCCGGGTCATGGGAGAGCGACAACGGCGTTTTCGCCATGCAGATGGGAAACTGCTCGAATCCCAATCGCGCCGCCAATTCGATGTCCGTTTCCGCCTGAGTCGAATACGACACACCTACCGCGCCGTACATTGTCGTCGCAATGGTCTCGATCTTCTTCTTGATGGGCCAGGTTGCCTCATAGAGGTGCGTGAATTGTGATCCTTGCGCCGCGACCTTGACAACCGCACGCGCAAGTTCCTCCGCGCCTTTTCCGCCATCGGCCCAATGAGTCGACACGGCAGCCGACGAGGCCCCGGCAACCAGCGCGCGTTCGCACACCCAGTTCAATTCAGCGGTCGAATCATCCTTGAACGCATTGACCGCCACCACCACGGGCACACCGTGGGCTCGCACATTCGCAATGTGCTGTTCCAGATTGGCAAACCCTTTTTCCAGGGCGGCCTGATTCGTTCCCGTTAATCCCGATGGGAGCGGTGTCCCGGATTTCACTGTCCCCCCTCCCCCATGCAGCTTCAGGGCACGCAACGTTGCCACAACGACTCCGACATCGGGCCGAAGACCGGATGTGCGGCACTTGATATTGAAGAACTTCTCCGCTCCTAAATCGCTGCCGAAACCGGCTTCCGTAATGACATACTCCGCGCAACGGAGCGCCAACTGATCCGAGACAACAGAGCAATTGCCATGAGCGATGTTGCCAAACGGTCCGGCATGAACAAATGCGGGCGTGCCTTCCAAGGTCTGCACCAGATTCGGGAGCAAGGCATCCTTCAGCAACACGGCCATCGAACCGGCACAACCAAATGCCTCGGCTGTGGTCATGGCACCACTCTCCGTCAGACCAACAAGGATTCTGCCAAGGCGCTGACGCAGATCGGCATGATCCTTGGCCAGCGCTAACACCGCCATGATCTCCGACGCCTCGGTGATGACAAACTGCCCCGCTCGTGATCCCGTTTGCGCGCTCAGAATGATGTCGCGGAGCGCTCGATCGCTCACGCCCAGCGTGCGAGGCCAGCTAATTTTTTGTGGATCCAGCTTGAGCACATTGCCGTGAAAGAGGTGGTTATCCACAAACGCCGATAGCAGATTGTGGCTCGCCGAGACAGCATGGGCATCGCCGGTGAAATGCAGATTGATGTCCTCCATGGGCCATACCTGCGCTCGCCCCCCGCCTGTTCCTCCGCCTTTGATGCCAAACACCGGCCCCAGAGAAGGCTGCCGCAACGTAACAGCAGCTTTGTGGCCCAATCGACAGAGGCCCATGCTTAATCCGACGGAGGTCGTCGTCTTACCCTCCCCAAGCGGCGTCGGATTAATGGCCGTGACGAGGATATACCGCCCGAGCGGTCTCTTCGTCACTCGCGAAGCAAAATGGGGAGCAATCTTGGCTTTGTATCTGCCGTGAGGGATGAGATCTTCGGAAGAGATACCTAACGTTTGTGCGACTTCGAAAATATGCTTGTGAGTGGCAGATCGGGCTATTTCAAGGTCGGTCATACCATGTCTCCTCAAAGGAACGTCTTCAGAGCGCGCGAAGTATACCATGCCCCTCACCCGACTGATGACGCACAAAAACCTGCTCAGATGTGGTGAAGCAAAGAATGGATCGTGGGGCTATTGAAGATGGAATCGAGAAGATTGGACGTTACGGTAGAAGCGCGGAAGAGAAAACCCGAGGGATGGTGAAGACCTAATCGAGAATGAATTTCGTCGGATCAAGCGCCTGGCCGTTCTTCTTAATCATGTAGTGGAGATGTGGCCCGGTCGAAAGGCCGGTGCTGCCAACGAGAGCAACGACATCTCCGCGCTTCACGCGCTGACCTTCTTTCACCAGGGACTTGGCAAGATGCCCGTACACGGTTTCAATGCCATAGCCGTGATCCAGCTTCACCATATTCCCCATTTTTGAATCAAATGCCACCGTGACCACACGACCAAGGGCGGGAGCCTGGACTGGAGCATTCGCCTGGGCGCCGATATCAAGGCCATCGTGCCAGGCCGGCTTCTCCGTGAACGGCGAGACCCTGGGCCCAAAACCTGACGTCACCCAGCCGCGAACCGGCCAGATTGAGGGAGTGGAAGCCCACTGGGCGGAGCGCTGCTCGGCTATTTGTGTCAGACTTTGAAGGGCTTCTTCCTGTTGCGTGGCTTCCCGCACGAGGGCGTCTAAACTTTCACGAACCTGCTGGGTCACCTCTTCAATACTCTCGGTCGAGAACTCAAGATCAGATTGGTTGTTATCCCGCAGCTCCGATACCTGCTGCCTAGCCCCCGGCCCTGAAGCAGCCGGCCCATTTCCTTGAACACTGCTCTTTCCATCGGGCAGTGGACCATCCTCACCACCCCGTCCGTTAGCTAGATCGCCGACCGGCTTCGACGCATCAATCCCGAGCATGACCCGGAGCCGTTGATTGACCTCCCCCATAGCTGAAATTCTCTTCTTGAGATCATCGATTGCGGCAGAAAAGGCAGCAGTTTGCTCTCGTGCACCCATGGCCTCAGCTCGAAAGGCCGATAATTGCCAGACTTCTCCGGTTCGAATCACATAATGGGACACAACGAGCAGATCGGCCACAATCAGAATTGCAGCCAGGATCAAGAGCTTACGTACGAATTTCCGTGGAAAACTAAACCGTAGCGGCTTGGAGGAGGATCCTCGAAACACCACGACAGTATAGGCATCACTTGTTTCGGCCGTTTGTTGGCTCATAGGGCGCTCTCCCCTTCACGGATTCAGCTTCGTTGCAACCACGGACTTTTGCAGTGTACCCATCTCAAGTCCGATGGTCAACCCTTTGTTGCAAAAAGTTTGTCATCAGAATCAACTACTTAGAAGTTTCACTCCTAATCCAGTTCAGGTAGGAGACCGAGCCCGCAATGACCGGCAACGCGATAATTTCGGGGACAGTATAGCTGTGGTGCTGCCGAATCGTCGCTTCAAGCTCTGAATATCGCTGTTGGGTTGTTTTAATGATCATCAAGCATTCATTCTCGACACTGATCTTGTCATCCCATCGGAAAATTGATCGCATCCCCCCCACTACATTGGCGCAAGCAGCAAGCCTGGATTCGACAATGATCCGTCCCATCTTCTCGGCTTCTTCATAGGTGGAGGCAGTCACCAACACCACGATCTCTGAACTTTGCGCATCCACATCTCCCCCGTCATCTTAAGAAGTTAAGCAAATTGCATGCCTATGCCAGCCACAGACAACCAATAACACGATACAAATCAACGTCTTACATACTATTCAGACCCAGTTCGAGGCACGATTCCTTGACCAATTCTAGGCAGGATTTGCACAAACAAGCAAAAAACGGCCAGTCTCACCATGCAGGATTTTCCCGCCCCTCACATTTAGAAAGCAAAACTCCCGCACGCTAATTGCCACTGCTCTTCTTCGGAGTGAAGCCTTCCGGCCTTGAGAGACACCCTCTAGCCAGACGCGGCCAGGGTTGACACCCCTTTTCCGGGTCCTTATGATCCGATCATCTCAGTATAGATGGAGGTCCGTCGATGAGCTTTACAATTACACCCACAGAACTCAAGTCGAGGTTGGATAAAGGTGACAAACTTGTGCTCGTAGATGTTCGAGAGCCTTGGGAATACGCCATTGCCAAGCTGGAGGGTTCCGTCCTGGTGCCGCTGGCAACTCTTCAACAATCCCTTGGGAAATTGGACCGTAACGCCGAAATTATCGCCGTGTGCCACCACGGGATGAGAAGCGCGGATGCGACGGGGTTTCTGTTACAGCAAGGGTTTGGAAACGTGAAAAACCTGATCGGGGGAATCGATGCCTGGTCTGTCCAGGTCGACTCATCCGTCCCCCGCTATTAGCTCAGGAGATCAGCCAAGTCCATCTCTGAAAAATTCCACCGTTCGCCGCAATCCTTCCCGCAAGTCGACCCTCGGCTCCCACCCGAGCGTGCGTTGGAGTTTTGTGCAGTCAATGACGCTCCTTGCTTGCTCACCGCGTTTGGCCGGACCGTGCACTTCCTTGAATTCAACCTTGGTCAGGTCAACGACGACTCGGAAGAGGTCATTGACCGACGTCTCAATGCCGGTCCCCACATTGTACACACCCTCAACCTGAGGACCCATCGCCATCAAATTTGCCTCGACGACGTCCTCGACAAAGACGAAGTCACGGGTTTGGCGGCCATTCCCATTCACCACAGCTTGCTCCCCTCGTAGCATTTTCTGAATGAAAATGGCTACGACGCCCGCTTCGCCTTCAGGATCCTGGCGAGGCCCATAGACATTGGCATACCGCAAACTCACCACCTGAATGCCACTCATCCGGTGGTAGTAAGAGAGGTAATGCTCCCCGCATAATTTGCTGATTCCATAGGGGGAGAGCGGTTGAGTGATATGCGTTTCCGGTGCTGGAAAGGCCAGTTGTTCTCCGTAAATCGCCCCCCCGGATGACGAAAAGATAACCTTTCTCGCGCCATGTTTGGATGCCTGCTCCAAGACATTCAACGTCCCCAGCACATTGACCTGTGCGTCGAACAGAGGATCTTCGACTGAACGTCGAACATTCATCTGTGCCGCCAGGTGAAAGACCACCGAGGGCCGCTCATTGCGGAACACCCGCTCCAGTTTCGGATTCTCGATGTCCAGTTTGTAGAATTGCGCCGCCTTGGGAACGTTTTTTCGCTTGCCCGTTACAAGATTATCGACCACCACGACGTCGTGACCCTCCTGGAGCAACCGATCCACGACATGTGATCCGATAAATCCAGCCCCTCCGGTAACCAAGACTTTCATACGTCTCCTCGCCTCTCCTTCATCAGCCGTACTAACAACACCCGACTGCATCATCGAAACTCAGCCTACACCCTCTGCCCGCTTCCTCAAAGTGTTTTCGTCCTGATTTAGTCCCACGGGTCCCTATGGCCACGACCGCCATGCGAGACCGGCCCTACCAAGGTCAGTTCATATCTTGCGCCGAAACCAAGCGAGGAATTCGCGATTACCTTTACGGCCTTCGATCGGAGATTCCATGCGACCTGCCAGCTCCAATCCAAGATGCACCGCACAAGCCACGACCTTCTCCACCGTCGCCTCCCGCAACCCGTCATCCCGCACGATCCCTCCCCGCCCGACGAGCCCTTTCCCCACCTCAAACTGCGGCTTGATCAGCGTGATGATAGAACCAGCAGGGGTGAGATGGGAGATGACAGCAGGCAACACGAGGGTGAGTGAAATGAATGAGACGTCGATCACGATTAAATCGATCGGTTCAGCGATCGCGCCCGGTTCAAGATACCGGACGTTGGTCCGCTCCATCAGGACAACTCGTGGATCCTGCCGAAGCCGCCACTCAAACTGACCATATCCCACGTCCACCGCATACACACGAGTCGCCCCTCGCTGCAACAGACAATCGGTAAAACCTCCGGTCGAACACCCCACATCGAAACACACCATCCCGCTCGGGTCGATGTGAAATTGATTCAGCGCGCCGGCCAGCTTTTCTCCCCCGCGCCCGACATAGGGAGAGCCCGACCCGGTCACCTCCACCAGCGCATCCGGCAATGTCGGTTTTGCCGCCTTGTCGATGACGATTCCATCCACACGGACCAGACCGGCCAGGATCAGTCGGGCCGCATCTTCCCGGCTGGCGGCGAGACCTCGACTGACCAGCGCCCGATCAAGCCGTTCCCGTTGTGGACGAATTTTCTGGGTCATACTGTGAAGGAAGTTCGACGACGGCGGCCGCAGGCCGTCTGGCGGCCCGCGCATGGCTCGGACGGCTACTGTGGGTTCTCTGACTCATCCTCACCAGGAGAAAAGGCTTGAATGCGCTTTTTCCCGTCTTTCTCCTGCACCAAAATCTCCACCTTCCGTTCGGCGTCCTCCAACATTTTGAGACAGGTCTTGGACAACCGAATCCCTTCCTCGAAAATCTTCAACGAATCGTCGAGCGGAAGGTCTCCCTTTTCAAGTTCGGCGACGATCGTTTCCAATCTCGCCATCGCGTATTCGAATTTCACAGCAGCCACAACCACTCCCTTTGCTCATCCATTACCCGAAACATTATTGCCTGCGCCCCCGGTGCGGTCAAGGCATCGACGGGGGGACCACCTTTTCCACCTCACACACCAACTGTCCTTCGGCGAGTTTGATCTGAACAGCGTCTCCCACCGCCACATCGGCCGCCCGCCGCACGATCCTCCCGCCCGACATGGTACGAACAATGCTGAACCCGCGTTGCAAAATGCCTAACGGGCTGAGCGCGTCGAGCGCGGCTAGCTGTATCGCAACCGACTGCCGTCTGGACATGAGCCCGCGGCGGGCTTCCTGCTCCAAGCGCTTGCACAATTGGGGAATGACTACCAACGACCGCTGAATCCGATCGCGCGGGCCCTGCGCGATCAGAAGGTGGCAGCGTTCCACCATTTCACGATGTAACACCGTCAGCTGTACGGTCAATGCACGCGTTAATCCGTCCCGAAGTTCATCGAGCCGCTGAGCCTGCGTCTGTATCCGAAAGCGCGCCTCGCCCAGGACACTAAGCGACCGCTCAAACCGGTGCCGCTGCACCTGCAGCAGAGTGTCCACGAGACGGCGCAGACGACGGTCCAATTCATCCAACCGTTCCATGATCTCATCCAGCACGGGCACCACCGCCTCCGCTGCCGCCGAAGGCGTGGCGGCACGATGGTCCGCTGCAAAATCCGAGAGCGTCACATCGATTTCATGCCCCACAGCGGAGACTACCGGTACCCTGGACCTGGCGATGGCACGAACCACCACTTCTTCATTAAACGCCCACAAATCTTCCGAAGCGCCGCCGCCTCGTCCGACAATCAGCACCTCCACCTGCGGCATTGCACTCAATACGCTGATCGCCGCGGCAATCTGCGCGCCCGCGCCTTCGCCCTGAACCGGAACAGGGGCGATAAGAATATTGACGACGGGGCAACGGCGTCGAAGCACCGCCACGATATCGCGGATCGCCGCCCCAGTCAGCGAGGTGACCACGCCTACTGTCCTTGGAAATGACGGCAACCTCCGTTTGCGCGACTCATCGAACAACCCCTCCTGAGACAACCGCTCCTTGAGCTGCTCGAATGCCAGTTGAAGCGCGCCGACTCCCTTCGGATCAAGGGACTCGACAATCAGTTGGTACTCACCGCGCGGCTCGTACACCGAGATGCGACCGCGCGCAATCACGGCCAGGCCTTCCTGCAGGGCAAACCGAAGCCGTAAGGCGCCGGACCGAAACAACACCCCGCGAAGTTGGCTCTGGCTATCTTTCAGCGTGAAATAGAGGTGACCGGAGGATGGCGCACGAAGATTCGAGATTTCCCCCTCGATCCAGACATCCTGAAATTGATCTTCCAGAGAATTCCGGATGAGCCGTGTCACATCGGACACAGAAAGCAGCAACGGCAACGTAAGGTTGTGCCCGGTCATATCTCACCGAGCGGAAGGGAATGATTCCGGGAGCAGGTCAATCCATCACTCGGATGCGTTCGATCGACACCGCTTTGCCAAGCGTGGCATCCAGATCAACGAGGACCGCACAGAACACCGTTGGCCCCGACGCCACCTCAAACCGGCGCGGCATCCCCGTGAGAAACTTTTCGATGGCCAATTCTTTCTTGATGCCGATCACCGAATGCAATGGACCGGTCATGCCAATATCGGTGATGTAGGCCGTTCCCTTTGGCAAAATTTGCTCATCCGCCGTCTGCACGTGAGTATGGGTTCCCGCCACGACGGTGACCAACCCGTCCAGATAATGTCCCATCGCCATCTTTTCAGAAGATGCCTCGGCATGCATATCGACGACAATGGCCGACACCTGCGTCTTGAGCCGCTCGACCTCGCGTTGTGCAACCTGGAACGGACAATCGATCGTGGGCATAAAGGCTCGACCCATGAGATGGAGAATGCCCAGCGACTCCCCGCCCGGCGTCGTAAAGATGTAGCTGCCCCGTCCGGGCACCCCCGCCGGATAGTTGGCAGGACGCAAGAGACGTGGTTCGCGGGGAAACACGTCCAGAATTTCCTTCTTATCCCACGCGTGGTTCCCCGTGGTGATGACCGACACCCCGAGGTCAAAGAGATCATCCACCAGATCAGGCGTGATGCCGAATCCGCCAGCCACATTTTCGCCGTTGCCGACCACGACGTCGATGGAGTGGTTGGCAATGAGTTTCGGCAGCAGGCGAGCCACGGACCGTCGTCCAGGCTCGCCCATGATGTCTCCGATCATCAGTACTTTCATGCCCGATCGCTCACTTCGCAAAATCGACGAACCGGCTTTCCCGGATCACCGTGACCTTGATTTGGCCTGGATACGTCAGCTCCTGCTCGATCTTCTTGGCCAGGTCCCGGGAGAGCTGAAAACATTCGGGATCCGTGAGATCTTCCTGCTTCACAATCACACGAATTTCCCGTCCGGCCTGAATGGCATAGGCTTTCTGTACGCCCTTGTGGACGGTCGCCAGCGACTCCAATTTCTCCAACCGCTTCACATACGATTCCAACGCTTCACGGCGAGCACCGGGCCGTGCAGCTGACAGCGCTTCCGCCGCCGCGACCAACACCGTCTCCGGGCAAATAGGCTCGACCTGCTCATGATGCGCGGCAATGGCATTGACCACCTTGGCGTTTTCGCCGTATTTCTTGGCAATCTCCGCGCCCAGCATGGCATGCGGCCCCTCTTCCTCGTGACTCACCGCTTTGCCGATATCGTGCAGCAGGGCCCCGCGCTTCGCGAGTTTGACGTCCAACTTCAATTCTGACGCCATGATGCCGCAAATGTAGGCCGCTTCACGGGCATGGTACAGGTTGTTCTGGCCGTAACTGGTTCGATACTTGAGCCGCCCCAGCACCTTGACCAACTCGGGATGAAAATCCGACAACCCGACCTCGAAGATGACCTTTTCCGCCTCTTCGATCATCAGCTTCTCGATATCGACCTTCACTTTTTCGACGATTTCTTCAATACGGGTCGGATGAATCCGGCCATCGTGCATGAGCCGCTCAAGCGACACCTTGGCAATCTCACGGCGCAGCGGGTCGAAGCCTGAGATAATCACCGCCTCGGGCGTCTCATCGATAATGAGATCGATACCCGTGGCCGCCTCAATAGCGCGAATATTTCGCCCTTCACGGCCGATAATCCGGCCTTTCATGGCATCATTCGCAATCGGCACCACCGAAATCGTGGCCTCGTTCACATAATCACGGGTGACGCGCTGAATCGAAGAAGCAATGATCTCCCGCGCTTCACGGTCGGCGTTTTCTTTCGCCTCTTCGAGCAGGCGCTTCGCTAACCCGGCAGCTTCCAAGCGAGCCTGACTATCCATCTCCTGAATCAACTGACGCTTGGCTTCTTCTGCGGTGAGGCCGGCCACCCGCTCCAATGCCTCGCGATGCTGCTTGAGCGCCTGTGCGCAGGCCGCATCCTTCTGAGTCAGAACCTCTTCCCGCTTAAGGAGGTCCTGCTCCCGCTTGAGCGCCTCCTGATCCCGCTTCTCGAGCAGGCTGACTTTCCTGTCCAGCCCCTCTTCGCGCTGAGACACCCGCCGCTCCACATTGGTGACTTCAGCGAGCTTCGCTTTCTGCTCTTTTTCCAGCTCGATTCGTGCCTGGAACACGAGGTCCTTGGCTTCCAGCTTGGCTTCTTTTACAAGATTTTCCGCCTCGCGCTGAGCCGATTGTACGATCTGTGCTGACTGGTCCTCGGCCTCGGCCCGTCGTGTGATGGCCGACCGTCGGCGCAACACTTCGTACAGACCGGCCCCCAAGACCGCTCCAACTAACCCGATAACAATGTACGCAACAACGCTGAGAGAAATGGGAACCACCTCCCTTACGGCAGCGGGACAGACACACTGTCACCCTGCAAATAATCGCAGCCAGTGGCATAGGGGAGCAGGGAGTGAGGGCAAGGAATAGCTAGACAGGAAGGAACACTATCTGATTACTTGCTGACTACTTGAGCCAGTGAAACCGCCATGTGGAATCGCCGTCGCTACTTCAAGTAGAGGAGTGGTCGGCCTCGACCTGAATCATTTCTTCGGCCAGCTCGCACAGGAGCAGACCTCTGCCGCCGGGTTCGAATTGTTGCATATTCATGCCACGGCGAAAGCCCCCAAATTCTGGTGGGCCCCTGGTCCCCGACCATCAACGTTCGTTGATGACACACTTGTCGCATGGGCACGGAGGACCGAGCCTCCTGACTCATCCATACGATCACGACCACACTGAACAACAGAACAAAAACCAGCGATTCCATATGTTTAGAGCTCAAATACCGTCGTCAGATTTTCCGTCCTTAGTCGAAGCGTCCTTTCCTCTCCTGCTCTTGTTGACCCTCAGGTCAATACAACGAGGAAACGATAACAAAGGACTGCAGTGAAAGCAAGGCGAAACTCACCGCGAGAGGATGGACGGCATCTGCTGATCGATCGACTCCATGAGGGACGCCACGCGGCGGTCCGCGTCTGCTTCGCCCTGCCGGAACCGTCGCTCCAATTCCATCAACTCATGAGCAAGATTGAATGCGGCAAGGACCGCCAATTTGGCCGGAGTGGCAGACCGCATTCCGGCCGCCACCTGTTTCATTTGTTTATCAACAATGTCGGCCAATTGTTTCACGTAGGATTCGTCGGCCTCGCCATTCACGGCATACCGCTGGCCATAGATCTCCACGTCAATGGTTTTAGTCAAAAGCCACCTCCTTGGATTCATCCAGGCACTCCAACAAATCAATTTCGCCGAGCACTTTTTCGATCCGGGATCGGATATCCAGGCGCTCCTGTTCCCAGCGTCGGTTCTCATCATCGCGCACGGCGACCCGTTCACGCGCCAGGCGAAGCTCGTCCTCCAGCGACGTGTTCTTCCGCTTGAGATCCTGCACCAGTTTCACGAGATCACGAATCCGAATTTCAAGAGCGTCGAGACGATCTAAAGTCATGGTAGGTCCTCATAGCAAAGTGATGGTCGCACATGGTGGTTAATGGGGGCGAAATATAGAAAGTTCATTCCCCCTTGTCAAGAAAACCGCTCCGGCTATGACGCACCGTGAAGTCGGCGATATTCTCCGTAACTGCGCAACACCCGTTTCACGTAGAGACGGGTCTCCTGGTAGGGAATAAGTTCCACGAACTCGTCTTGATCACGCCCCCGATGCACCGCAATCCAATTATTCACGGCAATCGGCCCGGCATTATAGGCCGCCACCGCATGGGCGAAGTTCCCGCCATACTGTTCGAGCAGTTGTCCCAAGTAGCGTACCCCGAGCCGGATATTTGTTTCCTGGTCAAACAATTCCTCTCGCCCGACCGCCGGAAACCCGTATCGTTGCGCGACCGCATTGGCTGTCCCCGGCATCAGCTGCATCAAACCGACGGCTCCCACCACTGAGACCGCCTTTTCATCGTATTGGCTTTCCTCGCGAATAATGGCGGCGGCCAGGTAGGGATCGACGGCGGTCACCCCCTGGGCCGCAATCGTCGGCACGAGGCCGGTGGGGTAGGCTACGGTCCATAAGGCCGGCGCGGTCGGCAAGCCACTCTTCTCCAACTTCTCGCGAAAATGAACTTTCGCGACCCGCAAGGCAGGATGATAGGCCCCCACCTCGCTGAGCATCGTCGAAAAGGCCAGCAGCACATCCTGGTCCCGGCTGTACTGTTCCGTCAGCGCACCCAGTTCACGCGCCGCATCTTGCGCAAATCCCAGTACCTTCAACTCTATTCCGCGCCGGTAGACGGCGTGTTTTTCGATTTCCTGACGCCGGTTCTCCGGCAACCGTTCCGCTTCTTCGGCCGTGGAACGTTCAGCTGCTGCGACCACCGGCTGGTTTGTCGGCATTGCCGTTCGCCGCGCAGCCAGTTGACAGTAGTAGCTATAGGCGTGGCGCTGACAGAGTCGCACATACTGCTCGCCCACATGCTGGTTCTTTTCATGTTCTTCCGCCCGCGCCGCCCAATACATCGCCTGAGGCTCAAACCCATTGACGTGCAGCTCGACGACGGCACGAAAGGTCTCCGTGGCATCCTTGTACCTCGCGGTCCGGTATTGGGCCCATCCGGCCCGCCACAGCCCCTCAGCTCGTTGACTCGCTGAATCACCTAGTTTCGCGACCTGACGGAACATGCCGATCGCCTCATCGAACTTGCCCTGATCCTCTAACCACACCCCGGAAAACAAATGCACCATCGCTCGCTGGTCGCCGGCCAAGGGGCCCTGGGCTGCCGATCGCGCCAATTCAATGAGTTTGTCTCCAAGATTCTGCCGCAGATAGACCCGGGCCAGCCATACTGTGGCCTCCGCCGATTCCTGCACCCGATCGGCCACTAAGCCGCGAAACGTTTCGCGGGCCTGGTCATATTGTTTCAGGCGGACATAGGCGACTCCCAACTTGAGCCGCGCCTCATATCGACGGACATGCCCCGGCGCCAGCGAGAGAAATCGTCGCAATTCTTCCACCGCCTCGGCTTGCATCGAGAGTCCAAGAAACGCCTGCGCTCGAATCAGAAAGTCGTCGGCAGTCGGCAACCAGGATTCTCCGCCTATCGCCCCATCCAATCGCGTTTTCGCTTCCCGAGCCTCCGCTGATTGCGGATACCGGAGCCAGAGCTGCTTCAGCGCGGCGCGCGCCTCCGGCAGCCGGTTCTCGCGAATGTGACAGTCGGCCTGATGGGACAAGGCCATCGGAGCAGCCGGATCCTTCTCCGCAAGCGCCACGGCGCGCTCCAGCCAGTCCACCGCGCGGAAACACGCATTTGCGCTATACCAGGCCTCTCCTGTGCGATAGGCAGCCTTCGCAATGAGGTTCGAATCCGGCACGCTCTTGGGAATTGTCTCCAGCAACTCGGCGGCTTGGATCGGCTCGTTTTGCTTCAACAACGACTCTGCGATCCAGAGGCGGAGATAATCGTCGATCACCGGCATCTCCGGCTGGGCCGCGCGAAGAAGTTTCGCCGCTTCCCCCGGGTCCCGTTCAATCAACAGAACCCCCAGGACAACCCGAGCCCGCTGAGCCCACGGGGTTGAAGGAAACAATTCCATCACGGATCGCAGCTGGTCGATTTTGAGCATTGTCGCCTGTTCGCGCTGATCCGGAGATCCGGAGCGATCATTGACGGAGAGGGCCGAACGAAAGCAATCTTCGGCGGAGACACAGAGTGGAGGGGCAACAGGCAACGGGCGAGGAGACTCAGCTGTCGCCGTCAAGAACACACTCGACAGAAGAAGCCACGCGGCAAGTGCCGCTACACTGGCCCGCCAAGGTAGTTCGCGCACAATCCCCCTGCGCAGAAGGTGAACCGGCACCATTATAACGTAACCACGCATAAACGCGATTAGGTTCGCGTTGCTTGTCACAAGTTTTTTCCCTGTGCTAGGCTCCGGCATGGTCTCGCACACTACGACTCGTCACAACCTGCTGGCTTTGACCGAAGCGGGCATGGTTGCATTCGTCGCGTCGCTGGGATGGCCGGCCTATCGCGCATCTCAAATCCTTCGCTGGCTGTATCAGGAACGCGTCCGCACCTTTGCCGAGATGAGTAACCTCTCGCAGAAAGACCGCGAGTATCTCACCTCCGCCTGCAGCATCGAACGAGCGACGGATGTTCACCTATTCGCCTCGCAGGACGGCACGAAGAAATTTGTGCTCACCCTGGCTGACGACAAGCAAGTCGAGTGCGTCCTCATTCCGGACGAAGACCGCCTCACGCTGTGCCTTTCCACGCAAGTGGGGTGTACGCTCGATTGCGAATTCTGCCTGACCGGCACATTGGGACTCACACGCAACTTGCGCGCCCATGAAATCCTGGACCAGGTCCTGCTGGCCCAAGACCATTTGGAGGCCGACCAACGATTGACGAACCTGGTCTTCATGGGAATGGGAGAGCCCCTGGCCAATCTCGACGCCGTGGCCGATGCCGTCGGTCGCCTCACCGATCAGACATGGGGGCTGGGGTTTTCAGGTCGCCGCATCACCGTTTCCACTGCGGGTCTCGCCTCGCGAATCAAAGATGTGGCCCCGTTGAAGGTCAACCTGGCCATTTCCTTAAATGCCACCACCGATGAACTCCGCCAGCAGATCATGCCCGCGGCCAACCGGCTCCATTCGCTCCAGGCCTTGCTGGCCGCCTGCCGCGACTATCCGCTGGCTGATCGCGATCGCCTCACCTTCGAATATGTTCTGCTCGCGGACGTGAATGATCGGCCGGAGGATGCAATCCGCTTGATCAAGCTGCTCCGTGGGCTACGCTGCAAGGTCAACTTGATCGCCTTCAACCCTTTTCCAGGAAGCCCGTTTCGACGCCCGTCGGATGCCGCCATCGACATGTTCCAGCATACCTTACGCCGGGGCCACCTTGATGCCTACCTCCGTCGGAGTCGCGGGCGCGACGTCCTCGGCGCCTGCGGCCAACTGGGCCGGATCGAGATGAGCCAGGCCCCGGTTGCCTTGACACAGATTCAGACCCGTTGTTAGCATGATCTTCGGACATGCCTAAGCCGAGCACATCCCACAGGCCATCGCCGCTCCGCCATTCAGTTCTCGCGTGTTCGCTTCTGAGCGCCCTCTTGTTTACGAGCCAGGGCTCTACCGCCCATGCCGTCGAGCCGAAGGAGTTCACCCTCTCCAACGACATGAAAGTCATCCTCGTGGAGGTCCCGAAGGCTCCCGTGGCCACCGTGCAGGTGTGGTACAAGGTCGGTTCGCGTAACGAGGTCATGGGCCGGGCGGGGTTATCGCACATGCTGGAACATATGATGTTCAAAGGCACCGCGAAATATCCCAAAGGGACCTTCTCCCGCCTCATCCGCAAAAACGGCGGTATGGACAATGCTTTCACCAGCCAGGACTTTACCGCGTACTTTGAAAACCTGGCGGCCGATCGCGTCACGCTGGCCCTTGAACTCGAAGCAGACCGGATGCAAGGGCTGATTCTTGATGCCAACGAATTGAAAACCGAACGGGAAGTCGTCAAGGAAGAACGGCGGCTTCGCAACGAAGACGACCCGCAAGGCGCATTGGTCGAGGCGCTGTTTGCACAGGCATTCATGAGCCATCCCTACCACTGGCCGGTCATCGGTTGGTTCTCCGACCTCGACGCCATGAGCCTCGACGATCTCCAGCGCCACTATGACACGTACTATTCACCGAATAACGCGACCCTGCTCGTCGTCGGCGACATCAAGGCGGACACGCTCCTGCCGGTCATCGCCAGACTGTTCGAACCGATTCCCAAAGGTCCTTCGCCCAAAGCCCTGGCCGTCACCGAAGGCCCGCAACACGGCGAACGCCGTTTTCTTTTGAAACGCGAAGCACAGGTGCCCTTCGTCATGATGGGCTACCGCGTTCCCAATTATTCCAGCGACGATTCCTATGCGTTGAACGTGCTCGAATCGATTTTGTCCCACGGCAAAAGCGCGCGTCTCTATCAAAGTCTGGTCTATGAGCAGAAGACCGCCCTGGCGGTGGGCGCCGATTACGGATTGATGCAGGCTGACCCGGGCTTATTTTATTTTTATGCGGTGGTGAAACCGGGAGAAAAAATCGAAGCCGTCGAGGAAGCCGTGCTGAAAGAGATTCAGCGCCTCCAGGCGGAACCACCCAGTGAACTCGAGCTCCAACGCGCAAAAAATCAAATCGAAGCCGCTCACATTTTCGAACAGGATTCCAACTTTCGCCAGGCCATGCTACTGGGGGAAGCTGAAACCATCGGAGCTGGATGGCGAAAAGTCAGCCAGTTCGTAGAACGTACCCGCGCCGTCACGGCACAGGACGTCCAGCGAGTCGCCTCGCGCTATCTGACCGCCGATCTGCGCACCACCGGGACATTGATGCCCCTTCCCCCGCAACCCCAATCAGCTTCACCGGCCCAACCGCACCAGTGAGGCACATACAGATGGCACGACAACCGGCTCCACTCTCATCTCGAAGCCAGCAGCCACTAGGCCGGATTTTCCTCGGGCTTCTTGTTCTGGCCCTCTGCCTGCCCGGCGATCAAGGACAGGCCGCCGACATTGTTCCAACCCGTTCCGTGACTGCGAACGGCATGACCGTGCTGTTCCTCGAGCAACACTTTCTGCCAACCGTGGAAATCCACGCCCTGGTCAAGGTGGGATCGGCGCAAGATCCGCCGGACAAAGCCGGCTTGGCGAATCTTACCGCCAGCCTTCTCGATGAAGGGACTCAGACAAGAACGTCCCGACAGATCGCCGAACAGATCGATTTCGTGGGAGGGTCGCTCGGGGCGCATGCCGCAGAAGATTTCACCACCGCGTCAGCGCGCGTGCTGAAGAAAGACGCAGACCTCGGCTTTGCCCTCCTCGCCGATGTCTTGCAGCATCCCGCGTTCCATAAGCAGGAATTCGAACGGGTCCGCACCCAAATTCTCGGTGAAATCGTCAGCGATGACGACGACCCCGGCAACGTGGCGATGAAGGCCTTTCACCAATTGATTTTTCACGGCCATCCCTATAGTTGGCCGGCCCATGGCGCGGAGGACACCCTCAATAAAATCACGGTGGCCGATGTCCAACAGTTCCATGCCCGGGAATATCTGCCGAATCAGACGATTCTGGTGATTGTCGGAGACCTGACGCAGGAGCAGGCAGCCACATTGGTTCAGACACACTTTGGCTCCTGGAAGAAAGGCGCGCCTTCGCCATACCAGATCAAAAAGCCGGCGCCGATCGATCGTAAAATGGTGCAGCTGATTGAAAAAGATCTCACGCAATCGACCATTATCCTGGGGCATACGGGCATCAGCCGGACCAATCCAGATTATTATGCCGTCACGGTCATGAATTACATTTTAGGGGCCGGCGGGTTCTCCTCCCGCCTGATGGACTCCATCCGGGATAAACAAGGGCTGGCTTACGGCATCATGAGCCAATTCGATTCTCGCTTGCTGCCGGGGGCCTTCTTCATCAGCTTACAGACGAGGACCGAGGTCACGAATCAAGCCATCACGGGAGTCCTGGCAGAGGTCAAAGGAATCCGCGATGCCCCGGTGACAGATCAAGAGCTCAATGAAGCGAAGTCTTTTATCGTCGGAAGCTTCCCGCTGCGCGTCGATTCAAGCGCCAAGCTCGCCAACGTCCTCGCGCAGGTGGAATTTTATAATCTGGGATTGGACTATTTTACGAACTACCCGAAAGCGATCGAAAAGGTCACGAAGGACGATGTCCTCCGGGTAGCCAAGCAGTATCTTGACCCGCAACATTACGCCTTAGTCGTCGTCGGATCGATTGCAAAGGCCAAAGTAAAGCAGTAGCCTGCTTCCCCGACCAGGCGACTGCGCAATTCCCCGGAATCCTCATGGTTTCCACCACGCCACCCACCGAGAAAGTCTCCCGCGCAAGGCAGCTCCTGCGAGAGATGGGCTCGGTCATCGTGGCGTTCTCCGGAGGCATCGACAGCACGTTGGTCCTCAAACTGGCCCATGATGCATTGGGTGCGCAGGCCATCGGCGTCACCGCTGTCTCCCCCACACTCCCTGCTTCTGAACTGGAAGGGACGCAGCAGATTGCCGCAGAAATCGGCGCCGCTCATCGTATCGTCGAAACGGATCAACTGCAGATTCCCGAGTTTGTCCGCAATGATGCCACCCGCTGCTATCATTGCAAGACCGACCTCTATTCGCTGTTAGGCAGGCTCAGACATGAATACACAACGATGTGTATTGTAGATGGCACCAACGTCGACGATCTGGGAGACGATCGCCCCGGCCTGAAGGCCGCCCGCGAGTGGGGTGTGCGCAGCCCATTGCTGGAAGCCGGATTCACGAAGGCCGACATCCGCGAAGCCGCCCGTGAGCTAGGACTCTCCAACTGGGATAAACCGGCCGCTGCCTGCCTCTCCTCGCGCGTACCGCGAGGAATCACCATCACCCGAAGCACACTTTCGCGCGTAGAGCATGCGGAAGCCGCGTTGATCCAGGAAGGCTTCCGCCACTGCCGCGTGCGAGACTACGGCGAACTGGCAAGGATTGAGTTAGCAGTGGAAGACCTGCCGAAATTACTGGAAACCGGTTGCCGCGAACGGCTTGTCGAGAGCCTGAAACAGGTAGGGTATCGTTTCGTGACGGTGGACTTGGAAGGATATCGCCAGGGAGGCGTAAGTTTCACCCCCCCGGCGGCAGAACACTAGTTCCGGCTCTGGTAGGTCTTCGCGAGCGCGTCAAGGGCTTCGTCCGCCAGACGACGATGATCGCCATCCGTCAAGGCCCGCCCGACAACTTTCTCCGCGACCATCATCGCTAAATCTGTCGTTTGTGAGCGGATGTCCTGAATAGCCTTGCGGCGTTCAGCCTCGATCTCGCGAGTCGCGTCGCCCTTGATTCGCTCCGCATCCGCCGTCATACGCTGCTCGTTCTCTTCCATCAACCGCGCCGCGCGCTCTTTGGCCTGCGCCAACAAGGCATCCGCGTCTTTGGCCGCCGTCGCCAGCTTGGCTTCGTATTCCTTGAGCTTGCGCTCAGCCTCTGAACGGTGGCGTTCGGCTTGATCGAGACTGTCCTTGATCTTTTTCTCACGCTCTTCCAGCATGGCCAGCAAGCTCGGGAACGCATACTTGTAGAGCAGAAAGAAGAGAATGCCGAAGGAGAGAATCTCCCAGAAGATCAACGACGAAAAGAAATGCGATTCAAATTGAGGCATAGTCTGTTACCCAAATGAGTTGAGGGTTCTGAGCCGGGCATGCCGCCTGGTTCGACCGTCCATGCGCTACTTGCGCAAGCCCATGATGATGAACGCAATGACCAACCCGTACAAGGCGATGGCTTCGACCAACGCGAAGCCGATCCACATGTACTTCCCGACGCGACCTTCCGCTTCCGGCTGGCGGGCCACGGCCTCAATCATTTTTCCGAAGATGTACCCGATTCCCACGCCGGCTCCGGCAAAACCTGCCGCCGCCAACCCCATGCCGACCAACGCTGCTGCTGCTGCATCCATTGTGTGTCCTCTCCTCCGTTTATAGACCACTCGACCTAATGTGCGTGCTCGCTATGACCGTGCAAAGTCACGGCATCCCCTAAATAGACACAGCTCAGCACGGTGAAGATATAGGCTTGAATAAACGCAATGCCGACTTCGAGGCCATTCATCGCAATCGTGAAGGCAAACGGCAACCATCCAATCAGCAATCCACCACTGATAGCCAATCCGAACAGCACGCCTAAAATCACGTGGCCGGCCGTCATATTTGCGAACAACCGCACCGCCAGTGAAATGGGCCGCGCCAGTTGGCTGATCAGCTCAATCGGAATCATGAGCGGCAGCAACCAACCCGGCGTTCCCGGCGGCACGAGAATACCGAGGAATTTCATGCCATGCAGCGAAAATCCCAGGACCAGGCTCAGCCCGTAAATCCCCACTGCAAACACCGCGGTGACGATAATCTGGCTGGTGACGGTATAGGACCCTGGAATCAATCCGAGCAAATTCGCGAAGAGAATAAAGAGGAACAGCGTGGCAATCAGGGGAAAATATTTCATGCCCGCCTCACCCATGGTGTCCAGAATAATCCCGCGAATGAACTCGACGATCAATTCGGCCATGTTCTGCAATTTGCCGGGAACCAACTTACGGGCAGCGGCGGCAGAGATCATCAGGAAGGCCACCAGACCGACCACCACCCACATGAGGATGACCGCTTTGTTGATGGAGATATCGATACCGGCGGGCACGAGCGGAATCAGATCGTGCAATTCGAATGCATGTAGCGGACTTTCTTCCACAATGATCCTTTTTGCGTCAGACGATTCAGGTTAACTCTGCCATCGTTGGGCCGATCGATAGGCATTCCGGATACCGGCGGCGGCCCCCAATCCTAAGCCTGCGACCAGTCCCCAGGGATTGGAATCCAGCAGATAGGTGTCGATGACCCAGCCCAATCCTCCGCCGACAATCAACGCAGCGAGCAGTTCCGTCCCAATCCGGACAGCCTGCCCGAGCCCCGCATATAACGGATCCTGAGAGGGGGGCATCACGTGCTCACGCGCGGCACTCCTCAGCGCAGTCGGAGAGAGTGCACCCATCGGCGGGCGCGCCATTCAAGCAAATTCGCTGGGGGCTTGTCAAGAAGTTGGCCTGCTATGACCAGGCCTCATGATGCGGTATAGTCTTTTCCTGGGCACAACCCTCCATGAATGACACATCGATGACCGAATTATCGCATCACACATTTCTCAGCGGGCCCCCGCAGCCCCTTGTCGTAGTTCGCCCCCACCCGAAAGCCGATGTCTTCGAGCTCTATCAACGCCTGGCCCTCACAGACTTCCCCTCCTTTCTTCTGGAGAGCGGGAACGGCACCAATGCGACCGCGCGCTATTCGTTCTTCGGCAGCCATCCTTATCTGACCTTGACCGGCCGTGCCCAAGACTATCAATGGAACACCGGGGAGCAGGTGAATACCTGTCATGGCTCTGTGTTCGATGCCTTCCAGCAGGCCTTTGCGGATTCGACGATTCCCCTGCCAGCCGGCCTGCCACCGTTTTTTGGGGGCGCGGTCGGGTACCTCAGCTATGATCTCGCCCGATCATTCGAATCGCTGCCCACCCTGGCCGCTGACGATCTCGGCCATCCAGATCTGCATATGGCCTTCTTCGATCTCGTAGCCTCGGTGGATCACCATACGAATCAGCTCTTTCTAATGTACTGTCCTCCTTTGTCACGATTTCGTGCGGAACCCCGAGAAAAACTGTTTCGCGAAGGCTGCGACCGGCTGGCCGAACTGGAGGCGCGCCTGACGAGCTCACTCCCCCCTCGATCTGCCCTGACCAGGCCCGCACCAACCAGCTTTGTACCCAGCCAATCGCGGGATGCCTATACGGCTCGCGTCCGCCGATGTCAGGAGTACATCGCTGCCGGCGACATCTATCAGGCCAATCTTTCTCATCGCTTCACTCTCGATCTCGACACTGCCTGGTCGATGTCGGATCTCAACCGATACTCCGCCGACCTCTATGGACGCCTTCGCCGGGTCAACCCGTCTCCCTTTGCAGGACTCGTGCAATTCCCCGAGCTCAGCCTCGTCAGCAGCTCTCCCGAACGACTCGTGCGATTAACCGGTTCACGGGCCGATACGAGACCTATTGCCGGCACCAGGCCCCGAGGAGAGGGGCAACCGCAAGACCTCACACTGCGGGCCGAGCTTTTGGCGAGCCCCAAGGAACGAGCGGAACATGTCATGCTCGTGGACCTCGAACGGAACGATCTCGGAAAGGTCTGCCGGTACGGCTCCGTCCGGGTGGACGAATTCATGACCATCGAGCAGTACTCCCATGTCAGCCATTTGGTATCGGAGGTGGTTGGAACGCTACGACCGGGCACCTCGCCCTTCGACCTCGTCCAAGCCGTCTTTCCGGGCGGAACGATCACCGGTGTCCCTAAACTCCGCTGCATGGAGATTATCGAGGAGCTGGAACCGGTGCGCCGCGGCCTCTACACGGGAGCGCTGGGCTACTTCAGTTGGAGCGGAGACTTGGATCTGAACATCCTCATTCGTACCCTGATCCTGACAAAAAACAGAGGCTACTTGCAGGTCGGCGCCGGCATTGTGGCCGATTCGGATCCCGATCGCGAATACGACGAAACGCTCGCCAAGGCG
>WBZN01000293.1_pt1 | contig 51684 bp, 50 predicted proteins | sample 5204281 | NCBI WGS metagenome assembly WBZN01 (sample SAMN12344347, study PRJNA552823) | activated sludge metagenome | biome: Activated sludge suspended growth; feature: Nitrification reactor; material: Wastewater; isolation source: activated sludge from nitrification reactor of wastewater... | reverse complement strand
GTGACCCGCCCCGCAAATGTAGACCGATCGAGACCTGAGGATTTGGCCTGGGCGTGATCGGTTTAAGCCGCCTATGCGGCGATGCGAACCTAGCATAGCTCACGTGACGGTCTCCAATAATTCAGGGGACTCGCCGGCGGTATTGTCGGTCATGGCCCACTCCGCCGCAAAGGCTGCCGGTGCCTGATCTTCCAGTGCACTGTGTGGGCGGCAGAGATTGTAGTCTGCCTGCCACCGCGCCAACGTCTCCCGCGCACCGTCAAGCGTGAAGAAGACTTCCACATTCAGACATTCATCGCGAAGCCGCCCATTAAAACTCTCGATGAACCCATTCTCGACCGGCTTGCCTGGTCGAATAAAGTCGAGGTGAATGTCGTGGCGATAGGCCCAGGCATCCATGACGCGACTGGCAAATTCGCTGCCATTGTCCACCGTAATCGAGCGCGGAGCACCTCGCTGGCGCACGACCGGCTCTAAGGCCTGTGCGACCTTCGTGCCGGTCAGCGACTGATCGGCGAGCAAGCAGAGACATTCACGTGTGAATTGGTCGACGACGGTCAGAATGCGGAACCACCGTCCCTCCGCGATGCGTTCCCTCATGAAATCCATGCTCCACCGCTGGTTCGGAGCTGTGGCCACGGTCTGCGGCACACGGGCTCGGCCAGCAGCTTTCGTGCGGTGTTTCGTGCGCACGGTCAGCCCTTCTTCTGTATACAGCCGATAAATCCGTTTGGCATTCACCGGCCACCCGTCGCGTCGCAACAACACCGTCAGTCGTCGATACCCAAAGCGCACCCGGGCTGCAGCCAGCTCGCGCAACCGCATCCGCAACGCCTCCTGCGGATCACGATGCCCCTGATACCGCAACGAGGCTCGCGCCATCGGCAACAGCCTCGAGACCCGGCGCTCGCTGACCTGATAGGTCGTCTGCGCCCAGCGAGCCAGCGCCCGCCGGTCCCGAGGCCTCACAGCTTTTTTCGGACAATCTCCTGCAGCATGTGCCGATCCAGCGAGAGATCCGCGACCAACCGCTTCAGCTTGGTGTTTTCTTCCCGCAACTGCCGCAGCTCGCGCAGTTCGCTGAGGCCCAGCCCCGCGTACTTGCGTTTCCACACATAGAATGTTTGCTCGCTGATGCCCACGTTGCGACAGATGTCTGCGACCGTCGTACCACTCTCGGCCTGGCGCAAGGCGGCCAGAATTTGCTCTTCCGTATGCCCTCGTCGTCGTGCCATCGTCGGGTCCTCCTTGGGGTCAAGAAGACCACGCCGCCGACCGTTTTCTCAAGCTGCCGTTGGCCTAGTTTTCGGGTTTTGGGTCAACTGTTGGTCGGCCCTCTCTGGTACACACATCGACCACGGTCAAAGCCCGAATCCGTTGTCCATTCGCCGGTTGATCCGCCACAACGTCCAGGTGTCATTCGACCTCGTCAGTGGTAGCCGATGTGCACGAACGACCATCGCGTTTCGCCGCCGTGGAGGCCGAGGACGGAGCGTCAGGCCTTCTTTCCGGTAGAGGCGATAAACCAGTGCTTCCCGACCGCCCAGTCCTCGCGATTCAGGAACACCCGAATTTTCCGGTATCCGTAGCGGACCCGTGCCTGGGCCATCTCTCGGATGCGCTGCCGCAGCTCGACGCATGGATGGCTCTGATACCGATACGTGGCCCTCGCGCAGCAGACGGTGCGGCAGGCTCGCCGCTCACGGATCGGATACGGCGTGTCCAGATAGCGCACGACGATTCGCCGCTGCGAAGGCCGTGCCATTTGTTTGCGAGCCCATCCTGCAGCGGCCCCAACTCCCGGACTTGCTCCGACTCGACCCCGGCCTATCGCCGCGTCCACCGATAGAAGGTTTGTTCAGCGATCCCGAGATGACGGCTGAGATCGGCACCCGGCGCGCCCATCTCACCCTCTTTGAATACGGCCACGATTTGCTCGCCCGTGACACGCGTGCGTGTCACGGCAGCCGCCTTTCGCCCTGAAGGGGAATGAGGCCGGACACTCTCCTTCCGATTGATTCAAACACGGCGGGGCCGACCATTGTGTGCGCTGTCACGTGTCGTATGAATACGAATGCAACCTCTGGAGCTGTTCCGCCGACGAGCCTGAACCGAAGGAGGGGTCGCTTCTGAATGTATGAAGAAATGAGATATTGGGTTGTGTCGACCAGTTGCTTTCAGTCAATCAATCAAGTTGCTCCACCCACTTTCTGCAGATTGTCCTGAAAGAATCCGAGCGGTGCGTCTCGGACTCCGCACTATTCCATTGCCGTCCAGCGTGACGGTGGTTAGGCGTGGGTTGTCGAAGGCCCAAGAAGGCGAAGTGCTCGCAGCTGAGCCTCTGCTATGGCGATGTCCTCTTCGGTGAGTGGCGCTTGACCAAAGCGCACTCGCGAGTAGAGTTGTGTCAGAGCATGGGCAGAGGGCCAGGCCTCGCCCCATCGCGCTTGAATCTGATCAAGAAACTCGAGTGGCGTGGTGCCGGCTGATTTGGTGATCCCCCGCTGCGCGCAGCACTGTAGCATGGTGGTGTAGAGCGTAATGACGGTCTGTTGTTGCGTTGAAAAGACCCGGTCATGCGTAGGCCCATTCCGGAACCGGCGCAGGATCCTCATCCCTCCATAGACTGCGGCGAGCGCCAGCAGAAAAGTGGCCGCGTGGTGCGGAACACCGGAGGGAGTCAGGGTGGTCACCACGCGGCTGATTATAGCGACGGCCTGAGCCGACAGGGCGCTCATTGTTTCGGAGAGGCCTGCCCGTACAGCCTCCCCGCTTTCTCGAATACCTTGCACGACGGTGAACTGGTCATGCGCGCTGTAGTGGACGAACAGACGATCCCACTTGATACGGAGCGAATCCATCGCACTAGTGGCTGACTGCCACCAGGGGGCACCATCCGCGTCTGGAGAGGGAGGGGTGGGGTCCATGGTGATCCAGCCTGATTGCGGAAAATAGACTTCCACCCAGGCGTGGGCGTCTCGTTGACGAACGGTGTAGTAGCCGCCGTAGTCATTCCATTCGGTTGCAAGAAATCCGGTCACCAGCCGGGCGGGTATTCCCACGGTGCGAAGCATCACCACCATGGCCGTCGCATAGTGTTCGCAATAGCCGGTTTTTCGAGTCAGAAGAAAGTCTTCAAGCGGATGCGACGATTGCAGAGAAGGCACATCCAGGTTGTATCGATAATGAGCCAGCAAATGTGCGCGAACTAGAGTGACGGCCTGGGCGATACTGGTCGCAGGTTTGGTAATCTGGCGTGCCAGCTCGAGGATGTGTTCGTTCACGGCGGGCACTTGAAGATACTGTTGGAGGACAAAGTCCGGGTAGGGCAACGCAGAGGCCTGTTTCTCCACTGCATTCAGGGTTGTCGGCGAGGAATAGACGGTGTATTGGCTACGCGCATGGAGCGGATACGGCAGGGAAAGTGAGCCCATCAGATCGGATTGGATGGAAAGAAAGTGGCCCTTGACCGACGTGGGAAACGGAGCGCCGAACAGCACGGTGGTGTCGATGGGCTCAAGGAGAATGTCCTGTCTGAGCGGTCGAGCCGCACCCGATGGTTTGGCGCCGGATGTTCGGAGCGTGAAAGTTCCTTCGGGAAGCTCCGTCAGCATGCGGCGATGCGGCAGGCTGTTGCTCCAGGATTTTCCATCATACCGATTGTAGGCGGCGCCTCGAAGGTACAGGGGCTCCCGCTTCGAGTCGTGCTCCGTGCGATCCGGAAGTTCCACTCGCATGACAATGCTCGGGTCTTGTTTGACTGGCCCGATGACTCCCAGATCGACCTGCTCCGAAAACCCGGTCGTGCGTAAACTTTCTCCATGAGTGTTTTGAAAGAATCCCACCCCGACTCGCGGAATCATAAAAAAGAACAGCAATGTGAGCGCGAACGCGCCTGCCGCCATCACGTTGGTGGTCCAGAAGAAGCGCGCTGTGAGGTGCGGGAGCAATGGGAGGGATGGCTCTGTGTGAGGCGCTTGTCGCGGTTCCGTCATCTCTTCCCGTTCCTGCAACAGGTGATAGAGCAGAAGAGTCCAGACGCCGATCGCCAGATAGACGAAGAAAAATGGGGCGTACCACAGTTGCGTCGTCAGCGCCGCGGAGGCCAGGAGGGCGATCAGACTGATGGCGTAGAGATGCAGGAAGTCGCGTCGTTGGTCGAGGTTCGAAAGTTTGTTCACCAGAAGTAGTACGAGAAAGTGAATCCCCGCTGGAAGGAGCTCCTGTGAGATGAGAAGGAGATCGATCCAGAACCCGGCGAACGCGAGAAGCAGAAAGATGTTCCAGGTGAGGGCTGAGAACCGGAGATGGCCGATGACACCGGAGATCGCGCTGTGGGATTGGATGCGCAACAACGCCGTGGCGAAGGTCCCCGCCGTCAGGACAAGGAGCCAGAACGGCAGGGTAATGGCGAGTGTCAGGCTGGCGAAGCCGGTTGCTGCCAGCAGGATTGAACTAAGCCGAAAGGCGTGATCCAGCGGCATCGAAGAGGTCCTCGTGCGTGTAAGGGGTCAGGATCTGGTCGACGGCTGGAAACATCTCGCGGAGGGCCTGGTTGGTCGATGATGAGATCAGGAGTGTGGGGCCATCCTGGGACCGGACCAGCGCTTGGACCAGCGTGTGTTGTACGGCCGCACGATCGCCTACGGGGCGTCGCTCACAGAGCGCCAGGGCATGGAACAGATGCCGTGGCGGCTCGTCGGCGTCGGCCAGAAGTTCTGGTTGATCGCCGAGCAGCAAGCGGAGCCGCACGCCGTTGGTCAGAAAATGATCAGTCAACGAGGCGGCGATGGAGAGCGCTCGTTCGAACGTCTCCTCTTCTTCGTCCGGTGCGACCGTAAAGACGGCGAGCGTGATCATGCGTTGATCTTCGGCTTCGGTCTCTTTGAGCATGAGTTTGGCCGTTCGTGCCGTCGTCATCCAATGGATGGCGCGCGAATCATCCCCGGGGCGAAACTCTCGCAAATTGTAGAGTGAATTTCCGTGGCCGCGCCGGGCCTGGGCTTGATCATAGCCGATCGCGTTCATTTCCTGGACCCGCATGGGCGGCAGCGGAATGAGTTCGGGACAGGCGATGAGGCTGGCCTCCTGCGGGTAGAACGCTTTCTTGTGAAACAGTCCGAAGGGAAAGGGGGTGACGACACGGAGCCCGTCGAGTTGATATCGCCCTCGGCGTGTGATGCGCAGCGGGTAGGAGCGCAAGGTCGACGCCCCCGGCGCGAGGTGCGCGAGGTGAATGCCGCGATCATGATCCTGGCCGGCGACGACGTCCACGAGCCGCAAGGAGACGCTCGGAATATGCGATTTGCGGTTGGCAATCCAGAGCGTTGCGGAGGCCGGTTGATTCACAAAGAGCGTGTCGGGGAGATGACGATGAAACTCCAGCCGCCGCACGCATTGTTCCGAGAGGAAGCTGGATAACACGATCAGGCTGAGCATCATGGCCAGGAGGAGGTAGAACAGATTGTTGCCCGTATTGACGGCAGCGACTCCGACGGCCAGGGTGAGCAGCAGGAAGCGAACGCCTTCCGTTGTCACGCTGATCGCGCGATGCCGGGAGAGTCGATGGAGCCAGGTGTGGAGGGTCATGGATGCCATGCTGGTGGCCTGTCGTCCAGCGAACGGTCGTGTGGCGCGGTTGGTGGCTGGGCCACTCCGGCGCCAGGGCAGTGGTTACACCGGAACCGGAATGCTCTCGAGCATGTCGTGAATGACCCGTTCCGTGTGCTCGACGCTTTTCGTGCGTGTGCCTTGAGCGCGGCTGAGCATGACGCGATGCGAGAGGACGACCGGAGCGAGTTCCTTAATGTCTTCCGGCAGGCAATAGGTTCGATCTCGCACGAGCGCGAGGGCCTTCGCCGACTTGCAGAGGGCGAGTGCGCCTCGCGTACTCACCCCGAGGGAAAATAACGGGTTCTGTCTGGTGGCCAGCACGATGGCCAGCAGATACTCCATCAGGCTGTCTTCCATTCTCACTTTATCCGCCTGGGCCTGAAGATCCAGAATATGTTGCGCGTTCAGGACCGGCTCAATCTCATTGGCCGGATGCAGCGATTGCGGCCTGTCCAGCACCTTCTTTTCTTCCTCCGGCGTCGGATAGCCGATGCAGACTCGCATGAGGAATCGATCCAGTTGGGATTCCGGAAGCGGAAAGGTGCCATGATATTCCGCAGGATTTTGAGTGGCAATCACCATGAACGGCTGTTGGAGTGGATAGGTGTGGTTGTCCACGGAAATCTGGGCTTCGCTCATCGCTTCCAGTAGGCTGCTCTGCGTTTTCGGCGTCGTGCGATTGATCTCATCGGCCAGCACGATGTTGGCAAACAGCGGACCCGGCATGAACTCAAAGGCCTGTTTTTGACGATTGAACACGGAGATGCCGACGATGTCGGATGGCAGCAGGTCACTGGTGAACTGAATGCGCTTAAAGGAGCAATCGAGCGAACGGGCCAGGCTGTGAGCCAGGGTCGTTTTACCCACCCCCGGCACGTCTTCAATCAGCAGGTGCCCGCGCGCCAACAGGCAGACAACCGCCAATTCAATGGCCCGCGGCTTGCCCTTGATGACCAGCGCGATATTGTCCTGTAACAGTTTGATAGATTGAGAAGAATTCACGATGGGGTGTTTTGGGAGCAGATTATGTTCGTACCATGGCGTGTATGCCCGAAGTCTAACAAAGGGGCCGGGGACCGTCAATTTATACGGGCTTTCATGCGGGGTCGTGGGAGGAATCGAATCCTGCCCGCTTTGGACACGAACCTGTACGCAGTAGTTAAGACAGTGAGACGGGTTCGGGTACGAGCGTGAGCAACCAGGGGGGCGTTTCTTCTGACATGCTCTGGAACTGCCTGGCCGTGCTGCTGGCAGGAAGGCCTTGGAATAAAGCACCCCGCTGAACTCTGACCTGCCGGAAGCGATAGGATGCAAGGCGGCCGGGACCTATGCGAAGCACCGAAGGAAAACGCTGCCGCAGCGGCGCCAGGTCCGACAACAGGCAGGAGCCGCCGACAGGGAGGGCTGACAGTCGATGGTAGATGTCCCCGAAGACCTCAGGCAGCGTCTGTGCTGACAACACGACATCGGCGGGCCTGACACGCGGGTCATCGATCAGCTGCGAGAGGATTTCCCAGCATACCTGGGAGTCCACGGCCCCCAACACACAGAGGGCTCCGCGGGTGGCCATCAATTCCAGCAGGGCAAGCGGCCCGCGAATATCGAACTTCCAGGGCGGAAACAGCAGGCTCCGTCCGGCATGGTGCACCTCAAGGGCGGCTTCTTTTCCGTGTCGAGTTTGGCGGGAATCCCCCTTGGTGCGTCGCAGTTCTTCGGCGAGGCAGGTGGGGGAGAGGCGGGTCGGTTCGTAGGCAAAGGTGGGCGTAGCCGGCGCCCAGCAGGTGACGATGAGATAGCGGGCTGCCAGGCGCTGATCTCGTTCCAAGGCGTCGAGGGCAAACATATCCTGGTCGCCATAGAACCGGAACTGCAGGCCCGGCTTGGCGCGCAGGCGATTCAGGCGAAGCGGAGGGGCATGTAATGGCCCTCCAAGTTGCGACGCGGGATCAAGCCGGTCGAGGCAGTGGAGCACAAGCGGCCTGTGTTGCGCGGTCAATGACGGCGTATACAGGGTGGCCAGTTCTTCGGCAAAGGAAAGATCCCCTGCCCCCAGATCCAACACCGATGCCGGAAGTTGGTCCGTTAATACATCAAACGGATTCTGGTGCTCTCGGATAAACCGGTCGATGAGGTCTGGTGAGGCGGTCGGCAGGGGCCACCTGGTCGTCGATTTCGGACGCACCTCAAAAAAGACGCATAAGGCGCGCAGGGCTTTGCTGGGCGGGAGCCCGGTGAGTTGCTTGAGCAGGTCGGCGCAAGAGGTCCGATCCGCAGCTGCGAGCACTGTGGGCATCGCCGCCATGAGACGCTGCTTGAGCCCGTTCGGTATGGAAGAGGCCTCAATTGCGTCGATCAGGGTTGTCCGGGTCGCGGGCCAGTCTGTCGGAGTCACGAGGTGACGCGAGGCATCCCAGGAAGAGGCATCGAGCGACCTGGCGGCGCTGACCTGTTTCCGGAAGGCTGCCAGGCTGTCGGAATCAACAGGCATGAATCAGTCAGGAGTGTATAGAAAGGCGCGTGGGTTGCCGATGCACGATAGTTCGGTCGCGTCGCGCAGAGTATCGGGCCGGTTGTGAAGGAGTCAAGCGCCTCGTCTTGCGGCTGCATGAGGCGTATGTTAGGTAGACGATATGCGTCTCTCACAACAGCATTCGCGCGAGAACAGCTGGAAGTGCCTCAGATGTGCGGTCGCCATGCTTGGTCTGCTGCTTGCCCTGTGGGGCTGCCAGACGAACGCACATGTGACCGCGGCGAACCCCCAGGTGTGGGACGAATGGTCTGTGGGGCAGGTGTTGGATGCGAAGACCGGACGCCCGGTTTCACGAAGTGAATGGTTGGATGAGTTGGCGGGATATGATGTGATCTATCTGGGAGAAGAACATCACAATCCGTCCCACATCGAGGCTGCGCTGATGGTGCTTCGGTCTCTTGTGAGCCGGGGGCGCCGGCCTCTGCTCACAATGGAGATGTTCGGATGGGAAGGCCAGCCGGCGCTCGACCAGTATCTTCTGTCGAAGGAGCCTCCTCGCCAGGAGTTTCTGGAGCATGTCGGATGGAAGAGAAATTGGGGCGGAGCCTTTGAGGATTATGAGCCGTTGGTGCAGTTTGCCAGGGATCAGCGGCTTCCGGTGTTGGCCATGAATCCACCGAAAACACTGATTCGCCAGGTCGTTAAACTGGGGCTAGCGCAGGCGAAGGAGCAGTCAGAGTGGCGTCAGTGGGGCATGGAACAGGAAACCATTGTGGATGATCCGGCGTATCGCTCGCGGATTCTGTCTCAACTCCAGGCCTGCCATGGAGGCGGTGCACCGGAAGACTACCAGACCATGTACGAAGCCTCCATGGTGAGGGACGAAGGCATGGCCAAGACGGTCACGGCGGCAGTGAACCGGGTTCGCATCGCGGGTGGTGACCAGGCCCAGGGGCCAGTGGTGAGTTATACCGGCGGCGGACACGTCCAATATCGAGTACCGGTGCCCAATCGCGTCGCACGACGGGTTCGGGATGGACTCAAACCGGTGACCATCTATATGGCCACATTCGAACAGGAACGAGCGGCAGAACTCTATCAGGCCATGCAGGAAGGGATTGCGGATTTTGTGTGGTTGACGCCGCAAGGGTCTCAAGGGGCTCCTCGACGGTGCCGATAAGAGATTCAGTGGTCGAGTCAGGGCGGCCCTGCCGAATTGGTTCGGCCTCTCCAGGCGCCCCCCGTCATTGGGACGGTCGCATGGGGGAGCCTGGCGCACGCTCAGGTTCCGTGCCTGGGTGATAGGCCTCAGAGGTAATTGTTCCATGACACTGCGGCGATCGTTCGACAAGTTGCAAGGGCGACTCACTGGAACCAACCATTCCACAGGTGGCACGATGCGGGGGAAAATCGCATGTTCGGCGGATCGCCTCAGTTTATTGGAGGCGGACATGATCAGCTCCATCGTGGAGCCCAATGCGTTCCAAATCGGAAGGCAGTACCAGACGGAACGCCGGGTGCAACTGACCGACGCCTCGGATACCGAGTTCACTTCGTCTGTGATGGGCAATTCCGGGCTGTATGAGCAGACCATTTGTCTCAAGAATGGCCACCTGGAGGCTGCGTGCTCCTGCACATTACACGAACAACCCATCTGCCGGCACGGCGTGGCCGCGCTGCTCGAGTATCACCGCTGGTCGAAGGCGCGGGTCGTTCCCAGGGCGCGACCTGCGGCCCCTCGCCCTGAGGCTGAGAGGGCCACGGCGAAATCCGCCCCTTCCGGTGATGTGAAACTCAGCGAACTGAATCAATTCAGCGATTGGATGCAACGGGTGGTTCAGGCCATTCAATCCGGTCAGCCAGTTCCCGCTCAGCCCGATATCGAACCGGGCCTGGTTTCGACCTGGACGCGGATCATTCAGCAATTGGATGAACGAAGGCGGGAAAGCGAAGTCGCACAAATCGAACTCGATACGGATATTCGCAATCGGGACGCGGTGGTCGCCCGTCTGACTCAGGATCTGGAAGTCTCCGTCAAGGAAGCCAAGTCTTTGCAAGCAACGTGTCAAGATCTCCAACGAGAGTTAGAGAAGCAAAAGGCCTCTCTTGGGAAATCCAGCGAACTTTCCCGCCATGTTGAACAGTTCGAGAGCGAAGTCAGGGCTATTGCCGGTCTCTTGACCGACAAAGGACGCCGATTGGAAGGGCTCTCCGATACCTGTCGAGATGTGGCGGCGATGCTGAAAGCACTGGGGAAGGTGTAAGGGCGATCCTTCGTCCAAACAGGCGCTCTTCTGTGTGACTCCGGGCCGCAGCCTTCTTTTTTCTCCCCCCTTGCGTCATCCCTGGTCCCTTCAGTACAATGCGGGCCTCTTTGGGCATTCCTTGACTACAAGGGGGAGATCATGAACAAGCTGATAGCAGGAGTCTTGGGTGGAATCGGGGCGCTTCAGGCGACCAATGCATTGGCCAATGTCAGTGAAGGTCCGCCGGATTACAGTGGTATCACGGGCCTCTATTACACCTTGATCGCCTTGATCCTGGCATTCGGGGTGTACGACACCTTCTTCAAGAAGAGCTAACTAGCTTTTCCAGATCGAGCGGCGTGAAATGTTCCTCCGTTACAGAAGGACGGAGAGAATGTTTCACGCCTTCTTTTTTGGATTCGCGTGGCTGGATTCGCGGCTTTTCAGGAGCGGAAGCAGTGTGTGCAGCACGTTTTGCACCACAATCCGATAGCCTTCCCCGGTGGGATGGATGCCATCGGGTTGATTAAGCGTCTGATCACCGCCTACTCCTTTCAGAAGAAACGGAATCAGTGGAAGGGAATGAGCCTTCGCCAGGTCTCGATACATCGCTTCAAATGTGGTCGTATACTCTTCCCCGTAGTTCGGCGGCAGCTTCATGCCCGCCAAAATCACCTGCACCCGGGCCTCCTTCAATTGTGTGATCATCGCGTCCAGGTGCGAACGTGTTTCCGGCAGCCCTAGGCCACGCAGTCCGTCATTTCCGCCTAATTCGAGAATCACCAGAAACGGTTTTCCGGCCAGCACCCAGGATACTCGACGGAGTCCGCCAGCCGACGTCTCTCCGCTGACGCCGGCATTGAGCACCTGATAATGAAGGCCGAGTGCATCGAGCTGTTTCTGAAGTTGCGCAGGGTACGTCTGGTCGGGGGAGACTCCCAGGCCGGCGGTCAAACTATCGCCGAATGCGACGATTCTGGGCCGGTTGTCGGATTGTGGAATTGCCGCCGAGGTAGGCGGATCCGGTGCGGGCTTGTCCTCACTCGATGCCTGAGGCCTGGAAAGATCAGCGGGGGTGGGCGAAGAGGGAGACCCGGAGGAAGATTGGTCGCAGCCCACGAGCCCGCTCAAGAGCAGCGCCATGAGGCCGCCTCTGAACAGACATGAGGTGAGTCGGAAAAGGTCGGGGCCGCTCGTCATCTGTACAGTATAATATGAAAACTGTTTTTGAACATGCGGTCGACGGATCACCATGACGATGATTGCCACCCAACATGTGACGATGCAACTGGAAGCCGGAGGCGAGATGGTCACGATTCTCGACAATGTCACCCTGGACATTCCAGAGAAGCAAACCGTGGCAATTGTCGGGCCGTCCGGGAGCGGCAAGTCTACCCTGCTGGGTTTGATCGCGGGGCTTGATCGGCCGACATCCGGAGCCATCTGGCTCAACGGACGTGAAATTACGGGACTTGGCGAAAAGGCGATGGCGCGTCTGCGCCTGGCCAACGTCGGGTATATCTTTCAGTCCTTTCACCTGATTCCTACGTTGACTGCGTTGGAGAACGTGTCGATTCCGCTGGAACTGGCGGGCGACCGTGATGCCCGCCAACGGGCCCTCGAATTGTTGCAGGCGGTGGGGTTAGGGCACCGGGTCTCGCACTATCCGGTTCAGCTCTCCGGAGGGGAACAGCAGCGGGTTGCCGTCGCGCGTGCGTTTGCCTGCCGGCCACCGATCCTATTGGCCGATGAGCCGACCGGGAACTTGGATTCTCATACGGGGCAGCAGGTGATCCAGCTCATCATGGCATTGCACCGGGATGCCGGCACCACCCTGGTTCTGGTCACGCACGATCTGCAATTGGCTGCTTCGATGGAGCGGGTCATTACCCTGCGAGATGGCCGGATTGGGTCTGATCAGCTCACCTCATCTCACTACCACGAGGCCGGCGACCAGATATGATGCCGTTCTGGCTCATCCTGGCCTGGCGGGAATTGCGGTCGTCCTGGCGGCATTTTGTGTATTTTCTCGCCTGCATCGCACTCGGCGTCGGGGCGGTGCTCGGGGTGTCGCTCTTTTCGACCAATGTGGAGCGCGCAGTTCTCAGAGAGGCGCGCGGGTTACTCGGGGGCGATCTGGAAATCCGGCTGTCCAGACCTCTAGGCGGGCCGGGCTCCGCCGTGCTGACGGATCTTGCGTCGCGCGGGATCGTGGCCACGCGTGTGACTGAACTGGTCGCGATGGTGGCGCGAGTTGATCGGGCCCAAGGCAGAATTGACGTCAGCCAGCTCGTCGAGTTGAAAGCGATCGAAGCACGGTACCCCTTGTATGGCGTGGTGCGGGTGGACCCGGATCGGCCATTGACCGAATTGCTTCACCTTGCAGGTGAGCGCTGTGGAGATATGTGCCATGGAGCGGTGGTCCAGGAAGCGTTGCTGATCCGGCTGGGCCTGGTCGTGGGCGACGCGATCAGGATTGGGCAGGCTTCATTCCGGATCACGGGCGTGATTCATACGGAGCCGGATCGCATGGCCAACATGTTCAGCCTCGGCCCGCGCGTGCTGGTTTCGCAGGAAGGGCTGGCAGCAGCCGATCTCATCAAGCCGGGGAGCCGATTGCGAGAACGGCATCTCTTGAAACTTCCCTCTTCCGTGGCGCTATCCCCGCTTGTCCACGAGCTTCGGGGACGTCTCGCGGCCGACTCCGCGCGCGTGTCTTCGTATCGGGATGCTCAACCACAGCTCAAGCAGTTTCTCGATCAATTGGCGCGGTATCTCGGGCTCGTCGGGCTGACGGCACTGTTTGTCGGAGGGATCGGCGTGGCGCTGTCGATTCACGCTTTCGTCCGGGAAAAGCTTCCCTCTATTGCCGTTCTCAAAACCGTGGGGGCGGATACCCAAACCATCATCTATTCCTATCTAGGCCAAGCCGTCGGCTTAGGCCTGTTGGGCAGCGTGGCGGGGATCGGCATTGGGGTCGCCTTGCAAGCGGTCCTTCCGCAGGCGGTGTCCACCTTGCTGGCGACAGACGTGCTCCAGCAAGTCGAGTTTACCTCCGTACTCTCCTTCGCGGCAGTGGCGCCGCTTGGGAAAGGCCTGGGCCTGGGCGTACTGACGACGCTGTTATTCAGCCTGTGGCCTCTGCTGACTATTCGGGACATCAAGCCGGCGGCCATCTTCAGGCGTGACGTGGAACGCGCAGGCGCCTCGCTGGTGCGACGCGAGAGATCCTGGTGGAGACGCGCAGTACGTTTGATGACGGCGGATCCTCTTCGAACCGTTACGGCGGTAGGAATCGGGATCGGACTGGCAGGGCTCTCTATGTGGCAGGCTGGATCGCTGGCGATCGGAAGCCTGTTTATCGGCGGGTTGCTGGTAGCCATAGTGAGCTTGGCCGCGGCGGCCCAGGCGCTCCTGCGCGGATTGCGAGCATTGCCGGCGCCGGGGGCGTTGTCCTTGCGACAGGCGCTCAGCAACCTTCAGCGTCCGGGCGGACACACCCTGGGGGTGATGGTGTCCATCGGCGTCGGCGTGATGGTGATTCTGGCCATCGCGTTACTTCAACATGCGCTCGTGCGGCAGGTGGGAGAAAACCGTCCGTCCGATTCGCCGACCTTCTTTTTTATCGACATTCAACCCGATCAGACGAAGGCTTTTGGCGAGCTGGTTCATCGACGCACCGGCGATCTCGCTCCTTACCTGACTCCGTTGGTGCGGTCGCGGATCCATGCCATCAACGGGAGAACGGTCAGCGACGAGCGCGAGTCCCAGCAGGAGGAGCCGCCTACCCAATCGAAGGATGAGAAACGCAAGAGCTGGTACGCGAATCGCGAATATGTGCTGACGTTTCTCGATCACGTGCCCAAGGATAATACGATTGTGAAAGGCGCCTGGTGGAAGCCGGGGCAGGTGTTTTCGAGGCCGCAGGTGTCTGTCGAAGAGGAAGCCGCCAAAAGTCTCGATCTCGACATCGGCAGCCTGCTGGATCTCAACATTCAAGGGACCATTCTGCAAGCCGAGGTGAGCAGCATCAGAAAAGTCGAGTGGGGGAACTTCTCAACCAATTTCTACATGATCTTCTCGCCCGGCTCGCTCGATGCGGCGCCGATGACGTACGTCGCCACGGTTCGGGTGGCTCCCCAGGACGAAGTCGCCCTTCAGTCGGCCGTGGTCGCGGCGTTTCCCAATGTCACGGCCATCAACATCGGCGAAGTCTTGAGCAGCTTTGCGCGCGTGCTCGATCGTCTGTCGCTGGCGATTCGCGGCGTTGCGCTGTTTTGCCTGATGGCCGGAGCGCTGGTGATGGCGGCGGCGCTGGCGGCCACGCGGTATCAACGGTTGTATGAGGCGGTGATCCTCAAAGCGCTTGGCGCAACCCGCGGGTTGATTGCGCGGTCGTTTGCGGCCGAATATGCTGTGCTGGGATGTGTGGCGGGGGTGATCGGCGTCGCCCTGGCCAGTCTGTTCGCCTGGGCGATCTTACGCTATATCCTGGAATTGCCCTGGGCGTTGGAATTGCCCTTGCTCGGCATCGGATTGGCCTGTACCGTTCTGCTGACGCTCCTCGTCGGATTCCTCAGCACCTACCGCATTCTCGGCCAGCCCCCCTTAACCGTGCTTCGGCACGAATGACGCGAGAGACGATTTCGATCCTGTCAGGTCATCTTGCGAGCCAACACGGCGCGAATCGCCTCGCGATCGCGTGTACGAAACTCGACAGCGATCCGCAGTTGTTCTAAGTACTGCTCCAGCGTCTTTCCGCCGAGGTCAATCTTGCGGGACGCAAAAAAGTCCCGGACGTCCCGTTCCAATTCAGGGGTTGAGAGGCCGGTGATCCCTCCGCACATTCTCCGCAACCCGCTTTTGGGAAACAGCTTATCCATCCGCTCCCAATTGGTCTTCACAAATTCCCAGGCCTTGTCGCGGATGTACACATTGTGGAGAAGGCTGCTGACCAGGAACGGCGCATCCTGAGTGCGGATCTCGTCGGTCAAGGTTTTCGCCAGCGTCCGCTCCAGCAGGTCGGGTGCTCGGAACGCGGCAAGAGAAAAAAGATAGCGGCGTTCTTCTTGCGGGGTGGCTGCGTGACGGAACCGGCCGGCAAATTCTTCATAGCGAGCCGCATCACCGGTAAAGGCCAGGATGGAGACCAGGGCTGGAATCACGTTGGGGTCGATGGGCCGCGACTGCTGCTGAAGGGCTGTGTAGGCGTCATGCGCTTGAGCTTGCACGCTCTCGTCGCGTCCCAGCGTGCCTAGCGCGCGAATGATGTCGCCGCGCAATTCTTTGACGAGATCACGCTCGTCGGCGCGCGGCGTCCATCCGAGATGCTGAAACAAGGGCGCGACTCGGTCGCGTACCAACGCAGCCAGCAACGGTCGATCGTCTTCGGCCAGGAGATGATTGATCGTGGAGAATGACCCCAACATGACGGCCCAGACATGGGGGTCCTCTTCCCCGCGGAAATGTTCGGTCAAGGCGAGGTAGTCGGCCGACGAGACCATGCCGGCCAGGGTGGCGGCCCAGGTATCATTCAAGAGATTGAATCGTTCCACCGGAGCCAGATGGTTCAGGCCGTCCTTCTGCAGGCCGCTGAGTAAATCGGCGCTGTATCGAACGCGGTAAAACCCGTGTCCCCCTTCGTTAGCCAGCACCGAGGTCCAGCCTTCGGGCAGGGAGATGCGATTCTCCCGATCACTGAGCAGAATGCGTCTGGTTTCAGTGCCTCGCGCCGTGGTGATGCGCAATTGAACCGGAACCTGCCAGCGTGGCGCCGCCGCCTCGGCTGGTGTCGTGGAGGAGTGTTGGGCATAGGTGAACCGGCGTTGTGTCAGCGTCAGCGTGGAGGGCGACTCGACAGCCAGCGAGAGCAAGGGATAGCCGGGCGAGAATATCCATTCGTTCATGAGGGCCGGGACATCCTGTTTGGAGGCTTGTCCAAGGGAGACCCAAAGGTCGGTGGTCTCGGCATTTCCATAGGCATGCGCCGTCAGGTAGTGGCGTACGCCGTCCCTGAACACTGTCGGGCCGATATGCTGTTCCAGCATGCGAAGGACTGAGGCGCCTTTCTCGTACGTCAGCACGTCGAACATGGCTTCGGCTTCCTTCGGCGCGCGCACGGGAAATTCAATGGGTCGCGTGCTCAGTAATCCATCCACCGAGAGGGCGGCGGCGCGTGCCATGCCAAAGGCCGTCCAGCGTTCCCATTCCGGCTTCCAGGCATCGACCACCAGCATTTCCATGAATGTGGCGAAGGCTTCGTTGAGCCAGAGCCCGTTCCACCAGGCCATGGTGACTAAGTCCCCGAACCACATGTGCGCGTTCTCATGGGCGACGACATCCGCAATGCGTCCTTGCTCCGCGTGCGTGGCGGTGCGTTGATCGAGTAACAAGGCGGTTTCCCGAAAGGTGATGGCGCCCAGATTCTCCATCGCGCCGGAGGCGAAATCGGGAATGGCGATCAGGTCAAGTTTGTCGCCCGGATAGGGAATATCGTAGTACTCGGCTAGGAAATTGAGTGAGTAGACGGCGATTTCATGCCCGAACGGGGTCAGATGTTGTTTGCCCGGCACGGACCACAGCCGAACCGGCGTTTGCCGGGCCATGGTCGGGGTTGTCGACACCAGTTCGCCGACGATGAAGGCTACCAGATAGGTGGACATCTTCATGGATTCCGCGAACCGCACGATTCGTTTGCCGCCCTCGATCCGGTCGTCGACGATTCGCGTATTCGAGATGGCCGTCAGAGCGGGATCGATGGCTAAGGTCACGGCGAACACGGCCTTGAACTGCGGCTCGTCCCAACAAGGGAACGCTCGTCGTGCGTCCGTGGCTTCAAACTGCGTGGCGGCGAGGGTATGCGCCATGCCACGGTCATCTTTATACGTGCTGCGATAGAAGCCGCGTAACTTGTCGTTTAATGTGCCGCGAAAGGCGAGGCCTAACCTCCACACGCCCGGTTGGATAGCGGATGGAAAGGTGATGCGGCATCGCTGGTGTTCATCGTCCCTCCGCGCGGTTCCGGTGCGGGGAGGTTGTCCCTCACCCGACAATGTCGCGGTCGAGATGTCCAGATCCGTCGCGTTGAGGAGAATCTCGTTGGTGGATTCGGTCACGGTCAGGGTAACCATCTCGTGTCCCGTAAACGAATGTGATTGGAGATCCGGCTCAATCCGCAGGTCATAGTGTGTGGGAATGACGTGGCGCGGGAGGCGGTAAGGATCGGACGCAGGTGAAGGTGGGGTCATCATAGTGTTCTTAGGCTGTCGTTGGTTGTGTGATGGATTCGTTCGGCTCCAGGCTGCCGGCACGAAGAACAGGGACGCCGCTCCCTGCCACGCGCTCAGCCACAGGACCGCATGGGTGGCGGCACGCACGATCAGCGCCGCCGTCTGCCGGCGTGTCACCGGCGGATCGCCGTGCGCCTCGTTCATGACTCCGGGGCATGGGTGATGTCGGCGCCTTGTCCATGGCCGACGATCAGGATGCTGGTCCGCCCGATGAACAGACCGGTTTCAACGATACCGGGAATCTGGTTCAGTTCAATTTCGAGTGCGGCTGGGTCATCGATGTTCGGCATATGCAGATCGAGAATGACATGCCCGGCTTCGGTCTGGAACACGTTCCCGTTGTGCTGGCGCAATACGGCCCTGCCCCCTGAGGCCTCTTCGATGTGTCGCGCCGTGCTGCCCCATCCAAACGGCACCACTTCAATCGGCAGAGGAAAGCTGCCGCCGAGCGCCGGTACGAGTTTCGTGTGGTCGACCATCACGATAAATTGTTTCGCGGCGGCTGCCACGATTTTTTCCTTCAGCAGCGCGCCACCGCCGCCTTTCACGAGATTCAACGCGGGATCGACCTGGTCGGCTCCGTCGATCGCAACATCGATCATCCAGGCATTGTCGGATTCGATCAGAGGAATGCCGAATTGTCTCGCGAGGGCGGCCGTGTCGTGAGACGTGGGAACGGCTTGAATCTTGAGCCCCGAGCGCACCCGCTCTCCCAGGGCGATAATGAGATGTTTCGACGTGGTACCGGTTCCCAGCCCGACGACCATGCCGTCATGGACGAATTCAGTCGCCTTCAGCGCCGCGTGGCGCTTTTCCAAATCGAGGTCACAGGATGTTGTCATAATGAAGGAGACGATGTGAGTTCTGCCGCCACGGAGGCGGCGCCGAGCAGGGCGGTTTTTTCGTTCATCACGACCTTCACCGGAATCTGAGTCATGAGCCGTTTGTAGCGGCCTTTGTTGGTGAAACCGCGCATGAACGAGCCGTCCTGCAGTTTCTTGAGTAGTTTAGGGGCGATGCCTCCCGCGACGTAGACTCCGTCCAGGGTGAGCGCTTTTAGCGCCAGATTGCCCGCTTCTGCCCCATAGATGGATGCGAAGAGATCCAGCGCCTGTGTGGCGATCTCCGCTTGGCCCTTGAGTCCGGCCTCGGCGATTTCGGCTGCCGGATTCCCGGCTTTGATTTTTTCGGCCAGCCAGGTCGGCTCATTTTTCTTCGTGTCACGCACATACTCATAAATCGCATGCAGACCGGGTCCCGACACAATGCGTTCATAGCTGACGTGGAGATAGCTGCCGCGAAGATGCCGAAGCAGCTCGATCTCGCTGTCGCTGTTCGGGGCAAAATCCGTATGTCCGCCTTCCGACGGCATGGGATGGTAGCGGGTTCCATCCCAGTAGAGAAGACATTCACCGAGCCCGGTTCCTGCCGCGATGAGGGCAAGGGCCTGTTTTTTCTTGGGCGGGGCGCCTGCGTTCAGTGCCACGACTTCATCGGCAGTGAGATGGAGGAGGCCATGAGCGGTGGCTTCCAGATCGTTCAAGAGGCGCACGCGGGGGATGACGAATCGTTCGGCCAGGGCGGCTCCGTCAATGAACCAGGGCAGATTGGTCGTTCGGCAACGGTTGTCGATCACCGGTCCAGCCACGCCCAAACAGGCTGCCGTCAATGTGATCGGTTCGGGAGCGGCTTCGACGGTTTCTGTCGTCGCATCGCGGTCTAGATCGACGGGCTCGTCTACAAGCGCGCCCTCTGCCGCCGGTTTGGGGGGCGGGTTGCTGAGGAATTCGTCGATGATCTCCTCGAGGGTTTTATAGTCCGCACTGTGGAAGCTGTCTTCGCGGACGGGTTCGACACGTCCGGTGGTCCACTCATAGAGTGCCAAATTGGTTTTCGTCCCGCCGATATCGCCTGCCAGAATCATGGTTCCCCTTAGGATGATAACCCGTCTGTCGCCGCAGCCATTTCGGACGCCGCGGCGCGGTCAAGATACCACACCAGTCGTCCCGCCTCAGGACGCACACGCGCTGCCGGATAAGGATCAGAGGCGTCGGCACGATTCTCGAGGACGCGACGTACGACGTTGGCCTTATTCACTCCGGTCACGAGGAACAGTATCACACTCGCATGATTGATCACACCTAGGGTCAGGGTGATGCGGGATCGCGTGCCTTGCGGGGATAAGCCGGGCGTGACCCAGCGGGTCTGTTCCGTGAGAGCCGGCGTGCCCGGGAAGAGCGAGGCTGTGTGACCATCCTCCCCTATGCCCAGGAGAACCAGGTCCAGCACCGGCCATTGTCCGGGTGTGGTGGCCGTCAGGCGCCGCAACAGGTCTTCGTACTGAATCGCCGCGGCATCCGGCAGGACTTCCCCGCGCATCCGATGGATGTGCGCTGATGGAATATTCAGCGGTGTGAACAGCAGAGTATTGGCCAGGGCAAAGTTGCTGTCGTGGTGCGTAGGGGGAACCGCGCGCTCATCACCGAAGAGGAAGTGCACCTTGCTCCAGTCGAGACGTGTTGCGAATTCCTGGCTCGTCAGGACTGTGTAGAGCGCCTTCGGAGTGGAGCCTCCGGAAAGAGCCACGAGAAACCGCGCACGTTCCTTGATCGCTTGTTGCCCCACGGCTACGAAGAGCGTTGCTGCGGCGCGGACGAGTGCGTGCGCATCCGCGAAGATGTGATGTGCCGGTGGTTGTGTCATCTCAACGGCGGGTGCGACGAGTTCCAATAATTCGTTTCTTTGGAACGGATTTTCGGCGCGTAGCCTTGGCTGGTGTGAGGAGGGTCACAAGGCTGCGGATGGTCCGTACGGGATTTGGTCCAAGAGCAATCCGGACGGCCGGGCGCTGGTGCGTGTGCAGCGATTGCAAATCACCGATGGCCTGAGCCTGAGCCAGGGTGCCGAACGTATAGAATTTCCCCGGGACTGCGAGATCCGGCTTCATCGTATCGACCAACTGGAGAAACAGTCCGGTGTTCGGTCCGCCCTTGTGAAGTTGTCCCGTCGAATGGAGATAGCGAGGGCCATATCCTGCCGTCGTAGCCAGGTGGTATCGCACCATGAGCGCCTTGCGTAGTGCTCGCAATGCCGCTTCCATCTGAGGTGTGGGAGTGGTGTAGGCCAGAATGGCCACGTACCGATTCGGCGCCGTCTGCTCGAGCAACTGCGTCAAGGCCTGTTTCGGTGTCAGCACCGCAAAGGCGGGTAATTTCCCCTGGGTTTCCACTTCTTTCAGGACGCGGCCCGTGTTGTCTTTGCTTTCCTGCACATTGGGCTGGTCGAATGGATGAATGCCGAGTGCATGGCCGGCGATGGCCGTGGCGAACTCCCACCGGAAAAACTCGCCGCCTAGATCGTAGCGATCCTTCAGGTGTAGGGAATAAACGGGATGTCCCGCTCTCTGCAGAGCGGTGATGGTTCGATCCAGGGAGGCATTGCGATCGCCTCTCAGCCGCAGCGAGACAAATACCCGATCGGCCCCATAAGCGGCCGGTGATGCGAGTGGTTCTCCTGCCACGGGGATAAGTCCGCTCCCTTCCTTTCCGGTGCTTTCGGCAAGCAATTGCTCCACCCAGAGTCCGAATGAGGTCAACGCGGGTGAGGTGAGAAGTGTGACCTTGTCCCGCCCGTTTCGGGCCATGGCTGCCATCATGCCTCCCAGGGCGGCTCCAGGATTCTCTTTCGCCGCCGTATCCTGACAGGCTTCGCGCATGGCCAGTGCGCGAGTGAGGAGTTTTCCCACGTCCAGTCCAAGCAGAGCAGCTGGAACCAGTCCAAAATACGAGAGGACGGAGTAGCGTCCGCCGATGTCCGGCTGGTTGGTGAAGGTGCGCCAAAACCCGCGCTCCCGCGCGAGTTGTTCGAGCCCGGTTCCAGGATCTGTAATGGCGATAAATTGCGCGCCGCCGCGATGCCCTCTTGTCTGATGGACAAGTTCCCAGAAGTGGGCGAAGAGAGACATGACTTCGATCGTTCCGCCGGATTTGCTCGCGACAAGAAACAATGTCCGGGCCGGTTGGATCGCGGTGGTTACCTGCCGTACCCAGCCTGGTACGGTGGAGTCCAAGACCCAGAGTCGAGGCGCGCCCTTCGAAGAGCCGAAGGTGCAGCGCAATACTTCTGGCCCCAGACTGCTGCCTCCCATTCCAAGCAGCACCACGTCGGTCGTGCGAGCCTCCCGAGCGGCCTGAGCAAAGCTTCGCAGATCGGAAAGTCCGTCCTGCATGTGATCGAGGACCATCAGCCACCCCAGTCTGTTGTCGATTTCAGCCGGACTCGGTTTCCAAAGGGTATGGTCTCGTGTCCACAGGCGCTCAATCGCGCGGCTGCTCGCCAGATCATCGAATGTCGTCGCGAGGGTCTGGTCGTCCAGAAAGGATGACACCTTGGGGCGGATCGGCATAACACGCTCTCTTCCATAGGTGGAGGAACGAAGATGCACGTTGACTAAGTCCTATCTTAGGTTCGGGAGTTTGAAAAGGCAAACCGGGAAGGTTGCTGGGATGCTGCGGGAGATGAAGAGTCGGTCTGATGTTGGAAAGGAAGTGCAGAGGCGGCAGAGCTGATAAAGGCGGAGCGTGGCGTACGCTAGGTTTCCTCTTCCTGATCGCCCAGGTCAGCCAGGACAAGCGAGATGGAGTTCTGGGATTCCAACGCGCCGACGATAGTGACCGGTGTCCCCACGGCGACCTGATCAAAAAGCCGGGCAATCTGGGGGTTGTCCAGCACGATACTGCCATACGGTTGATCTGAAATCCCTTGCGCGATGCCGTGAAGCTGAATGAGCCCCGGCATATGGTGGCTTTTGGGGATCAACCCTGCCTTTTGGGCTTCCTCAAATCGACGCCGGTCGTCGATGTTGGGATAGTCGAGAATCAGGGCGCGGAAGTAGGGCGTTTGTCCAGGCCCGCGTTTGCGTTGAATGCGATATTCGCCTTCAGGGGTTGCGCCATCGCCATAGTGCTGCTTTGCCTTGATGCCTCGTGATCCTAATCGAATGGGATAGGTGAGTACTTTGCGACCGTTCTTATACAGCGTGAGGACGCGGTCAGCCTTGCTGACGACAATGGCTTGGGCCCGATGCGTTCGAGACCAGTCGATGGTTCGTTGTGCAGATTCTCGCCAGGCCGCGATAAGATTATCGTCCGCATATCGCCCTAATTCGTTCGTGAGTAATTCGGTTTGGGTAAGCAGAATCTTGCCGGCCTGCTCTGAGGCCATGATCGAATGTTCAAATTGTCCCTGTTCAAGGAACAGCCGGGCCTGTTTGACGTGCATTTCAGTTTCGACCGGATGCTCGCCGAGCACCACACGGCTGCCGATGTCTCCTACCCGGGTGTTGAGGAGTCGGAGCCGTTGTTCGATCCTGGCTAATTTGGTTTCGGCGGTGGTGCGCTGTGCTTGAATGCGGCTATTCACGTTGCTCACAAGCTGCGTGCCCTCGATTTGAAGGGCTTCCAGGTCGGTTTCCAGCTCATTGTCTTCCCAGGGCCACCGGACGATATTTTCTTCGGACTGGATTCGACCCTTTAGCGCAATCCATTGGCGGGAGAACTTGGAATAGTCTTCCGGAGTGACATCGGAGGCTCGAAGTGTCACCAGATCACGGTCGATGCTCTCGATGGCTTCTACCAATTCCTCGGGAACAGTTTCGACGCACCCGCCCACACCCATCGCCAAGAGGCCGACGAGGGTGAAGCTAGAGAAGATGCGGAAGATTTGATGTGGGCGGCTCATAATGGGGATATTCTATATTGTGAATGGCTGATCCCGCGAGTTCTTCTCGTCTTTTGTCCTCAACCCTGCGGTAGCGTTACCGTGGTGTCCCATTGCTGATTGCGCTGCTACTGTGCCGCGTCTTCTTGCCGGCTCCACGTGAATGGCGCTGGTCCCATGAACCCAAATCATCCTACGCAATGTAGGTGCCAGGAATTTCATTCTGACCGCGGCCGTTGAATGCCTCGCGAGAACAAATAGTTACGATGAAATGTTCAGTTACCGAGCTGGTTATCTGCTGTGGCATCTTTGCCGCAATCGGGCAAGAGTGCCTCAAGAACGGATGACTCTTCTTCCGCATTATTCATGACGGTTCGTCATGCAGTCGCCGCGTCACGTTGCGAGACCGGCGCGGAGCCGGGAGGGCCCGTGGCGTACTCGTGCAGGACGGTGAGGGGCTGAGGCGCGAGCCCGCCGGCCCGTCGCCGCAGTCAGTCGGCGAGTGCAGCAGAAGTGCTCGTGAATAAGGCGGGTTGGGTGTCTGTGCATCGGGAGAAAGTGCAAGGTCTATGCGGTTTGGATTTCATTTGCTTAATTTCGCGGCCCAGACCCGGTTGTAGATTGATTGACAGCCTTCCATTGCGCCCCTATAATGCGGCCTCTTCATTGAAAAATGATCTTTCGAGAAGGAGTGCGCCATGTCGTTCACGTTTAAGCAACCTTCGAATCTCAAGCGCAAGCGGGAGCATGGATTTCGGAAGCGCATGAGCACGAAGAACGGCCGCAAAGTCATCGCTCGTCGCAGAGCCAAGGGCCGCGCTCGCCTCACCGTCTGATTCTTTCCTGCCGCTAGGCAATCTGCATGTAGGCAAACATCCAGGTGGTGGGTGGTCACCGTGGGTGAGTACTGTCGTCTTAGCCTGGTCGTGGAAGAACAAGGGCGACACCTAGGGCGGTACGCCGCTTCCGGTTGGGAAGGCGCGGTCGACCCTGGTCACCCGTAGGCAGGTCGGTTATGACGGCAGGACGGGCGTCTGCGCCGTTTTTCTTGAAACGGAGCCGGGATATCCAGCTCGTTAAGAAAAATGGACGACGTGTTTCAACAGGATTGTTCAATCTCCAAATTTGTCCGGGTATGATGCCTCAGGATGCCATGATGGGGATTGTCATCGGGAGACGGTTTGGAACGGCGGTGCGTCGGAACAGGGCGAAGCGTCTGTTTCGGGAATTGGGCCGCGCAGTTCGGCCGTCTTTGGTATCGGGGCATGCATTTCTTGTATTTCCGAAGCGAGATTGCCTGAATTTGCCGTTCATGGAGCTGCAAAGCGTATGGCGCAGCACATTGCAAAGACAGCGGTTAGCCCGTTTTGGGGATCCCTCGTCGTGAGGTATTTGTGTATCGGCCTCCTGTCGGTCTATCGAGCCTGTCTGTCGCCGATGCTGGGTCCTGCGTGCCGCTTTCACCCGACCTGTTCAGTCTATGCTCAAGACGCCATCGAACGATATGGACTGTTCAAGGGAGGAGTCATGGCTGGGCGACGCCTCCTGAAATGTCACCCATTCCATCCCGGCGGAGTGGATCCGGTACGGTGATCGTCGTGACAACAACCCCTCATTCTTTACTCAGTACGTAACGTTCATGGAAAAACGCGTCGTTGTTTTCCTCATCATCTCGCTGGCCGTCGTTATCGGCTACGACTATCTGCTCAAAGGCATGGGGCTGCTTCCGCCGTCGGAACCTGTACAAATCGCGACTACGGCAAATACCCCAGTCGCCGAAAGCAAGTCGGCGGGATCCGAGAAGGCCTCAACCCAGACTGCGAGTCCTGTGTCTTCCGCTTCTACCAGTTCCAATTCCCAGCCTGCGGCATCCGAGGGCGTGACGGGACCGGCGACAGAAGAACAGACGATCGAAGTAGATACAGAGTTGTTTCGGGCCAAGTTGAGCAACCGCGGGGGAGTGATCAAGTCCTGGGAGTTGAAGCGGTATACCACCGCAACCGAGCAGGGGCCTGTGCCGGTGCAGCTGGTATACGCGGGAGGGCGCTTCAAGGGGCCTCTCAGTCTGGTCACCAACGATCAGTCGTTTACCTCCGACCTCGGTTCTGCCCTCTACCAGGTGACTCAGGACTTCTCTCGTCTAGATAGTGCCCATCCTACCGGTCACCTCATATTCCGGTATCACGACGCGCAGCGGAATGTAGACATTGAGAAGGCGTTGACCTTCCATCACGAATCGTATGTGGTGGACATTGCGATTCGGACACAAGGTCTGACTACGCCGGTGGACGTGACCCTTGGGACCAATTTTGGCATCGTAGAATGGGGTGAAGGATTTATTGGCCTGATGGGATCGGCGTCCCTAGTCGATGACAAGGTGCTGAAGGAGACGCCTGACGGCGAAGCCGAGCGCAAGGGGGACGTGAAGTGGTCTGCCATTCAGGACAAGTATTTTCTTAGCGTCCTGATGCCGCAGAAGGCTGCGGCGGCTCTTGCGAAGAAAGAAGGGGACAAGCTGGTGTCTGCCGGTGTCCGTTTCCCTGCCCCGACTGCCGGCTCAACGATGGCGATGCAGCTCTATGCCGGCCCCAAAGAGTACGACACCCTCAAAGGATTCAATGCGGGGCTGGAAGACACGATCGACTTCGGCTGGTTTGTTTTTGGCAGCTGGGGACTGGTCAAGGCGGTGGCCAAGCCGATTTTCTATGTTTTGCGCTTTCTCCACGAATTTACGCACAATTATGGGGTCACGATCATTCTCTTGACCATGTTGATCAAGCTGATGTTCGTGCCGTTGCAGTATAAAAGCTACAAGTCGATGAAGCAGATGCAGGTCATTCAACCGAAAGTCCTGGCTGTCCAGAATAAGTTTAAGGATGATCGCGAACGGCTGAACAAGGAATTGATCAAACTATACAAGGATCATCGGGTGAACCCCGTCGGCGGCTGTCTACCGATGGTGCTGCAGATGCCGGTCTTTGTCGCGCTCTTTAATATCCTCTATATGACCATCGATCTTCGGCAGGCGCCGTTCATGCTGTGGATCAAAGATCTGTCGGTGCAGGATCCTTATTACGTGCTGCCCATCATCATGGGCGCCACCATGGTCATTCAGCAAAAGATTACCCCGACCACAATGGACCCGACGCAAGCGAAGATCATGTTGTTCCTGCCGGTCTTCATGACCTTCCTGTTCGTGAACTTCCCGGCGGGCTTAGTGTTGTACTGGTTGACGAACAATACACTCACGATTACTCAGCAGGTCGTGACCGAGCGGTTGTTCGGGAAGAAGTGGCAAGCGCCTTCGGAGGACGTTGCGGCTGCTGCCATTGAAGAGTCAAAAGAACAGAAAAGTAACGGTAAGCGGCGAAGCACCTCCTCCGCCGAATAATACCACCTCACCGGGTGCGTCATGCTTGGCGCGCTAGACGATACCATCTGTGCCATCGCCACACCTCCCGGCGAGGGAGGGGTCGGCATACTCCGCATTAGCGGCCATCGCGCTCTCGAAGTGGCCTCTCAGGTTGTGCGTCTCCGATCGGGTAAATCGCTTCACGCTCTTCGTACGCATCAGCTGACGCTCGCCGACCTCCGTGCACGCGATACGAACCCGCCTGCTGCCGCCACGCAAGACGTGCGTGAGCCCGATTTTATCGATGAAGCGCTCGTTGTCGTGATGAAAGGCCCGCATTCCTTCACCGGGGAGGATGTCGTGGAAGTGCAATGCCATGGTGGTCCGGTCATTCTGGAGCAGGTGTGCCGGGGATTACTCTCGGCGGGTGCGAGGCTTGCGGACCCGGGTGAATTTACGAAACGGGCTTTTCTGAACGGGCGTCTCGATCTTGCGCAAGCGGAAGCGGTGCTCGACACCATTCGCGCGAAGACCGCACGCAGCCTGACCCTTGCCCAGTCCCAGCGACGGGGCGAGTTGTCTCGTCACGTGGAGGAGATCCGCTCCGGGCTGGTTGTCGCGCTGGCGCACGTCGAAGCCGCCTTGGATTTTGCAGAGGAAGATATTTCGTTTGTCCGCCAGGACGAATTGATGCGGCTGCTCGATGCCACCCTGCATAAGCTACGGCATTTGGTTCGATCGGGACGTGACGGCCGTATCTGGAGAGAAGGGGCAGTGGTGGCTATCCTGGGACGTCCAAATGTCGGGAAGTCCAGTTTGATGAACGCCCTGTTGCAGAGCGATCGGGCCATTGTGACTCCTATTCCCGGCACGACCCGGGATCTGCTGGAAGAACTGGTCAGCATCGATGGCATTCCCGTGCGATTGGTCGATACGGCAGGAATCCGCATAACAGACGATCCGATAGAAGTCGAAGGCATCCGCCGTAGCCGACTGGCCTGGGCAGACGCCGATCTTGCGCTGATACTCCTGGACGGGTCCCAACCCTTGTCGGAAAGCGATCGTGCCCTCCTTGCTCAGCCGGAATCCGAGCGTGCGCTGCTGGTCGTCAATAAATGCGACTTGCCGCGTCAATTGTTGAGAGAGGATCTCGGGCGGGCCTATTCTGGCCATGGCGATGTTTTCGAGATTTCCGCCACGTTGCGGATCGGGCTGGACGAATTGCGAGAGGCCATTCGCAGCCGGCTGCTACCGGGCAGTTTGGAGTCGAACGACGGTGTGCTGGTCACGAACCTTCGCCACGCGGCCGCGCTTGAACGGGCGCTGCAAGGAGTCGATCAGGCCCGGCAGTCCGTCGAGGCCGGCCGTGCCGGGGAATTGGTCGCGATGGATCTCCGTACCGCGGCAGATGCCTTAGGAGAAATTACGGGCATCATTACGACCGATGAGATTCTGGAGCGTATTTTTGCCGAGTTTTGTATCGGGAAATGAAAGGATGTCGGCATGAGTGAGCAGTGCGACGTGATCGTGGTCGGGGGGGGGCATGCGGGCTGTGAAGCGGCCCTGGCGGCGGCTCGCATGGGCGCGCGTACGTTGTTGCTCACCATGGATCCCGAGCGGATTGCCCAAATGTCCTGTAATCCCGCGATCGGAGGAATTGCCAAGGGGCATCTTGTGAAAGAGATTGATGCCTTGGGTGGAGAAATGGGCCGAAATACGGACCAGGCGGGAATCCAATTCCGGATGATCAACACGAGCAAAGGGCCCGCCGTTCGTGCCTTGCGCGCGCAGTGCGATAAAAGGATATATCGCCAGGTGATGCAGGAGACACTTCGCGCACAACCGGGCCTTTCCATCAGAGGCGGGACCGTTGATCGGATTCTCACGCAGGCCGGAGCCGTGACCGGCATTGTGACCGATTCGGGCAATCACATTCCGGCTCGTGCGGTGGTGCTCACGTCAGGCACTTTTTTAAAAGGTCTCATCCACATCGGTCTGAGTCACTTTCCGGCGGGAAGGGCCGGAGAGGCGTCCGCTGAACACCTGTCTGATTGCATGCGGGATTTCGGATTTGAGATCGGCCGCCTGAAAACGGGGACTCCACCCAGGCTGGACCGCGATACCATCGATTTTTCCGTCATGGAGCTCCAGCCCGGTGACGATCCGCCCCCGCCCTTTTCTTACCGCACCAGTCGAATCCCGTTGCCACAGGTCCCGTGTCATTTGACGCATACGAACTCGCAAACACATGATATTATTGCTAAAAATATCGATAGATCGCCATTGTTCAGCGGAGTCATTGATAGTGTTGGCCCTCGCTATTGCCCGTCGATTGAAGACAAAGTCGTCAAATTTGCCGATAAGGACCGGCATCAAATTTTCGTCGAGCCGGAAGGACTGGATACCAACGAATTCTACCCGAATGGCATTTCGACCAGTTTGCCCGTAGATGTGCAAACAGCCATGCTGAAAACCATCCCCGGACTGGATCGGGCGAAAATCTTAAAGCCGGGCTATGCGGTGGAATACGATTATTTCCCACCTCGCCAACTCCATAATTCCTTGGAGACGAAACTCGTTCAGGGGCTGTACCATGCGGGTCAGATCAACGGGACATCTGGCTATGAAGAAGCAGGGGCGCAGGGAATCATGGCCGGCATCAACGCAGCCTTAAAGCTGCGAGGCGAGGCCCCACTCGTGCTCGATCGGTCGCAAGCCTACATTGGCGTACTCATTGATGACTTGATCACCAAAGATGCGAGAGAGCCCTACCGCATGTTTACCTCGCGCGCGGAATATCGGCTGGTGCTGCGCCACGACAATGCGGATCTTCGCCTTATGGATATCGGGCATCGCATCGGACTCGTTCCGGATTGGATTCACCGAAAATTCCAGGATAAACGCTCCGCTATTGAGCGCGAAGTTCAGCGACTCAAGGATACAAGGCCGAAGTTGACTCCGGAAGTCAGGCGGTTACTCGAAGAGTTCGAGATAGGGGCCGTCACTCCAACGCAAACGTTGGCCGAAATTCTCCGGCGCCAGGAGTTGACCTACGAAAAGATTGCTTCAGTGTTCGGAGGATCTGAGGTTGAGGATCCGGAGATTAGGGATGCCATTCAGCTCGAAGTGAAGTATGAGGGGTATATCAAGCGACAGCAGCAGCAGATTCAACGATCGCAAAAATTCGAACATCGTCTGATCCCTGGGGGCTTTGACTATGACGCTGTTTCCGGGTTTTCGGCCGAAGTAAGGGAAAAGCTCAAGCGTGTACAGCCGGCCTCTGTTGGACAAGCCTCGAGAATTTCCGGCGTGACCCCTGCTGCAATTTCTCTCTTGCTGGTGGCAATTGAACGCCATAGGCGGCAGCCCGTCGCCGGCGATTGATTTGCGCCAGGGGGATTTCTATTTTCGTCAGTCTCATATCACGTCGCTGAAGAACATTCTTGACCGCTGGTTGTGTTTCGCGTAATTGTTCCACGTGGAACACGACGCATTTCAGTTCGAAGAATCCTTTCGAAGATTCGCCTCAGATCTCGCTATTCCCTTTCCTGATTCCTGCCTGCCTCTTTTTTTGAATTATTTCTGTGAGCTCAAAAAGTGGAATAGGGCGATCAATCTCACGTCCATCGACGATGATCTTGAGATCCTCGCGAAGCATTTTATCGATTCCATTGCTGGCGTTAAAGTCATTGATAGTATGAATAAAAGTGAAATGTTGGATGTTGGGGCTGGTGCCGGCTTTCCAGGTCTGCCGCTTAAACTCGTTGCGCCGGATTTAGTGGTGGAACTGCTCGAGCCGAGTGAGAAAAAGGGGGCATTTTTGAGGTATGTCGTCGGTTCTCTAGGTTTGCAGCAGGTGACGATTGCCGCCACCAAGTTAGAGCCGTATGCAGCGCGCGCCAATCGGCGGACATTCGATTACATCGTGGTGCGGGCGTTCAAGGTCGATGAGAGGGGGCAGTTGCTCTCCGAACTCCTCAAACCAGGCGGCAAAGTGATTTTGTACCGCGCTGAACCGGTTCCAACGGGTCTTAGCCTTGCTGGTCTTGCTTTGGCGGAGGAAGTCGAGTATGAGCTTCCATCCGGGTATGGGCATCGCGTGCTTTCGGTATTCTCAAAATGATGGGGCGAAGTCGATGTTCCACGTGGAACATCGGAGTCAATTGGCTGCGCGAGGGGGTTGGATACTTACATGGCTCGAATTATTGCTGTTGCAAATCAAAAAGGTGGAGTAGGAAAAACAACCACCTCAGTGAATCTTGCGGCAGCCTTGGCAATTGAAGGTGGATCGGTCCTGCTCATTGATATTGACCCCCAAGGAAACGCGACCAGCGGTCTTGGTGTGGATGCCATGTCGCTGGGAAAAACGATCTACAATGCCCTGATTGTTCAAGAAAGTATTAGTTCTCTTGCCATGCAGACTGCGGTGAATGGTTTGTCATTGGTCCCGGCAAATTCCCACCTGGCCGGCGCTGAAGTTGAGCTGGTGAACATGGAGGGCAGAGAGCAGCGGCTCAAGGAAGCCTTGGCCGAAGTTGCTGATCGCTATGATACTATTTTTCTGGATTGCCCGCCTGCCCTCGGCCTTCTCACCATCAACGCAATGGTGGCTGCCCACTCCGTGCTTATTCCCGTGCAGTGCGAATATTACGCCATGGAAGGGCTCGGACGACTCATGGAGAGCATCAGTCGTCTCAAGCAGTCGCTGAATCCGAATTTGGAGATTGAGGGCATCGTGCTGACGATGTATGACGCGCGCAATTCGCTTGCACGCCAAGTTGTTGAGCAAATACGAGGCCATTTCGGCGAATCGGTGTATCACACGATGATTCCTCGTAACGTCACGTTGGCGGAGGCCCCGAGTTACGGCCGTCCGGCGTTGCTCTACAACATGGCATCATCCGGCGCCCAAGCCTATCTTTCCCTAGCCAAGGAGTTTGTGGTCCATGGAGAAAAAAGCCCTCGGTAGAGGTCTCGACGCTCTGTTGCCGACCGGTCGCAGCACGGCCGATCCCGAGCGGGGAGATGTTCAGGAGTTGCGGTTGGAGGCCGTGGTCCCTAATCGCTTTCAGCCAAGGCAGCAATTCTCCGAGGTCGAGCTGGCTGAGCTGACGGCTTCGCTCAAGCAGAATGGCCTGCTGCAACCCATTCTGGTGCGCAGGAAGGGCGACGGCATGTATGAATTGATCGCGGGAGAGCGTCGCCTGAGAGCTGCTAAGTTGGCGGGAATGCAGAAGATTCCGGCTCTGATCCGAAATGTGTCCGATCAGGAGTCCATGGTGCTGGCGCTGGTAGAGAATCTTCAGCGTGATGATCTGAACCCCATGGAGACCGCGCGGGCATATCAGCGCATGCTGAATGAATTCAGCCTCACGCAGGAGGCGATTGCGCAAAAGGTAGCCTGCGACCGGTCGTCGGTCGCGAATATGTTGCGATTGACGTCGCTTCCCGTCGAAGTGCAACACATGATCGAGGCAGACCAATTATCTACAGGGCACGCCAAAGTGATCCTTGGCCTAATGACGCCGGCTGCGCAAATCAGTTTGGCAACACAGATCGTGAGCGGGCAACTGTCGGTGCGGGAGGCCGAGCGGTTGGTCCAGGATCACGCCGAGGCAAAAAAGACGGGGAAGCGTCCAATGCGGGCGCCGTTACGTTCCGATCTCGAAGAGCGGCTGCAGAAACGCCTTGGCACCAGGGTGGATGTTCAGAAAGGCCGACGCGGCGGCAAGATCATCATTCACTATTTCTCTCCGGAGGAATTGGACGGGGTAGTCGAACGGTTGCTCAACGGTTAGCAGCGGCAATTTCAGGGCAGATTTTTGCGGTTTGACCGGAGTACAATGCCGACGGAATCTCTATGAGCCATCGATCGGAACGGTAAACATTGCCGGTCGGCCGTGAAGCGTGTGGTTATTTGTTTGGAGGGATGAACCATGTGGATTAAGGACAAACCAGAAGGAAAACGACAAGCCGGACAAAGCGAGGGAAGTGAAATGGAAAATTTAGAATCTGCGGCACCCCGCGAAGGGAACGAAGAGATCAATGCCTTTGTCGGGAAGGGCGTGAGCTTTAAGGGCGTCATTTCCTACAACGGCACGGTGCGTATCGACGGCAACCTGGACGGGGAGATTCATACCGAGGGAGTCCTGTTGGTCGGTGAGGACGCGGTCCTCACGGCGAAAATCACGGCCGGCACGGTGGTATGCAAGGGAAAGATTACCGGCGACATCAGTGCGCGCGAGAAGGTGAAGTTGCGCGCGCCCGCGGTGGTGAACGCCGGCGTCAAGGCTCCGTTGCTGGCGATGGAAGAGGGTGTTGTGTTCAATGGTACATTGGAGATGAGTCAGACTGGAACCCGCGAACCGCAAGGGACTTCGCGCGGACAGGGCGTCAAGCTCGTCAACAGCTAGTCCGGTTCGATCACGAAGTCGTTGGACAGAGTGCCGCCGGCCTTCCGTGCCGGAAGTCGGCATCACTAGAGTTCCATTTCAGTCCGCGCCACGGCCGGTCACCGTCGTGGGGTGCGTGAAGGAGGACGCTGATGTGGGGTGAGACCAAAAAGCAGTCCGTCGCGGAATCCGATAAGTTTACGTTTCTCGGGAAGGGAACGAGTTTTAAAGGCATCGTCACCTTTGACGGAACCGTTCGTATCGATGGCCGCGTCGAGGGGGAGGTTCACACGGGTGGCGCGGTGATCGTCGGGGAAAGCGCCGTGATCAAAGGCGTGATCGCCGCCGGGTCCGTGGAAATCAGCGGACGCGTGAAGGGCTCGATTACTGCCCAGCAGAAGGTGGAAATTCAAAAGCCCGGGATTCTCATCGGGGACATCCAGAGTCCCGTGATCACGATCGAGGAAGGCGCGCATTTTCACGGTATGAGTAATATGGGCGCTGAGAAGTGGTCGGAGGATGAGTCTTCCGAATTCGGTTCTCCGCAGGATCCGGGCGTGCGCGACCTCGTCGCCCATCGCGGCAAAGTCAAAACCCAAGAGCCGTAAGTGCCCGGCTCATTGTTCTCCCGGTATCAGTTATGACACGTCAGACAGTGCTGCTAGGTATGAGCGGCGGAGTGGATAGCTCCGTCGCTGCCTCCTTGCTCGTCCAGCAAGGGTATGAAGTCCACGGCGTCACCCTCCAGGTGTGGGAGCATGAAGACGAGCAGGCCGCGGTTTCCAAGCGCTGGGAAGAGCGCGGCTGCTGCAAGATCGGGATTGCGAAGTTTGTCGCGGAGCGCCTGCGCATTTCCTATGAGGTTGTCGATCGCCGCGAGGTATTTCAGCAGGGCGTCATCGATGATTTTGTCGCGGGGTATGCCGCCGGTACTACTCCCAATCCCTGTGTGCGGTGCAACGAGCGGGTGAAACTCCGTTCCCTCTATGCCTTGGCGCAGGAGCGGGGCATGGACTACGTGGCGACCGGGCATTACGCGCGCGTGCAGCAGGCGGGGGGGCAATGGTCGCTGCACCGGGCTTTCGATGCACGCAAAGACCAGAGCTATTTTCTGTACCGCATTCAGTCGGACTGGCTGCCAAAGCTGTTGTTCCCGGTCGGAGAGATGCAAAAAAGCCACGTGTGGAAGGAAGCGGAATCCCTGGGATTGCCGGTGGAAGAGCTCAAGGAGAGCCAGGAGATTTGTTTTGTGAGCCAGGGCGATTATCGTACGTTCCTCGAGCAGGAACGGCCAGAGCTCAAGCAGCCGGGATCCTTTGTGGGCGTGGATGGTGAAGTGTTGGGCCGGCACGAAGGGATAGCCTTTTACACGCCGGGACAGCGACGCGGATTGGGTATTGCGGTCGGGCAGAGACTGTACGTGCAGAAAGTGATTCCCGAATCAGGCGAGGTGGTGTTGTGCGCAGACGAGCAGCTCGTGCAGTCCGATTGCACTGTGGCGGATCTCAGTCTGTTCGATACGGGTATCGGTCGTCAGCCCGTCGATGTGGAGGTGAAAATCCGGTATGCCACTCCACCGGCCGCCGCGACGCTTCTGCCTTCAGCCGCAGGGGCGCTGCAGATTCAATTTCACCAGCCGCAACGGGCGCTGAGTCCCGGACAGTCAGCGGTCTTTTATCGCGGAGATCGTGTCCTCGGCGGCGGCATCATTCAACGCAGCTAGGCTGTGCCCTTTTCGTTTCAGCCCCCGCGCGAGTCCCTTCTCATGAAGGTGCCCCCGGTCGCCTCTCTTCAACACCGCTTTTCCCAGCCGGTCTGGCGGTCATCTCGCAGCCAGTCATCTCTCTCATGTATGGGATCCTCCTTGACAGTGCCCGCGTTTGAATGCTAACTTGGCGCGCTTTTTGTCGTGCCCACCGCACGCAAGCTTCCTGTTTGATCAAAACACGGTTAACCGTAGCGGATAGGTATTGTGATTAAGACAGCCGTCGCACGTCGATACGCAAAAGCTCTGTTCGAACTTCTTGATAACCCAAGCATCGAGCCGGCCCGCTTGGCCCTGAATGGACTTGGGGAGGCCTTTACGCATTCAGCCGAATTGCGGCATGCCGTGGCCTCTCCTGTGTTCCCTGAAGGCACCAAGCTCAGTGTGCTGATCGAAGTGGCTACCAAGCTTGGATGTCCACCGGTCGTCAAGCGGTTCCTCGATCAGTTGGTAAAAAAGAATCGCGTCAGTTTCCTGCCCGACATCGCCGAGGCCTTTGCTAAGCTGGTAGATGAATCCAAGGGGACGCAGCAAGTGCTCGTGTCATCCGCCAATGCGCTGCCTGCAACCGAGCAGGATCGGATCACCACCCGGTTGCGCGATCTGTTGAAGCGCGATGTCGATGTCACTTTCCATACAGAACCTGAACATGTCGCCGGCCTCCATATCCGCCTGGGCAGCACCGTCGTAGACAGCACGGTCCGGGGCCGACTGAGCGCCATGCAGCGTGTGTTGACCAAGGAGTAGCCATGCAGATCAAGGCAGAAGAGATCAGCTCCATCATTAAAGAGAAGATCAAGGGGTTCGATCAACAAGTCGATGTGAGCCAGACCGGTTCGGTCATTCAGGTCGGAGACGGTATTGCGAAAGTCTACGGACTCGACGGCGCCATGGCCGGAGAAATGCTCGAATTCCCGGGCGGACTGTACGGCATCGCCTTGAACCTTGAAGAAGACAATGTCGGCGCCGTGCTGATGGGCGACGATGTCGGGATCAAGGAAGGTGATCCTGTCAAGCGCACCGGCCGAATTGCCGAAATCCCCGTGGGTGAAGCGCTGGTCGGACGGGTGGTCAACGCCATCGGACAGCCGATCGATGGCAAGGGCCCGATCAACTCCCAACATTCGTCACGCATCGAAGTGGTGGCGCCAGGCGTGAATACCAGGCAGTCCGTGCGGGAACCGTTGCAGACGGGCATCAAGGCCATCGATGCCATGATCCCCATCGGTCGCGGTCAGCGTGAGTTGATCATCGGGGACCGGCAGACCGGAAAGACCGCGATCGCCGTCGACACCATTATCAATCAGAAGGGCCTTGGCGTCTTCTGTATCTACGTTGCCGTTGGCCAGAAACGGTCGACCGTCGCACGCGTGGTGAAGACCCTCGAAGAGAACCATGCCATGGAGTACAGCATGGTCGTGGCGGCTACTGCCAGCGATCCTGCACCGATGCAGTTCTTGGCCCCGTTTGCGGGCGCCGCGATCGGTGAGTATTTCCGCGATAACGGCAAACACGCGCTGATCGTCTACGACGATTTGTCGAAGCACGCCGTTGCCTATCGACAGCTGTCTTTGTTGCTCCGTCGTCCGCCCGGTCGTGAGGCCTATCCCGGCGACGTGTTTTATCTGCACTCTCGTCTTTTGGAGCGTGCGGCAAAATTGAGCGATAAATTGGGCGGCGGCAGTTTGACGGCCCTTCCGATTATTGAGACTCAGGCCGGCGACGTGTCGGCGTATATTCCGACCAACGTCATCTCGATCACAGACGGCCAGATTTATCTCGGCAGCGATTTGTTCTATTCCGGTATCCGTCCGGCGATTAACGTCGGTCTGTCGGTGTCCCGCGTCGGCGGCTCCGCGCAGATCAAGACCATGAAGCAGGTCGCCGGTACGCTCCGATTGGATCTTGCACAGTACCGCGAAATGGCCGCCTTCTCCCAGTTCGGCAGCGAACTCGACAAGGCCACTCAGATGCAGCTCGCCCGCGGTGTCCGTATGGTGGAGCTGCTCAAGCAAGGGCAATATAAGCCGATGCCAGTCGCCGATCAGGTGTTGTCGATTTATGCCGGCGTCAACGGATTCTTGGATGATGTGCCTGTGGACAAGGTGTTGCAATTCGAGGCCGATCTGCTCCATTACGTCGGGCAGAACCACCAGGACATGCGAAAAGACATCGCCACTGTCGGGAAAATCGACGATAAGGTGGGCGGCAAGCTGAAAGAAATCATCGGGACCTTCAAGCAGAAAATGGGCTACGGAGCAAAATAGCCCCACGCGTCACCGTTCAGCAGCGAGCTGAGCGCTGAAGCACGACGGGCTGAGAGCGTACACGAATGCCGAGCTTACAATCTCTGCGGCGGAAAATCGCCGCCTTCAAGAATACGCAGAAAATCACGAAGGCCATGAAGATGGTCGCGGCGGCGAAGCTCAAGCGCTCGCAGGATCGTATTCTGGCCGCGCGTCCGTATGCGCACAAAATGCGTGGCGTGCTGAGCAATCTCAGCCAACGTGTGAATCGTACGTCCCATCCGTTGCTCCAAAAGCGGGAAGGAAAGAAGATCGAAATCCTCGTCGTCACGAGCGATCGCGGTCTCTGCGGCGGCTTCAACGGTAACATTGTCAGAAAGAGCGCCGAGTTTGTCCGGCAATGCGAATCGCAAGGCTTGTCGGTCAATCTCAGCCTGATCGGACGCAAGGGCCGGGATTATTTCCGCCGCCGGTCATGGCCGATCAGGCAGGAGTGGACGGGGATTTTCGATAAGTTGAGCTTTGAGCATGCCATCGACATCGGTGGTGACCTGACTGAAAATTTCGTCACAGGCACGTTTGACGAACTCTATGTGGTGTACAACGAGTTCAAGTCTGCGATCCAACAGCGCGTGATCGTCGAGAAATTATTCCCTATCGACGCGGCCGTTGAGTTCGGCGCTGCGCCCAACGGGACGGAGCAGGCTGCCACCGGTGGCAGCTACTTATACGAGCCGGATGAGGCCGAATTGTTGAACGCGTTGGTGCCAAAGCATTTTCAGATTCAAACGTACCGAATTTTGTTGGAGTCGGCAGCCGCGGAACATGGCGCACGCATGGCGGCGATGGACGGCGCCACCCGCAATGCCGGTCAGCTGATCAAAAAAGTCACTCTGTATTACAACAAGACCCGCCAGGCGGCTATCACCAAAGAACTCATGGATATCGTGGGCGGAGCAGAGGCCCTGAAATAAAATCCTGACTGAGGAATGCTGCACGACGGTAAGCTGCCGGCTGCATCAGTGACGACAAGAGGAGCGTTATGAGCACAGGAAAAGTCATTCAAGTCATCGGCCCCGTGGTCGACGTAGAGTTTCCTCCCGGCCACCTGCCGAATATCTACAACGCGCTCAAGGTGACGCAAGAAGAGAACAAGGCGGCCGGAAAGCCGGCGGTTCGGATCACCCTCGAAGTGGCCTCCCACCTCGGGGAAAATCGCGTCCGCGGCATCGCGATGTCGACGACGGATGGTCTCACGCGCGGGATGGATGTGACCGATACCGGTGCACCGATCTCGGTTCCCGTGGGTCGTGAGACCCTGGGCCGACTGATCAACGTGCTTGGCGAGCCGGTCGATGAAAAGGGCCCGATCAAGTCGAAGAAAACCTATCCTATTCACCGGCCGGCGCCGCGTCTCGAAGATCAAGACACAAAGACCGAAGTGCTGGAGACCGGCATCAAGGTGGTCGACTTGTTGGAACCCTACAGCAAGGGCGGAAAAGTCGGTCTCTTCGGCGGAGCCGGAGTCGGCAAGACCGTCATCATCATGGAACTCATCAACAACATCGCGCTCCACCACGGTGGATTCTCGGTGTTCGCGGGCGTCGGTGAGCGCACACGTGAAGGTAACGATCTCTGGCATGAAATGCAGGAGTCCAAGGTCATCGATCCCGACGACTATACCAAGTCCAAAGCGGCGCTGGTCTATGGGCAGATGAACGAGCCACCGGGGGCGCGTCTCCGGGTTGCGTTGACCGGTCTCGCCGTTGCCGAATTTTTCCGTGACGAAGAGAATCAGGACGTGTTGTTGTTCGTCGACAACATCTTCCGGTTTACGCAGGCGGGATCGGAAGTGTCCGCGTTGCTTGGCCGTATGCCATCGGCGGTCGGTTATCAACCGAACTTGTCCACCGAAATGGGCGCGCTTCAAGAACGGATTACCTCGACGAAAAAAGGGTCTATCACGTCGGTTCAGGCCATCTATGTGCCGGCCGACGACTTGACTGACCCGGCGCCGGCGACGGCCTTTGCGCATTTGGACGCCACCACAGTGTTGTCCCGCCAATTGGCCGAGTTGGGTATCTATCCGGCCGTCGACCCTCTCGATTCGACCTCACGCATTCTCGATCCCCAGGTGATCGGCGAAGAGCACTACAAGGTCGCGCGAGGAGTCCAGTCCGTGTTGCAACGGTATAAGGATCTGCAGGACATCATCGCCATTTTGGGTATGGACGAACTGTCAGAAGACGACAAGATGGCCGTGGCGCGCGCACGCAAAATTCAGCGCTTCCTGTCTCAGCCGTTCCATGTGGCCGAAGCGTTCACCGGTGCGCCTGGCAAGTATGTGAAGCTGAAGGATACGGTCCGGAGCTTCAAGGAAATCCTCGAGGGAAAATACGACCACCTGCCCGAGCAGGCGTTCTACATGGTCGGTCCGATTGAGGAAGCAGTGGCGAAGGCTGAAAAGATGGGAGTGAAGGTCTAAGGGAGAGTGCCTCGAGCGTCCTCTTTGCTCGCGCAACGCGCGGTCTCAGAAGACCCTCGTTGAACGCGCGCAGGAGAGGACACTTCGATTCCCTCTCAGATGGGATAAGGAGTAGTAAGAGAAGATGGCCGGTAAGATTTTGTTAGAGGTCGTGACGCCGGAAAAATTGCTCCTGAGCCAGGAGGTTGATGAGGTCATCGCCCCTGGTAGCGAAGGGGAGTTTGGCGTGTTGCCGGGTCATTGTCATCTACTGTCCAGTCTGCGTATCGGCGAGCTCCGCTACAAATCGCATGACATCTGGCATTACATGTCGATCTTGTGGGGATACGCCGAAGTCACGCCCGTGAAGGTCACGGTGATGGCGGAAATTGCTGAGAAGGCCGAAGATATCGATGTTGGCCGGGCGCAACAGGCCGTGGAAAAAGCCGAACAGCGGTTACAGGCCGGCGGTCTTCCGTCAGAAGTGAGAGAGGCGGAAATCAGCCTTGAAAAGGCTCGTCTCCGTAAGAAAATCGCTGATCGTGCTCGAAAGGCCGGCCACGCGTAAAGGTCTGATCTCTCGGCCTACCGCCGCTGTATTTCCTTGCGCCCGGTCATCCGGCGCCAAAATATTCAGTGCCAATCTCTTCCGTTCCTGCATTGGACTCACCATTCTTCTCCTGGCATCGGCTTGTGCCGCCCCACTAATACAGCATCGACCGGTTCAGGCTGAGGCGACATGGTTCGTTCGGTTAGATTCTGTTGAACCTTCTGAGCGCCCCCCAGTTCAGTACCAACATCCAGCTCACTGGAGCGAACAGGACCTGTTTGCCATTCTCAGCAAGCTGTTTCTCGAACAGCGCGTTGGCATGATGGACGAGCCGAAGCCGGTACGCGAAGTCTTTTCAGTCGAAGAGTTGCAGCAGATCTTGCCGGGTATGAGAGCCGCGTTCCAACAGGCCTTACCACATGAATGGGTGGCCTTCACGATCATCAAGCACAACGATACCGAAGATCGCACCGTGACGTCAGGCGGCCTCTTTCAGGCGGCCGATCGGCTCCACATTGTCGTTGCGAATCATCGGACCCTCCTCCAGAAGAATTCGAAGGAGCTGGTGAAGATTCAGAACAATCCCCTGCATTCAGTTAATGGCAGCGGCGGCGTTCTGGGAATTGAGCCCCGGCGATTTGTCCTGACGACGAAAGCCAACTGGTCAGGGGGGCATCAAGCGTCCGCCAGCGAACTGATCCTCGATCATGGTGCCTTTCTTTTCTCTCTCCAGCGCACGGGATCGGCGACGGCTCCTGTTCCTGTCCGCGGATCGCATGTGTTCGCCACGGGACCTGAACCTGATGCAGCTCGGTCGGGATCATCCAACTCCGTGCAGGTGGAGTCAGACCAGATCATTCTTCGACTTCGCGAAGAGATCGAAAGACTGAAGCAGCAACTGGCAGACCAGGCTTCTGAGGTTGATCGATTGAAGCGTCGTGAAATTCGCAGCACACCAACTCCGTGATTCGTCCCCATCCCTGAGACCGACTCGACACGATTCTAGGGGCAGGACCAGTTCTGTTCTCCCCGGCAGGACTCTGGTCCGTCCTGCCGGTAACCGATCTGACGCCACTGTCTGCATACGCGGCCGCTATGTTTATGGGCCGACCGGGATCGTAATCACGATGGCACCCATCACGTCGTTGAGCTTGAAGTCACGTTTGGGGCTGTCGGGATGCGCGTTGTGGCAACCGAGGCAGGCTTGGGTGGCTGCGAGATCGGCATACACCGCTTGAAAATAGCGGGTCTCCCCGATCTTCATAAAGCCGGTGTGAGGTCGATTCGGTTGCGTCAAGATGGTTCCGAGCCCGGCCTTCTCCAGTTCGTTCGCCGCCACATTGCGCTTGTTGATCGGCCACAGACTGATCAGTCGATACTGGATGCCCAGGCCCTTCTTGGCGATGTACCGTCCCGACTCCATCAGGAACTGAGCCGGTAGCGGCAAGGTATTCTTCTGCTCCCAGTTCTCCGATGCTACGACCACACCCTTGGTCTGCAAGCGCTCGACGACATGCCTGGTATACACATCCCGGTCTGCTTCAATCACGGCGTGGATGTAATTGGCCACCGTCTCAATCGGGAGGCTGATCGGTGCGTTCTCAGGTATAGCGTGAGTTGGCCACAACAGCGTCGCGCTTCCTAATGCGAATCCCATCAGGGTCGCGGCACGCAGCAGTGTGTTGGAGGATGTCATAGAAACCTCCTTGGTTGTGCGCGCGGATGTGCCGGCATGAGCAGATCACACCCGGCGAGTGGATGACGTGTGTGAAGGATTGGACGGCGAGTCTTTTGGGCGAGAGTGAACTTCCCGAATGAAATGTCAAATCGGCGAGTGGAAGGTGATGCGACGAGAAGGTGAACAGCCGTGCGTGTCGGGATCAGCAGAGCGGTGCCACGCGTAGCCTCCTGGAGGAGGAACCGGTCGTGGGAAGGTACCGAAGACATCGTCCCAGTCCCCTACCTGTACGAGCCAGCGTGCCCATCAGATCATGCGGTCACTCATCATAGTACGCTTCGATCCATGCGCTGTCTAATCATCTTCTGACGAGGGCGCGACACAATTTGGGGGAAAAAGGTCCATCTCATTCTCCGTCATCCTGTCGCATAGACCCCAATGACTGGGGGCGTGATGTGAAGCGCGACTTCGGTGCGCACGAGAGCAGGGTAACCTGGGCGAGTGGCGTGGGTGAGCGCGACGTGCCATCGGGACACAGATAGTCGGCCGGTGGCCGGGCTAGCCTAGAATCGTGAGCCAGATTTATGATGCTGGATTGCCGTGCTCGTGAGGAGATGAGCGGGTGCCTTTCGGCACAGACTCCAACAAACGATCGACCCACGAGGCGGGAAGCTTTTCCACCGAATCGGCAATGCGCGATTGCCACCAGGAAGAAATCTCAGCAAGATCTTCTTTGTGAAAGCGGTGTTCGAAAATGTCGAACGTATCGTGCCGGTACAGCACGACATCGAGCGGATATTCGACGCTGGTGGAACTCGTGCGTGTAGCATCAAAGGCGAGGAAGCCGACCTTCAGTGCGAGATCCAAGCTGGAGTTGTACCGAAGCACCCGATCCAGGAGCGGCTTCCCGTAGCCGGATTCGCCGATGATACAGTAGGGGGTGCCTTCACTGACTTCAACCCAATTGCCCTGGGGGTAGATCAAGTAGAGTTTGTGCGCGAGGTCGTTTTCCAGTTGTCCGCCCACGAGGGCGTGGAGATTGAACGTCAGTCCGGCATTCTGCAACGCGTGTTTATCTTCTTCGGCCACACGGCGGATCTGTGCGGCAAACACGTTGACCGCTTTGAACAGTTTATCGAACGTTTGGTCGCTTTCGCTGATGGCCTCATCAAAATAGGTGACGGCTTTGTCTCGAACCGATCGTAACCCCGATGTCATGAGAAACATCGAGTGGCGGCCATGTTGATGGATGGATACCTTTCCCGCAGTGATGCATTCCGCCCCTGTCGTCACCCGGGTGTCGGCAATCCCGACCAACCCCTCCTCCACCTTCATCCCCAAGCAAAACGTCATTGTTCCTCCGTGACGGACCTTATGTGTTGAACTCGGCGAGGCGCAAAGAACGTTTCAGAAATAGCCTCGCCTACTTGATTGAGCCGTGCTTGAAAGTGGTCCACGAATTCATGCAGGCCCCTTGTGACGCAGTCTTCAATGTCGACGAAGTCGAGTTCGGCGCGCAGGCGTCCTAATCGCTTTTCAGCCACATTGTGATACGATCCTCGTTCGGATCCGCTAATCGCGTGCAGAGAGTCTTCCGCTTTAATGAGGCAATAGCGGATGGCTCGGGGGAACGTGGGGTCAAGGATGAGGAACGCGGCCACGTCATCCGGAGCGATGCGTCCATAGCGTTTGTAATACATCTCCAAGGCGCTCGCGGATTTCAATAAGTCCGACCATTGGATGATGTCGAACGGCGTGCCGACCTCATCGGCGGTCGGCAAGAGGATGAAATATTTGACATCGAGAATGCGAGAAGTTTTATCCGCTCGTTCAAGAAGGCGGCCGAGGCGCGCAAAGTGCCAGCCCTCCCCATGGGACATGGTGGCATCGGTGATACCCCACAGCAGATGACTCGCGGATTTCACGTCGGCCAAAAAGGCGTGGAGGTCATGGTGCGACATCCCGCGTGTGACGGCGTCCCTGACCAACAGGTAGAAGCGGTTGACCTGCTCCCACATGTCACTGGAGATGATCTCCTTGACCGAGCGTGCGTTCTCCCGCGCGCACAAGAGGCAGGACACGATAGAATTCGGGTTCTCGGCATCCGCCACAAGAAAATGCAGCACGGTCTCCTTCGTCGCTTTTCCATAGCGCGCAACAAACATTTCATGATCGCCTGTCGTGGCGACCAGCGGCTCCCATTGCTCGATCGTGTCGCGGGGAAGATCGAGGGACAGATTCAGATTGACCTCAATGAACCGCGCATAGTTTTCCGCACGTTCGATGTAGCGGTTGACCCAATAGATGGAGCTGGCCACTCGACTCAGCATCGCCGGGTCCGATCATGGTGCGTGAGGAGTCGTTGGCTCACCGATTCACAAGAAGCTCGTGTGCGCGCAAGACTCATGACAACACCCACGTATCTTTGTTGCCGCCACCCTGGGACGAATTGACGACCAGCGACCCTTTTCTCAAAGCCACGCGAGTCATGCCGCCAGGCAACACATAGAGCCCTTTCCCTTGCAGGACGTAGGGGCGCAGATCGACATGTCGCCCCTCGATATGGTCTTCCACCAAAGTCGGCGATCGAGAGAGCGCGAGGGTGGGCTGGGCGATGTAGTTGCGAGGGTCGGCCTGGATGCGACGGGCGCAGTCCTCTCGCTCTTGTTGAGAAGCTCGTGGTCCGATCATCATGCCGTATCCACCGGCTTCGTTTGTCGCTTTGACCACCAACTGATCGAGATGTTCCAGCGTATAGTCTCGGTCTCGACGTTCCCAGCAGACATAGGTGGGCACGTTGGGGAGAATTGGTTCCTCCGCCAAGTAATAGTTGATGATCTTGGGAACGTAGGCATAGATCGCCTTATCATCGGCGATGCCGGTGCCGGGCGCATTGGCGATTGCGACACGGCCGTTCTTATACGCCTCCATGACTCCGGGAATGCCCAGCAGAGAATCGGAACGGAACACCAGTGGATCCAAATATTCGTCATTGATTCGCCGATAGATCACGTCCACTCGTTGGGAGCCCTTCGTGGTGAGCATGTGGACCGAGCCGTCGATGACGGTCAGGTCACCGGCTTCCACCAGTTCGAGCCCCATTTTCTGAGCCAGAAGAGAGTGTTCGTAGTAGGCGGAATTATAGCTGCCGGGCGTGAGAATGACGATCGTGGGATCGGGAAGGTCCGACAGGGAGCGGAGGGTTTCCAGCAGGCGGCTTGGGTATTCGTCGACCGGTCTGACGCGATAGGTCTCAAACAGCTCTGGAAATGTTCGTTTCATCACCTGCCGGGCTTCCAGCACATAGGCCACTCCGGACGGGCAGCGCATATTGTCCTCAAGGACGTAATACCGGCCGTCGCTGATGCGCACCAGGTCGATCCCGGCGATGTGACACCAGATGCCGCGAGGGGGATTGAGGCCCCAGCAGGCTTTCAGAAACCCTTTGCTGGAATAGATCAGTTCGCTCGGGATGACGTTATCTTTGAGGATCTTCTGCTCGTGATACACATCATCAATAAACAGGTTCAGTGCGCGCAGGCGTTGGCGAAGGCCGGTGTCGATGAGCGCCCAATCCGGCGCCTCCACAATTCGGGGTACGATGTCGAAGGGAAAGATCTGCTCGTGCCCCTCGTCGCTGCCGTACACGCCGAACGTCATGCCCATATTCAGGATGACGCGTTCCGCGGCTTGCTGGCGCTTTCTCAGCGCTCCATCGGGGAGCGACGCAAACTTCCGCAGCAGTAACGCGCTTCCCCGTCGGGGGCGGCCGATTCCTTCGAACAATTCGTCGTAGAACTCGCCTGGGTCGTAGGTGGAAAACTTCATGTGAGATCTCACGGCTTTCCGTCGTTCTTCGGGCGGCTCGACACGGAGCGCCGCTTCCCGGCGGGGTATCGACGCTGCCGTCCGAGCCTACTCCTTGCTCAGGGGAATTTCTATTACCAGCGCGCCCATGACATCATCAATCTTGAAATCGTGTTTCGGGCTCTGCGGGTGCGCATTGTGGCAAGCGATGCAGGCCTGTGTTACGGCGCGGTCGGCGTAGACGGCTTGGAAATACGGCTGACTGCCGATGGTGACGGTGCCGGAAACAGGTCGTTCGGGGTGGAGTCGCACGGCTTCCATCCCGTTTCGCTCCGAGTTGCTCGCCGGTGCGTTCTGGGGGTTGATTGGCCACAAGCTCATGAGGCGGTAGCGCACCCTGGTCCCGGTCAAGGTCGCCAATTCACCGGCCTCCCGAAGAAATTGGGCCGGCAGCGGCAACGTGGTCTTGTCCTTCCGCCAGGTTTCCGATGCGGGTGTACCGCCCTGTTTCTTCATTCGCTCGACAACATGGATGGTATAAAACGTTCGGTCCGCTTCAATCACTGCATGCAGGTAGTCAGCGACTACTTCGGGAGGAATTCCCGGCAAGTCTGCTGCTAGTCCTGTCTTCGCGAATCCGCTCACCAGGATCAGGCACGTGACGACGAACGCGAGTTTCCCTCTCATGGTCCACCCTCCTTCTCACAAGTCGAACCGGCCTCGCAACGTTCAGCATAGGCCGATTGTCATCGAGAGGCAATCGGTCGGCCTTCTATGATTGCATTCGGACGTCGCGCTGCCGTAGCGTAACAGCGCGATGCAAACGGCATTTGTCATCTCTGCCGGGGAGCAGCCCAAACGGTTGGACGTATTCCTCGTGCACCGCGAGCCGAAGCTCTCGCGCGCGGCCTTACAGCGGATGATTACCGCGGGCTGGGTGCGGGTCAATGGTCACATCGCCAAGTCGAGTCAGCGGATCAAAGCGGGAGATATGATTGCCATTGATGCTCCGCAGGCGATGCCGTTGAAAATCGATGGAGAGACGAGACCATTGGAGATCCTGTTCGAGGATCATGCATGCCTGGTGTTGAATAAGCCCGCCGGGATTGTGGTTCATCCGTCACCGGGACATTGGTCCAATACGCTCTTGAATGCGTTGCTGAACTATTGCGCGCATTCAGGCGAGGCGGTGACGCCGGGCGTGGTGCATCGTTTAGACAAAGACACGTCTGGGGTGATGGTGGTGGCCAAAACGGAGGAGGCCCATCGAAAACTGTCGGTGCAGTTCGAACGTCATTCCATGACCCGTCACTATGAAGCGCTTGTCGCGGGCGTGCCGGTTCAATCGGAAGGCCGGATCGATGCTGCGCTTGGCCCGGATCGGAACAACCCCAAACGCACGTCAACCCGGACGGCTCACCCGAAGCCTGCGGTCACGGACTATCGAGTCGAAGAAGCCTTCGGGGAAGCGGCGGCACGCATCGTGCTCAGTCCTCACACGGGCCGTACGCACCAGATACGGACACATCTTCACACAATCGGCCATCCGATCCTGGGCGACAGAGCCTATGGGGGCGAGCGAGTCAGTGCGATCAAGGGGCAAGTCATTCACCGGGTCATGCTGCATGCGCGTACGCTGGGGTTTACGCATCCCGTCACAGAAACCTACTGCGAGTTTTCGGCCTCCGCGCCACCAGATTTCCACGCGCTCCACCAGGCGCTTCGTCTGGAGGCGGCATGCATTCCTTGAATTTCTTGGCTATCCCGTAGCGATTGGTATACTGCGAGCAGGCACTCGTGCCGATGGTGCACAGGTGCGCATGTCGTCGGAGGAGGCGTCATGACGCTGATTGTCAAGCCGGTTGTCCTGGTCAAATATTTAGCTGTCACGATCACCTTTTTCTCGACCGCTCACTTTGTCAGCCAATACCTGAATCATGTGGCGGGCTACACGCATCAATGGGGACTGGAGCGGCAATTCAATTTGGTGAACGAAGCCAATATCCCGGCCTGGTATTCGGCCGTCGCCCTGCTGTTCAGTGCGCTGCTGCTCACCGTTGTCGCGGCTCGTGAGCGCCAAGCCGGGGGAGTCGATGCGCGCCACTGGGCGGGTCTTGCCCTGATATTTTATTATCTCTCCCTGGATGAGGCCGCGCAGATCCACGAAATGATAAAGGTGTTCGATGGGCTGCGTCCTACAGGGGTCTTCTTCTACTCATGGATCCTTGTGGGAGGCGGCTTTGTCGGACTACTCGGCGTTTTATACCTGGGATTCCTGACACGATTACCGGCTGCGACACGATGGGTGTTTGTGCTGGCCGGGAGTCTGTATGTCACCGGGGCGCTGGGCGTGGAAATGCTCGAATCTCGGTATCACTATCTCACCCACACATGGACGGATCTGCCATACGGCTTAATGGTCGGCGTAGAAGAAACCCTGGAGATGAGCGGTATTGCTTTGTTCATTTATGGAATTTCGTCGTATCTCGCACGATCCGGCGCGACGGTCAGCATTCGCTTTATCGACGACAGACGCCAGTTGATCTCCCTTCGTTCAGCCTCGAGGGCTTCCTCGGTTCATCCTTCCGATCGTTCCGCAGCCTGACGACATTCTCCGACAGAAAGCCTCCATTCTGCGCGTGAACCATCCTCGAGAGGGCAAGCACCGAGGGCGAGGTCGTTACAGCGAGAGGCTTGAAATGTCGCGGTCCAAGTGCCGGCGTTGGAGGAGAAAGAAGGGAAAACGTCCGAAGGCGAGATGACAGCCAACCAGGTAACACGGCTGCTGCGATCCGACCGGTAGTTCCGTTGTCCAGCGCACTTCAAACAGACTTGCCTCACGTTGTGGTTGGAGAGCGGGATTGTGGAGCGTGAGCAGCTGCCCCCCCAGGGCCTTCTGGTCCAGCAACAAGAGGACCCCCTCTGAACTAATGTTCAACGAATGGGCTTTCCCGGATATCAGCGGTGTCTCCCGCCGCCGTTCTGGCGCCAACCCGTACAGACACGGAGTCTTGACCGTAAATCGCGCATCGATGCGACGTTCCTGCTGGGTGACCGGTTCGGGCGAAGGCTTGTGGTTGTCCACAGCGGGCGCGTGCATCGGTGAGTTCGAACCAAAAGAATTCTGTAGCGACCTGAGAATTCTGTGGATTAAATCTGAGGTCATCGCCAGGGTCTGCTCCAACTTATGGGTGACGCCAAACCTACGTCATAGAAAAGCAATTCGAATGCCCACGAGACGTAGGCCAGGCAGGTCGCTAACCACATGATTTTAGTTCGAGGGGAGAGGTATGCTGGAAGCACCCATGAGAAGGCCCACGATGGCGGCGTCAAAATTTCCGACGGACTGTCAGGAATGAACAGGCCTTGCCCGGGTGACGATGATGGATGAGCCTGGCCCTCAAATCGAGCAACATGTGGATGAGATGTGGATGGCGTGTGCGTTACATGTGTAGAACCGGTGGGTGGTTGTCGCATCTTGTTTTTGCCGAGCCCCTGTGGCAGCTTACGCACGCTCATGTATCGGTCACAGGTCAGGCAAGCCCCACGTGAATAGAGTCATCACCACTCCGGTTGAGATTATTGTCACCGGAGGGGAATCGTCCAAACGGATCGACGTTTTTCTCGCCAATCGCGACCCAACCTTTTCCCGCTCGGCCTTGCAGCGGCTGATCGGAGAAGGACGCATTCAAATCAACGGGCAACCCGTCCGGCCGAGTCAGAAGATCAAGCCGGGTGATCGAATCAGGCTGGAGGTGCCGCGACCCGAGCCTCTGGATCTGAGGCCTGAGGCGATTCCCCTTGAGATTCTCCACGAAGACTCCGATCTCCTGGTGCTCAATAAGCAGGCCGGCCTCGTCGTGCATCCTGCACCGGGGAATTGGTCGGGAACGATGGTGAATGCCCTCTTGCATCACTTTTCAACCTCGGGGGTGACGCCGTCCCATATCGGCGGAAAAGAGCGGCCCGGTCTGGTTCACCGGCTTGATAAAGAAACGTCCGGGGTGATGGTGATTGCGAAAACCGACCAATCGCACCGGGCGCTGGCCGCTCAGTTCAAATCGCACACGATCACCCGCGTCTATGAAGCGTTGATCTGGGGCGTGCCGAAGAAAGGGCACGGTCTCATTGAATTGGCGATCGGGCGGGATACGAAAGAGCGAAAGAAGTTTTCGGCGCGGACGACCAACCCCAAAGCCTCCGCAACGGACTACCAGGTCGTGGAGCGATACGGAAAAACCGCCTCGCAGGTGCGGCTTTCCCCTAGGACAGGGCGCACCCATCAGCTGCGGGTGCACCTCACCTCCATCGACCATCCCATCCTGGGCGACAAAACCTATGGGGGCTCAAAAGTGATGACGGTTGCGGGTATTCCGATACCACGGGTGATGCTGCATGCCCGCACGCTGGGATTCACACATCCCACGGGTGGGGAGTATCATCAGTTCGACGTGCCGTTCCCCGCAGATATGGCCGAGGTGCGCGACCTGCTTCATGCCGCGACCACGCACGCGGTGATGTCCAGGGCGTGAGCGAGGCTCAGTGTCCGGGGTGTGCACGGTGTTGTTGGTGGCATTCAGGAAAGGACTATCATGGAAACCAGTGCCGTGCTCGATCGGATCGGAGAGCTGATTGCGCAACTCAAAGGTTATGCCTCCAAGTTACCGACGGTGGTGCATCTGGCCTCCGTGCCGACGGGGGTCAAGCCCAAACCGGAAGCGGTGGAGGCATTTGAACAAGCGCTCTTGCGATTTCGCGAGCAAAGCGGTCGCTCCCCGTTCAGGGGCCTGCAGGACTACCTCATCGAATCACTCGAAGCGTTCGAGGTCGGCAATGTGCTGGGCGCGGTGCAGCCGCTTCTGGCTGTGCTCGACCATTTGGAGCGGATGCAGCGGGACAAGGAAATCAAAGTTGTGCCGGCTGAGGAGAAGCGCCTGGGCGAGTACCGCAGCGCGTTAGTCAAAATTCTTCCCGGCAGTCAACCGGAACTGGAAGGGGCCGGGCGAGGAATGTAAAGGCAGTGGCGAGTTCTCAGTCCTGAGTGGTGAGTTGAATGCCCGGTCATAGATGCAACAACTCATCATTCAAAACTCAGCACTCGTTCGACGGATCAGTGGCCCATCTTTGGTCCGGCGGCATTCGCCCCGGCCGTGACCAATTGAAACCGGACGGTCGAGTGGCAGTGCGGACATTTCGTACGGACCGTCTCTTCGTCGATCACGTCGTAATGGTCTTGCTTGAGCCACATCAATTGAAAACACTTCGGACAGCTTCTTACTTGCGTTCCCATGGTCTTCCTCTTACACTACGTTGAACCGACTGACCTCGTTCGGAGGGATTAATTTAGTACAAGATGCCTCCCGCTCTCAAGACCGGCCAACGACCCATCGCATTTTCCGATCGCAACGATTTCGACGCGACCCAACTGATTCATTTGTACCGCCAGGCCCCCTGGGCGAAGCATCGCAAGCTGGGGCAGGCCCAAGCCATGCTCGCGAAGACGGATCTGGTCATTTCGGCATGGGACGGTGCTCGCTTGGTGGGCTTCGGCCGTGTGCTGACGGATTATGTGTTTCGCGCCTCCATCTGGGACGTGATCGTCGATCGCGACTATCAGGGGCAACAGATCGGCACTGAAATTGTACGGCGCATTCTCGATCACCCCACGCTGCAGGACGTTGAGTTGTTCTGGTTGTGCACGCGTAGACCGGGATTTTACGAACGCCTGGGATTCAGCGCCAAGGAGCAGACCGGCATGGTCTGGTCCCGAACAAAGCCCGAGCCTCAGATCTGACACACGATTCCATTCCCTTGTTCCCGTCTCCTCCCAGTATCGAAACAGAGGCAACGATGCATCATCGTTGGGCATGGCCTTTCGGCAAACAGCCCGGCGTTCCCGGCTATTCCGCGTGAATACGATGCCGCCGTTTCGGTGAACAACAGACCGCCAGGAAGAAGAGGCTTGTGGCTAGGAGCACGATGGATGGACCAGAGGGCAGATCAAACGCATAGGACAGCAGCACGCCGGCGACGGCACAGAAGATACCGATGAGCATTGAATAGAGCGTCATTTGCGTCAGGCTATGTGTGAGCT
>WBZN01000291.1_pt1 | contig 52354 bp, 53 predicted proteins | sample 5204281 | NCBI WGS metagenome assembly WBZN01 (sample SAMN12344347, study PRJNA552823) | activated sludge metagenome | biome: Activated sludge suspended growth; feature: Nitrification reactor; material: Wastewater; isolation source: activated sludge from nitrification reactor of wastewater... | reverse complement strand
TAAATAGATGTCTTCGTTCAGCTGTTGCCGGTTGTGCGAGGCTGTGTCCATCCTGTGAGGGCCTTTCTGAAGCGCTTCCTGCGCTTCAGATCTAGGTGCCGGGGGATAATTTTGTTGGAGAGTGCGAGGGGTTTGGGGGTTGTGGTTTGTTTTTGGGACCACTTTTTCTTTTTTCCATCAACACTTTAAGGGTCCATTTCCAATCCATCTCTATCTTTGCTCAAAAAATTAAACTACTGAAATATCTAGAAAATTCAAAGTGTTATGCAAATTCATCAAGCCAAATTTATCAGATTACTTAAATTCTTATTACTTTCTTAATTAAATAGAGAAAGACCTTTATCGCATTGCGTAATATAAAGTCTTCCAACAACAAATCAAGACCCTGAGATTCGATTTCAAACAAGGATATTCAAATGAAAAATAAATACACATACGCTTTCATTCTTTCACTCAGCCTCCTTGCTGGTTGCAGCTCCCCTAAAAGTTCGGATGCAGCGAAAGCAACACCGCCAGACGTTCCCCAAGCCAAGGTCGAAAGCGAATTAAGCAAATCGACCAAGACTTCAATGACATTCGCTTGTCATACAATCAACTTCCTTCAAGGTGGCGGAGACGCTGACAATCGAGACAGTCAAGTCACTGTCACAAGTGAGGATGATCATAAAAAAACTATTCTTTCTGCCAATTCTCGAGTGGAAATTTCTTTACAGAGTCATCACGGCCTCATTCAACTGATCGCACGAGATGTCCAGTTCGGGTATATTCGCGGAAAAGTGGAGACTCCCTCATCGACCCCTTTCGTGACCCTCTCCCCGAACAACGACTTCTTTAATCACGGCTATAGCTGGGCGAATTGCACTGCGGGTGAAGGGAATATCGTAGACGATGTATCGGAAAGTGAATGGTCCTGTTCAGCTCAAGGATATACAACCGATAAAGGGGACTCTCCGGCTCGAGATAAAACAATTAAATTGACGGCGTTTGATGAAAACCTTGTGACTCCCATTTTCGAAAATCAAAACATTCGGATTGAGGCATCCAGCTTTCACGGCGGACTTACTTTGCAAACAATCAATAAAAAGCTTGGAAACTCTCAGACGTCGGCTCACATCAATTGGAGCAAAACGAACTCCGTAACACTTGTGGAGCCCCATTATATGATGGAACAAATGGACGACCTTTTTCCCGAAAAAGTAACCTGCACCAAAAAGTAAAAATGAGTTTAACAACGCCCTGCAAGGTGCATTTCCATCCGCCGCTCCTGGCATTTCCCGTGCAAAACGTCTGACCCGTAGAAGTTTTGACACCAATCAGGAAAGGCTCTTCATGAAATCTTTTTTTCTCGCGTTTGTTTTATTGTTTTCTTTTTGCCAACTTTCGCAGGCGGCGCAACTTTGTCCCGATGGCAGCTGGCACGCCTCCTGTCACCTCTGTCCTGACGGGACTTGGCAGGAATCCTGCTCACTCAGCCCCGATGGTCACTATGGAGGAAATAGTCTTTGCCCGGATGGCACATGGCATGGCTCCTGCGGCCTTTGTCCCAATGGTCACTATGGTTGCCAGCCGGCTCCGAGTACCGGCATCGTTGAAATTCTTCGCCAGAACGGAGTCTACGTCTATCAAGTGAAAGCAGAAAATAAACAGTACAACTATTTCATTGCCCAGGCCCTGGCTTCGAATCGCCAATGCGCCAGCAATATGGACTGCCCCGGTTTTGCGAATAGCTGTTTTGCAGGTCGCTGCACGCAGCCCGGAGATTTTTGTGACAGCAATGCTGATTGTCCGGGATTCGCGAACAGCTGCTTCGCCGGAAAGTGCGTTCAGCAAGGAGCTCTTTGCAATACCAATGACGACTGTCCGGGATTCGCGAATAGCTGCTTTGCCGGAAAGTGTACAAATCCCTAAAGATAGAAACGAAGCCCTAGGCTGAGACCCACTCCTGAGAAATTCAGTTTGCGGTCTTGGCCATCGCTGTCCTGAACAGTCGAGCCCTCTTTCTTCGACCCGACGAAGGTGGCCACGTCCTGGGAGTAGGTTAAACTCGTAAATTCTAAATGGCGGTAGGTGGCTTCCAGTAAAATTGTCGTGGTGTCATTGAGGTGGACTTCGCCCCCGAAGCCCGCGGTCAATTCCGTAGCCGTGCCTTTTGCCTCAATCGAATGATCGCTCACGCCGCTGTACTTTGCTTTCCCCGCCGCGGTAAGGGTGTAGTCATTCTGCATCGTCAGATTCGCGTAACCCACGCTGAACAACGCAAAAAAACGGCCGAAACTGCTGGTCTTGGCCAGGTTCAATTCCAAACCTAATTTGGGCACAAAAACTAAAAGATCATTTTTTATGTTGTAAAGGGCCGTACCCGAGGCATTGGACGCATCGGCCTTGACGTCGTTGGGCTTGATCACTTCAAAACCAAAACGCAGACTCGCCGTTGGGGTCGAATACAGAAAGCCGAATTCACCATTCAGAGAGCTGTGGTAGCTGGAGTCAAAGCTGACATCAGAGCCACTTTCGTCACGATAGGGGCTATCGCCCAGAGAACTCGGCCCGCCGCCAATCAGGAAATAACTGGCGAATGTTTCCTTAGAGATGTCAAAGAGGCGAGCTTCTGCCGTCAGACCAAAAGCTAAAATAAAAAATGCGGTCAAAAACTTCATCCGGCCCCTTATTCAGAAATCAAATCAAAGACAACTTTGCTGGTTTGTTTGAGCCCAGCCACTTGCTGAATACGCACCTTCGTGTTTTTTTTGAGATCCAAAGAAATGCTCAAGGTATGATCAATCGGATCGATTGTCATTTTAGTGGCCTGCACCGCCCGGGACCTTTTGAGAATCACGGCGAGCTTTTTTTCATCAATGCGCGTTTTCGGCATCTGCGAGAAATCGACGATTAATTTTTGCGGATTACTTTTCAACTCGGCGTGAAAATAACCAGGCAGGCCGCGGATGTTGCGTCCCTCCATATCGGCCACGTCCACGACGATGCGATCAATGTGCTTTTTCTTATCTTGCGAAAGCCGCAAGTCCATCAAAGTGAAGCCTGCACCGGCAACACCGCCAATTTGCGAACCTTTCCCGATCAGCAAATGTCCTGGAGTTGAAACCGCAGCCCCGGCCGAGAAGGCGAAAAATAATGAAGCCAATTGCAAAACAAATCTCATGGGATCCTCCGTGAACTCAATGGATTCTTTTATTGTTCATGAGGTTGGGTTTGATGACAAGACCCGCTGTTCATTTTTTTGACGATTTAAGGCTCGCCGCTGAAAAGAATTCCCTCTCCTTCTGCTGTAAACGAACTGAACGGAGGCCATCTGTGGCACGTCCCTTGGAGAGAAAGGACCGACGGACCGACCCCATTCCCAGGAGAATGTATGAAAAATTGGACTTTTATATTGAGCAGCCTTTTCTTTCTTGCCGCCTGCGGGGGCGGAGGTGGCGGCGGCAACAACAACACGGCCGCTAATTCCGGCACAGTGGCCACGACGGGTCTGACGACAAGCTGCCTGACCGGCACCGTGAATTGCAATAACGGAGTTTACGGCCAGTACAGTCAGTACGGCTGGCAAACTTACCCTGGAAATCCTTACCTTGTTCAGGGTGGGATCCAAAGTTATTTCTATCAAAACAGCTATCGCTTCTGTGAATGCCCCGTCGGGACCCAGCCCGCTTACAATGGCAGTCTTGGTCTCGGTTGTGTTCAGACTTCGATGGTTCCTCAAGCCGCGTTCCAATGGAATTTAGGCGTGAACCTCTCTTGGTCTTTCCGCCGCGGTTTCCGCGGAGGCAGTACGCACCGTCGTATCCATCGCGACCAAGCGACAGGTTTTCGCGGTGGGGAAAATTGTTACAGCGGTCTCGCGCAATCCTGCTACATCAATCAACCTGGATCTTGCGTCAATGGAGGATCTTGTTTAGCGACGAGTGCGGGCTCTCCCCTGGGTCTCTGCGCAAATCCGCAACAGGGCTACAATCAGCCTGGTTATAGCCAGAATCTGAATCAGCCCGAGTTGAATCAAAATAATGGTTCTATTAACGACGGGAATGATAACGGGAATCAGCCGGTTCAACCTGTGAATAGAGGCGGGGGCAGCATCGGCCGCTAACGAGCCCTTGGGTTCGTTGATAAGACAGGCTGCATTATCATGGGCTCCGAGAGATTATAAACTCTCGGAGCCCTTTCCATTTTGATAGTTCTCACGCACCGTGTGATTTGAATCCAAAGCAGAGATTTTATAGTTTCTATGCTATAAAATCTTTCTTTGGGAGAACAAAAAATGACCACACAGAATCCTCTTTTGCAGCCCTCGACTCTGAAGGACCAAGCCATTCCTTTCAACCTGATCCAAGTCGAACACTATTTGCCCGCTCTTGAGGAGGCCATCTCGCAGGCCAAGGCGCAGATTGCCGAAATTAAGAACAATCCCTCCCCTCCTGATTTTCAAAACACCATCGTGGCTCTCGAAACCGCAGGCGAACTTGCCGATCATATCGCTACCCTCTATGGCAATATGGAAGTGGCCCACGCCGATGAAAAACTGCAGGCCCTCGCCAGCGAAATTTATCCCAAGCTGACCGCCCTCAGCTCCGATATTTCTTTAGACGCAGATATTTTCAAACAGGTTAAAAGTGTTTACGACAAACGGGCGACTCTAAATCTCAGTCCTGAACAAAAAACTTTGCTGGAAAAAAAATATATTTCGTTCGTGCGCAATGGCGCTTTGCTTGTCGGAGATGAAAAAGAAAAACTGCGCCAAATCGATCAGGAGCTTTCTGTTCTCGGTCCTAAATTTTCAGAAAATGTTTTGAAGTCGACCAATCAGTTTGAATTGCTCCTCACGCAAAACGAGGACCTGGCGGGCCTTCCTGAGGGCGCGATCGAAGCCGCAGCGGCGGCGGCGGCGGCGAAAGGTCATCCAGGTCAATGGCTTTTCAATTTGCAAATGCCGAGTTACGTGCCCTTTATGACCTACGCGCAAAACCGCGGCCTGCGTGAAAAGATTTGGCGCGCCTACGCTTCACGGGCCTATAACGACAAATTTGATAATCAAGAGGGCATCCTCAAAATTGTTCAACTGCGGGACCAGCGGGCTCGTTTGCTGGGATATAAATCCCATGCCGATTTCGTTTTGGCCGAGCGCATGGCGAAGGATCCCGCGACCGTCAAAACTTTTTTGAATCAACTTTTAAAAGCTTCACAAAACGCCGGCCAACGTGACGTTGAAGAGATTCGTGCCTTCGCGAGCCAATTTGACGGCAACAAAGACATCATGCCTTGGGATTTCGCTTACTATTCTGAAAAGCTCAAAGAGTCCAAGTACGCCTTCAACGAAGAAGACCTACGCCCTTATTTTAAATTAGAAAATGTCGTGAACGGTGTTTTCGCCCACGCGAAACAACTTTACGGCCTCACTTTCAAAGAAAATAAAAGCCTTCCAGTCTATCACCCCGAAGTCCGTGTCTACGAAATCACCGAAGGGGCTTCGGGAAAATACATGGGCCTTTTCTATACGGACTTTTTCCCGCGCGAGACGAAAAAAGGCGGAGCCTGGATGACCCAATTCCGCGGCCAAGGCCTGCGTGGTGGAAAAATCGAACGCCCCCACGTCAGCATCGTCTGCAATTTCACTCAAGCGACGCCGACCAAGCCCTCTTTGCTTTCTTACGATGAAGTGCGCACCCTGTTTCACGAGTTTGGTCATGCCTTGCACGGCATGCTCTCCGATGTGACGTATCCTTCCTTGGGTGGACCGAATGTCTACTGGGATTTCGTCGAACTCCCTTCCCAGGTCATGGAAAATTGGGCGGCCGAAAAAGAAGGCTTGGAACTTTTTGCCCACCACTACGAAACAGGTGAGGTCATGCCCATGACTTTGATTGAAAAATTGCGTACTTCGCAGAAATTTCAGTCAGGCTGGCTCAGTTGCCGCCAACTGCAGTTTGGCTTCTTAGATATGGCTTGGCATTCGACCGATCCCGCGCAGATTAAAAATGTCGATGACTTCGAAGAGCAGGCGACTTCCGAAACCCGTTTGTTCCCGAAGATTACGGGAACGAATTCGTCGACCGCCTTTAGCCACATTTTTGCTGGAGGCTATTCGGCTGGATATTACTCCTATAAATGGGCCGAGGTTTTGGATGCCGATGCATTTGAATATTTTAAAGAGCTGGGGCTCTTCAACAAAGAAGTGGCGCTTAAATTCAAAGAAAATGTTCTGTCTAAAGGCGGAACCGAGCATCCGATGGAACTTTACAAACGCTTTCGTGGACGCGAACCCGATCCCAACGCTCTTTTGCGACGGGATGGATTGATTTAATGGCCCGCAACACCAAGCTTTTGCTCAAAGACAATAAGAACATTGCCATCGTCTACCGCGGGCAGACCGAACAAGCGGTCCAGCTTTCTATTAAGCTCGCGGCTTGGCTGATCCAAAAAGATTACGATGTCTTCACCGCTCCTGAACAGCAGACGATTCCGGGAACGAAGCTTTTGAAGGGAAAAGCGGCCTTCGATAAGGTGGGCTTGGTCATTGTTCTGGGTGGCGATGGAACCTACCTGCGGGCCGTACGCTTGCTGGAGGGCCGGCAGATTCCCATTTTGGGTTTCAATATGGGATCTTTGGGATTCCTGACCGCCCATCACGCCGAAGATACTTTTAAAATTGTCGAAGAGACCCTGAACGGCAAAATGATTATGCGCCCTCGCTCGATGTTGCAGGCGCAGCTCCTGCGCAAAGGAAAAATCCGCGGAACCTACCACGCCTTGAATGACTTTGTGATCGAACGGGGTTCGAACAGTCAGCTGATTTACACCGCGATTTACAGCGAGAAATTTTTGGTGAGCGAAGTGAAAGCCGATGGCTTTATTATTTCCAGCCCTTCCGGCTCAACCGCTTACAACTTGGCGGCGGGCGGACCGATTATGCACCCTGAAGTGGCGGCCTTGATCGTATCGCCGGTCGCTCCACATAGTTTGACCTCCCGGCCTTTGATCTTTCCCGATGATCGTGAATTGACCTTTAAACTGATGAGCGGCAAAGAGCAAATCGCGCATTTTATTGTCGATGGGCAAAAACAGGCCGAGATTTCAAATGATGATGAAATTATGATTAAGCGCAGTCACTATGACCATTGGGTGGTGCGATCGCCGGCGCATAATTTTTTCCATCTCTTGCGCGAGAAACTTAAATTTGGTGACCGAAACTGATTCTCAAACCCTCGAAGGGAGCCTCTATGCTGCTTGAATTAAAAGTCACAAACTTTGCGATCATTGAAAATCTTCACATCAATTTCCGCACGGGTTTGAATATTCTAAGTGGCGAAACCGGCGCGGGAAAATCTGTCTTGTTGAAAAGTCTGTCCCTGCTCATGGGCGGGAAGGCTTCGGCCGACACCATTCGTACTGGTGCGAGCCAAGCGACCATTGAGGGCTGTTTCGATCTTTCCAAAAGAGCCGACCTGCTGGAAAATCTGCAGAGCATCGGCATCGAAACGGATGAGAACATTCTCGTGGTGAGACGGGTGATCTCCAGCGGGGGACAATCTAAAATTTATCTCAACGGCTCTCTCAGCACTCTCAATAATCTGCGCGATATTGTCGCCCCCTTGATCGAGTTGACGGGACATTCGGCACCCCTTATTGAAATGACCGGTCAGCACGAAAACCGCAACTTGATGTCAAAGGCCTACCACCTCGATCTTTTGGATCAATACGCGGGGACCTGGGACAAGCGACTTCTGTACCAAGAAAAATACACGCGCTATCATAAGATTTTTGAAGAGATCAAGACCTTGGAAAGTCTTTCGCAGCAGAAGGCGCAGCGCTTGGATTTCTTGGTTTACCAGCGGGATGAAATCACCAAATTGGATTTGAATCCGGGCGAGGACCAAGAGATTGAAATTGAATTGAAGAAATTGAAGAACTCTACCCGCATCGGCCAATTCGTCGATCAAATGGAGGCAGCTCTTTATTCCGATGATGACTCCGCCGTGAGCCGCATCAATACGGTCCTGAAAAAGGGCCATGACATCAGCAGCATTGATCCTGAAATTGCCGGTCACATCTCTTCGCTCGAGCAGGCGAAATCTTTAATTGATGAAGCCGTCTATGATCTGCGCCAGTACGTCGCTAAGATTGAAAACGATCCCGAGCGTTTGGAAAGCCTTGAATCCCGCCTCAGCGATTTGCGCAAATTGCAAAAAAAGTACGGTCCCAGCGTGGACGACATCATTCGTGCGTTGATTGATATGGAAACAGAAATCTCTCATCTGAGCAATTCAGAAACTCGGATCGAAGATCTGCGCAAAGAATCCGCGCAATTGCACAAAGAGCTTGAGGCCTTAGGCCTCGAGATCCACAAGCGCCGCGCCAAGGGCTCCGAAGTCCTGGCCGCCAGCGTGAACGCTGAGCTCAACGAATTGAATATGAAAGGCGTGACCTTCCATGTGCAGGTTGAAAAGTTGACGGATCTGACCTCGACCGGAATCACCGAAGTGGAGTTCATGAGTCAAACCTCCGCGAAGGATATCAAACGTCCTTTAGCTAAATTCGCCTCCGGCGGCGAGCTCAGCCGCATTTTGCTCGCGCTTAAACGCGTGGTGGGCTCGAGCCACCAACCGCGCACTTATCTGTTTGACGAAGTTGATACCGGTGTTTCCGGCGAGACAGCCGAAAAAGTTGGAAAAAAATTGAAAAGCATCGCGAAGGGCCAGCAGGTCATTTGCGTCACGCATTTATCACAGGTCGCCGCCTTCGGAGACGCGCACTTTTTCATTCAGAAGTCCTCGCAGAAGGACTCTGTCGCCATGGAAGTGGTCGAGCTAAAACAGAAAAATCGCGTGCAAGAAATCGCCCGCCTGATCAGCGGCGAAAAAATCACGAAGACATCACTGGCACACGCGGAACAGTTGTTAAGCGAAGCGCAACGGGCTTAGGATCGTCTTCCAGAGAACCGCTGTAAAAACCCCGTCGAGGGAATCGCTTCGCACAGCAGTGAACGGTGTGCGGTTCTATGTCCATCCATGTGAACGCTGTCTTCCGGCCATCGTGGCCGGAAGATCCTGGATCTTGAGAGGCTCTTGGGAAGGGTTACTGTGTTGCTTTTTTCTCATTGGCTTGCAAAGCATTTTTATTTTTTTTACATCTTTTCTTTCAAAAACAGTTGTCAGTTCCTGGCTCACCCATCGACAATGGGGGCATGCTTAAAATCAAAATTCCGACCTGTGCCTTTTCTCTCTTTCTTCTTTTATCTGGAGTCTCTTGTATGCACAAAGCCCCCGCTGATTTTCCAATGGCTGAACAGCGACCTCAACGTTTGGAAAAGCATGGGGACATCCGCGAGGACAAATACTTTTGGTTGAAAAATAGGGAAGACCAAAAGGTCATCGCCTATTTGAATGCCGAGAACAAATACACCGAAGAAGCCCTTGCGCCCGTGAAGGATCTTGAAAAGAAAATATTTGAAGAGTTGAAAAATCGCACCAAAGAAGATGAAGCCTCTGTCCCCGTCAAAAAAGGGGATTACTTTTACTACAGTCGTTTCGAAAAAGGACAGCAGTACCCGATCTTCGCTCGCCGGCACCACGCTTTGACATCCCCGGAAGAAATCCTTCTCAACGTCAACGAGATCGCAAAGGGACATACTTTCTGCGACTCCACGGGGCCCGTCATGAGCCCTGATCAAAATCTCATGGCCTACGCCGCCGATTTTGTAGGCCGGCTTTTCTACACGATTTACTTTAAAAATTTGAAAACGGGCCAGATACTCGAGCAGAAAATTGAGAATGCGCGGCCTAATTTAGTTTGGGCCGCCGACAACCAGACTCTCTTTTACACCCACCAACACCCAGAGACCCTGCGCTCCGAAAAAGTTTTTCGCTATGATCTCAAAACTCGAAAAAATGATCTGGTCTATGACGAAAAAGATGAGACCTTCTCCGTCGAGGTCTACCAATCTCTGACTAAAAAATACACTTACATCGTCTCGGGCAACACTCTCACCAGCGAAGTTCAGTATCTGCCTTCAAGTAAACCCCACGAGGCTTTTAAGATATTTTTGCCGCGCGAACGTGGACACGAGTATTCAGTGAACGACGGGGACGATGGATTTTATATTCTCAGCAATAAAAATGCGAAAAATTTTCGCCTGCTGAAGGCGGACTTCGCACGCACGGATGTGAAGCATTGGCACGAGCTTATTCCTCACCGTGCCAACACCTATTTAAGTGACGTCACCGTCTTTAGGAATTTTTTTGTTTTAGACGAAAGAAGAGAGGGGTTGACCCAAATTCACATTCTTTCCAAAAATCATAAACTCGATTACTCCATCCCCTTTGCCGATCAAAGTTATCTGGCCAGTGTCGGAGCCAATGCCGAGTACGCGACAGACACGCTCCGCTACGAATACGAGTCTATGCGCCTGCCAGACTCGGTTTATGACTACAATATGCAAGCCCGCACGCAGGAGTTGAAAAAAACCAAAGAAGTTCCTCACTACAATGCGGATCTTTACGTCACCGAGCGGGTTTTTATCACGGTTCGTGATGGCACCAAAGTCCCCGTTTCTCTCGTGATGAAAAAAGACCTTGCGAAAAACGGCAAGGCGCCCTTGCTGATATATGGTTACGGATCTTACGGGGCGAATATGGATCCTTCCTATTCGCAGAGCATTTACAGCCTGGTGGATCGCGGGTTTGTCTATGCAACGGCCCATATCCGCGGCGGTTCCGAGATGGGACGTGAGTGGTACGAGAAGGGACGAACGGCCCACAAGCTCAATACTTTTTATGATTTCATCGATTGCACCGAGGGACTTATTCGTCTGGGCTATGCCGATCCCAAAAGAGTCTACGCGATGGGCGGAAGTGCGGGGGGTTTACTCATGGGGGCTATTGCGAACTTCCGATCTGATCTTTACAAAGGCATCATCGCCGAAGTTCCCTTTGTCGATGTCGTCACCACCATGTTGGATGACAGCATTCCCCTCACCACCAGTGAGTACGATGAATGGGGTAATCCCAATGTGAAAAAAGATTACGATTATATCAAAGCCTATTCTCCTTACGATAATGTGCGGGCCAAAGCTTACCCGCATATGCTGATCACGACGGGCCTCCACGACTCTCAGGTGCAATATTGGGAGCCGGCGAAGTGGACGGCGAAGTTGCGCGAACTCAAAACCAACAATTCTTTGATCCTTTTGAAAACTGATATGGAGGCTGGCCATGGCGGCGCCTCGGGTCGTTTCGATCAATTGAAAGAAATTGCGACAGAGTTTGCTTTCATTTTGTTGGTAGATGAACAATATTGATCTTCGTGAATAAATTCATCCTTCTCTTCTGCATTCAAATTTTTACTTTTTCCGTTGGGGTGGCCGCCGAATCGCCCAACGAATCGGCTCCACAGGAACAAAACAGTTCTCTTTCTCGCCGGGATAATTCCAAACCGGCCGTAGGGAGAGCTTTTAGCTTCTATATCGAAAACGACACCAATAAAATAGGTGGGCCTGGGTCGGATGACGCCTATTCAAATGGTTTCAAGTTTGCCTACACCTACGCCGAAGACAAAATCCCGATTTGGGTGAAACCGCTGACCAGTTGGTCCGATGATCTTCAACAAAATTTTGCGAAATCACGGACTAACTTTGGTTTCTCTTTCGCTCAACAAATTTACACCCCCAGCAACACGGCCGACCCCGATTTGATTCCTGACGATCGCCCCTACGCCGCTTGGCTCTATGTGGGGCTGACCGCGAACTTCCGCACCAGCACACGCAGTCACTCGCTGGAATTGGATCTCGGAATGGTGGGCCCTTCGGCCTTGGGGAAACAGGTGCAAAATAATTTTCATCGAATCATCGATCAACCAGCCACTCAAGGATGGAAAAATCAGCTCAATGATGAACCCACCGCTGAACTTTCCTATCAGGAACGCCTACGCCTCCTCGATTTGCGCGAACATGATCAATCTTATTTTGATTTCATTCCCTATTTTGGCTTGGCCCTGGGAAACGTCCTGGATTCGGCCCACGTAGGGGCCATGGCCCGCATCGGTTTGAACTTGCCCGATGATTTCGGCCCTTCACGACCTTCCGAATTGGGCGGGGACGCTTACATCAGTCCTAAATTGGATGATCCCCATGACAAAAAATTTAGCCTCTACGCCTTTGGTGGAATCCGCGGCAATGCGGTCGCGCGAAATATTTTTCTGGATGGGAATACGTTCCGCGACAGCCATCACGTGACGAAATACCCTTTCGTTCTGGAAACAGAGTTTGGCGTGGGAACGCAGATTTACCGCTGGGGATTGGTTTGGCGTTTCGTGACCCGCTCACCAGAATTCAAAGAGAAGGAACAAGTGAACAGCTTCGCATCGGTTTCGATCACCTACTCCTTCGCTTCACCAGGCGCTCCCTAAAATTTTTTCGAGCCAAAAGATGCCAATCTGAGTTTTCACATCGGTGATTTCCCCCCGACGCACCTTTTGGAGCAGATCCGCAAAGGGAACTTCCACCGCTTCTAAAAATTCGCCCGCATCGAGCTGGGCTGGGGCCGCCACCAAATCCGTCGCGAAGTAAAGATCGATTTTTTCGTCGGCATAACCAATCACCGGGTGAATCACGGTCAAATAGCGCCAGGCCCCAGCAGAATAACCAGTTTCTTCTTTGAGTTCCCGCTGTGCGGTCTGCAGGGATTTTTCACCCGCATCAATTTTTCCGGCCGGAAATTCTAAGAAGATCTGCTTCAAAGCGTGCCGGTACTGCTTCACCATCACGACATCTTGATTCGCGAGCAAAGGGATGATCATCGCCGCGCCGGGATGATGAATGTATTCCCGATAAGTGATTTTTCCGTCAGGCAGCAGAACTTCGTCGCGCTGAACTTTGAGGAAGCGGCCATCGTAAGCTTGTTCGGTGGAAAGGGTTTTCTCTTGAAGTTTGTTTTGCAGATGTTTTGGCATCTCATCACTTTGCCATTTTTTGCAGAGCTTTCCTACCTTGGCCTCGACCTTAAATACTCTTGCTTGAGTCTAAGTCCCGACTTAAGGAGAGGGATTTGAGATCTAATTATCGTGACCACCTTCGCCAGCTGGACCCTCTTCACCGTCAAAGCGAACACTTTTGGTTTGGCTAGCGCGCCAGCGCCGGCACTCAATCTCAACTCAAGTAAGGGCTCCGATCAAAGCTTTTCAGGCTGCACCACCACAATGATAATTCAGTGTTTTCAAAAGCTTACGCCATTTTTCTGACTTTAAATTTTCCTAGTAACTTTCTGTAAAGTAAAATGACCTTGACTCCGATTTACTTTTCAGTAAAATGACCCTGACTCCGATTTACTTTTTAACTAAGAAGCGACATGAAAGCCGATGAAAAAACTCCCGGTCCGTCTTTACTTTGATCCCATCAAAAAGGACCTTGAAAAAAAGATGGTTTTCATTGGCGGACCACGCCAAGTGGGAAAGACGACTTTGGCCATTTCTTTGCTGAACGACTACAAAGAAGGTCATCCCGCCTACTTGAATTGGGACAATGAAATTTCGAGAAAAATAATTCAAAAAGGCGAATGGCCTAAAGATGAACCTCTGATCATCTTTGACGAAATTCATAAAAGAAAAGGCTGGCAAACTTTCGTCAAAGGCATTTGGGACACATGGAAAAAAACGCAGCGCTTCGTCATTACGGGATCAGCTCGTTTAGATGTTTTCCGTAAGGGCGGAGACTCTATGATGGGTCGATACCATTATTATCACATTCATCCCTTTTCCTTACCCGAATTGGGAATATCCCCAGAAAATTTGAGAGCCCTTTTTCAATTTGGCGGATTCCCGGAACCTTTGCTCGCGCAAGACGAAGTTGAACTCAGACGTTGGCACCTGCAAAGGGTCTCAAAGTTGGTAAGGATTGACCTCCGAGATCTCGAAAATGTCAGTGACCTTGATAAGGTTGAACTTCTTACCGAAGCTCTCACCGGTCGTGTGGGGAGCGCCCTCTCTTATAAATCCTTGGCTGAAGATCTTGAGGTCTCTGATAAGACCATCAAGAGATGGGTGCAAATTCTCGATAGCCTTTACTACTGCTTTTTAATTTCTCCTTTTGGATCAAGCAAAATCAAGGCGATCAAGAAATCACAAAAAATGTATTTATGGGATTGGTCGCAGGTACAGGAGCCCGGAGCTCGATTTGAAAATATGGTCGCTTCGCATTTGCTGAAGTTATGCGATTATTGGCAGGACGTGCTGGGATACCGCTCAGAACTTCGCTACATCCGCGACGAAAAAGGACGCGAAGTGGACTTTGTGGTTCTTCGAGATCGGAAACCCTTGTTTGCGGTGGAATGCAAACTCTCAGAGACAGCGATCTCACCTTCACTGCTGGAGTTTAGGGCAAAATTATCCATTCCCCAATGGTACCAAGTCCACATGAATTCCGATTTGCAACCTCGCAGCGTCGATTCCGATTTTTCGATTTTGTCCTTCGAGCAGTTGTGCACGGAGTTAGCCCTGGTCTAGATCAGGACGCCTACAAATAAATAATGAGTGACGCTTTTTTGAATTTTATTGTCTTCAATCTGATAGCCAAAAGTGGAATCGATCCAATCATCTTTTTTTCTGATCGATGACCAGAGAACCTGCAAAGTCCCTCGGTACACGGGTTGTTTTAGAAAATAAATGCCCGTCATGGCTTCAATGCCCCATGAGCCCGAAAGTGTGTTCTGAAATCTGAGCTCAAGGGGAACTCCCAATAAAAATTCTTTTTCTTCCATGAATTTCTCAATCGCTAAGCCGGATCCTAAGGCAAAACGTGTATCCAGATCCTTAAAAAAAGCATAATCGGGCGTTAGCTCATATCTTAAATTTGTTGGAAATCCGTCCTTTAAAACCGCCAACGTCAATGCGGTCTTTAATCCAAAGGACGTCTCCGGAATGTCGCTGAAATTGAGACTGAAAGAGGCCAATTTGCTTTTCGGACTCAGGCCGCCAAATATAAATTCGCCATTGGTCTTGGTCAGAAAATGATGGGAATCTTTTGGGACAAGCCACAGAGGCGCAACCACGGCACCTAAAAGGCCCAGGGCCGCAGCCAAATTTTCAGAGGCCGAATAGCACTCTTCATTGCTGCAGCCATTGTGATCTTGTTGAAAGACTTGCGCAAAAGAAGCCAGTCCGTAAAGAAAACAAAAAATGAGCGAAAGGAAGAATCTCGCGAATCCCATTCAAGTCTCTTCTACTCGACGAGCAGAGGAATGATCATCGCCGGGCCGGGATGATGAATGTATTCCCGATAAGTGATTTTTTCGTCAGGCAGCAGAACTTCGTCGCGCTGAACTTTGAGGAAGCGGCCATCGTAAGCTTGTTCGGTGGAAAGGGTTTTCTCTTGAAGTTTGTTTTGCAGATGTTTTGGCATCTCATCACTTTGCCATTTTTTGCAGAGCTTTCCTACCTTGGCCTCGACCTTAAATACTCTTGCTTGAGTCTAAGTCCCGACTTAAGGAGAGGGATCCTAGGCTTAAAGTCTTCGACTTCGCCCCTGGGCTTGGCGAAGTCGTTTCGACTTGGTACGATAGTGCCATACTTGAACGACGGGATTTTTTTGATATCACTTCAAAAAGTTATACTTTTCATCGTGACGACCTTTGCCATCTGCACCCTTTTCACCGCCGAAGCGAACGCTTCTGGTTTGGCCATCGCGCCAAGGTCTTCATTCAATCACAACTGAAGCTAAACCATGGTGATACGAATTCCGATTTGTAAACTCGGATCGTCAATCCCGACTTTTTGATTTGTCATTCGAACAACTTTGCGAAAAACTAGCCTGGTGTGAGCCATTAAAATGGCCTGTCACCAGGGCGGTTCTCCTAACGAGGAGTCAGAGTAATTGCGGCAGACATATTATTGTATTTATCGAAATGACTGGGCGGTATTTGCGAAATGTTGCCGCCTTTTCCAGTGTCCGAGCAAGAGAGAACCTGAGAATCAAAACCCCCGCACTTCAGAGGGGCCACCGTCGGATCCGGAAAAACCGTACCTACGCTGATCATAGCATCAATACGGCCATGGTCTTCCGTTTCAAATATCAACTGTAAATGACTGAATCGCATCAAACACTCGTCTGAGGGTACAGCGCCAGAAATAATAAACTGTTGCTTGCCAACTCTGCTGCTGGAGACTTCGACTACATCAAGTTTTCCGAATTCCACTTTCGGGGTATAATAGTAAGGCAGGGGGTACAAATTATCCCACCATACGCGGTGGCCACATTTTGTACCAGGACCTTCTTCAAATTTAATGCCCAAATTTTTATGAGGCTTAACTAATGAATCAAAACCAGACACTGTCACCTGAAAAGTAGCGATTGTTTCATTCGCCTTGGCCGCGGAGGCCAAAGAGAAACTAGCCGCCACGGCAAGTCCTGCAAAGAATTTAAGACAGAAAGTCATCATTTGGTCGCGATTTTTTGACATAGCAAACTCCTAGTACCGTTCCATTACCTTGGGAGCACCATGCCCCTCAATCTATAAAACGGATTGATTCGAGAGTTTATGTAGCAATGTCGATGCCGCTGCTTTTTCGACCTCTCCCCCTGTTAATTTTGAATTGATGAAAGTGAGGTGCCGTCAGGGGTCCTTTTCGACTGTCAGGTCGTGACAATTTTTATTTTAGCCGGCTTTTGAAAAAACAGCCTCACGTGCGATAGGCTTTGTTTACAACGACATCCACCAATCGGCACGGAGGCTGAAGATGCAACAAAAGTTTACGCTTTCCTGTTTTGCAGATCTACCCCTAAAAGAAGGATTTTCGCTGGACGAGCTGGCGATTGAGACTCGGCGCATGTTTGACGAGGAAGGCATGGCGGGACTCATCAACGTGATCGTCCTGCTGCTTGATATGATCGGTCAGCTGAATCTCCTTTGGACCCGAATCCGTTGCGCGGGCTGCGGGAAGTCGTTCATCCCACTACGCGGCTACCTAAACCTTGAGCCACATCAGCGCAAAACCTCGGAGCTTGAAAAGATCGTGGCCAAGGTGGTGTCGGAGCAAAGCTACCGGAGATCCAGCCAACACTTGGAGACAATCGGATCGATCCGGTGCCGCATAAAACGCTCCACGGTTGGGTCATGAAAAGCGACTGCGACGAGATCTCACTTAAAAAGCGCGTAAAGACGCTGGTCGCGGACGGAATGGGGTTCCAAGCAGAAGCTGGATGCTGGAGGGCAGCAACCGCGGGGAAGCTGCGTCGTGATCGGCATTACAAAAGACAATGTAGTCGTTCCATATTGCGCGTGGACCGAGGAGTCGTGGATTGTCCAAGACGGATGCATTGTTTATTTTTAATGCAAATTCTGGAGTCTTGTAGATTCCGGATTCTTTCTAGAAATTGTGGAGGCAGAGGGAGACGTTTTTACAGCTACTCTGCATGTGGGGCCATCCATGAGCAGGCCTTCCTCAAGCGCATCGTGCACTTGAGGTCAAAGTAGCCCCTTGAATTCACCGTAGGGCGACTCCCGCCCCCGCAAACCCCCTCGCAAAAGAAAGATCCGTCTTAGCGACCCGACACACAGTAAGCCGTATAACCAGAACTCCGAACATCGGTGAAGAGATCGCCACCGCTGCCACTAAGAACGAAGGCGCGGACGGACGCATTTAAATTGACCGAAGAGGACCACAACCAACTGACGCCAAAATCGTCGGTAGGACGCTGGTATCCCGCGGAACTAAAATGAAAACTATCGATGCTGCCATCCGCATTTTTTGCCACAACCAGGAAACATTTGTTGTCTGAATCGCAGTTGTCCACAATGCCCTTCGAGCCCAAGCTCGTAGAAAGCTGTGCCAATTCGCGGGCACTGGGAAGATGGGCTCCTTGGGCCGCGCAATATTGAACAGCGTCGAACTGACTCATCTGTTTCACTGTGCCGTTTTCCTCTTTCGCGACATTTAGAAACGGAGCGGCCGAGACATTTGCTGCGATCAATAAGCCTAGGCTACCAATGAGCATGAGCTGGCACTTCACAAACTTAACCATAACGATCTCCTTTAATCATAAGCCGTTTCGTTCCTTACTTGGGGAGCACCCTGCCCCCATTCGTAGGAAAAGACGGACTTAAGAGTTTTTAATAAATTTTTTTTCTGTTGGATCTATTTCCATCTTGGTTCATTCGGAAAGAGTGAATTGACAAGAGGCTGCTTCGCTAACCACGTGATCGGTCACACTGACCACCGCGGCGTTCACGGCTTGATGGTCCAGTTTTCCACCGACACCCAAGAGCAGAGTGATTTGTTCACTCTGCCGTCCCACCCCTCGCACCACGATTTGCATCGGGTTCTGCGTGCGACTTCGTGTTATGTTTTGAACCGAATAGCGCTGGATCTCTCTGCCATTAAGCTGCCTTGATAAAAGAAGCTTGTTGGGAAGACCATCTTCATCACTGGCCCTTACCAAGACCAAACGGTCTTGAGACACTCCCCCTATTACACATTCAAAACTCGCCAAGTTTTGAGAAAAATCCTCATCCGCCGCGTGGATCGTCGGAGCGATGAAAAGCATGCTAATAATAAACAAAACAGAAAGGTGTTGCATAGGGCACTCCGCTCAGAGAAATGTAGATTTGTGGGCGGAAATTAAGGCAACTTCTTGATTTTGTCAATTGAACAGGAAGAGACTGCGTGACGATGATAAAATCAACACTGTTAAAGTACGCGGAAGACCAATAACTCTATAAATCATGCAGATTTTTTGCGCGATTAAACCTTAACGAAATCCTGACTCAGTTCTTCGAGCAATCTCTACAAGTCAAAAGAATCTCATCATAGAATTTTGAATGAGGCTGGGCATATAGATTTGTTCAAAATAAGAATGACCAGACACGATGACGACTCCTTAAAGAGCTTTGCGACTTTATAAATGAATTGAACGTCAACTACGCGATCGTCACCCAGGAAAACTCCTGGCCCTCGAGGCGCAGCACGCGGACTTGCTCCGTGAACCAGCTGCCCAAGTTGAAGGATCGCGCCTGATGATCGCCGCGTACAAAAGAATAATCGTCAAAGACGTGCATATGGCCGCTGATAATAACGTCAAAGGGGACATCGTTGTAAACTGTCTCGGCATGTTGACGAATCATTTTTACTAGCCGGTCTTCGTTTTGAACCAAAAAGTGTGAGCTCTGGTGGCGGCTCTTTTTACTGGCGCGGCGACCGAGATAGCTGAGCAAACGCCCTGGAATAATATTCGCGAACGGTTTGATGTAGGGATTGCGGATAATACTGCGATACTTCAGGTAGGCTTCATCGTGTTGATTGATCAAATCACCATGTTCAAGCCGCACTCTTAATCCATTCAGATGAAAATGCTGGGCCTCAACGAAGACGTCAATATCAAGCTTCTTTTTGAAGTAACCTTCGACGTGCACATCGTGATTGCCTTCGATGTAAGTGATCTTCATTCCGCTCTTGCGCAAAGTGCGCAGCGCTTCGGTCAGGGGCCCAAAACTATTCGCGAAGTACTGATGCTTGCCGATCCAGAGATCAAAAATATCACCCAGCAAAAACAAATGAACCTGCTGAGGATCTTTCTTCTGCAGCGAATGCAAAAAGCGCAACAGGATTTGCCCATTGCGCTCTTCACTTGATTTCAAATGGATGTCAGAGACGAACCAAGCTTCCACTAATCTTTTTTAAGCTCGAAGCCTTGCTTTTTACGGATAAAAGCCGGCACTTCTAAATTCTGACTGGAAAAAGGTGAGCTCAGAACCTCCCGCGCCATACGCCGGGCATCGTCCAGACTCTGTTGCTCTTGATCCACGTTCAACGACAACTGCTCGGGATTGGTGTGACGGGCCTTCAGATCCTGGCTTTCTTTAAAAGCGCGAGCCTTGGCTAAAAGCATATCGCGTGAAGAAACCGAAGAGGGTTCTGGCTGGATCGGCGTCGCCTGCTCGTAGGGCGCCTGGGCAGCGACCGACTGAGCCGCTTGCTGCGCCACTTGCGGAGTCACATTCGCCACCGGAGGAGTTGTCACCATTTCAACCGGCGCTGCATAAACAGGAACTTGCTGAGGCGAAGCGAGCGGTGGAGGCAAAGGCTGCGGCATTTCAACCTGCTGTTGGGCCTGTTGCTGTTGCACCTGATGAGTGTAATTCAAAACCTGCGTTTGTACCGTTGAAATCGGCGGAAGTTCCATGGGTGGAGCCGCGTAAACGGGCGGGGCCGTAGGCATCGGCTGCTGCGGAAGCTGCACTTGTTGCTGCGGAGTCGGCTGCTGCGACATGTAATTTTGTGGGGGCGGCGGCATCATTGGTGGCATGCCGTGAATTTGCGGCATCTGCGGCAGCGAAGGCATCGGTGGCAAAGCCGTCATCATGCCTGGAGGCATCGGTTGTTGCATATTCATCATCGGCTGCGAACTTAAAAAGCTCTGCATATGATTGATGCCCATGGCTTCATTGGCGAACTTACGATCGTTTTGTTCAAAGCCGGTCGCGATCACAGTCACGCGCACCTCATCACCCATATTTTCGTCAATCACGGCTCCGAAAATGATTTCGGCGTCTTCATGGGCCGCTTCCGTGATCAGGGTCGAAGCTTCGTTCACTTCCATCAGACTCAAGTCAGGACCGCCGGTCACGTTGATGATGATGCCCGTGGCGCCATCAATTTTAATATTTTCCAAAAGAGGCGAAGAGATCGCGGCGGTTGCCGCCTCGACCGCACGGTTTTCACCGGTGGCGGCGCCCGTTCCCATCAGCGCGAGGCCTTTGCTCGCCATGACGGTGCGGATATCCGCAAAATCCAAATTGATCAGGCCCCGGATGTTGATCAAATCAGAAATCCCCTTCACCGCTTGCAAAAGGACTTCATCCGCTTTTTTGAAAGTTTCGAGCAGTGGAGTTCGGTCCGTCGCGATGCTGAGAAGTTTTTGATTCGGGATCACGATCAGGGTATCCACATTTTCTTTGAGTTCGTTCAAACCACCATCGGCATGCTTGGTTCGGCGTTTGCCTTCAAAAATGAAGGGCTTGGTGACCACACCGATCGTGAGGGCACCCAACTCGCGCGCGATCTTCGCGACGATTGGCGCTCCGCCCGTGCCCGTTCCACCACCCATTCCGGCCGTGACGAAAACCATATCGGAGCCTTCTAATTTTTCGACGATTTCATTATACGATTCAATCGCCGCGCGACGACCGATATCGGGGTTTGCACCTGCGCCCAGTCCCTTGGTCAAATCCAGGCCCAATTGAATTTTTGAACTTGCTTTATTCGCGTTCAAGGCTTGGATGTCGGTATTTGCAACGATGAATTCTACACCCGTCATGCCATCCTCGATCATTGTCGAAACGGCGTTGCTGCCGCCCCCGCCCACGCCGACAACTTTAATGTTCGCACCAATATTAATGTTTTCTTCTAATTCAAACATTTACTCCCCCTGAAGAACCCCAACTCCTGTCAGGCTCTTAAACTGATGTCATTTAAAATACTTGTCCAAAAAAGTCTTTGACCTTCTTCGTAAAACCATCAAAAGACTCTCCGAGATCGATCTCGCCGGTGCCTTGATAGTTTTGCAAATCTTTTCGCTGACTGAGACCGTAAAGCAGTAATCCCACTGCCGTTGCAAATTCTCCCGATTTAACAACGTCCGTGAGACCTCCTACTTTCGCCGGCAAACCCCGACGAACTGGAATATCAAAAATAAATTCTCCCATTTCAACCAACCCATCGAGCTGGCTGACACCGCCGGTGAGGATGATTCCCGAACCCAGCATGGGCATTAATCCGCTCATGCGGATGTCATTGGCGATGAGACTCAAGGTCTCTTCCGCACGGGCCTCAATGACATCGGCTAAATCCTTGCGTGGAATCGCGCGGGCCTTGCGGCCACCGACGCCTTCCACTTCAATGGTTTCATTTTCACCCACCATGGAGGCCATGGCGCAGCCGAATTTTTTCTTCAAGCTTTCAGCCGAAAACTGCGGCGTGCGCAGGCCAACGGCCACATCGTGAGTGAAATGGTGGCCACCCACCGGGATCACCGACGAGTGCGCGACGCTGCCATTTACGAAGTAAAGCATTTTGCACAAACCACCGCCCATATCCACGAGGCAGGCTCCTAAATTTCTTTCATCATCACTGATCACGGCCGAAGAAGAGGCCAACTGATCAAGCACGAAACCAGACACTTTCAAGCCGGCTTTCTCGACGCATTTCAAAGTATTATTCAAAGCGGACTGACTGCTGGTGACGATGTGAACATTGGCTTCGAGGCGGATGCCCGACATGCCGATAGGATCTGAAATCCCATCTTGACCGTCGACCTTGTACTCACGAGGCAGGACATGCAAAACCGAACGATCCGCAGGCACCGCAACGGCCTTCGCCGCTTCGATCACGCGATCGATTTCGGAAGAGGTCACTTCTTTGTTTTTGATCGCCACCATGCCCTTCGAATCGAAGGAGGTGATATGAATTCCAGAAACGCCCACCCACACATCGTGGACGTGGTAACCTGACATGAGTTCCGCTTCTTCTTTTGCTTTCTTAATGGACTCTGTCGTGGCTTCGATGTTGACCACAACTCCCTGGCGAATACCCGTATTCGGAGCCGTGCCCACGCCCGCAACTTCGATCTTGCCTTCAGGGGTGACCGTACCAATGACAAAAGCAACTTTTGTGGAACCGATATCGAGCCCTGCGATGACAGGCACTTTTGGCTTAGCTGTACTCATTCTTCAATCCTTTGAAGGAGGTGTGGATCAAGCCCACAGCAGGAAGCGACTTAAGTCTATGGTCTAACTGGACTTTAGGACGTTCCTCTAGTTTAGCTTAGGGAGCCTTACGCAACCTGACAAGGACTTTCTTTGACAGATTCGCATCTATGACGCGAGCCTCAAATTGGTGTGAATCGAGATAATCAACCACTTGGCTGACCCGAGCGCTTTTCAGAGCCACTTTGTCCTCGCCAATTTTGACCTGGATGCCGCTCTTGATGAGGGTCATCCAAAATCCCTCTTGATGGTCGTAACGAATTTCAGAAATTGTTTTGCGACTGAAAGAGCCCTCGGCCGGAACATCTTCCATGAGCTCGACAGCTTTTTTGCGTAATTCTGTTTTCTTCAAAAAAACCTCTCCATCCAGCAAGGCCACATCGGGCGCCTGCGGAGTTTCGATGGGATCTAAAAAATCCCCGCTTTTGATCACGGGCAGAATCTTGCCGGTGCGGCCCCGGTAGAGCAATTTCACCTGGTAAGGATGCACGCGAAAACTGAGGGTATTGGGCCAACTTCGTTTGATCGAAGAGGACTCGATCCAATTATAACTTGATACTTCATCCGAAATTTTCTGCAAGGGAAGGGTCCATAGGGATTTCCCTTTGTAGGCCGCCATATTTTTTTTCAAGTCTTCCGCTAAGGGCAAAAGAAAGCTCTTCTGCTCGGCCACTTCATCTTCAAAAACAATATCGATCTGCGTGACGTTGAAGGTTCCACTTTTATTCAAATGGTAAAGAGTGCCCGCGATGGCCGCCGGAAGAAGAATGAAGGCAAAAGCCAATTTAATAAGCAGTTTTTTCAAGTAGGGTCCTCGCTGGTCCTGAGACTCAGGATATCAGTAAAGATTTTTAAATTAAAGGATGGAAATGAATTGCGAGTCCACCGCGAATGAATCACCGACCTAGGTCATAAAATAGATCTCGCTCCACGTTGAATTCATGTGCCCGTGCAATAAGCGTGTTAATTTTTAAGCATGAAGAGAATTTTCTTCCTCCTGCTTTTTTGTGCGGCCCCATGGACTTTTGCCGGGAATGCTTCCCTTTGCCAAGATCTGGCGCGCGTCTCGTGTGCGCCCGAGAATCAAAAGAAACAAACGACCTACCAGGCCCAAGCCCACGCGCACTTGCTCGCGAAATTCAAAAATCTTCTCGCCAATCCAAATGAGGCGGTCTTTAAAAAAAGGCTCGTCGCCCTCAAGGCCAAGAACGAAGACGAAGAGGCAGAGATTCTCGCGACGCTCGCCGAAAAAGAAAGCCTAGGTTCTTCTGCATCGGCCCTTCCCAAAGACATTTCTATGGCCGAAAAAGACCAACTCAGAGGCGACAAAGCTTACGATAAAATTGTCAGTGATCTCGACGAACAAATTCAGAAAGATCTGGCTTCGGCAAAGGGCGCACAGGAAATCCAAAAAACGCTCCTGCTCAGGATGAAAAACCTGATCTCCCAACGGATCAACGAAATGGACCAGCTTGAGCCAACGCAAAAAAAACAACTGGTGGACAAAGTGAAAGCCATCCAGTTTGATAAAACACCTTGCACAAGCGTTGGCCAAGGTGGCGAACAAAAAATTTCCCCCTCGCTTACGACCGACATCTTTTACTCCCCGACGCATAATACTCTCCAACTTTGTCCTTCTTTTCTTCTGCACGAAAAAGACGAATTTCAGCTGGCCCTAGAGCTCGCCCAGGAGCTGAGCCACAGCATCGATCCCTGCTCGATCGCGATGGGAACATCACCTTCTCCTTTCAAATATAAAAAGCCGAATGATTTAAAGGCCATGAAATCTCAGTATCCTTTGCATAAACTACTCTCCTGCTTGCAAGAAGAAAAAGCGAGTGAAGCAAAAGTCCATGCGACCTTTTTCTGCGAAGCCCAGAACAATACCAATACCAATTCCATTTCAGACTGGATGACTGCAGAAGTTTTACCTCGCTCTTTTGATAAAAAATCCAAATTGGAGTACCAAGCCGGCTACGCGCATGCGGCGACCACGCTTTGCGGAAGCACCGACGAGTCCCGCATCAATCGCATTCTCTTGGCTAATCCAAAAATTCGCGAACAGATGGGATGCCCACCGCAAGCGGCAAAGGAGTCGCACGACTGCAGCGAAAAACCCAGCGCCGCTGCGCGAACTCAAACCCCCGCACCCGAAGGAGGCCGCCGGTGAAGAGGCGCCTGCTTATTTTTCTAATTTTTGTCCCGCTTCATTTGCAAGCCGCGCCCGAAAAGCCTTTTCGCTTGATGATCAGCTTCGGTGAAAAAATCACTTTCTACCTTGTTTCTCCCACAAATGCGGGCGGGCGCGTTGATTTTTCCAATAATCGGGGACAGCGAGTTTCGCGTGATATCTCCGCCGCCGATTACCTTTATCTGAAGCATAAGGTGGCAGACTTTTCAGAGCAGCCCTCGAATAATCTAGAATTCTGCCCCCGCAATTACGTCGAGTTCACCAATGATGGCAACACCCTGCAGGTCTGCATGAGTTCCATGAACAAGCTTTCGCTCGAAGCGAATAAAGTGATCAACTCCATCAGTTTTTTATTCTAGAAAATAACGACCACGCCCTCCAAACAAAATCATTCCCCAGCACCTAGATCTGAAGCGCAGGAAGCGCTTCAGAAAGCCTTCACAGGATGGACATAGCATCGCACGACCGGCACAGCTGAACGAAGACGTCTTTATTTAATTGAAATCAATCCCAAACACCCAAACGAATCACTTCCGTAGTCAGATCCACGCCGGTTTGCGCTTTAACCACCGAACGCACATGCTGAATGAGAGTCCACATGTCCAGGGCCTTGGCCCCCCCCGTGTTCACGATGAAATTCGCATGCTTTGTCGAAACTTGCGCGCCACCGATCGCGAAACCTTTCAGACCACAACTCTCAATCAACTGAGCCGACTTATGTTGCGGAGGATTCTTAAAAACCGAACCGCAGCTGGGTTTATCCAAGGGCTGCTTGCCTAGACGAATTTTGTTCGCCGTTTTAACTCTGTCTAAAATATTTTCTTCCGGCTCAAGCTTCCAGCTCAGACCCACGCGGGTGATTAGACCTGGTTGCCAACCTTGACAGTGACGGTATTCCCACTGCAGCTGATTTTTTCCGTAGCGTGTGGTCGAAAACTGCCCGTTCTGGAAACGCAAGACTTCAAACCAATCCGTGATTTCAACAAATTCACGGGGCGTGATCATCTCACCCACCCCTGCATTCATCACCACTCCTCCGCCAACGTCGCCGGGAAGGCCCGCCAAAAAAAGGGCCGGACTGAGTTTGTATTTAAGAAAAATTTTCAGTAGTTCCGATTTAGCCGTTCCGGCCCAGGCCGTGATATGCAGACGATCGTTTTCTTCCCGGAGCTCGGTTCCGCTCAGGCGCCGTAAACCCACCACTAAACCGGGCACTCCCCGATCAGAAACAAGAACATTGCTGCCGCCACTAATATAGGTGACGGGAAGAGATTTGCTATCGGCCCAGGCAAGGGCCTCTTCAATATCGGACAGACTTCGGGGAAGACAGAAATTTTCGGCAGGCCCACCCACACCCCACGAGGTCATGTCGGCGAGGGAAATGTTTTGTTCGATGATCACGGTGCTTTTCCCAAAATTTCCATGCCCAATTTCCAGCCATCTCCGGCTCCCAAGGTGATAAAAACATCACCTGACTTGAGCGCAGAGGTCACCAAAGGCAAAAGAGTCGTGCCTCTGGGAGCATATTGAACATGATCATGCTTGATTTCTTGGCTTAACTTTTCAGACGTAATGCCGGCAATGGGGGCTTCTCCAGCGGCGTAAATATCACCTACAAAAACCATATCCGCCTGCGGAAAAGCGATCGTGAAATCATGCCAGCAATGTTCCGTGCGCGAGTAACGATGGGGTTGAAAGTAAACAACAAGTCGATTATCTGGAAATTTTTCGCGGAAGGCCTGCAAGGTGGCCCGTACTTCCGTAGGATGGTGACCATAATCATCGTAGACTTTAATTCCCTTGCTTTCACCTTTGAATTGAAAGCGACGGTCCACCCCTTCGTATTTTTGAATCCCTTTGGCACAGATCTCGAAGTTCATCCCTGCGGCCATCCCGGCCGCGATGGCCGCGACCGCATTCAAAGCGTTGTGGCGGCCCGGAACCTTCAATTCAAAACGACCCAAAAGTTTTTGCGGTTGCTTCAGGCAATCGTTATTGAAAATTTCGTAACGGCCTTTTTCGCCCTTCAAAATCAAATCATTCTTTCCGTCGAAACCATAGAAGAGAATCCGCTTCTGAAAACTTTCAAAAAGCTGACGCACCTTGGGATCATCGCCGCAAATGATGCAAACGCCGTAGAAAGGGATGCGTTGGGCAAAATCAAAAAAGGATTTTTGTAAATTCTCGAAAGTTTTAAAATGATCCAAATGATCCGAATCAATGTTGGTGATGATCGCGATTTCGGGCGAAAGCTTGTGAAAACTTCCATCGCTTTCATCGGCCTCGGCGACCAGCCACTCGCCCGTTCCCAGCAAAGCTGTGGATTTGATCATCTCAAAACGCCCGCCCACGACGATGGTGGGACTCAAGCCCGCCTCTAAAAAAATCGCGGAGGTCATGCTCGTCGTCGTGGTTTTTCCGTGGGTTCCCGCCACCGCGAGGCCTCTCTTGAGGCGCATCATTTCGGCCAGGGCCTCGGCCCGTGGCATCAGGGGAATTTGTTTCGCGCGGGCCTCTGAGATCTCGGGATTCCCCGGCTGGATCGCACTTGAATAGACGACGACATCCGCATCGCCGACGTTTTCGGCGCGATGGCCCTTGTATATTTTAAGGCCCAGCTCAATCAATCGTTCGGTATTGGCGTTTTCAGAAAGATCACTGCCGCTGACTTGCGCGCCCATATTGTGCAGAAGTTCGGCGAGGCCGCACATCCCGATACCGCCCACGCCCACAAAATGAAATTTTGATTTTTGCAATCGCATATGACCTGCTCATTTCAGCTACAGGGTCCCTAGCCTAAAATTTCTTTCGCGATCCTTGAGGCGGCGTGGGGAATGTAGAAACTCTTTATATTCTGAACCATCTGCTCGCGCAAAGCTTTATCTTGGCGCAAAGTTTGAATCTCTTGAATCAGGCGCTCGGGCGTCAAATCCTTTTGCAAAATCATGCGGCCCGCATTTTTAGCGAGCAGACTCTCGGCATTTTTTTGCTGATGATTATCCGCCGCCGGAATAGGAATGATGATGGGAATAATCCCGTAGGCCGCGGCCTCGGCAATGGAGCTTGCCCCGCCCCGGCTCACGATGATGTCGGCCCATGAATAATACTTCGGCATTTCAAAAATAAAATCAAAAGAGCGCACATCACAGGCTGAGCCACGGTATTTTTCTTGGATATTTTGAAAATCCACGGCACCGGTTTGGTGGACCACGCTCAATTTCTCGGTCCATCCGCCGTTCGCCAGAATCGCGTCGCTGAGACAGGTGTTGATGGCGCGGGCGCCCTGACTGCCCCCGAAACTCAAGAGGTGAAAATTTTGATCTTCGCGGGGGTCCCGCTGGGCTCTTTCAATTTCTTCCCGCACGGGCATTCCTGTTTGGATCACGTGGGAATTGCGCAAAGTCGATTTCGCTTCTGAAAAAACCACGAAACATTTATCCACAAAACGGGACAGCCAGCGGTTCGCGAGACCGGGCAAAGCGTTAGCTTCCCAGATCGCCGTGGGAAAGCCAATCAGACTAGCGGCCAAAACAAAGGGCGCCGAGGCGTAGCCGCCCACGCCAATGACATAGAGGGGCTTTAGTCGCCACAGCAAAAAAGCGGATTGAATCAGGGCCATCGGCATGCGCATCAAAGTTTTTAGCTTCGCCACCCGACTGCTCACATTCAGTTTGCCACTTTCGATGAAATGCAGAGGGAAACCTTCGCGAGGAATAATTTTGGCTTCTAAGCCGATCGACGTTCCGACAAAATGAATTTGCACTTCGGGATCCTGCTTTTGCAAAGCCCGCGCGATAGCGATCCCAGGATAAATATGACCGCCGGTGCCTCCGCCCGCAATGACGATGACTTTATTGATCGGCATGAAGAGTGCCCTTTGCGGCCTTTAAAGAAGAAAATTTCCTTCGGGTTTTCTCGAAACGATGTGAAAACTTATCATTCTGAAATGAGTTTTCGATGTTCAAAATCAAGCCAAACATAAAACAAAAAACCACTAGCGAACTTCCGCCGTAACTTAAGAAGGGCAATGTCAAACCCTTGGTGGGCAGAAGTCCCATGACCACTCCCGCATTGATGAATACGGAAAGGGCAAAGGTTAGCGAAAGGCCCAGGGCCATGGCTCGGCGAAAAGAATCTTCCGCCTTCACCGCGATCTGAATTCCACGGAAAATCACGAAGCCATACAGAAACAAAATGGCAACGAAACCAATAAAGCCCATCTCTTCACCGAAAACCGCGAGGGTGAAATCCGTATGGGCCTCAGGAAGAAAAAATAATTTCCCTTGTCCTTGACCTAAACCCGCTCCGGTCAATCCGCCCGAGTGAAAACTCAACATGCTCTGGATCACTTGAAAACCTTTTTGCTCGGGATCGGCCCAGGGATCCAAAAAAGCCAGAACCCGCGCACGGCGATAAGGTACAAGCATGACCAAAAAATAAAAAGCTGGCACGGTCACTGCCAAGGCGCCGAGGATGTACTTCCACTGCAGCCCGAAAACAAAAAGCAAAGACAAGCCAACGATCAAAATGATCGCAAAACTCCCAAAATCAGGCTGCTTCAATAAAATAATTAACGGCAGAACGAGGGCGAACAGCAACCAGGGCCACTTCACCCGCCCTAAAAGATTTTGCTTACGGCACAGCAGACTGGCGAACCACACACTGAAGGCGATCTTCAATAATTCCGAAGGCTCAAAGCGGATTCCCAGCGGCAACTGAATCCAACGAATGGCTCCGCCGACACGCACGCCGAGGCCGGGCACGAAGGTAACCATCAGGCCCAGAGTGGCGATAATCCACAGAACCCAACTGTAGCGATGAATTATTTCGAAAGGGATATGCACGGTCGCGATCAAAACAAGAAAAGCGACGAGAGCAAAAATCAACTGCCTTTTAAAAAAATAAAGACCATCGCCGTAGGACTCAGTCGCAAAAATATAGCTGGCTGAATAAACTTGAACGAGACCAATCCCCATCAGGGCAATGATCGCAAGAAATAAGCTGCTGGATAAATAACGTAACATGCTGCAAACCTCGCCGAGTGGCTTTCATTTTAACGAGAAGTCGTCGGCGAGTCTAGGTCACGAAAAAAACTGGACCGCTCACTCGGCCGAATCATCCTCGACAGGACCACCCTCGACTTCGACAGGAGCTGGTTTAATCACAGCAGGGGCAGGAGTCGGCGCGCGCATCGAAGCGGGCATTCGATTGGAACGGGATCTGGCGGAGGCCTCAGAGGCCTTGTGCGCGGCATTCTGACAGCAGTACATGATCCCGTTCATTTCAGAAGAGGTTTTGTAATTGCTGATCGAGAAAGGCTTCGTCCCGTCACAACGTTTCGCCATTTGCATATTCAATTCCACATCGATGTCGGGATGCTGTTCGCCATTCACAAATTCACAGTAAAGTCCCGAGCTGGCCGAGAGCTTCTCGCGTTGCTCTTGGCGCAACTTATAAGTCCCCGAAGCACAACCTGCCAAGGCCCACACGCCCGCTACTGCTAGCCAAGCCAATCGATTTGAAAAAGACATACGACCCCTCCATGGGTTTTCACCTTTAGTGAAACTTTTTAACTATTTCTTTAAAATAATCGCCGCGCTCTTCAAAGCTGTCAAACATATCGAAGCTCGAACATCCAGGAGACAGCAAAACCACGTCCCCGATCCTGGACTTTTGGTAAGCAATCAAGACCGCTTCTTCAAAAGTACCGATCAGGAAGGTCTCACTGAAATCGCCCAGATCCCGGTTGATACGCTCTTTCGCTTCACCGACCAAGATCAAAGTCTTGACCTTGCGTTTGACCGCTGCGCGCAGAGGTTCGTAGTTCAGATTGGTATCCTTCCCGCCCGCAATCAAAATCACGTTCTCGTCAAAGGTATCTAAAGCTCGCAAGACCGCGTGGACGTTGGTGGCCTTCGAATCGTTGTAAAATAAAACTCCGCCCACTTTACGCACGTATTCAATCCGGTGTTTGAGGCCATTGAAACTATCAATGACTTTTTGGATCGCCTCATGCTTTGCTCCGTGCTCGCGCGCGGTCAAAATCGCGGCCATCATATTTTCGATGGAATGCTTGCCGCGCATTTTCATGTTTTTAATATTATAGAGTTCGATATCGGGACCCGTGCGCACACGAATTTCATCTGCGATATTGACCGCGCCCCCGATGTTCATGATTTGCGGCTCGAGCGCCGGCTTACGCGAGAAGTAGAAAATACGCCCACGCTGTACGGCCGGATCACGCGCTAATTCAACCACGGCATTATCATCGGCGTTCAAAATAGAAGTCGTCGCCTGATTGGTATTTTTGAAAATACGGCGTTTCGCGTTCACGTACTCTTCCATCGAACGGTAACGATCCAAATGATTCTCGGCTAAATTGGTAAAGATGACGTTCATGGGATTGAAATGCTCACAGTGCTCCAGCATGAAGCTCGACACTTCGGTCACCACAACTTGGGATCTTTCATCGGAACGTACATACTCCGTCAAGGGCAGATCGACGGCCCCCCCCACCCAGGTTTTGATTCCGGACTCGGTGAGAAAGTTCTGAATCAAGCGGGCGACTGTCGTCTTGCCATTCGTGCCCGTGATCCCAATGATGGGCTCTTTGATAAAACCCGCAGCAAATTCGAACTCTCCGGTGATTTTGACCCCTTGAGAGCGGGCGTAGTCAAAGATCTTCAAATTTCCCGGTACGCCCGGCGAAAGCACCACGAGATCCTGTTGCAAAAAAGTTTTAGGGCTATGACTTCCCAATTCAAACTTAATGGGCAGATCACCCAACTGCTCGAGTTGCGCCGAGAGCTCCGGCTTCGACTTATGATCGGTCACCGTGACTTGCGCCTCGTGCTTTGTGAGAAAGCGGGCCAGAGAGACACCCGTTTTTCCAAGACCCACCACCAGGATTCTCTTATCCTTCAATTCACTTAATTCTTTGTACATTTTTTTACCTCAGTTTGAGCGTCGCTAAACTTAAAACAGCTAATAAAATAGAAATAATCCAAAACCGCACGATGATCTTCGTCTCGGTGAGCCCCTTGAGCTCAAAATGATGGTGGATCGGAGCCATCTTAAACACCCGCTTGCCGGTGAGTTTAAAAGAAATCACTTGGGTGATGACCGAAAGGGCTTCAACCACAAAAACTCCCCCCAAAAGAATCATCAAAAATTCATTGCGGGTCATCACCGCCATGGTCCCGAGAAAACCACCCAAAGAAAGACTGCCGACGTCCCCCATAAAAACCTGGGCCGGATAGGTGTTGAACCATAGAAAGCCCATACCCGCCGCGACAATTGTGGCCGCGACCGGCGCGAGCTCGCCTGCGCCCACCACGTGGGGAATTTGCAAGTAACTCGCAATCGCGTAGTGACCCGTAATGTATGAAAAAAGTCCCAGGGTCGCCGCACTGATCATGACAGGGACAATGGCTAAGCCGTCTAAACCATCGGTGAGATTCACGGCGTTCGCAGTTCCCACAATGACAAAAGCCGCGAAGAAGGAATAAAAATAACCGAGTTCAAAAGAGACGGATTTCACAAAGGGCAAAGTCACCGTCGTACCGAGATTGAAAAAATGAATCAACCCTAAAATCACTAAACCCGAAATCACAAATTCCCCGAGCAGGCGCACCCTTCCCGAAAGGCCCTTGGAATTTTTCTTACTGACCTTCAACCAATCGTCAATGTAACCGATCATGCCGAAGCCCCAGGTCACGATCAAAACTCCCCACACCAGGGGATTCGTAATATCGACCCACAACAAGCAAGGGATCAAAGTGGAGAGCAGAATGAGTCCCCCGCCCATCGTGGGAGTGCCCGCCTTTTTTTTATGCTCTTGCGGCCCATCATCACGGATGCTTTGCCCATAATGCTTTTCTTTCAAACGACGAATGAAGTAGGGACCCCAAATCCAACACAACAAAAACGAAGTGAAGAAAGCGATGAAGGTGCGAACGGTGATATAGCGAAAAACATTCAAGGGGGAAAAGTGATCGGAGAGCGAATAAAGCCACTGATAAAGCATGTCGTTCAAGGTCCTTGTTTAATATTTCCAGCTGCCGAAGTTATCGATATAACACAAAGCTTCTTCGAGATGCAACACTTACTTTATAAGTATCTGGAACTACTGATGTATTTTGACTGTCCTGACCCCCGCAAGGACTCTTTGCTTGGTGTAGACGGACTCAATCTTTTTTTAAATCAAAGTCCAAAGGTGCGCAGGCCAGAACAAATTTTTCCAACTTCATTCCCCGCGAACCTTTGATGACGGCGATGTCACCCCTTTGTAATTCTTGAGATAAACTCACGGCCATCTCTTCTTTGAATTCCTTTTCAACATGGCAGGCTTTGGTGAATTGGGCTTGCTTGAGACCTTCAAAAAAATCGCGTGCGTGGGAGCCAACAAAATAAACTTTATCAAAGCCGACCTTCCCGACCCCGGCTCCTAGTTCGCGATGCAGCTCGGCCGCGGCGTCGCCCATCTCGAGCATTTCGCCAAAGACACCGATTTTTTTTCCCGCATTTTTCAAGAGTCGGCTATTTTCGAGCAAGGCCTTCATGCTGTCAGGATTCGCGTTGTAGGCGTCGAAAATAATTTCAGCGCCGGATAACAGATGCACGAGTTGATTTCGACCCCAGGTGGTCCGGCAGTTCTCTAAACCCTTCCATACCTGTTCGGCCGTAAGGCCCGCCGCGAGACCAAGGGCCGCTGCTGCCATCAAATTAGTTAAATTCTGGGCGCCGAAAAGAGGAATGCGCAGACGTTTTTTCACATCCAGCACATGCCCTTCGATTTCCAGGGCGTCCATTCCTAAGGAAAGAATTTTAAAGTGAACATCCGCTTCCGGATTCTGGCTAGAAAAAGTCAATATCTCACCCGGAAGTTTTTTTTCACGAGCACGCACAGCCATCCCCCGCGTTTGCTCGCTGTCCAAATTGAAAATACGCAAAGCCGTGGGTTTGGCCGCCAAATAAATTTCTTCCTTCGCTTCGGCGATCTTCTCGAGCGTGCCGAAAAATTCGATGTGGGCCTGACCCACCATGGTACAAACCACCGCATCCGGTTCCGCGATGTGCACAAGCTCGGTCAACTCGCCGGCGTGGTTCATTCCCATTTCCACCAGGGCCACTTCTTTTTGCGGCTCCAGTTGCAAAAGTGTAAAGGGCACTCCCCAATGATTGTTGAAACTTCCGCGGTTGTAGTGCACCGATTTGACAGAGCCGATCACGGCCGCCGCAAATTCCTTCGTGGTGGTTTTTCCATTGGAGCCGGTGATCCCCAGGACCCGCGCTTGAGATTGGCGTCGCGCCCAAGTCCCTAAACCTTGCAAGGCCTTCAACGTGTCAGGGACTTTCAACAGGGTGAGTTTATTTTTAAAAGGCAACAGAACTTCTTCGTGCGCATGCAACAGAACTCCCGCGGCCTTTTGCTCGACGGCTTTTAAAAGAAAATCATGGGCGTCAAAACTTTCGCCCTTCAACGCGATGAAAATCTGTCCGCTCAGATCTTGACGAGTATCCGTTCCCACACCCACAAAAATTTTGTGAGGTTCGCTTATAACCTGCGCGCCAGTGCCCTCAATAATTTGCGACAGCGTAAAAGCTCTCATAATAACTCCAGTCCTTCTTGAGCCACCTTGAAGTCGCTAAAGGGAATTTTTGTTGTGCCAATGATTTGATAGTCCTCATGTCCCTTACCGGCAATCAAGACCACATCTCCGGGCTGGGCCTGCTTGAGGGCTTCCTGAATCGCCTGTTTGCGATCCACCTGCCTGCGCACGCGATTTTTCTCGGACTCCGGAACGCCCGCGTACATATCTTCGATGATTTTTTGTGGATCTTCCGTGCGCGGATTATCTGAAGTCATGATCACTTGATCCGAATATTTCAGCGCCACCTGGGCCATCAAGGGGCGCTTTCCCTGATCGCGGTCCCCACCGCAGCCAAACACCGTCCAAATTTTTCCTGGCGAGCGAATATTTTCGCGCACCTGCTGGAGAGAACTGAGGACATTCTCCAGCGCATCGGGAGTGTGCGCATAATCCACAAACACAGACAGCTTCCCCGTATGCGGAACGATCTGCAAACGCCCCGGAACCCCTTCGAAATCCTTCAAGGCCTTCACGCATTGGGCGAGGGGAACTCCCGCCGCCAACGCCGCACCGATGGCGGCCGTCGCATTTTGCACATTGTGCTGACCCGACATGGGCAAATGGACTTTCACTTCTCCCTGAGGGGTGTTAAGTGAAAATTGGGTCGCGACGAAATCTGTTTGCAGAACTTCAAAGCAAAGATCGGCGCCCTTTTTTCCGTAGGTCCAAAGAGTGACGTGTTCGGCGACCTTGAGACGTCTTCCATATTTGTCATCGATATTGATGATCGCGAAGCTAGGGCGTTTCTCGCTCTTCCACATCAAATTGGTGAAGAGCATCTGCTTCGCCTTGAAATACTCCTCCATGGTTTTATGATAGTCCAAGTGATCACGGGTTAAATTGGTAAAAATCACCGCGTTAAAGGGAACGCTGTCAATGCGATGTTGGTGCAGAGCATGGCTCGTGACTTCTAGGGCCACAGCACGCGCGCCCTCATCACGAAACTCACGCAATCTTTTCTGAACCGAAAGAGGATCCGGCGTGGTCATTTCGGTGGGCCAAACTTTTCCGCGCAGATGATGATTGATCGTACCGATCACGCCCGTGGGGATGCCGGCGCTGTTTAAAATATGTTCGATCATGTACGTGATCGAGGTCTTGCCGTTCGTCCCCGTCACGCCGATGCAAAAAAGCTCTTGCCCGGGATCCTGCGAAAATCGACTGGCGAGCTTATCGAGAGCCTCGCGCGTCTGCGGAACCTGCAAAACAAAGCCCGTGAAATCCGGAGGAATAGGCTCACGGCTTTCCACCACCAGCGCCACGGCTCCGGCGCGGATCGCATCGGGAATGAACTGATGCCCGTCCCGCACGTTTCCACGGATCGCGACGAACACCGACTGCGGCACAACTTGCCGTGCATCATGAAAAAGCCCAGTCACCTCTGTTTGAGTCAGAGTATTATCGGGAATTCCGGGGAAGGCCGCAAAAAGGTGTTGTAGCTTCATAAATCACATACTATCCATAGAGGCCCTATGAGACAACTTGGAAAAATCAAATGCCTTGAGCAAATCAATGATTCAACCGCTGGCGATGAAGCTCCTTGGGTGATTTTCTTTCACGGCTACGGGGCCGACGCGAACGATCTTTTCCCGTTGGCCCAGGCGATCCCCACCCGAAAAACTTTGAACTGGCTTTTTCCGCAAGGGACTTTAGAGGTCCCCATTGGCCCGGGTTGGACGGGCCGCGCCTGGTGGAACATCGATATGAATGCCATCCAAGCGGCGGCGCAAAAAGGCGAAACGCGCGATATGAGCGACGAAACTCCCGCCGGCCTCAAGAAATCACGGGAGATGGCCTTCGAAATGATCAAGCAGATGCGGATCCCCTGGAATAAAATTATTCTAGGAGGATTCAGTCAGGGCGGCATGCTCGCCACCGATTTGTATCTGCACGCTCCCGAGACTCCCGCCGGTCTTGTTTTGATGTCGAGCACTCTACTGAATCAAGAGGAGTGGAAGGGCTTGGTACCTGCACGCGCGGGCCAAAAATTTTTTCAGAGTCACGGTGAGCGAGACACTGTTCTGGGAATCAAACAAGCTAGGCAGCTCGAAACCTTGCTCTGCCAAAATGGCATGAAGGGCAGCTTGATGAGTTTCGGTGGCGGCCATGAAATCCCCGGCCCCGTCCTCGGCAAAATCGGAATCTACTTGGATCAGCAAATCTAAAAATTTTGCCAAGGACTTTGCGATGGTCTCTCTGAAATCCGAATTGAAACTTCCTTGCGGAGTGACTCTCAAAAATCGCTTGGCGAAGGCCGCCATGAGTGAAAATATGGGCTCGCTCGATAATACTTCCAATCAAAAATTCGTGCGCCTTTACGATCGCTGGGCGAGAGGCGGTGCGGGGCTTCTCATCACCGGCAACGTGATGGTGAATTCACAGGCCCTGGGCGAGGCCCACAATGTGGTCTTTGAAAAATGCAAGATCGATCCTTTTGTCAAAGCCTGGGCGCAAGCCGGCGCGCAAAACAAGACGCAGCATTGGGTGCAACTCAATCATCCCGGTAAACAATCGCCCAAATTCCTCAGCCCGAGACCGGTCGCCCCTTCGTCAATCCCTTTTCACACTTCTATCAAACGTTTTTTCAACGAACCGCGGGCTTTGCTCGAAAAAGAAATCCTCGAAATCATCGAGCAATTCGCTCAAGCCGCACAAGTCGCGCAGACGGCGGGTTTCACCGGCGTGCAAATCCACGGAGCCCACGGCTATCTGGTGAGCCAGTTCCTCTCACCGCTTCACAATCAGCGCAGCGATCAATGGGGCGGTTCTCTTGAGAATCGCATGCGCTTTGTTGTTTCGATCTATCAAGCCATTCGCGCGAAAGTGGGAGCAGGTTTTCCTGTTGGTCTTAAATTAAATTCGGCTGATTTTCAAAAGGGCGGCTTCACGCAGGAAGAGTCCATGCAAGTGGCGACTGACCTTTCAGAACTCGGCGTGGACCTAATCGAAATTTCGGGTGGGACCTACGAAGCCCCCGAAATGACCGGCGTCCGCGCCAGCACCCGGGACCGCGAGGCCTATTTCATCGACTACTGCGAACAGATTCGCAAGCATATCAAAACTCCCATGATGCTCACGGGTGGCTTTCGTTCTGCGAAGAGCATGAATCAAGCCCTGGCCAGCGGAGCCTGCGATCTCATCGGTCTTGCCCGTGCGCTTGCGCTGAATCCCGAGTTCCCAAGCCAACTGCTGCAAGATAATAATGTGACGAGCGAAGTGACCAGGCTCACCAGTGGCTTCAAGGCCCTCGATAAAGCGCTGCCTCTGGAAATTCTCTGGTACACCGAGCAGCTTCATCGCATGGGAAGGGCGCAAGATCCCAAAATCAATTTGAGCGTTCTCGGGACAGTCTTAAAAGCTTTTCTCGAAGTCGGCGCCCATAGTTTCAAGCGTAGCCGCGCTTAGAATTTGGGAAGTGGCCTGTCTCGTAAAAAGAGGGCTCCTTATTTTTTCAATAACTAGCGCCCCCATCAAGCCGCGGGCTTCACACCCAAGCTTAATTTTAATGGAGCTAAAATTTTCTCCAAAGTTCCCTTTGTTGGGTTGTGATTTGGATTAATAGCCCGTTGAATAGCAGACTCTTCCAGCTTGGCCAGTTGGGCGTATTCTTTCACTCCATAGAGTCTGATCAGACGACCCAGGGCAGTCTGCAAGTCATCGCCCTCTTCCAATAGCGCCAGTAAAAAGCTTTGAGCATAACCCATCTCTTTCAATTCTTGAGAGACAACTTCACTCCAGTCACTACTTCTTGTTGGCATGCATATCCTCCAAATAAGACTTTAAAAATTCTTTCGCCACGATCACGTCCTTCCTTTGGGCAGACTTGTCTCCGCCCGTCAAAAGCAAAATGATCTCATTGCCCAGGATAGAAAAATACACCCTATACCCTGCTCCAAAAAAAAGTCTTGCCTCCACGACTCCATCACCTACTGACTTATGATCTCCGAATTGACCATCCTGAAACCTAGCGATGCGAGCATTAATTCTTACTCGAATCGAGCCGTCCAAGTCCTTCAACCAAATAGCGAAGGGGGCTCTTCCATTTTCCTGATGAAAAATCCTGACTGAATAGCCCGAGTGCTTAATAGGTATCATATATGTAATTTATTGTCAATATTAGATTATTTTCTACTGAAGTCATTGAGACTTTGCCAGATGCAATCTTTTGACCCAGCAGAAGTGTCGTTCAGTTTAACCTGAAATCGCAGAGCCGGACATTTGAGGGCCCCTAGTTTCAAGCGTAGCCGCGCTTAGAATTTGGGAAATGTAGTTATTCATAATCTTCGACACCGCCTCGCAAAGCTCTAATGTCTCTCGCGCGTATTTTTCGTCCACCGGGGCCATGTTAGCGATCAATTCGAGGGCGATGTGGGCATGGCCACCGTCTTCGTTGATCTGACTGTGTTGCAGGAGATGCATTTCCAACTCTTCGTAGGGCCAGAAAGAATTTTGTATTACAGCATCACTGGTTTAGGGATCACGCAGAAGTTAAGGCTGTTGCCCGATACAATTTTTGAACTCACGGGGCAATAGCTGTAAGTCGTTGAATCGCCCGCGCCTGAATCTTGGGTCACCGTACGCACGGCTATGACGCAGTGGTCACCCTCGTATTGACAGGCAACGGGTGTGCCGCTCGCCGTAACGGATGAGGGCATGCGATTTGTTTTCTTGTCGGCTTCAGCATGGGCCTGTCCCATATTCAATGCCATAGATTCCAAGAGCGTCATTGCTCCAACGGTCTTTTTATTCATAGAACCTCCTTGTTTGGATTGGATTTGCTTCAGGATAAGAAAAAAAAATCGCCGCAACAAAAGATTTACGAGAGGGGGATTCTTTTCTGTCACCGGCTGACGACAGGCTGAGATTTCGCTGCCGGGTCCAAGCCTCGGCTCTAAGGACATCTTGAAAAATCCCACATTGAGACATGGCAAAAAGTTCGACATAATCCATGTGAAAATAAATTTTCCCATCAAGTTACCTCGAAAAAATCCGATAAGTTCTATGAAGGCGGTATGTTTGCTGGTAAATGGCTCTTCTCCAAAAAGTGATGGTTTTTCCCTCATTGAGTTGCTTGTTGTTCTGAGCATCTTAGGTATCATGTCGATGGCTCTTGCAACCTTGCTTTCAAATCAATCAAAGCAACAGACAATAGTGATGCAAAAATCAGAAATTATCGATTTGAAACAAACTATCCAAAACTCCATGAGCAATCTTCTCAACTGCGCATGTCTCATGAATCCTACCAATAATAAAAGTAATGAATATCCCTTAAGTTTCGATTCAACCGCCTTACCTGCATCCATCCAGTTGAAGTATCTTTACAGCGCCTGTGATGCCACGACGAAGAAGCCCACATTTCCTCTAGCCCAAGAGAATACATTTTTACCTGGCACACAAACTCATTTGAAAATTAGTAAGATCCTGCTTTCAAACATTCAAAAAACCGGAGGAATCAATGAGTTCCAAGGAGACTTCGAAGTTCAATTTGATGCAAGTTCTACCGCTGGCGTACGTCGTCCTCTCACCGTCACGCAACGATTCATCGCCGAAGGCCCGGCAAATGCCATGACCGTTAAAAGTTGCAATATTTCAGGATCTACCATGATCGCGACGGGAGGATGCATTCGTTATGAACATTGGACTAACAAATGGGGTGGTGGAAAACAACTCGTCGCCTTCAGAAATTGTTGGGGCAACATTAAACTCACTGGCTACGGAACATCCTCTGCAATTGCATGTACCGATAGTAATATTCCCAAAGTCATTCAAAACTACGACGACTTTATCGGTGGTGGTGAAAAAGGTGACCAGGGAGAAGACCTTTACTGGGGCTGCTACAACAAACCCTCCGATTTTGGCTCGGTTGATAGTCATTTTGAGCACATCTGCGCCACGCAAACGATTGAGTGCCTTCCGCCATGAAAGGTCTGTTGAGTTTTCTCTTCTTTTTTTCTCCGGCCGCTCAAGCCGGGGATATCTTCACTTCTGATTCCTTTGATCAATTGCAGAAATGCGTTGCAAGTTTCAAATCGGATAGTGGGGATACCATGCAGACCAAGCACGACCGGGGCAATATCTACGCCTTGAACCAAGCCAAAGAAGACGGGCTCAGTTGCCTCACTCGTCAGAATGATGTGATCGCCTGGTTCAAGGAAACCTCTCAGGACAACTTTGAAATGACCCTTGTAGGTCCCGTTGCGGATCCTGATCCGGTGTTAGAAAAATCAAAACTTTTCGCTATGCGGCGAGCAAGCCTGATCTGACCAATGGAAAAGTCTTTTCTATTCCCGAGTTTAACTATAACTGCTCCGACAGCTCGAAACCAGTCAAAGGGTTCAATGACCTCGTAGGTAAAGCTTCAGCCACTTTATTGAACGAAGGGGGCTCTAACCAAGCCATCTTTGACCGTGGTTATTTTGTAAAAGTCAACTCATGGACCTTGGACAGCGACTCTGGAAATCCACTGCGCCGCCGCCTTTCCGCTGATCAGACTCTTGTCGACTCTAAAGAGGCTCAATCTATCAAAGACTTGACTCCTATAAGTACTCGTATAGGAATTTGAAACCAGCCTAGACTGGTGCAGGTTTCACGTCGAGTCGCCATACCTGTCTCCCATTTTTCTTAATTTCCAGCTCCGAGGTGAAGGTAAATCCGTGTTGGTTGGTGTAACGCATAGGGAGCAAGATGCCGGAGAGGCAATTCACACAAGCGATGTAGGGTGGCTCTTGCGGATCGTCTGTGCACGGGGCGTAGATGGACTCCACCTGGGCAAGAGAGGGCCGGTCAGTGGCCCCGCACTGGTGGCAAATGAAATCGAGTTTACGCAACTTTTTTAAGAACAATGGGATCTCCTCGGTTAGGGAAGTGGATCTGTGTTTTGGTCATTTCAAGTCTGCACATGGGGCAGGTGAGTGGATCTTTTCCCGTGAAGGCACGTAGGCGCTGGCGCCAGGATGTCCTTAACCACATTTGTGGTTGATCGAGATTGAGCAGGACTCTTGATTTTTCGAGGTTGCTGGTTCGTGACCTTGCGGCCAAGAGGCCTGAGTAGCGAATTTGTTTAAAATGATGGTCATGGATGTGGGCAACGAGTTTTCCAATGAAGTCGAGAGCTGGTAAGGAGATGTTGATTTTGCATTTGTCTTTGTGATCCTCATACCAGAAGGTGACGACGTTGTTGATAAAGGAAGTGATTCTAGTTTGGGCAATGGCAGGCCGCTTGGTGTAACGGCCGATGTATTTGACAACTTTTTTGGCATTGGCCAATTTTTTTCCGATGTGGACATACCATTGTTTGGCTGAAGAGTAGGCCTTATCGAGGATGCCTGGGTCCATTTTTATTTCGCCAGATTTGATGGCGTCCCGAAACATGGCGATGATTTGAAAGCGCCACGTTTCTTTCAAAGTCAGGTGGTGGAGGTAGGAGTTGTGGATCCACTTAGTTTTGCATTTTGAAAGTCCGCTGCAGGAGACGAGGAGGTGGATATGTGGGTTGAACTTGAGGTCACGCCCAAAGGTGTGGATGACGGCCATAATTGCAGGTGTGTATCCAAACTTGCTTTTGGTGTGAAGAAGGATGGCACGAGTGGCCGCTTGCACCAAGATACAGAGTCCGATCTTTCGATGGATTTGGATAATGGGCCAAAGGATGTCGGGGACGGTAAAAACGATGTGTTGGTAGGGGATGTCGAGGAATGTGGTTTGGTATTTATCGATCCAGTTGTTAGTTTGCACGGTGCCACAGCGAGAGCAGAATCTGGATTTGCAAGTGAAGTGGACCTGTTTTGTAAAACTGCAGCACTGGCATTGATATACGGTATGCCCAAGACTGATCTTGCACTGCAGGACTTTAGGACTTTGCGAACATTGGTAATGACAGCGTCTCGGATGCGGTGGGCGTATTTTTTGACAAAAGCGTCCCAGTTGCCATTGGCGCTGAAAATATCGGCAATTGATGTCCCAGTGACGACTTCCACAGACATCAAGTCAAGCCTAGGTCAGCGGATCAGGCAAGATCCTTCCGAGGTTGGGCCGAAGGCCCTAAGTTCTCTTTAAGTTGGATCATTCATTCTGGGGACTGACTATGAAACTCAATCATCAGGGCTTTGGGCTCGTGCAAGTTCTTGTTGCGGTGGGCATGTTGTCCGTTTTAACACTGATGCTCGCCTCCGTTATATCGAATAGTTATAAGCACGAAGCTCAAATGGCCGTCCTCTTGGAGGGACGGGAACTTTCAGGCGAATTCATTGAATTGTCGCATTCGCCCAATTGTGGAATTGTCGACCTCAAAAATCCAATCTCTGTGACGGACCCGACCTGGAACGTCCAAAGCCTCTATAGTCTTCCGGGCGGACTTTCAGGACGCTTCTTAAACCTCAAATCAGGCAGCAAATACGGTAAGCTGCAAATCACCGAGATCAGCCTCGCCCCTTACCTCGACAAAACCACGCGGGCTTCTCGCTACATCGCCATGGATGGAAGCGATCCGACGGATTACGCCAATACGCAGGTGATCAAAGCGTCCATCAAAATTGATCTTTCTTCCAACAATGGAGTGAAGGCGCCCGTTCAAGTTCCGGTGTATCTTTATTTAGACCCAACAAAATCGCAAATTTTAAGTTGCGATACGGTGGATGGAAAAGACAATCTCGCAGACATGTGCCAGGCGATGGGAGGAGTGTGGTCGACCACGGACTCCACCTGCTCTCTCCCCTGCCCTGCGGGTATGAACATGGTGGCGGGAGTCTGCACCACTCTGGACAACAATGGGACTTACTGCAAGGTGAATGAAAAATGTGGCGTCAATGCGAAGTATACTCTTTAAAGATTTAAGATAATTTTCGAAACTCTGGGGGTTTGCCTTGAAACAGATACTTGTCTTTACCTTAACTCTTCTCACCTCTTTTCAAATCGCGCAGGCGCAAGAGGCGGTCCCGCAAGACTGCATGACCAGCAAGGCCAACTCCATCATAACGAGAAAGTGCAACGAGTTTGATACGGCTTACAAAAAGAATTTCGCTTCTGTCTGCGTTTTTAAAGAAGGGGCTTGGCAATGGGGAAATCTGAACTACGACAAAAAAGTAGCTGCGCACACCTTCCTATCCAAAGCTGTCTGCGACAAGGGTATTCATATCACTCCGCCACAAACCACTCTTGCCGTGAAGCCACCTTCCGTCGGTGATTATTTTTCCGGGCGGACCACGCTGGTTAATTTTATTCGTCCTAAATACGTTTCACTCGTGAAGGTTTCCCCTTTGACTTCAAATGAAACTCCGATCGCCTGCTATAGCAAAGAGATCTCGGGAGTTCCGACAAATCCTTTAACCTGTAATTCAGATCCTAATTCGGCGGGCTACTGCGATTTCAGAGACGTGGGTCAACGTCCATACTTCAGCGGATCTTGGTGGGTTCGATACTCTACGGCCAATCAACGCTCCTACGTGATTTGTGAGGGAGGGGTCAAGGCGAGCGACGTGGCTACGGCACTTGCCGAGTACGGTGAGCAGCAAAGTTTCGTGCAGGTGAAAACCATGGATCGAAATACTTTCATGGCAAATTTGCCTTTGGGAAATCTCGATGAAGGCGTCAACTTGCCTTATGCTATTTCGGCTTGCTCTATCGCCAGCACGGGAAACAAGATCGTGCGCAAGCCCTGTCTTAATACCGCCGCGACCGGATTTGAACCTTGGAGCAATAACGAAAGCCTGTACCGCAGCCAAGTGCGTAAGGAAAAAGAAAAACCTTACATAAAGCAAATAAATACCCTGAAGGCCCAAATCAGCCGTCTGGCAGGAACTTCGCCTGAGCGCGCAGCCAAGCAGCAAGCCCTTGATAATTTGAACGATAAAATCGAGCAGCTCGTGGACGCGGCCGTGGCAGACCTCAGTGTTTTTCCTGTCGATCTGACCGTGGCGTCAGAAAACACCTGTTACGTCGCTTGGCAGCCCCTCAATTCGATGAAAGCCACGGATGTGTACGTTTGGTCGCGCAAAAACGCTACGGCGGTCCTTTCAAAGTTCAGTTGCTTGTCGGTCGAAACAGCCACCCCCGTGACGATGGCGGCTCCGACAAAGTAACTTTGGAATGCGTGGGGATGGCTTTCTAAAAGTGCAACCCCACCACAAGCTTGATCAGGCGCTCGCCTTCGGAATCCGTCGCTGAATCGATGAACTTAAGAATCACGTCGCCTAAGGCTTTTTTCAGCTCAGGCACATTTTCTTTACGCACGCAGAGAGTGGAGTTGAAAAAAAGTTCCTCTTGGGAGCCGAGACTTGTTTTGGCTTTTTCAGCCGCCTCTTCGGTCGCCTTTTTAAAAATCTGCACGAAGAGTTCGCTTTGCTGTTGCGGTTCGATGTGGATATGCTCGTCGCTGGGTTTAAAGCGCGCTTCGGTGGCGTGGGGGAAAATAAATTGCGCCCCTTGCAGGTCCTTTAAGAGCGAAATCACCCGTTGCGCCGGCAGTTGGGTCCGTTCCATAATCGCCTCGAGCGTGGTCCAGGAATTCGGCTCACCGCAGGCGGCCAGAACCGCGAGGGCATGGGGTCTGAGCAGAATGCGAGCCGGTATTTTTTCTTCCAGTACAATACGTCGGGGCGAGACCAGTCGTTTCGCGCGCAGGTGAGAGATCTCGTGCGCAAGATCTTTTCTTTCCAATTCGGGGTAAGTGTCTTCTTCTTTAAGGGCCACAAGCAAACGAAAAAGCCTCCGCCCGGTGGGAGGAAGCTTCAAAGAGCGTTCAAAGACAATAGAGGATTTGGCCGTCAGACGCCGCTTTCCCGAGATCACATCGCCGGGGAAACCGCGGCCAAAACCAGTGGCGCGCGCAAAATCCGAAAGACTCAGCTGCCGCAGCCGCAAATAGTTCGCGAGAAAATCCCGGTAGTCCTTCGAATTTTTCAACTCATTCCAGACTTGATCGGCGGTCATGGTTTAGCGTCCGAGGTTTCCGAGGGAAACAGAACCATTCATAGGATAAATGCAATCTTGCAGATCCAGACCTAACTCCGCACTGGTGAAGCTCGCGCTCCCCGGGTTTTTATAATCAATTCGGAAGGTCCCGGGCGCCGCTGTCAGTTCCTGAGAGACTGTGCCGGCCTTGTTTGAAAGAGAAATTTTTGCCGTTTGAACTTCGATTCGCTGCTCGTAGGGGCAAGAGGAGGTCGACATATAGGTGTCGATCACGATCGAGTAATAGTCGTCACCGCTCACGCAGTTCAAGCGTGAAGGCTGCGCGTGCACTATCGGAGTGCAGGGTGAAAGCGACGTCGCTTGAGCGACAAAAGAGGCCAAGATCAAAGCAAGAAAAGTGATTTTCGAAAGCATAGGAATCTCCGTCAAAAAGGTTTTTGATAACGGAGTCAGGTTTACGCGAACTTCTGGATTTCGTAAAGCGGAGTGATTTTTCCGAGAGTAATGTGTCGTCAGCTGACGACAGAGACTGTAAATCTTTCTCGTCCAAGCAAGACTTTCTTTAAAAGAGGCAAAAGCTCGAGGACCATGCCCGTGTGATCAAACCTGAGACTACTTTAAAATCACCGTGATGCTTTTATCGGCGGGGAGCGGTGAGCCTGTCGGCGGGAGGACTTCGGCCACGACCCCTTGCCCACGGAAATTGACGTTTACCCCTTGGCCGGCTGTTCGGCGCAAAACTTCTCGAACGCTCAGTTTACTCAAATTAGGTACAAATCCGGCCTCGGCCGTTTCGCTGACGTCATCTGCCGGGGAAAGCAAAGCTGTCGGCTGGCGCAAAGTTCCTTTTTTAGCCAAAAAGTTTTTCTCTTGGAGCTTTGAAGGGGCCACTCCCGATTTTCTCACCGCAAAAGAAGCGATGCGCGAGAAAATAGGCGCCGCCACGGCAGCTCCGTAGTAGCTTTTCTTGGGTGAATCAATGGCGACATAGATGACGTATTTAGGTTCGTTCGCGGGGATAAAACCAGCAAAACTTGAAATATAAGCGCCCTTCAAATAACCGCGCCCCTTCGGATCGACTTTTTGCGCCGTTCCTGTTTTTCCAGCGACAAGGTACCCATCGACCTGCGCCCCTTTGCCGGAGCCAGCCGTCGTCACTGCCGTCAGCATCATCTTCATCTGGGTCGCCTGTTCGGGCGTCAGAATTCTTTGCTGAGGCCTCTCTTTGTGCTGCAGGGCCTCGCCACTTTCAGCATCCCGGATCGAGTCGATGATATAAGGCGTGTTGAGCACTCCGCCATTCGCAATGGCCGCATAAGCATTCGCCATTTGCAGCGGAGTGACCGCGATCCCTTGACCAAAAGAAATATTGCTCAGCAGATGCGGTCGCCACGGCAGAGGCTGCAGCAGCCCGCGCGCTTCACCCGGCATATCCGTCCCTAAACGATTGCCAAAGCCAAATTCTTGCAGACCGTTGCGCAAAGCTTCGTCACCCATTTTGAAGGCAATCTTCGTCATTCCTATATTTGAAGAGAACATCAAAATCTCTGTGGCGGTGAGCATCCCGTATTTTTCGTGGGATTCGGCCTCTTTGATCACCTTGTCGCCGACGCGAAAAGATCCGTTCTCACAGAAAAATTTCGTGTTCGGAGCAAGCAGATGATCTTTTAAGGCGGATGCAATCACGAAAGTTTTCATCGTGCTTCCCGGCTCAAAGGCATCGGTGACAATGCGGTTGCGTCGCGCGAGCGGGGAGGCCGCCAAGGCCTTGTTCAAATCATAAGTGGGATAGGAAGCGAGGCCCACCACGGCCGATGTCTGCGCATCGAGAATCACGCCGACCGCCGATTCCGCATCGAAGTTCGTGACCGCAGCCTGCAGTTCGGTTTCTAAACTGTACTGCAACTCACTGTCCACGGTCAGGCGAATATCATTACCATCAGGGTTTTCTGTAAATAACAAACCGTCCGCGATCAGCGGCCGGCCGCGAGCGTCGCGACGAACCGAAACCTTTTTATTGTTCCCCCGTAGACTCGTGTCGAACTCTCTTTCGAGGCCTTCGAGGGCTTGCCCCTCCACCCCCATAAATCCCAGTGTTTGCGAGAGTAAGGTTTCGTTGGGATAAATACGCTTCCATTCTTGCACGAAGGAAAGGCCGCGGATATCCCAAGCCTTGATTCGGTCGGCTTTATCTTGCGGCAGAGATCTTTGAATCCACACAAAGCGGCGCGAGCCTTCTTTAATTTTGCTGTAAATACTTTCGGTCGAGGTGCCGAGCTCCTTCGCGAGTCTGCGGGCGATGCTCTTTTTGCCCTCAAGAAGTTTGGGATCGGCGTAGAGCGAATAGGTGGTGGAAGACATCGCAAGATCCCGCCCATTGCGATCGGTGATCGCGCCGCGACGGGCCTGCAAGGTCACGACGGTTTGGAACTGACGATCTTGCAGGGCTTGCAAACGACCGTTGGGGAGAAACTGCAGGTAACCGGCCCGCAAGATAAGCGCGCTCCATAAAATCAAGATCCCCACGAAGACCGCGACGATACGTGATTTCAATTTACATATCCTTTTTCATCGCGAGGTTTTTTTCCAGCGGACCGCTCAGGTGAATGATCTGGTTCGCCTGGACCTTCTTGAGGGTGAACTTGCTCTGCGCCATATAGTCCAATAACTGCGGACGGGTGACCTTCGCCAATTGAATCTCACGCATCCGTTTTTCTTCATTCTGTTTTTTGTATTCGCGGGTGAGTTTCAAAACACTGTACCCCATCCGTCGCTCTTCCATTTGCAGAAAAACAATGGTGAAAAGAGTGAAGATGATCAAAAGCACGCTGAAGAAAGGCCTAAGTTGTTTTATATTTTCTTTGCTCATCCTGAGCTCCTTTTTGAAACACCCGCAATTTTGCGGATCGCGATCGAGTATTGCGATCACACTCTTCCTGAGTGGGCACAATCACCCTTTTGTTAACCGGAAATCCAATCTCCTTGTGATCTCGAAACATGTTCTTCACGATGCGGTCCTCGAGGGAATGAAAGCTGAGGACCGCCAGACGTCCCCCGTCTTTCAGAGCCTTCATCATCGGCAGCAGTGCGTCTTGCACCACCTCGAGTTCGGTATTCACGGCGAGTCTCAAAGCCATAAAATACTGAGTCGCGGGATGAAAACCTTTTCGCGTCCACCCGTCCACGCGTTCAATCAAACCGGCGAGCTGCTTCGTCGTTGTGAAAGCCTGCAACTTGCGATCATGAACGAGGGCTCGGACCACACGAAAGGGACGGTGCACTTCACCGTACTGCTTAAAGATTTGAATCAGCTGATCTTCACTCAAAGTATTCACGAGCGTCGCTGCCGTCACATCTTGCTGCTGGTTCATTCGCATATCCAAAGGGCCATCATGGTAAAAACTGAATCCCCGTTCGGCCTGATCAAGCTGGGGGGAACTCACTCCAAGATCTAAGAGCATCATATCAAAGCTATTTTCCGTTGGCTCTTTAATTTCTTGCGCGAATCGCGAAAAATTGGCGTGGATAATTTGCAGATCTCCAGACTCGACCTGAGTCGAGAATTTCTGTTGGGCAAATTCAATGGCCTGCCGATCTTGATCCATCACGATGGCCTTCATTTGCGGAAAAAGAGATTTAAGGAGCAGGTAATGCCCCCCTCTGCCAAATGTTCCATCTAAATATCTGAGCGCCGTTTTCTCTCTGAAAAGGGCGAAGGCCTCGACAATTTCTTGCGCCATCACCGGATAATGCTCGGGCGAAATCCCGACTTTTGTAAGATCGACGATCAAATCGTTTTTAGGGCTGACTTCGCTCAACGGACACCTTTGATTTCTTCAGTGATTTTCAAGGTATGAACAAATCTATTGAGCGTCAAGAAGCTTTGCTTTAACCTTTTAATATATGCTGATCAACTGTCCCCGCTGTGGATTCTCACAACCCTCAGATAAGTATTGCGCCCAATGCGGTGTCGATATGGAAACCTTTAAGCCGGTCCAACCTTCCTTTGCGAAAAAATTTTTTGGCAGTACCTTTTTTCAAGTCAGCATTCTTTTCTTGATCACTTTTGGCGTCGCCTTTTTCCTCTACAACCGACAGCACCAAGGACCGCGGAAGCGGGTGACTTACTCGCGCAACATTCAAATCAATTCGACCGATCACCTCCCCTCGAACAAGGCGATTACCGAAGTCTACGAAGACACTTCGAAAAGTTTAGATCAAAACCCCACCGCCGCGACCGAAATCCAACCCGAGATCGCTGCTCCCGTCGTTGCGGCGGCGACTCCTCTCCCCACTCCGAAAGAAACCAAGGCGCCCTCTTTTTTTGGCAAGAAAAATCCGACGATTCGCGTGGTCTATGCCGAAGTCTCTCGCTCGACCCTGCAGTCGATTTATGAAGACAGCCAGGCCACCGAACAGTTTCTTAACTTCAAAGATTATTCTGCGGGAATCCTGCCGCAGATCGAGCGCAAGCTCAGCGGCAACAGCGCCATTAAAATTCTCCATCGCGAAGAGTATTCCTTAGAAGTAGGTAAGAATTTGCAGTGGTTTTATGGCCTGAAGGATCGTAACGAACCAGACCTGCAGATTGGCCTGACCACCTCTTTGGAGCTCAGTGAAAGTGATGGCACCACTTTCCGCGGCAACATCGACATCCAACGCAGTTGGCGTGATGCCGGCGGAGCCCCTCGCGGAGGGGTGCAGAAGCGCTCCTTCCCCGCTATTTTCGAACTGACCGCAACCTCTGGATTTTTTATTTCAGGTGTCATGCCCCATCGTTCAAACCTAGAAAATGATGACGAGTTGACCGCGATTGATATATATAAAATCCTCAAATCCGAGGACTTCCTCCATGACGAAAGTGAATTCGTCATCTTCGTCGAACTCGGCAACCCCTCAGCAAAGTAGTTCATCTATGCAACATCACTATGGTCCACAAGTTCATCTTGTCGACAATCCATTTTTGAATGGGCTCCTCGCGCAGCTCTGTTCTCCACAGACTTACCAACCCCAGGTGAATCATCTCGTTGAAGTCCTTTACACTCACCTGATCTCGGCGGCGATCAATCAAGAGTTTCGCATTGAAAACTTCGAACAGGCCACCCGCATGAGCGAGATGCATCCGCGCGAACTCCTCAGTGGACAGCGGATTGATCCCCGGCAGCGGGCCGTGTGCGTGAATTTAGCCCGTGCGGGAACCTATCCCAGCCACATCTGTTACAACTTTCTGCATTTTGCCCTGCTCCCGCAGAATTTACGCCAGGATCACATTTTCGCCGCGCGCATGACCGATGCGACCGAAAAAGTCACGGGGGCACAATTCGGAGGCCTCAAAATTGGCGGTGACGTGCGCGACTCCTACGTGATCTTTCCGGACCCTATGGGAGCGACCGGCAATACGATTGTTTCTTCGATTGACTATTACAAAGCCAAAATTGAAGGCCCCGCACGAAAGTTCATCGCCCTTCACCTGATCGTGACGCCGGAGTATTTGAAGAAAGTCCTGACAGCTCACCCCGAAGTGGCCATCTATGCCTTAAGGCTTGACCGCGGCCTTTCTCCTGAGGCAGTTTTAAAAACTCCGCCCGGCACGCATTGGGATCAAGAAAAGGGTTTGAACGACAAGCATTACATTGTTCCCGGGGGCGGCGGACTGGGCGAAATTTTAAATAATTCCTTCGTTTAACGGGAGCAGATCATGAATCACTTGCAACTCAAGCCTTATCTCACCGAGGCGCAAATCCAACAAAAAGTCACGGATATCGCAAGCCTGCTCACCAAACAATTTCAAGGGAAAAAAGTCGTCGCGATTTGCGTTCTCAAGGGCTCGTTCATGTTTTATTCGGATCTCATCCGCAACATCAACGCCGATGTCACCTGCGAATTCTTCGGAGTTTCCAGCTATCACGGCGGCACCAACTCTTCAGGCGAAGTGAAAGTCACTTTGGATCTTGTTCAGCCAGTGGAAGATAAGCATTTGCTCTTAGTCGAAGACATCGTAGACACCGGCCTGACCATGAATTATTTGAAGAATTCCCTCATGGCCCGCAAACCGGCAAGTCTCACCACCGTCGCCTTGCTCGAAAAACCCGAAGCACTGAAAGTGCCGTGCAAGATCGATCACGTCGGTTTCCGCATCACCAATGAATTCGTCGTCGGCTATGGCCTGGATTATCAGGGGTACTACAGGAATTTGCCTTATATCGCGCAGGTTCAGAACTTTCAGTAGTTTCCTACTTACAACATCGCACGCCTGCAACGACCGTCCCGCTGCCAACAGTGCAAAGCCACGCATAATCTCCGCTTGGAAGCGAGTCTGCCAAGACTCCATTGGCCGGACTGCATCCGCCGCCCACCATTGTGTAGGTTGCAGGGCAAGTAGCGATTGCCTTAAACCCCATCGAGCCTGTCCCGACAGTCACGCATGATGAAAAGCCGCTACTGACTCCACCGCAGCCAGTGATCGTCTTAATGGCTCCCACACCTGAGGTCTGCAGAGTAATTTGTGTCGAGGCGGGCAGCAAGGGCCGAACAAGCTTGGTCTGGTCAAAATTCACTTGGAAATTAGCGCTGTAGTTTCCAGCTGCACCGGTGATTTTTGTAAGTTGAAATGTATTTGTCGGTGCCGCAATGAGGCTATTAGAGATTGCTGAAAGTTGGCTATTTTTCGTCGCCAACGCGGGGGGAGGAGGAGTACTGACAACGGCGCTGACTGGAATTGGGTACCGTTCCATTACCTTGGGCTGCCCACCGTGAGCAACTTGCAGGGACGATACGTTTCGGGGCAATACAGAGCAAGGTTGATGCCTACGGTTTTTCGACCCGTAATCCAATTCAATTTGATCTGG
>WBZN01000289.1_pt1 | contig 52610 bp, 61 predicted proteins | sample 5204281 | NCBI WGS metagenome assembly WBZN01 (sample SAMN12344347, study PRJNA552823) | activated sludge metagenome | biome: Activated sludge suspended growth; feature: Nitrification reactor; material: Wastewater; isolation source: activated sludge from nitrification reactor of wastewater... | reverse complement strand
GGTCACCTGGTTCAGGGCGTCGGTGATCGTGAGCGGATTGCCTTTCGCATCGTACGTGATGCTGGTCAGATTGCCCTTGGGATCGCGGATGCTGTGTCAGGGGAAGTAAAACTCTTGTCTATCTCGCAGTAAAACTGTTGTCATGAGTTCACTTCCCTCAGCACGTGCCAGTCTCACGACAATTATTTATTTATAAGGAGAATAGAGCCAGTTGACCAGGTAGAGCCGTCCGATTTCAGCAGACCAGGGAAACTCCTGAAAACTGTGTTGCCGAATTTGAGAACAAAAATCAGCAAAAAATCTCAAGGAAGCTCTACAAGAAACCTAGGGCCCGAGGTCTGACGGGTTGTCCGCGCAGGCCCATGAGGCTGAGGAGTGAGATTGGTCAACGGCTTAGGAGGCCGGCATCAGCCAGGCAAGAGCTGTGCTGAGTGACCCCAAACCAATAAACTGGGCCAGAAATAACTTGTGGAACCGACTCGTATCTCACGTGGCGAGTGGTCTACTTTTATGGCTTTGGGTCACAGTTACCTCCGAAGAGGGGGACCACGAAAACTGAAAGGCGGGACAAGGATCAAATGGAAGACCGTCTGGCCGAGTCACAACCTTCTACGGGTATTCCAGACGATTGACAGGCGATGTTCCAAGGTTGGTGGGGAGCCAGGATCACAAACAACTCATGTTGCGTGTCGCACATGCTCACATCATGCGTCCTGTCACCGCTTCTGAAAGCAACAGTACAGGAACGCCTGTTCGACTCCCTGTGGGGTATTATGCCGCTCCTGCGCACTGTGTACCAGCGCAAATTCGGCTCCGAACTCCTCCTGCAGACGTGCGGGACTGTACCTGACGACGTCCAATCCGCTGCATCGCGTGGGTCCTTCTAGCGCGAACGTCGCCACGATTACATGCCCGTCTCGTCTCACCGCGTGGCGCATGGTCTCCACATACCGTCGGCGGTCCTCAGGCTGCGTGAGAAAATGAAATACGGCTCGGTCATGCCACACGTCATACCCGTGACGCGGCAACTCGACGGCAGTGATGTCCGCCTCGACCCAATTGACCGCAGCCGCACGAGCGCCGAGTCGTTGCTGGGCCAGCGTGAGCGCCGTGCCAACAAGATCGAGAACCGTGACGTGCTGATAGCCTTCTGCCAGGAGCGCATCCACGAGTGTGGATGTCCCACCGCCCACGTCAATGATCTGAGCATCTTTGCTGACCCCAGTCGTATGGATCAGCTCCAACGAGAGATGGGGGTGCGGCTGGTACCATGTGAGCTCGGTCGGAGCCAACGTGTGGTAAATGCGTTCCCAATGCGGCTTGGCATTCATGTGCTCACGCCGGGATCGCCATGGGCCCTCGCCTCAGCTCGTCCCGACTCCCGATTGCTCGCGGATCCAAACATCCTCAATTTAAGCCAGTACGTCTCGTTTCATGTCTTCGAATTCTTGTTTGGTGATCTCGCCGCGCGCGTACCGTTTTTTGAGAATGTCGAGCGCGGAGTCCGCTCGACTCACAGTCCCCTGCCCCCACAGCCATCTCCCCACGAAGAGCAGTCCTCCAACCAGGACGGCCCAGAACAGTGCCATGCTCAGGAATCCGACACCCATCATGGGCATCCAGCCGCACTCGGTGAGACGGTCCATGTCACCGTACCTCCTCGACTCGATGATCGACTACATGTGAGGATGACCTGATGGCCAGCGGCCGTTGTCTCGCCGAATCGTTTCGTTGTTGAACCCGAGCAAAGGATACGCCAAAACTCTAAAGAAATCGAACCAACGCTAGGCTGCCCAAAAACCAAAAAACTGGGCCACAAATACCCTAGAGAAAGGACTCCGATGACCCTATCTCAAGTGACGAGCGATCTATTTTTCCAGTTTTGGGATCACCTCCTATGAAAATGTGCTGCCACTAACTAAATTTGACCAAGACGTTTTCGCATTGCCTGTCTATCAATTTTGCCGCGGTCAAATCATTTCGTTTTTCGCCAATGCCACATATTCTACCGCATGATTACGTTCCCGCCGTTTCCCCAGTAATAATAGATAGAGAAGTTGGGAAAGATCGCGTCCTGAGTATTTTGTCCGGCGACGGTGAACAGTACCCCGACCGCACCGACCCAGTGATCGCCCAGTCGATACTGAATCGTCGGTTGCACACCAAGCGAATTGAATCCGTTTCGCCCACCGACGTTGATCGTATGGCCATCGGCTCGCCAAGTGAGTCCATGGAATCCGATAAATTCAAGGTTATACCCAAACCCTCGCGCGTCATCGAGAATGTGCTCGATAATCAACCGCGTGTTGACGATGTCGGACGGATACGTGGTTTGGCCTGCATCGCTGCCGGGAAGGGCATACGAATAGAACACACCTCCGCTCACGCGAAACGGTTGAAGGTTTTTGCGGAACATGACCCCCTCGGTCCATGTGAGCGCGCCGAATCGAGAAGCCGGAAGCCGACCAAGTGGCGCAAACCCGCCCGGGGGGCTTTCGGTGCCGGTGATCCATCGGCTCGTCGGCAACACGATCATATTGAACGTTGTCACAGAGGGGCGCCAGTCGTCAGGGTCCTGCACAATCGGGCGATATTTGAGATAAATCTGAGTATCGCCTAGCCCCGAGTCTGTCGTGACGGGACCTCCAAGCCCACGATTGAAGCGGGTACTGTCGCGCGCCCACCAGGTGGACTCAGAGAGACCGACATTCAGCTCCAAATGATTCGTAAGCCCATAGGCCATCGTCACAACTGGGGCAAGTTGGTATGAATGTGTGGCAGAGACGGTCCGGTTCGTCGACAAGTCGCTCCCAAAGCGCTTCTCGCTAATCTGAGAGAATACGAATGGATGAAACGTGAATTGCCCCTTGGGGTGAACATCCACGCCGCTGATAAAGATCGGACCATTTGAAAGTGGATTCCAGCTGTGCCGGTACTTCTGAATCTCTTGATCGGTCGGCACCCAATCCAGCGCGAAGCCCACCGTTCCTATTGCTACCTCCAGGCCAAGCGCGAGCCAGAGCAAGGACACCATGCGAACAACTATTCTGCACAACCCTGATGTCCTTCTTTGCTGCTGCAGGTGCTCCTGAACCACATACGACTGGCTCGTCATCCAATCCTCCATCCGTACGTATAGATATCTGTATGAGTCTATGTGTGAAGACGACAAAATACTGCGTGTGGCGTGATGTACCACGCCACGCCATCACGACACTGTAAGACCGCTTACAAAATTCTGGAGAATAGAAGGTAGGCGAGTGCTGAGAGCATGGCGGAGGCCGGTACCGTCACGACCCATGCGAGGACCATGTCACGCACCGTGGTCCAGCGCACCGCGCTGACGCCCTTCAACAGTCCAATACCGATGATCGCCGAACTGCTGATGTGCGTCGTCGAAACGGGCAACCCCATAACCGCCGAGACAAATACCAGAGAGGAGGTGGTGAGATTCGCGGACAATCCTTCACTGTGATCCATCCGTGTAACGTTTTCGGCAAGGACTTGAGTGACGCGAAGCCCCGCGAGGTAGCTGCCAAGTCCCATCGCCAGTGCCACCCCACTGAGCGCCGCATTCTGGGCAGCTGCGCTAGGCCACGATGCGACAGCGCTTCCGAGCAGCAAGATCGCCGCGATCTTCGGAGCATCGTTCGTCCCACGAGCCAACGAGGCCAATCCACTCGAGCACCAGTGGATACTGTCCAACCCAAGCGTGAGCCCGTTGAGGCCCGCACGGTCGCACTGAGCCGGCACCGCGACGACTGGACGCCCCAAACCGGACGCTTGAAAGAGCGTACGGGTTGCGCCGTGCATATCGATCACGACCAGCGCCTTGGCGGTCGGCATCACACAGAGACAGGTCCCTTCCCATCTGGACGCGACTGTCCGGACAAGACGATGAACCAGGACAGAGACGGTCAAAGCCAATACAGGACTGAGAACAAGAGGGAGCACGATCTTCGTGCCGATCCCCGTCCACACGAGCCCCTGCGCACCGAACGCAACCAGTCCCACGCCGACAATCGCGCCCGTCAACGCATGAGTGGTGGAAACGGGCAGCCCCGTCCAAGATGCGACGAGGACCCACAGAACAGCGCCGGTGAGAACAGCAGCGGCGAGGGTCGGCGGTGTGGAGATGCCGGGTGCCAGCAATCCTTGGCTGAACGTCTTGACCATCGCCGTGGCGACCAGTCCCGAGAGGCCAGCACCGATGACCGTCCAGACCGTTCCCCACAGAATCGCCGTGCGATACCCAGTGACCCCGCTACCGACAAGGGTCGCAATGGCCTTGGAGACATCGTTCGCCCCGTTGGCAAAGGCCAATGCCAGCACCAGCATGAACGCAAGAATCGACACATCCATAGATTCGACCTATTCTGACGACTTCATCTCGGTGACCGCCCCACCGCATGAAGAGCCAGCGCCTGCCGTGCAGCCATAGCAGTGATTTCCTGTCACAATCCGGCGGCTTTGCAAGCCTACAGGATCGACGTCGCGGATATGGCGCGGCAGCACGCCGTCAATCTGCAACTCCAGCATTTGATTGAAGTCGCAGTCGTACAGGCGGCCATCCCACCCAACCGAAATCATCGATCGACACATCACTCCGGCGGCCGCTGTGGGATTGAAGGCGTTGGCCAACCGCTCCATATACTGCTCGTAATTGCCGCTCTCCACGAGAAATTCCAAGTATCGGCTCACCGGCATGTTGGTGATCGTATAGAGATGGGTGAACTCGACGCCATGGAGGCGCCGGAGTTCTCTTCGAAATTGCGCCTCGATCGCCTCTTGCTTCGGAGGGAGAAAGGCCCCCACCGGATTGTAGACGAGGTTCAAGGCGAGGCCACTGTCAGGCCGACCGTAGCCGAGTTGGTTCAAGCGGCGGAGTGCCTCAATCGATTTCTCAAAAATACCTTCGCCTCGCTGCGCGTCGGTCTGACTGGCGCGGTATGAGGGAAGTGAAGCGATGATTTCGACACGATGCGTCGCCAAAAACTCGGCCAGGCCTGCCTGGGAAGGGATCAGCAACACTGACAGGTTACAGCGATCCAGCACATGCCGGCCGAGTCCACGAGCCTGTTCGACCAGCCATCGAAAATTGGGGTTCAGTTCCGGCGCGCCCCCCGTAATATCGACCGTGGGAATGTCGGTCTTGGCGAGCGCCTGCATGCACAGTTCTGCCGTTTCTCGCGACATGCGTTCGGTCCGATCCGGGCCTGCGTCCACATGACAGTGCCTGCAGGTCTGGTTGCAGAGTTTGCCTACGTTGATTTGGAAGACCGTCATCCCAGTGGCTCGAAGCGGGAAGAGGCCGGCTTGATCGAGCCGGGCTTCAAACGGCGAATAGCCGTTCGTGTCTGCGAGCAGCTTGAGTTGTTCAGAGACGGAGGCCAGCGGATGATGTTCTCCCAGCAGGGTCAGCGGCATGTCTGTGTCCTCAGAAAAGCAACAATCCCCTCAGGAACCGAGCCGCCACAGCGCGGCCAAGACCGTTTCAGGGAAGCGCACCTCGCAACACCCAAAATTCAGTGCCTGTCCTTGCCGGTTGGCTAATGCCCGTTGGACTGTCGGGTCGATACGATAGCAGACCTGCTTGCCTTCCCGGAGTCCTTCGACTAACCCGGCATCTCGAAGAATGCGGAGATGATGGGAAATGTGAGGCTGCGGACAGCGCAATTCCCGCACGAGGTCGGTCACGCATTTTTCTTCGACCAGCAGCGACTCCAGGAGGCGCAGCCGTGTCTCATCCGCCAGGGCCTTCAGAACCGTGGCACATTGGCCCGGGGTCAGGATGTCGCCCGCTGAGGCACGCCTCATCAACAGCAGCCTCCATCAGGGGAGCAGGTGACCACTTCACCGCTCACGTGCCGGCCGGCGCGGTTGAGAATAGCGAAGTGTAGCGCATACCCGTCGGCTTCCAATACCTTCAGCGTCTTGGAACAAATTTCCAACGGCTCCCCTCGGCGGTAGACATGGTGATCGTCATCCTCGACTTCGAGAAACGGCCCCGCCAGCAGGGCGAAGTCGCCTTGCCACACGCACGCGGCTTGCGAGGGAAGCACAGCCGACCAACACGCATCGGATCGGTCGAGCGAGATCGGTTCATGGGACAGGACAAAATATGGAGCGAGCGGAGATTGACTCAGCAGCAGCGACGTGTCCGGCTCAATCGGTTGGGGAACGCCCCGCTGATAGCCGGTTCCACGTTCGTCCACCACCCGGCTAAACGGTCCGCGGAGTGTCGCGTAGCGAAGCGTTAGCGCTGTGGGATGCGCTGACAGTTTGTAGCCGGTCAGCGTGACGGAAAAGAAGTGAATCCCATCGATGACTTGCCAGGGCGAGAACTTGGTGAGATGAATCCCGAGGAACCCAGCTTCTGTTATCCCCGCCATGTAGTCAGTGAGCGTCAATGCGCCGGAGAGGCAGTCTCCCCATTTCTCGGCGTCATGCACCAAGTACTGGGGAACGGACTGATCGGCGACGATGTCGGAGATGGTAAATCGCCCGCCTGGTTTGGTTACTCGGAACATCTCGCGGAAGACTGTGCGCTTATCCGGCGCGAGGTTAATTACGCAATTCGAAATAATCAGATCGATGGTGTCGTCGTTCACGGGTATCGCATCCGCCATGCCCTTGCGAAATTCGACATTTGGTGAAGCATACCCCAGGTTCGTCGCGACAATCGCCGCATGCTTGCGGGCGATCTCCAGCATCGTATCCGTCATGTCGATGCCGATGACATGGCCGGAAGGACCGACGAGCCGAGCGGCTTCGAAACAATCGATGCCCCCGCCGGAGCCGATATCCAACACGGTCTCCCCTGCCCTCACCGTGTTCAACCCGACCGGCGTCCCGCAGCCATAGGAGATGTTGAGCACCTCTTCAGGAATAAACGTCTTGAGATGCCCCATGTCATAACTGGTCGGACAGCACATCTGCTCGCCCGTGCTGGCGGCTTTGGCGTATCGCTCGCTGACTGTTTGGGTGATTTCGTCTATCGGCATGGTCCCCTCGTCGTTCAAGAAACATATCGAGATACGTCTATGTATCAATCATTCCTATTCAAGATCAAACGTGCTCTTGTAATAGGTGGATATCTCCATAGGAGCATACAGCGAGAGACACGAGGCATCTGTAAGCTGGCTTACAGTGTTGACGCACCCGGTCCCTTGGCCGTCGAAGCGATAAAGAGGAGCCGCTTGTTCAAGAGAATGCTTGCGGGAAGAGGCATGAAGAAAAAAGCACTTTTACCCCCTTGACTCCGTACTATGGTACAGGGTGTATCGTCGGCGGTGAGGTACACATGACGACAGAACTCAAGATTGGGCAGCTCGCGAAACAGGTGGGCGTGAATATCGAAACGATTCGCTACTACGAGCGACGTAACTTGCTCGGCCCCACTTCGCGACTGCCGTCCGGCTACAGGCTGTACAACCACGAGGCGCAGCAACGGCTCCAGTTCATCAAGAACGCCCAAGCGTTGGGCTTCACACTCCATGAGATCGAGGAACTGCTTGATCTTCAGGTCAGCTCGAAGGCCCGCTGTGGTGATGTGCAACGAAAAGCCGAGGCCAAGTTGAAACACGTGGAGGCCAAAGTGCGCGACCTCCAATCGCTTGCGACGGCGCTGAGCCGCTTGATCCGTACCTGTCGGGCCGGGCAACCGACGGATCGTTGTCCGATTCTGCAGAGTTTGGAGAAGAACGAAAGGAAGGGAAACAATGGCAACCGAAAAACGACGCGTTGAAGTGTTTACGGCCGCCTGCCCCCTCTGTGAGGACGCGGTCAGACTGGTCACATCCCTGGCCTGCCCCAGTTGCGAGGTGCAAGTCTATGATCTCCGGGAAGGCTGTGCGACGAATGAATGCCGGGAGAAGGCCGCCCGCTACGGTGTCACGGCTGTTCCGGCGGTTGCGGTGAATGGCACACTGCTGGACTGCTGCCGGCGAGAACCGATCACCGCTGATCGTCTGATCGCTGCCGGGATCAGTCAGTCATGAAAGGGGGGCGCGATGGAAGAGAACCGGCGTAAGCGACTGCTGTGGACAGGATTGATCGGTGCCGGCCTCGTCGCCCTGTGTTGTTTGACACCGATCTTAGTGGTGCTGTTGGGAGTGGTTGGGCTTGGGGCCTTCACCGGCTATCTGGACTATGTGCTCCTTCCCGCCCTGGCCGTGTTTCTTGGTCTTGCCGTGTATGCGGGGGCTCGCCAGCGCCAAGCCACGGATGGTGCCTGCTGCACGCCCCATGCATCCGAGAGACGGGAGCGCTGACGTGTTGGACAAGGAGAAACGGATGAGTGACTGCTGCAAGGCACCCGGGGAGTCAAAGAGACAAGAAGATCAATTGCTGTGCCAGCAGTGCGGCTACAAAGGCCAGCCGGTCGATCGGACCACCATTGATGCCTTGCTCAAACCCGAGTCGCTGAGTCAGGTGAATGGCAGCCAGTATGCGTTCTGTGAGACTCCGAGCTGCCCGGTCGTGTACTACGCCGCCGATGGGACGCAGCTCAAGAAGGAGCAAGTCCGGGTGCGGGTTGGGCTGAAGGAGACGGAGGATCCGGTTCCGGCCTGTTATTGCTTCGGCGTGACGGAGCGGATGATCCACGAGGACATTCAGGGGACCGGACGGTCCTCGGCGTCCGCCCGCATTCGGGCCGAGGTCAAGGAGGGGAACTGCCGTTGCGAGGTGGAGAATCCGTCGGGTCGGTGCTGCTTGGGGGAGGTACGCCAGGCGGAGAAACGGGCGGCTGCCGAGCGCACAGGGCGCGATCAAGCCGTCGCACGTTCCAGAGGAAAGGAGATCGAGGATGCGGCCATCTGTCAAGACTCTGGACCGGATCGGGTCTATTGAGCCGCTCGCGACCGAAACGGTCACGCGACTCCTCAGCATGACTGAGTCCATGCTGGGATGGAGGCTTCGTCGAGCCGGGCTCAACCCGCGAGAAGAGGCGGTCAGGCAGTACATCCTCACGCAGTATCCCTTGCTGGGGCGTGCGCCCGGCTGTCAGAAGATCGCGACTGCACTTGGCTTGAACGAGCCGGGCGACGTGCGGGCCATCCTGGAGCGGTTGCATGAACTGGATCTGCTCTATCTGGACTCCGACTCTCGTGAGATCCGTCTTGCGTACCCGTTCTCCACGGTTCCAACAACGCATCTCGTCTGGTTTCGAGACTGGCCTGCGGCGAAGCCGGTCTACGCCCTCTGTGCCATCGATGCACTGGGCATCCCGTTCATGATGGACCGGGATGTGTCGATCGAGTCGTCCTGTGCGTATTGCGCGACGCCGGTGGCCGTCAATGTGCGGGACCGGAGCATCGAGTCCTGCATGCCAGCTGAGACGGTGGTCTGGGTCGGAACCGCGTACAGCGGGCACGCGGCGACGTCGCTCTGCCCCACGCTGGATTTCTTTTGTTCACCGGCGCATGCGGCCGCCTGGCGGGAGGCACGACCACAGGAGGAGGGTCACGTGCTGAGTGTGGGGGAAGCTTTCTATCTGGGCAAGGGGATCTTTGAGGATCTTCTGAGGCCGCCGCCTGGCGCAACCTCCTCTGCCAGCACAGCGGCGCCTCTATCTGAAACGACACACGCCGCGATGACGGCCAGCACAGCCGGGGGGCTGCTGGCGGCCTTCCTCGCGTCGATCTGCTGCATCGGGCCGGTCATCTTCGCCGCCCTGGGCGTGGGTGTGGGGGCCACAGGGTTTCTGGCCGACACAGCGGGTTTACTCAAGGTGCTGTTGCCCTATCGACCCCTGTTGATCGGGCTGACCATGGTCTTCCTGGGCTGCAGTTTCTATTTCGCCTACCGAAAGCCAGCAATCGGTAACGCCGCCTGTCAAACCTGTGTTCCAGTTTCAGGTGCTCGTCCGAATCGACTGCTCCTCTGGATCATCGCGGGCCTCGCGGTGGCGTTGGTGCTCGCGCCCTATTGGTTAGAATTGGCAACAGGATCATGAGCAAGCAGAACGCTGCAACAGGGAAAGAGGTCAATCCAATGAAGACGACCATGTTGCTCGCAAGCTGGGTCGTGATGGGTAGCATGATCTGGGTCGGGACCGTGGCAGGGGCCTCTCCTCAAGAGGCTGGCGCGTCTGCAAGCCAGGCCGGAGAGGTCATCACACTCAAGATCGAGGGTTGGACCTGTGCCAGTTGCGAAAAGGACATTCGCCATGCGCTGCTCGCGGTGCCGGGCGTGAACCGAGCAGCGGTGAGCTATGCCCGTGGGGGAGCCATCGTCGAGATCGAACGCGGTCGAGTGAGCAACGAACAGTTGGCGCAAGCGGTCGCGAGCGTGGGGAATATTCTCTCCTCGTATCGGGCCAGCGTGGTTCCGAACGGCACACTCACGGCCAAGGCCGACGAACAGGGTGGGAGGTGGAAGTGGTTCGGGAACTTAATCAAATAGTGTCTCCGCTGACCAGAGGCTCCAACGCGGGCGCGACCATGTGGTGCAAGAGGTTTCTTGCGAGCACACTCGCCGCGCTTTCCCTCGCGGTGCTGTGGCTTCACGGTGGCCAAACCTCGCTTCTGGCCTCAGAGCCTGCGTTCGGCACCCAGGCGATCCGCGTGGGCATTACCATCAAGGCCAGGCGATTCCACCCCTCCCCGGTCTCGGTGCCGGTGGGGAGGCCAGTCGTGCTGGTGTTTCACAACGAGGATGTCGAACTCCATGCCTTTGTGCCGCAACAGCTCTTAGCGCATGTTCCTGTCCATATCGATGGTAACGGGGCTCCTCAGTTCGGGGACAAGGGCCTCGTGCGGGTGTTGATTCCGTCAGGCGGACGCGAGGAAATCCACTTCGTGCCGGCCACGGTCGGCGAGTTTGAGTACCGCTGCGATCTCCCAGGGCACCAAATGGTTGGAACGATCGTCGTCGAGGCACAAACAGCAGAACCGCGCACAGCGTTGGGGCACAGTGACCGCGTGCAAGAAAAACCGTAACGAACAAGGGAGCAATCACGATGCCGGATGCCAGACCAATCCAGGGTGACCACGTCTCCGAGTTTGAAGAACTCCGTCGCCTGAGTCCGAAAGTTACCGGCGGGCTGCTGCGCATGCGGCAGGAGGCCTATCGCGATGCGGCGGTCGCTGGGAAATACAAGCTCTTGACCGCGATGGCCATCTCGATTGCGATTCGATGCGAACCCTGTATTCGCGCCTACGTCCGGATGGCGGTCGAGAGTGGTATCACGCAAGAGGAATTGATCGAATTCCTCGAAGTCGCCATGACCATGCAAGGATGCCCGGGCGAAGAGTGGGCCTTGAAGGCCTATGCCGCCTACAAGGACTGTCTTGACGGGAAACCTTCCGATTCAGGTGAGGCGTGCTGTTCCCACTGAGTCGATACGGTTCGAGGGGATGAACATGAAATGGTGGCGCTCACAGCTTGCGGCGGGAATCGTGCTGGCGCTCTCGCTCACTCCGCACACAGTCGCCACGGCGACAGAGGATCTCTCCGGTCTGATTGCCGAGCTCAATCAGGCCTGGCAGCAGGGGCGCTCCAAAGATATTGCTGATCGCTTTGACGAAGCGCTGCGTCTTGCCCCCCAGGACTATCGCGTCCACAAAGCCTATGGAGATTTTCTCACCGCGAACCGCCGGAACCAGGAAGCCATAGCGGCCTACCGCCGCGCGGCCGAGCTGGCCCCAGATGCCGTCGATATCCATTGGGCGACCTGGAGCCTGCTGGACCGCATGGGGGCGCAGGATCACGCCATCCTCAGTCTGAATGAAATCGTCCGGCTCGATCCCCCCAATCCGCTCGCGCATCTTCGGCTCGCCAGCACACTCCGCAATGTCGATCGCCTGGAAGAATCCGTGGAGAGTTACCGGAACGCCGTCGCACTGGACCCGGGACACATGATGTACCGACTCCAGTACGCGCGGGCCTTGTTTGATGTGCTGCAATACGACGCCGCCCGGCGGGAAGTCGAAGGGGTGCTGGCGCGCGCGCCAAAGGGATCGTCGGAAGAGGCAGCGGCGCAGAACCTTATCGGGGTCGTGAACGGCGAGTCAACCGACAAGGGACGACGCGACGAGGCCCATAAGCACATTACGATCCGCGGCGTGGATATGGCGGCCAAGGGGAAGCAGTGGGCCTTGACGCGAGGCAAGGCGTGGCAGTTGATGAGAGCGGAACGCTATGCGGAAGCCGAGCCGGTGCTCCGCGAAGTCCTGACGATCGATCCCGGCGACCATAAGGCGCTCTACGATCTGGGCCTCACCCTCATGGAGTTGGGCCGCTATGACGAAGCGATCGCTCCGTTTCGGGACGGGATTCGGCAGACCAAATTCGCCGAATGGTATCCAGACTCGCTCTATCAAATCGGCCGGTGTCTTGCGAAGCTGGGGCAATGGGGCGAGGCGGTCGCGCGGTTCGAACGGGTGATCGCGATTCAAGAGTGGCGGACCGATACGATCTACGGGATGACCTTTCCGGATCTGAGAGCCGTCCGCGCCTCGTTGGAGGAGGCCCGCTCGCACCTCATCACGCCGGAACGAACTCTGGTTGTCCCGCCGACTGAGCTGGCCGTCGAGTTGGTCCGACCGCGATCGGAAACGGACCCGATGCCCGCGACCGGCCCAAGCCAGCCGTTGCCGGGTGCGATCCCGCTGCCGTCGCAAGTCGCCGTGCTTGGCGCGGGGGACGGGCAAGGTTGGTTTCGGCAGATGGTGCCAGCGCGAGGCGTTGTGCAAGATGACCTGCCGACCGGGCTGCAAGAGTTCATCCCGATCGCGCCCACCGACACCTTCGCGCCGGACGACCCAGAAATCATCATTGTCTTCACCCTGACCAGTGTGCCCCCCGACGAGATCACGTTGACGACCCGCTGGCTGGCGGAACGCGCCGGGACGGTGCCGCCGAACACCCTGATCGGCACGGACAGGGCGCTCCTGACGCTCAATGACAAGTCCGGCTACGTGCGGTTGAAACGGCCACAGGACGGCTGGCTGATCGGCGACTACCGGGTGGATTTCTACCTCGGTGACCAGGTCGATGCGTACACACATACAGCGGAGGCTCGATTCCGAGTGGCCGCCGACTCCAGAATTGTCCAACCACAGCCGTAATCGTGTATGTCGATCGCAGCACCTCAAAGCCATGGAGAAACCAAATGAGCGAACGAAACCATATCGTCTTGCGTGTGGAAGGCATGACGTGTGACGGTTGTGCCCGGCATGTGAGTGAAGCGCTGAGATCAGTGTTCGGGGTCGAGCAAGCACAAGTTGGCTCTTGGCGTACGGGACAGGCGACCGTCGTCGCAAGCGCCGAGGTCAGGGATCACATCCTGGTGGATGCAGTCCAGAAAGCGGGCTATCACGGCGTAATTGTAGAACGCCGGCCGCTTGAGCCAACTCGTCTGGTTCCGTTTTCCAAGGGACGGGACTACGATCTGATGACGATCGGTGGCGGATCGGCAGCCTTTGCCGCGGCGATCAAAGCTGCCGAACTGGGGGCTCGGGTGGCCATTGTGGAAAAGGGCACGATCGGTGGGACCTGCGTCAACATTGGCTGTGTGCCCTCCAAAACGCTGATCAAAGCGGCCGAGCTCTGCTACCACTCGGCCTATCCGCGGTTTGAAGGATTGACCGCCTGCCCGCCTCCTTCAGACTGGCAGCGCGTGGTGCAACAGAAAGACGAATTGGTGACGGCGTTGCGCCAAGGGAAATATGTCGATGTGGCCGCGGTCTATCCCACCATCACCATTCTGAAAGGAGATGCCACGCTTCTGGGCGGACGCCAGGTGCGCGTCAATGGCACCGTCTATGAGCCGGAGAAGATCGTGGTCGCGACGGGCTCTTCGCCTTGGGCGCCGCCAATACCGGGACTTCAAGAAGCCGGCTTTCTCACTAGCGAGCAGGCGCTCAGCCTCGAGGCGCTCCCGGCGTCGATGATCATCATCGGCGGGGGCAGCATCGGCTTGGAGTTCGCCCAGCTCTTTGCCCGATTCGGCGTCCACGTCATGGTCCTTGAAAGTGGGCCACAGGTGGCCATGGCAGAAGAGCCGGAGATTGGAGAGGCGCTGGTGCGCTACCTGGAGGACGAAAAAGTCCGGATCTGCACCAACGTCACCATCATCCGGGTCGAGCGCCGAGACGGAGGATACCTCGTGCACACCCAGACCGACGGAAAGCCAGAGGTCTGCCGGGCTGAGCGCTTGCTGGTCGCCACGGGCAGGCGGCCCAACACCAGCGGCATCGGGTTGGTGGACGCCGGGGTCGTGTCAGGGGCAAAGGGCGAGATCGTGGTGAACGACCACTTGCAGACGAGTAATCCCGATATCTACGCGGCGGGCGACTGTATTGGTGATCCCATGTACGTGTATGTGGCCGCCTATGCAGGCGGCCTGGCGGTCGAGAACGCGCTCAGTGGTGTCGGCAAGGTGTTCGATCTCACGGCGTTGCCGCACGTCACCTTCACCGACCCTCAGATCGCCAGCGTGGGACTGACCGAACGGCAGGCGAAGGCGCAAGGCCTTCGAGTCCAGACCGCCGTGTTGCCGCTCGAACACGTTCCCCGTGCGCTGGCGTCACGGAACACCAAGGGCCTGATTAAATTGGTTGCGGAGCAAGAGACCAGCCGCCTTCTGGGCGCGCATGTCCTCGCTGCCGAAGCCGGAGAAGTGATTCAAGAAGCCACGCTCGCGATCCGATTTGGGCTGACGGTGCAGGACGTGGTTGACACGTTTCACCCATACCTGACGATGGTTGAAGGGCTCAAGTTGGCCGCGCTGACGTTCAAGAAGGATGTGAGTAAGCTATCGTGCTGTGCCGCGTGAACACAACTCAACAGAAACACAGGAGGAAACCTACGATGAAACGCATGTCCTACTCTCATGTGATGATGCTCGCGATGGTTGTCTTGTCGATGTGGGTGTCATCAGCGATGGCTCAACAAGCTGCTCCCACGCGCACCCTCATCCACATGAAAACGTCGCTCGCGCTGGATGACGCGCAGATCTGCGCGGTGCCCAATGTCGCCTGGGCGGCGGTCAAGGCGGGCCACAAAGTCACGATCTTGGTGGATGCGAGCGCCGTCACGTCAGTGACGAAAGGTTTCGGGTGGTTCAGGAAGCTGATCGGGTCTGAGTCCACCGCGCTGGATCGCGCGGGGTTGCCGGAGCGAGAGCGGCACAGTCTCTCCGATCAGATGAGCGTGCCGCTGGATCAGATCCCGCACACCTACGGCGAGTATTTCGACATGCTCAAGAACAAGCTGGGCGTTGAAATCTACGGCAACCAGACGATGATGCTGCTGTATAAGATCGATCCGGCGCGGGTCGCCTCTTCAGTGACTCCCGTTCCGCTGGCCAAGATGGTAGATGTGTTCGCGTCCGCCGACCGAGTGATTGTGTATTAGAAATACCATTGACGGTTGAGATGGACGAGGAATAGACTGACACCATGCGAGTATGTTCCTATCGCTCCCGATCTTTGCTCGCCGGGACCATCGTGGTGTTCTTGCTGGCGTTCAGCTTCAATGCGTACGCCTGTCTCGTGCCGCTGTCCGGAACCTCCGATGCCTCGATGGCAAACGGCTGTTCGACCCCGATTGAGCAACCGGCTCGGCAATTGTGCGATGCCTTCAAGACTCTGGGGGTCGAGTCCGGCTCCCAATCGTCTTCGTTGCTCCTCGACCATCATCATCTCCTGGCTGACCACGCGCTGGCTGCAACGCCGGCCGTGAGCCAGCAATTCCAACGCATCTTCCACCGATATCAGCCTCTCGAATCGAGTTCGCCCCCGCATCAGTCTCTCGCGACCACCGTGCTTCGCATCTGATCTCCCCGTTTCTTCCGTAACCGTTCCACCATCATGTCATCTGCCCAGCGCTGGGCCTTGGCTCATCCAGTCCTTACTTCCGTTCAAGGATAGGAGCCAGGGGTTGCAATAGTGCCGGGCAGGCAAACCTTTGGGGAGGACCGTCACATGACTTGGTCAATTCGGTTTTGGTTGCTCGCCATCACGGTCGTGAGCCTCGCCTTCTGGACAGGTGAACGCCACATCGCTTACGCAGTCGATCAGACCCCACAACCGTCATTAGTATTACCAGACATGATCCGGGAAGCCTTGGCTCGGAATCCCGAGCTGGTGGCGGCCCGCAAGCAATGGGACGCCGCCTCGCAACGGATTACGCAGGCGCGGTCGCTGGATGACCCTACCCTGTCCGTCCAGTTGTGGAATGTTCCGCAGACCTTCAACGTCACGCAGACGCAGAACAGTATCTTCGGGCTTTCGCAGAATCTCCCCTTCCCCGGCAAACTCGCGCTCAAAGGCGACGTGGCGAGTCGGTCGGCCGAGATGACCGAGCAGGCGGTCCGTGGGAAGGAGCGAGAGTTGGTCGCCCGCCTCAAGCAGACCTACTACGATCTGTTTCTCGCGCAGAAGGCCATCCAGATTCATCATGAACAGGTTGAGCTGATCAGACAGTTTGTGGAGATTGCGAATGCAAAGTTCCGGACGGGAAAGGGTGCCCAGACCGACGTCCTCAAAGCCCAGGTTGAGTTGTCCCTGCTGTTCCAGCAGCTCCCCGTTCTAGAACAGCGTCGCGAGACCGCCGAAGCGATGCTGAACACGCTGCTGGATCGGGATCCCGCATCACCCTTGGGCCTTGCGCAAGCACCCTCTCAACTGCCACTTGAGAGGCCCATCGACGATCTGCACCGTCTCGCGCTGCACGACAGGCCGGAACTCAAAGCCGCCGAACTGGCCGTGCAACGGAACGAGCAGTCCCGTGCGCTGGCGCAGCGTCAGTACTACCCGGACTTTAATGTGGCGTTTCAGCGCTTCCAGAACTTTCAGGCCAACGACGGCTTCGGCGCCTACGTGGCGATGAGCCTCCCCTTCGCGTTCTGGACCAAGCCGAAATACGACGCGGGCGTGCAGGAAGCCGCGGCAGCGGTTTCGGCCGCGCGGGCGCAGCAACATACCTTAGAAAACCTGACTCGTTTTCAAATCAATGACCTCCTGGCCCGGCTCCGGGCGGCCAACCAGGTCGCCACGTTGTACCGCACCACGATCTTGCCGCAGGCCGGACTGAGCCTGGAGGCGGCACGGGCGGGATATCGCGCTGGGAAGGCAGGGTTTCTGGATCTAATTGAAGCGCAGCGGGCCTGGCGAGAATTTCAGCTTGAGTATTTCAAGGCCCTCGTGGACGGACAACATCGACAGGCTGAGCTCGAGCAGGTCGTGGGGATCGACCTCGATCTCCAGAGCTAATTCAGACTCAAAGGAGAAACCCTCATGAACCGACCGACATCCAACAACAGTTTCGTGGTTGGCGCCGTGGCGATCGGTGTGATCGCCGGAGTCGCCGTCGGGTTCTTCACTGCTCACAGAATGATGACGGATGACATGAAGCAGAGAGACATACAGGGGATGCCGATGGAGGGCACGATGCTCATGAAAGACATGGGCCGCATGGGAGAAGCGAGCGCTTCGGCGCCCGTGGGGCGGGCGGGTGAGATGGAAGGCATGCCCGTCGCTCCGTCCGGGGTTGTGGCCATTCCGGCTGCGATGCGACAGTTGATCGGAGTTCGGAGTGCCCCGGTCACCTACGCGTCCTTGGGGCAAGAGATTCGCACGGTCGGCACGGTCGGCTACGACGAACGTGGCTTGGCTCAAGTCACCGTAAAAACCTCCGGGTGGGTGCGAGAAGTCTTCGTCGATTCGATCGGTCGCCCAGTACGCAAAGGCGAACCCCTCTTCACCCTCTATTCGCCGGACCTCCTGGCCACGCAAGACGAGTATCTCCTCGCCTTGAGAACGCAGGGCCAACTGGCTGCGAGTCCTCTCGCTGAAGTCACAGCCAACGCAGGGTCCCTCGTGGCTAGTTCGCGGGAACGCCTTCGCTTATGGGACGTGACCGATCTGCAAATCGCAACGCTGGAGCGTCGAGGGACAGCGGAGCCGGTGCTCACGGTCTATGCCCCGGCCTCCGGGATCGTCCTGAAACGGGAAGCCTTGCCAGGAAAATATGTGGAACCAGGGACAACGCTGTATGAAGTGGCGGATCTTTCCACGGTCTGGATCTCTGCCGACATCTATGAGTCCGAGGTCGCGGCGGTGACACTCAACCAGCCGGCCTCAGTCACGTTCGCTGCCTATCCAGGGAAAATCTTTCGCGGCAACGTGTCATACATTTACCCCTCGTTGAATACCGAAGCCCGTACGGTGCGCGTGCGGGTGGAATTGCCGAATCCTGGGCTGAAACTGAAGCCCGGCATGTACGGAAACGTAATCTTACAGACGGAAGCGGTCCACACCTTGGTCGTGCCAAAGGAAGCGGTCCTGGAGACCGGTCTCCGCCAACTCGTGTTCTTGGATCGGGGACAAGGCCGTTATGAGCCGGCGTCAGTCAAGCTGGGGCGTCGGAGCCAGGATGAAGTGGAAGTCTTGGAGGGACTCAAAGAAGGAGATCGCATTGTCACCTCGGCCAATTTCTTGTTGGACGCAGAGAGCAAGTTGACCTCGGCGTCGAGCATGCAGGCCATGATGGGTCGGATCGGCATGGCCGATTGGCAGATGCGCGGCGCGCACGAGGGCAAAATGGAAGGGATGGAAGGTATGCAGGGGATGGGCGATATGGCAGGGATGAAGGGCATGGAGCTAACGCCTGTGATCGTGGTCACGGAGACCCGACAGGCTGGCGGTCTGACTCTGTCTTTGAGCACCGTGCCTGAAAAGCCAAAGGCTGGAGAGATTCTGCTCCGGCTCAACGTGACGGATCAGGCCGGTAAGCCGGTGACCAATGCGCAAGTTGTATTCGTCTATACCATGCCGATGCCAGGCATGAGTGATTCCAAGGCGACGGCTCGCCACACCAAGGATGGGCTCTACGAAGGTACGGTGCTGTTCGGCATGGGCGGCACCTGGCTAGTGACGGTCAACCTGACGGTACCAGGGCGACCGCCTGTTGCTGAAAAGTTTCAGTTCTCGGTTGCCGGCGGGGGCATGTAATCCATCATGATCGCACGACTCATTGAAGGAAGCGCCCGCAATCCGGTCCTGGTCATCCTCTGTGTGTTGCTGTTGTCAGCCTGGGGAGTCTGGGCGGTAGTACAGGTTCCGCTGGATGCGGTTCCTGACCTCTCCGATGTCCAGGTGATCATCTACACCGAATGGCCAGGTCAGAGCCCCACGCTCATTGAAGATCAGATCACGTACCCAGTTGTGACCTCTCTGCTCGCTGGGCCGAGAGTCAAACGAGTGCGGGGAGTCTCGGAATATGGGGTCTCCTATGTGTACGTGATCTTCGAAGACCGGACCGACTTGTATTGGGCGCGGAGTCGCGTGCTGGAATATCTCCAGAAACTCACCGGGAAGCTTCCGGCTGGCGTCACGCCGACGTTGGGACCGGACGCCACAGGAGTCGGGTGGGTCTATCAGTATGCGTTGGTGGACGAGTCCGGGACACACGATCTGGCACAGCTCCGGAGTTTTCAGGATTGGTACCTGCGCTATCAACTGGAAAGTGTGCCCGGGGTGGCAGAAGTGTCCGCGATCGGCGGGTTCGTCAAACAATATCAAATCGAGCTGGACCCGAACACGTTGGCCGCCTATCGGTTGCCGATCAAGACGATCATCGAGGCGGTCCGGAACAGCAATGCGGAGGTGAGCGGCCGGGTCTTAGAAATGGCCGGCACGGAATACGTGATTCGAGGGCGCGGCTACCTGCGCTCGGTGGAGGATATTGAGTTGATCCCCGTCGGCACGGATGGCCGCGGCACGCCCATCGTGATTCGGGATATCGCCCATGTCCACATCGGGCCGGACCAGCGGCGGGGCATCGCTGAGTTAGACGGCAAGGGCCAGACGGTTGGCGGCATCGTGATTATGCGGGCCGGAGAGAACGCGCTCGCCGTGATCGATCGAATCAAAGCAAGGCTGGCAGAGATCACGCCGGCCCTGCCGAAGGGCGTCCACATCGTTCCCACCTATGACCGGTCTGATCTGATTCATCGGGCCATTGCCGTACTGCGTGAGAAGTTGGTGGAGGAGAGCATCATCGTCAGCCTGGTCGCCATAGTATTTCTGTTTCACCTGCGTAGCGCTCTCGTGGCGATTCTCATCCTGCCTGTAGCAGTCCTGCTCGCCTTCATCCCAATGGCCTATCTGAACATCACGTCCAGCATCATGTCGCTCGGTGGGATTGCCATTGCCATCGGCGCGATGGTGGATGCAGCCATCGTCATGGTGGAGAACGCCCATAAACGGTTGGAGCAAGCACCCAAAGCTGACCGGATCGAGACCATCATTGCGGCGGCCAAAGAAGTCGGTCGGCCCTTATTCTTCTCGCTATTGGTGATCGCCGTGTCCTTCCTGCCGATCTTCGCGCTCGAAGCGCAGGAGGGCCGACTGTTTACGCCGTTGGCGTATACCAAAACGTTTGCGATGCTCTCTGCCACCGCGCTGTCGGTGACGTTAGCTCCTGTGCTGATGGTCCTCCTGATCCGCGGGCGCATCCGAGGGGAAACCAAGAATCCCTTGAACTGGCTGCTGATCGTGCTGTATCGGCCCATCCTCTCGGGCGCGCTGCGAGTGCGGTGGCTGACACTCACGCTGGCAGTGGTAGCGGTCGGGCTCACGGTGCCGGTGTTCTCGCGACTCGGCGCGGAATTCATGCCGCCGCTGAATGAGGGGACGATCCTTTACATGCCGACCACCGTCCCTGGTCTCTCGATTCCTGAATCGGCCAAGGTGTTGCAGATCCAGGACCAGTTGCTCACGACCTTCCCGGAAGTGGAACGGGTGTTCGGCAAGATGGGGAAGGCCCCGACCGCCACCGATCCGGCCTTCGTGGGAATGGCCGAGATCACGGTCACTCTCAAACCGGAAGCGCAATGGCGGCCCAGCATGACGTGGGAGCGTTTATTGGATGAGATGGATGCCAAGCTCCGCATTCCAGGATTTCCGAACATCTGGTGGATGCCGATTCAGACCCGCACCGAGATGATCACAACCGGCGTGCGCAGCCCGGTCGGCATCAAAGTCTTGGGGCCGGACTTGAAGACGATTGAGAAAATCGGCCTAGAGATCGAACAGGTTTTAGGGACCGTGCCTGGCACGAAAAGCGCCTTTGCTGAACGGCTCAACGAGGGGTATTACCTGGATCTAACCGTGAACCGACGCGAGGCGGCCCGTCATGGCCTGACGGTGGGAGATGTGCAAGCGGTTATCACCACGGCCATCGGGGGAGAAACCGTAACGACGACGGTCGAGGGGCGGGAGCGGTATCCAGTGAATGTCCGCTACAAGCGCGAACTACGCGATGATCCAGACCGGCTCAAGAGGGTGCTGATCCCCACGCCGAGCGGCGCGCAGATTCCCCTCGGACAGATCGCGGAGATGGTGATCACGCAGGGGCCGACGTCGATCGCGGATGAGGCCGGGGCGCTGGCCGGGCTGGTGTCGGTCTCGGTCAGTGGACGCGACCTGCGCGGCTATGTCGAAGACGCCCAACACGCGGTGCGAGACCGAGTGACAGTACCTTCCGGCTACCGGCTGATCTGGACCGGTCAGTACGAACATCTGGTGCGGGCAGAAGAACGACTGAAGCTCGTGGTTCCTGTGACCCTGGCCTTGATCCTCTTGCTCCTGTATCTCAATTTCCGCTCTCTCGAGAAATCGCTGATCGTCTTGCTGTCCGTTCCCTTCGCCGCGATCGGGGCCATCTGGTATCTCGACTATCTGGGCTACAACCTGAGCGTGGCGGTCTGGGTGGGCATCATCGCCCTGGCCGGCGTAGCTGCGGAGACTGGCGTGGTCATGCTCGTCTATCTCGATGAGGCCTATGAGCGGCGGGTACGCGAAGGTCGCATGGCGACAGCTCACGACCTCCGCGACGCCATCATGGAGGGCGCCGTCCAGCGAGTGCGGCCCAAGATGATGACGGTCGCGGCGATCATGGGGGGCTTGCTTCCGATCATGTGGACGACCGGCACCGGCGCGGACGTGATGAAACGCATCGCGGCGCCGATGATCGGCGGGATGCTGAGTTCAACGGTGCTGACGCTGCTGGTAATCCCTGTGCTCTATGCCCTCTGGCGTGGTTGGTCTCTGTCCAGCGTGGCCCCGCCCCAGCTCACGAGTGCCACCCCCTCCCTGCAAGAGAGGGAAGGCATCGAGAGATCCCGAGAGGCGCAACCATGAAACATGATGTGCAGGACTGGGGACATGATGAATAGAATTCGGCGTGAGCAACCCCTTTCGTTTCATACACACCATTACAAAAGGAGGGCTGATGATGGGACCTTGCGAAACCGGTAGTACCTGAGCAGATAAGCGGTGCGTCGTGAAGAGGCTGTGAGTGGGCATGTGATCGGATGTGCGATCTTCAGCGAGTGCAGGTGAGCGCTCTTACAAGGAGAGGAGGAGATCATGATACGGAAACGGAACATACTAAGAGGTCTCGTCGCGGTCTTGATGCTGGTGGGAGTCGTGGCGTGCGCGGTCATGGCGAGTCCGCCTCAAGACCTTGTGGCCAAGAACGATCACGCGGGGCTGGAAACCTGGTATGTGAAGGAGGCAGTCCATCTCCGACAACGCGCGAAGGATATGCTGGTGATGGCGGAAGCGTATCAAAAGAATCCTGGACCGAGTACGCGCGGAGTGCTGTCCCCCAAGATCGACATGGCCCAGCACTGCCAAACCCTCGCGGCGATTTACAACAAGGCGGCTGACGAGGCCGAGGTGATCGCACAGGCGCATCGAGATATGAGGAGCCATTAGAAAACAGTATTCAAAGAGCAGTCCACAATTGGCAGGCCGTCTGTGCCCGACAGGGCATTTCCCCTGTTGGGCAGGGGGTGATCTGCATGGGGCTATCGTGGAAGGCGCCGTCCAGCGCGTACGACCAAAGATGATGACGGTCGCCGCAATTATGGGCGGGCTGCTCCCCATTATGTGGACCACTGGGACGGGCGCCGACGTCATGAAACGGATTGCTGCTCCCATGATTGGGGGCATGGTGAGCTCGACAGTGCTAACGCTCCTGGTGATCCCCGTCCTCTATGCCTTGTGGCGTGGACAATGGTCAAGGCCGGGCACCAGGTGACGATTCTGGTGGATGCGAGCGCCGTCACGCCAGTGACCAAAGGATTCGGCTTCCTCCGACGACTAATCGAATCGGACAGTACCGCACTCGATCGCGCGGCTCTGTCTGAATATAAGCGGCAAAGTCTCTCCGAACAGATGGGCGTGCCGCTAAATCAAATCCCACACACCTACGGCGGGTATTTCGACTTCCTCAAGAACAAGCTGGGCGTCGGAAGCTAGCTCACTGTCCGCCGTATTCGCTCGACCTGATTGCTAGGCGCGGTCTCGCTGTGTGAAGTATTTCCAGACATCAATCGTATCGAACACCAGAGAGATCGCGATTGAGACAGACAGCACAAGCAAGTAGCGTTTGAATGCGGGCTCAGCGGTAGGAATCTGCGTCAACAGATACACGAGCACCGGAATCCAAGAAATGTGGCCTAACCCCAGAATTTTCTCAAATCCAAATCGCGAATAGAGGCCCATCATCAGCATTGCGCTCATCAGGAAATTTGCAAAGATGAGTCGTGCGACCGGTTCATGCCAGAAACCGACACTCGCAATATGAACGATCATCAGGAACAACACCCAGATGGGTATCCATACCGGCTGTCGCACCAATTCAACGAAGAATTCCAACGGATTTCTCAAGGCATTGTCCCCTAACACTGATCGAGGTCAGGAGCTATTGGGTAAGCACGCGTCGCCGTGCTTCGGCCTCCCCATGGAGGAGGACCGCTCCCGTCTTCACATCGATTAGAGCCGCTTCCAGCGGCGACAGTTGTCCTGTGCCAAACAGACAACGTGATCCTGTGCACGGATGGACAGCCGGCTGGCTTGATCCCACCAGCCGGGTGTCCGTTGCTTCACCAGACTAGAACGTAATGACCTGATAGCCCTGCGACACGAGCTTTTTGAAGCTCGGATGTCCGTCGTACTCTCCTGCCAGCTTCACGCCGCAGGCGACCACCTGATCCTTCACGCCGAAAGCCCCTGCACAGAACTCGCACGCACCTGAGATCCGATCTTTCACCGCGACATACAGCCCATGCAGCTTGTGATCGGGCTTTTCCAGCTCAGGGATCCACTTGGGCCCGGCGCCGTCGAAGATAAGCTGAACGTCGTCATGACCGTCTTTGAACTCCTTGACGGCTTCCAACGCGTTCACCACGCGCCCGAGGCTTTCGTGAGTCTCCGTATCGGCCAAAATCACAATGGCGACTTTCGACATAGTGCACTCCTTTCAAGAGACAAATAGATAAATGATGATAAACATCTCCACCTCATGTGTGTGGCGGAGGCAGCCTCATGCCGCGATGATCTTGCACTCTACCGTCGATAGGCTTGGTGCATCTGTAGTCTGGCTTACATTGCCCGACTTCATTTTTTCGTAAACTTGTGGGATGCCTTACAGAATATTGGCGAGGCCACGCGTAGGGTCGTGCGCAGGATGCGAACACACCTATGACTCACAAGGAGGTGCGCTATGACCTGCGAACGATGCGGTGGCCTGATGGTGAGCGAGCGGATCTATGATCTTCAGGGGATGAACAGCGACCTCTGTGCGACCGGCTATCGCTGTCTGCTCTGCGGAGATTTGGTGGACACGGTCATTCTCGAGAACCGATCGCGCTCGTCCGGCGCGGTCGAGCCGACGACACTCAGGGGCCCTCGCATGCAGCGGCTCGTAGCGGTGTGAGTCAGCGTGAGCACCGTCGATATGATCACGCGTCGCCGAAACGTGCTGAACCGATCGACAAAGAGAGATGCCATGACAGTCCAAGACGATCCAGTGATGGCATTACGCCTCCAACTCCATCAATTGCCCTGTCCGACCTGCGGAACCCACGAACTGAGACTGAGGCTTCAGGGCGATTACTATCCTGACGGCTGCCTCTGGTTTGTGTGCTGTGGGCATTGCCAGGCGCAATACCATCTGGACCATCGGACTGTGCCTGCCGGGAACAGCTCCCGAGCGGTGCGGGCATCGGAAACCAGGCCAGCATTTCAGGCCTATGAGCGAAACGAAGGGAGGCTTCCATGCGAATCCATGATGTGATGTCTACGGGAGTCGTCACAGGTGCACCGATAGAAACAGTGCGGGAGGTCGTCGTGAAAATGTTAAGCCGGCATTGCGGAGCCATTCCGATCGTCAGCGTCAATCAGGAATTACTCGGGATCGTGACGCTGCGCGACGTCATGCTGCCGATGTATCCCAACTATGGCGATTACATTCACGACGCCGTGCATAGCCGAGACTTTCTGGAAATGGAGCACAACTATCCCGAGGTGCTGGGGAAGAAGGCCGAGGAGATCATGGTGCGCAACCCGCTGACGGTCTCACCGGAGACGCCTATCCTCGAAGCGGCGTCGTACATGGGCCTGAAGAACTTTCGCCGACTACCGGTCGCCGACCACGGCACGCTCGTCGGCATGGTCAGCATCGGCGACATTCACCGAGGCCTCTTTTTTGCTCGCGGAGGTTGCGACGCAGAGCAAGGGCAGTAAGAGATTCTGTTATCGATTAGTGGAAGCAGCTGTACCCGAAAGAAAGGGAGGGAGAAGAAGATCATGCCACTCGCACAATTGAAAGGGCTTAGTGGGTTTCTCAGCATGGAACAGAAGCAGGATCTGATCCGAAAGGTAACGGAGGCGATCGTCTCTGTCGAAGGCGAGGGAGTGAGGCCGGTGACCTGGGTCATAGTTGAAGATGTTCCCTCTGGCCAGTGGGGCGTCGGAGGCACTCCTGTCACGACTGAGGCGCTGAAAAAGATGGCATCACAAGGCAAGTAGAAATGTATTTTATTCATCATGAGGAGGAGAATGAGCATGGAGTTTCAAATTCATACGAAGGAGACGGCACCGGAGGCATCGCGCGCGACGCTCGAAGCCACCGCGAAGAAGTACGGGTTTCTTCCCAATTTATTTGGCGTACTCGCAGAGTCCCCGACGGCGGTACAGGCCTATGCAGCCATCAACCAGGCCCTCGAGCAGAGTGCGCTTTCTCCCGTGGAACAGCAGGTGGTGGCGTTGACGGTGAGCGTCACCAACGACTGTGCCTACTGTGTCGGAGCACACTCCATGGTGGCGCAAATGGTGCACATGCCCGAGGACGTTCTCGCGGCATTGCGGGATCAGAAACCGCTCTCGGACAAGAAACTCAATGCGCTCCGCACGCTGGTGATGTCGCTCATGTTTCATCGTGGCTGGGTGCCAGAGCAGGACCTTGAGCACTTTGTGGCAGCGGGATACACCCGGCGGCATGTCTTGGATGTCATCACGCTCCTCGCGCTTAAGACCCTGAGCAACTATGTGAATCACATCGCCCATACACCGCTCGATGCCCAGTTTGCAGCGCAATCATGGAAGTCGCAGGTCGCCCCGGTCGCCTGACACAGCCTTTCATCTGCTCAAGTCCGGCACGAATGAAGGAGGGGCCTGCGCCTGCAGAGACGCGGGCCCCTCCCAGGACGTTCTGAAGTGTGTCGTCGCACCCTGCGCGAGCATTGAGCCTAATGTTAACAATGATGTCCAACCATTCACTGCTGTCGGACGGTTTCAGCAGGCGTTCGCGCACGCGCGCGCCGATCGGAGTCGATGGGCTAGTTCCGGCCCGCCATGACACCGCCATCGACATCCCAAATGGCCCCGGTCACCCATTGGGCGTCATCGCTCAGCAGAAAATCGATGGTCTTTGCCACGTCATCCGCCGTGCCAATCCGACCAATCGGATGAAAGCTATTAAATGTGGCAAGTGTCTCGTCCATGTCCTGCGGATCAATGAAGGCCTGATAAATGGGCGTCTTGATCACTGCCGGCGACACGGCGTTGACCCGAATGTTGTGGCTGGCCAGCTCCATCGCCATATGCTGCGTAAGGGCATGCAGCCCAGCCTTCGCCATGGAATACGCAGAGGAAGGGGTCGCTTTGATGGCCTGTTTCGCCCACATCGACCCGATATGCACGATGGAGCCGCCACCGTTTGCGGCCATATTTTTGGCGACGGCCTGTGAAATGAAAAAGAGGGCTCGGTTGAGATCCAGATAGGTGTCATAGTTTTGGAGCGTATGGTCAAGAAATGGCGTGGGCTTAAAGTAGCCCGCGGCATTCACCAAGTACTTGATGTGGCGGCTATGGTCCTCGGCAAACGCAACGATGCGTTGGATCCCGGTTGGTTCGTACAAGTTGGCTTGGAGCGTTTCAACTGTGCCAAGCGAAGACAGTTCGCGTTGTGCCGTCTCCAGCTTTTCCAGTGAGTTGCCCGCAATCACCGTTGTGACGTCCCGAGCGAGCAAGAGCCTTGCGGTGGCGAGGCCCATTCCGCTGGAGCCGCCGACAATCAGAGCGAGTGGCTGATTCGCGCGTTGCATGAGATCACCTCCTTACGTTACAAGAGCGAGCACAATGTGTGAGGGCAGTCTATGACGCACTCAGCCCGACTCCAAGCAGATACAATGTGGTTCAGTAGGCACTAAGCGGTACATCTTGATGGGAAGACAGGCGAAAATATTTTCCCGGCGATCCGCCCCGGAACAGGGCGCTCGAATGGTAGAGACTATTTATGGGTGCAAATGGTCGCTGACGGTCTATCAGCTCCTGGCCAACGGTATTAAACGGCCGGGGGAGATGGTTCGTAGCGTGGAGGGCTTGACGACCAAAGTGCTTAATGAATGTCTTCGCAAGAACGTGGCGTTCGGCATCATCGAACGCATCGCGTACAACGAAATCCCTCCTCGCGTGGAGTATGTGGTCACGCCGTTCGGCAGGAAATTCATCCGTATCCTGGATGACCTGGACAAGCTGCAGAAGGAAATAGAAGTCGACCGCTAGCGGACGCCTCAGTGAATGAGACCTCTGCGCGTGCCAGGACGCGCCGACGAGCGGCGATGGGATTGCGCGATTAAGAATCCACCTTGCTCTTCTTGATCCGCAGCGCCTTGATCCGTGATGCAAGCGTGGTCGGCTTCATGCCCAACAAGACGGCCGCACCGTGCGAACCAAAGATCTTGCCCTTTGTGAGCCGCAAGGCTTGGACGATGTTCTCCCGTTCCTGACGTTTGAGCTCTTCACGCGTGGCCAACTGTGCCATTGAGGGGGTGGGAAGTGAGGGGACGCCGCGCTCGCGCGATGGCGAGGGTTGAAGATGAACATGCAGCGAGCTGCCTTGGGAAAGGATGACCGCACGCTCCACGACGTTTTGCAGTTCTCGCACATTACCCGGCCAGTCGTGAGCGGCCAGCTGGCTCAGCACCGCCTGCGTGACGCGTGGCACTCGACGATTCATTCGTTGGGCGCTCTGCGCGATGAAATGCAACGCAAGTTTTGGGATGTCCTCGCGGCGTTCACGGAGCGGCGGGATGTGGACCGGGAATACGCTCAGGCGATAGTAGAGATCTTGACGAAAACGGCCTGCTTCGACCTCACGTTTGAGGTCGCGATTGGTCGCCGCAATGATCCGGACATTCACCCTCCGTGTGCGCGTATCGCCGACACGCTCGAATTCGCCCTCCTGGAGCACCCGTAGCAGCTTCGCCTGCATCGACAGCGGTACTTCCCCGATTTCGTCGAGAAAGAGTGTCCCGCGATCGGCCATTTCGAAACGTCCTGGTCGATCTGCGAGTGCGCCGGTGAAGGCGCCTTTCACATGGCCGAAGAACTCACTCTCGAACAAGGCGTCAGGCACGGCACTGCAATTCACCTTGATCAAGGGCCGGTCTTTGCGCGGGCTCCGGTCATGGATCGCGCGGGCCACAAGCTCCTTGCCCGTGCCGCTCTCACCGGTAATCAACACCGCCGCATCGGTCGGCGCAACCAGCTGAACTTGACGTAGGACGTGCTGGAGCGCCTGGCTCTCTCCGACGAATTCTCCCATCCCAAGGGCCGCCGTGACCTCCTCGCGCAGGTAGAGGTTCTCCTCTTCCAGCCGGGTGCGCAGCAGGCTGATCTCATCGAACGCTCGAGCGTTCGCGATGCTGACCGCCGCGTAATCGGCGAAGATGCGAAGCCACTCGAAGGCTTCCTCGTCGAGCAAGCCGCGGTCGAAGAGCCCCAGCACTCCGAGGATATCATCCCGGAAGATCAAGGGTTGCGCCGCGAAGGTCCGGACTCCCTCGTGCGCGAACCAGGCAGGATCAGCGATCCACTCCTCATCACCGCGAAGCCCAGTCAGCCGAAGCGGCTCGCCGGTCGCAGCCACACGCCCAATTTTTCGCTCTCCCATGGGAAACCGATGAAAGGCGCCGTCCAGGCGGCCGTAATCGGCCCGCGGATCACGCGGGACCCCAGCGCTGGCGACGAGGTGCAGCCACCGGCTGTGGTCGGAAGAGTCGTCCCGACCCCGACACACTTCGCAGAGGTGGTTGGGGGTCGCGAGCCAAATCCGCGTCAGCACCGTGTTCGGACATTGTGCAATGCCGTCGGTAATCGTGCGCAGCACCGCATCAAGCCCGCGTTGTTGAGCAGTAGAGACCATCACTTGTGGGAGTTTGCGGGGGTCCATTGATGCGTACAGGCTACGAGATTTCGAGCTAAGAAGCAACGAGTACTCGTAGATTACGAGGAATCGTAGCGATGCTCCCGCAATAAAAATTCAGAACTGCTCAATTCTTTCGACGAGTTATTCCGTATATGCCCCGTGGCACAGTCTCTGCTGAATGTATTGTCAACCGCAGCGATTGAAGCGCGGACAGACTCATCAATTAAACCGAGGAGGCAACATGAATCGCATCGCACAACTCGACCCCCAGACCACCACGGGGCCGGCCAAGGCGCTCTTCGAGGGCGTGCAGGGGAAATTGGGTGTGGTGCCCAACCTGATTCGCGTGTTGGGCAACGCCCCAGCTGCGCTCAAAGGCTATCTCAACTTCAGTGCGGCTCTTGCGGACGGAAGTTTGAGCCCGAAGGTCCGCGAACAGATTGCGCTTGCCGTCGCCGAGACCAATCAATGCGCCTACTGCCTCAGCGCCCACACGTTTATCGGCGGCAAGCTGGGGCTGGCCCAGCAGGACCTCGCCGATGCCCGGCAGGCCAACGCAACCGACAAGCGGACCGATGCCATTCTCAAGCTGGCGCGCAACATCGTCGTGCAGCGCGGGGAGCTCGGGGCCACAGGGCTCGAACAGGCGCGTACTGCCGGGCTGACCGACGGCGAGATCATCGAGACGGTGGCCCATGTTGCGCTGAACATCTTCAGCAACTACGTCAACCATATCGCCGGCACCGTCATCGACTTTCCTGAGGTCACACTCACACAGGGGTGCGCCGCCTCTTCTTGCGCCTGCGGCTAGAGGCGGAAGACGCGGGCGTGTCAAGGAATGTACCTTCATCAATGCGTAGAAAGGATGCCATCATGACCCTGTGTATTCGTTTAATCGTCACGTCCCTCACGGCTGTTGTCGTGAGTCTTCCCCTGACATCAGCAGTGTACGCACAGGACCCGAAACCGACCGTGTCACACTATGCCGGGCCACGGGAGGATGCGCCGGTCCCTCGCCCCGGCCTGACACCCAAGAAGGGCCGGGTGGCCGTGGTGATCACCGATCCCCAAAACGATTTCCTCAGCCCGAAAGGAGTGGCCTGGGGCGTGGTCGGTCAGAGTGTGCAGGAGAACCACACGGTCGAGAACATTGAGAGTCTCTTCAAAACAGCCAGAGCGAGCGGCGTGCCGGTCTTCGTCAGCCCGCACTATTACTATCCGCATGACCACCAGTGGAAGTTCGGCGGCGCCTTGGAAGTGCTCATGCACAACATCGGGATGTTCGATCGTAAGGGGGCGTTGACGCAGGAGGGGTTTGCCGGATCGGGCGCCGACTGGCTGGACCGCTACAAACCCTATATCGAAGACGGCCGTACGGTAGTGACCAGCCCGCACAAAGTGTACGGGCCTGAGACAAACGATCTCATTCTGCAACTCCGCAAAGCCGATATCAGCCAAGTGATCCTCGCCGGGATGTCGGCGAATCTCTGCACAGAATCGCATCTGCGCGAGCTGCTGGAGCAGGGATTCGAGGTCGTCGTGGTCACCGATGCCACGGCGGCCGCCAAGCTGCCGGGGTTCGATGGCTATGAAGCGGCGTTTGTGAACTTCCGCTTGATCGCGAGTGATGTGTGGAGCACAGCTCAGACGGTCAAGATTCTCTCGGCGCTCAAGTAATGATTCGTATCAATAGTCTCACCATCTCTAACCAAGGAGGACCCATGAAAACAGCCATCATTATCATGTCCGATCCGAAGAGCGGCTCGGAGGAAGCGCTCGGGCGAGTCTTTAACGCGCTGGCGCTCGCAGCCGAAAGCAAACAGAAGGGGGATGAGGTGGCCGTGGTGTTCAACGGCGCCGGTACGCGGTGGCCGGCGGAACTCACGAAGCTGGCGCACCCAGCCAACGGCCTCTACAACTCGGTGCGTGACGTCGTGCAGGGTGCCTCCTGCGGATGCGCGGATGTCTTTGGGGCCAAAGACGGTGTGGAGGCGTGCGGTGTGCCGCTGAAGAAAGACAACGCCCTGACCGGAACGTCCGGCCTCTTGAGCCTGCGCCGGTATGTGGCGGACGGGTGGCAGACGATCGTATTTTGAGCCTCACTCTTTGAGGCGGCCAGGAGCGGACTCCTGGCCGCCAGGGGGCTGACGGCCTGCGAAGGGAAAAACGATGGCAGCAAAATATCTCGATCTGATGTTTACGGATTCGGTGTGCCGCGCGCAGAAGCAGTCTTATGGGCGCACGGGCGCGATCACCGGCGCACCCGAACGGGACCCGCTCGGCCAGGCCGAGGCCGAGTTCATTGCGGCGCGGGACAGCTTCTACCTGGGGTCCATCAGCGAAAGCGGATGGCCCTACATCCAGCATCGCGGGGGGCTTCAGGGGTTTTTGCGAGTCATCGACGAAACAACTCTGGCTTTCGCCGATTACAAAGGAAATCGGCAATTGCTCACGACCGGCAACGTCTCCGTGAACGACCGCGTCGCGCTGTTTCTCATGGACTACAAGAACCGCGAGCGGCTGAAAATCCTTGGTCATGCCCGCGTCGAGGACGCCCGTATCCATTCGGAACTCGTCGCGCAGATCGCCGATTCGAAGATGCGGTCGAGCGTGGAGCGCCTGGTCTTTATCGATGTCGTCTCGTTCGACTGGAACTGCCCGAAATACATCACGCCCCGCTACTCGATTGGTGAGGTCGAAGAACTGGCAGAACCGCTGCGAAAGCGGATAGCCGAACTCGAGGCACAACTGCGCGCCCATAACAAATGAACGGCTCCGGCGCGACAGCCCGCTTGTTATCCGGGCGGGCTGGCATACACAGGTTCCGGCATGCGCACACAACCGCGCATCACAACCAGAGAGGTGAACCATGGATACGATTTCTCGCAGACGATTCTTGCAACTGGCGGCGGCAACCGGCGGCACACTGGCGTTCGGCGATCTGGCCGCGCAGGTGTTGGGACTGTCACCCGGAACACGCGGCGCTTACGCGGGCGAATCAATCAAGATCGGCATCCTCGACCCGCTGTCCAGCCCCTATAAAACCTCCTCGGTCCACGACGTGCATGGGGCGACCGTGGCAGTGGATCGCTTCAACAAGGATGGCGGGGTGTTGGGACGTCAGGTCGCGATTCTGGAAGCCGACGACGCCTCGAACGTTCAGACCGCATTGAAAGCCGCCACCAAGTTCATCAAGGAAGACCGCGTGGATGTCCTCATGGGCACCTTCAATGGAGAGGTCGCGCTCGCCGTTTCTGACCTGGCCAAGAAGGAGAATAAGCTCTTCATGGTGACCGGCGCGCATGTGCCGGAGCTGACGGGGGCCGGGTGCAACTCGCACACGTTCGTCTTCATGCCGAGTGCCCGGATGTTGTCCAGGGCCGTCACGCCCCACCTCGTGAAGACCTACGGAAATCGCTGGTTCATGGTTACGGCTGAGACGATGGATGGCCGGGCCGCAGAACAGGCCATGGCCGAAACCCTCCTGGCCGAGGGTGGCGAAGTGCTCGGCTCGGTTCGCACGCCCTTCGGGACAACCGACTTCACGACCGCACTGGCTCAAGCCAAAACTGCCAAACCCAGCGCCGTCATCCTGAATCTCTACGGCTGGGATCTCGTTCATGCGCTGAAGGCCTATACAGCGGCGGGGCTGGCCAAGGAGCAGATCGGAGTGGGCGGAATGATCGGCGGCGAGCAGATCGGCCGCCCGCTTGGCTATGCCAACAACGCTGGAATCTGGGGACTGATCTGGGACCCGAAGATCAACAGCGAGAGCTCCCGGCGGTTCATTCAAGGCGTGATCAACAAGTACCATCACACCCCCACCTCGCGCTGCTACCACGGCTATGCGGCGATGACGCAGATTCTGGAAGCGGTCCAACGGGCCGGCACGACCGACACGCAGGCGGTCATTAGAGCGCTGGAGGGCCATGAGTTCGACGGGCTGAAAGAGGGCCGGTCCTACTTCCGCGCCCAGGACCACCAGCATGTGCAGGACGTGCTCGTGGGGAAAGCCTACGGCAAAGAACTGGGCCTGGGCCACTACCAACTGCTGGCCACTGTGTCCAGAGATCCCATAGCAAGCACGCAAGCCCAGAACGTGTGTACACTGTAGGAGCACATCATGTCGTCAAAACAAAATAGCCGTCCTCCTCTTCCTCCCTTCACCTGGAACACCGCGATCCAGAAAGTGCGCCTGGCCGAGGACGCCTGGAATAGCCGCAATCCTGACATGGTCGTGCTCGCCTACAGCATTGACAGTCTGTGGCGGAACCGCGACGAGTTCCTGTCCGGCCGTGAGGCTATCGTGGCATTTCTGCAACGCAAATGGGCCAAGGAGCTGGACTACCGGCTGATCAAGGAACTGTGGACGTTCCATGAGGCGCGCATCGCCGTGCGTTTTGCCTATGAGTGGCACGACGATTCCGGGAATTGGTTCCGGTCCTACGGGAACGAGAACTGGGAGTTCGATCGAAACGGCCTCATGCACCAGCGCCTCGCGAGCATCAACGACCTTCCCATTAAAGAGGAGGAACGCCAATTCCGCTGGCCACTGGGCCCTCGTCCCGAGGGCCACACTTCTCTATCCGACCTCGGCCTGTGAGGGACAGCGTGAGCGAGGCAAGCAATGGCCTGCGGACATCCGCCATGGCAGTCCATCGAGGTGTGATCAAGGAAGCGCGACGATCCCGCAATCCGACAAGCATGGAAGCGGTCATAGGAAGAGGCCCTGTGACCATGTTGTTCTAGGCCAAGGGATGTAAGAGGGCCGGACCCCTGATCTCATTTCCCATCCCCACCTTCTGCTAATAAAAGGCACCTCCGGCTGGGCTCGCTAGACGGTCCCAGCCGATCCTCCCTCCGTCATCCCTCAATCTTTTTCTTAACTGTAAGCTGCCTCACAGCGGATTCTCGGCCAGACCGGTACGGTGTGATCGTGCCGCCTCGCTCTCGACTCATGCCGAACCGGAAGCCTGATGTTCTCGTTATCTCGAAAGGAGGTCTATTGGTAAGCGCATTGTGGCGTGAGGTCGGGGATCGAGCCGGTTCAGCAATTCGGTGGAAGGGGTCGCAATCACACACATCCATTCAAAGGAGAGTCACATGAACGCCAAGACAAAGAAACATGCCATGATCCATTCCGCGCTGTTGGTGGCGTTAAGTTTCGCAGGCGCTCAGGCGGCGAACGCCGCGCCGAAGATGGCGGAAATGCCGGCCGGATGGGAGGCCTGCGGAGGCGTGGCTAAGGCCGGCATGAACGATTGCGCGGTCAAGACCAGCCTCCATTCCTGTGTGGGCCAGTCCAAGACCGACAATGAGGCCGATTCCTATGTATTCCTGCCGAAGGGGCTCTGCGGGAAGATCGCCAAGGGTACCGTCCTCGCCATCACGAAAGATGATCTGGCGAAGATGAAAGAGATGATGATGAAAAAGATGTAGGACGACGAGCGATGTCTGTTCAGCATCCCACCCCGATCCCGGCACAGGCCGGGATCGGACTGCGGGCACATCATTTTCGCGAGATCCTGGACGCGCCACCGCCGGTGGCCTGGATGGAAACCCATCCGGAGAATTATTTCGGCGACGGCGGCGCGCCGTTGCGCGTGCTTGAGCGGGTCAGGTGCCAGTACCCTCTGAGCTTTCACGGAGTCGGCCTGTCGTTAGGCTCCACCGATCCGATCAACCAGGCTCATCTCCACAAACTGAAAGCCTTGATCGATCGCTTCGAGCCGGCCTTTGTATCAGAGCATCTTTCTTGGTGCTCCGTCGGCGGTCGCTTCTTCAACGATCTCTTGCCGCTTCCCTATACCGCGGAGAGCCTCGACCATGTCTGCGCCAGGATCGACGAAGTCCAAACGATCTTGAAGCGTCCGCTGCTGATCGAGAATATCACCCGGTATCTGACCTGGCAGGATTCCCCGATTCCAGAAAGTTCCTTTATGGCCGAGGCGGTTCACAGAACCGGCTGCGGTATTCTGCTCGATCTGAACAACGTCTACGTCAATTCCGTCAACTTCGGCCTGGACCCGCTTGAGTTTCTAAACGCGATTCCAGGCCAGTCCGTGCAAGAAATCCACCTGGCAGGCTTCGATCGCTTCGGGAGCATGCTGATCGATACCCATGGCCAGCCCGTCTATCCGGAAGTCTGGGGCTTGTATGAGTGGGCGATCCACCACTTCGGCCCGCGCCCGACGTTGATTGAATGGGATACCAATCTCCCGGCGCTTTCCGTGTTAGTGGAACAAGCCGCCCAAGCGGAGGCCATTCTTGGAGGCTGCCATGCCGCGGCTCTGTGACCTGCAACAGTCCTTTGCCGAGGCCATCGTCGAAGGGAAATACCAGGCGGCCACGGCCGCGATGGCAACGGACGGATCGGCGCTGCGAAGCGTCGCGCTCTACCGCCGGTTGATTCGGAATAACTTTGTGCAGGTGCTGAGGATCACCTATCCCGTGCTGCATCGGTTTGTCGGCGCCGGCTATTTCGGTGTACTCGCGCGCGGGTACATCAAAAAATATCCTTCGACCAGCGGCGATCTGTTTCTGTATGGACGCCATCTCCCGGCTTTACTGCAACGGCTCGAGGCGCCCCTCCTCCTTGTCGAACTGGCTCGGCTGGAATGGGCCTGTCATGAGGTCTACCAGGCAACGGATTCGTCGCCGCTGGCCCCTGACCAGCTTCAGGCCATGGCTTCGGTTGATCCCTCGCGTGTGACGCTCCGATTCCATTCCACCGCGCGGTTCCTGTCCTTTCCCCTTCCGGTCCATCGCGTCTGGCTGGCACTCCAACCGGACGCATCGTCGGCCGACGTCGTCGACTTGCCGCTTCCTGAGGAAGAGACTGGCGTCATCGTGGCGCGAAGCGACGGGAAGGTACAGGTAACGCCGCTGCCCTGGCCGGACTATCGGGTGGTAGCAGCCTTGTCGCACGGCACCGATGTCGCCTCGATCGAACAGATGGCATTGGAGTACGAGCCTGAGTTCGATTTCGCCAAATTGATGACCACCTTGCTGAGTCTACAGGTGATTGCCGGATGTTCCATAGAGGAGGACCTATGATGCATGCCGCCGGGCTCATGAAACGTATCACCGATCACGGAGTGCCAGCCTATCTGCGGCTGGTCCAGGGGATGGAAGCGCTGATTCCGCTGTTCGATCTGTCGCTGCGTCTCTATCTGGCGCATATCTTCTGGAAAGGCGGGATGGTCAAGCTCTCCAGTTGGATGTCCACCGTGATGCTCTTCACCATGGTCTACGATGTGCCGGTCCTGCCGCCAGAGATTGCGGCCTATCTGTCCACTGCCGTCGAATTAGGCGGCTCGTTTCTGCTGGCGATCGGTCTGGGCGGACGATGGGCGGCCCTCTCGCTCTTCGGACTCAATATCATCGCCGCGATCTCGTATGGACAGTTGTCCGAGGCCGCGCTGCAAGAGGCCTTCTATTGGGGAGTGTTGTTTCTGTACCTCGTCTTACACGGACCGGGGCTAATTTCGGTGGACGCCCTGCTGGATCGCTTCTATCGACGAAGACAAACTACAAGTGTGATCGACAGCGTTGCCTCGCCTCAACCGGCTGCACATGGAGCCTGAGTCGGCGAGCCGTGCGCCTGGGGCTATCGTGCACGAGTCGATTTACGAAAGGAGCCGAGCATGAAACAGTTGCTATCGATTCTGATCGGTATCCTGGTCATCGGGTTTCTTGGAGGAAGTATCTCACAGGCGGGCGGACAGAAGATCGCGTCCTTCGAGTTGCGCGCGCTGGACGGCACGGCCTATACCGACCGCCAGCTCATCGGCCAGCCGACGCTGTTGATGTTTTGGGCCTCGTGGTGCCATGTCTGCCAAGGCGAGCTTCCCAAGATGCAGGCGTTGCAAGAGCGGATGAAGGGACAGCCGTTCCGTATTCTCTCTGTCGGATTCGCCGACTCCGAAGCCAATATTCGAGGCTATGTGGCGTCCCGCGCCGCACCGTTCACGTTTCCGGTCTTGTACGATGCCAGCGACCGGATGGCCTCGCAACTTGGCGTGCGCAGTACGCCGACCTTCTTTCTGCTGAATAAGAAGGGAGAAGTCATCGTGGTCCACCGGGGAGGAGGGTTGCTCGACGATCCTCAATTTCAGACGGCGGTTGATCACTTGCTTCAGGAGCGGTAACGGGGAGAGGGTACGGCGCAGACCGGCCGGAAGGCTCTCCGACGCCGGGCTATTGATCCATGAGCGGGCTATGCAAGCAAACACTTATTCTCATGAGGGGGCCATGAATCGAGACAAGGCAGACAACCGGCTTCTCACGCCATTCACGCTCAATGCCGCGCTTCGAGCGAACAACCGCATTGTGCTGGCGCCGATGACGCGCGCGCGCCGGCCAGCGCCGCATACCCAACGAGCTGATGGCGGAATATTATCGGCAGCGCGCGTCCGCCGGATTGATGATCTCCGAAGCCACCGTGGTGTCCACGCAAGGCATCGGCTGGGTCGATTCGCCAGGCATCTATTCCGATGCGCAGACGGAGGGATGGAAGCTGGTCGTGGAATCCGTCCATCGAGCTGGCGGGGTCATCCTCCTACAGCTCTAGCATTGCGGGCGCGCCTCGCATAGCACGTTTCACCTCGAAGAAGGCGCGCCGGTCGCGCCCTCCCCGATCGCCATCCAGGGCGACGGAATTCAGACCCCGAACGGCCGTGAGCCGTACGAAACTCCCAGAGCGCTGGCGACAGAGGAAGTTCTCCAAGTGGTCGACGACTACCGGCAGGCCGCCAAGCGAGCCCTGCAGGCCGGGTTCGACGGCGTCGAAATTCACGGCGCCAACGGCTATCTCATCGATCAATTTCTGCAATCCAAGACCAACCACAGCACGGATCGTTACGGCGGCAATGTAGAAAACCGATGCCGATTCCTGGACGACATCGTGCAAGCCGTGACGGCGGAGGTGCCCGCCACGCGCGTGGGTGTGCGTCTCTCGCCCAACGGGGTCTTCAACGATATGGGATCGCCGGATTTTCGCGAGACCTTCACCTTCGCCGCCCAACAGCTCGCTCGCTACGGCTTAGCCTATCTCCATCTCGTGGACGGGCTGGCGTTCGGATTTCACAAACTGGGTGACCCCATGACCTTGTCGGAGTTTCGCCGCGTTTTCTATGGACCGCTCATTGGAAACGGCGGCTATACGCCTGCGACCGCGGAGGCGGCGATTCGAGATGGATCGGCCGATCTCATCGCCTTTGGCCGGCCCTATATCAGCAACCCGGATCTGGTTGAACGCATTGCCCAGGGCTGGCCCCTGGCGCCCGACGCGCTGATGGATGTCTGGTACGTGCCAGATCCTCGCGGGTACACGGATTTTCCCGTCTATCGATGAGGGCATCACTTCGCGGTGGAGTCGGTGAACCGTACCCGCTTGCGCCAGGCGCATCACAGGGGGCACACTGAGCGATGTCCCGATGCTGGTCTGCAGAATGATCGACATTGGAGGACCCATGAGCCAGCATGATGAGGAGAAGGCTGTCTCGTCGGAAATGGATGGTGAGAAACCAGTTGGCCGGCGGACATGGCTGGCCAGCGCGATCTCCGCGATGGGCGTTACGGCCGCCGGGTTGATCGCTCCGTCGATTCTTCCAGCCGTAGAACAGGACCACACCGATCCTACCCGCGTGCCAGGTCACGCTCCCAGTCCCTATGGCTCACGCGCGCCGCGAGAAACCGCACAGCGCCTGACCACGGCGACCCATTCCTTGACTCCGCACCAATCCTTGCACGGCATCATCACCCCCTCCGCACTGCACTTCGAGCGCCACCACAACGGCGTGCCGGCCATCGATTCCGATCGCCACCGGCTTCTGATTCATGGACTGGTCGAACGTCCGCTCACATTGTCCATGCACGATCTGACGCAGTTCCCTTCCGTGACGCGCACGTTGTTCATCGAATGTTCCGGCAATTCGGGGAAAGAGTGGACAGGTCTTCACGGGAATACCGTTCAAGACACGCATGGACTCATGAGCGCCAGCGAGTGGACTGGCGTGCTGCTGGCGACGGTGTTGTCGGAAGCCGGCATCAAGCCTGACGCGGCCTGGGTCCTGGCCGAAGGTAGCGATGCCGCCGCTATGACGCGCAGCCTGCCGCTGGCGGAAGTGTTGAAGGACGCGCTCCTCTGCTATGGGCAAAATGGCGAGATGCTCAGACCGGAGCAAGGCTACCCACTTCGCCTCGTCATTCCCGGCTGGGAAGGCAACACCTGCATCAAGTGGCTCAGGCGGCTCAAGCTCGGTATGGTGCCCTTCATGACCCGCGAGGAAACGTCGCGCTATACCGACCTGATGCCGGACGGCACCGCCCGGCAATTTACCTTCGTCATGGAGGCCAAGTCGGTAATTACGACGCCGTCAGGAGGCCAGCAGATCGCGCCGGGCTTCATCGAGATTCGCGGGCTCGCCTGGAGCGGGCACGGTGTGGTGAAAATGGTCGAAGTGAGCACCGACGGAGGGCGTGCCTGGCAACCGGCGCAACTACAAGAACCGGTGCTCCCGCAGTGCCACACGCGCTTTCGATTCGGGTGGCGCTGGAATGGAGAAGAGGCCATCCTGCAAAGCCGTTGCACCGATGAGACTGGATATGTCCAGCCGACCAGAGCCGCATTAGTTGCGGCAAGGGGCGTCCACTCGTCGTATCACTATAATGCGATCCAGAGCTGGAAGGTGGATCAAGATGGGCGAGTGATCAATGTCCAGGTGTAAGGCAACTACTCTTGTGCTGCCAGCTGTGGGATTGTCCTTGCTTCTCAGTGGAATCGCTGTCGCGGAGGAGCCGCTACGGTACGGATTTGGACGTCCTCCCGCTGAGGCAGAAATCAAGACATGGGATATCGATGTAAGTCCAACTGGTGCAGGATTGCCGCTTGGCAGAGGGACCGTGCAGCAAGGGGCAGCCATATACTCGAATAAGTGCAGCGCCTGTCATGGGCCGACAGGAATAGAAGGGCCGAAGGACCGGCTGGTCGGCGGCCAGGGCTCGTTGACCACTGACAAACCGATCAAAACCATCGGCAGCTACTGGCCCTACGCGACGACTCTGTACGACTATATTCATCGCGCGATGCCCTTCACGGCTCCGCAATCGCTCACGCCGGACGAGATTTATTCGGTCGTCGCGTGGCTCCTGCACCAAGACGGCATCATCCCCGCCGACGCCGTGATTGATGCGCAGACCCTTCCAGCAGTGAAGATGCCCAATCGAGAGGGATTCGTCTCAGACCCGCGGCCGGATGTGGGGCGGTAGTGGATTTGGCTCGAAAATCTCAGACCCGGTGTTGTGCTAGACGCTGTCTGGACATAATGAAAACTCCTTCACTCGCGCAAAAGGCAGGTGGTCGCCCTCGTCTCGCCCATAATAGACCTGCCGAATTATGCCACGGTTATCGATCAAGAAATCGGCCGGCATGGTGGTGAGGCTGCCCTTGATGGTCGTCGGGACATACCCCATGAACATGCCCTTCAAGAGAGTGGGCATGCGCAGGATCATTCCTTTCAGCATGCCGACAAATGAGTGTTCGATGTTGTAGGCCCGGTAGGACTGATTGCGCTCATCGGCCAAAATTGGGAATGGAGCCTTGTGACCTGCGGCCTGGCTCGTCAGGTGGTCAAGCGGCGAATCGAAGATGGCCACGATGGTGAAGTAGGACCCGAATTCGGTGAAACGTGTTACAAGCTCGTGCAGGCGTAGATTGCAGAACGGGCAGGTGGCAAACCGGAAGAACGACAGCATGTAAGGCCTTCCTATCAGGCTATCGGTATCGAACGACCTGCCGTCGATAGTCGGCAGTTGGATACGAGTGACTCTTTCCCCCGGTTGTCGTCGCACGGTATCTCCTTCCTCCCCCTCGCGATGCAGTGAGCGTGGCCACCTGTCGCCTGGTCGCGTTATTCAGGCCGTTTTTTGAACGCAATATCTCCGTAATAGGCCTCGGCTGACTCACCGGTATTGTCCGTATCCGTCATAATCGCCACGCCGGAGATCATCGGCGGGTCTTGGCCGAACGCCCGCTTGTAGTCTTCGTAGACATTGCGCTCTTCCGTGATCCAGGTATTGAGCTTGGTTGAGCCACTGTCGACCACGATCATCTGAACCTGATCCGTATAGGGGTTCAGTACCGCGGTCCCCACCGGCGCCCGGCTCTCCCAGATATAGTTGATGGCGCCCAGCGGCGGATATTGGCCATAGATCAGCTTGGCCGCTTCATACTTCGCCTTGCCGAAGAGGCCGACCTTCTGACTGTCGTATTGGAAGGTGACATAAATGCGGGCGGGATAATCATCCCCTTCTTTCTTGGCCACGTCCCCGGCCTTCAAGATATTCGAGACTTTCCACTGCCATTGAATAATCGGATATTCCTTTGGATCGATCAGGATTTCTTTCGTCAGTCCTGACGAGGAGGCCTGACTCGCTGCTTTGACGGCGACGCGGTCGCCGTCTTTCACGAGGCGATACATTGTGTGCTGGGGAATCTTGGGAAACGTGAGTGGCTTCCAGCCGTTGGGCCAGGGGCCATCCGGGGTTGCCGCAGAAAACGCGCCGATCTCTACTCTCGCTGGGGATTCAGCCTGCAGCCGGGTCGGCTCGCCGAAGGGTGCTACGACGAGAAAGAAAAGCGCGATGCTGACGATCAAGAAAGAACTGCGTGGTGGCATGCCTTGTGTCCTTTAGCGTGAATAGGTGAGACGTCCCGATGCAGAACCAGAAACTATGTCCTTGTCCATGCATACCACTTGCTCAGGATGCTCTTCTGGCGTGCAGTGAAGGTGGTCTTCCGCCAGGCGTTGGCGACTTTCTTCACAACTTCGCCCTGTGTAGGATAGGGATGGATTGTTGACGCCAAGGTCTTCAACCCCAGCCCGGCTTTCATGGCGAGGGTCAACTCATTGATCAGATCGCCGGCATGGGCTGCGACGATCGTGGCCCCCAGAATGCGGTCCGTCCCCGCCTCCACATGGACCTTCGCAAAGCCCTCCGATTCACCATCGAGCACCGCTCGGTCCACCTCGTCTAAACGATGCGTGAAGGTCTCCACTTTATGTCCCTTGTCCTTCGCCTCGGCTTCGTACAGGCCAACATGGGCGATCTCCGGATCGGTGTAGGTCGCCCATGGAATGACCAGCGAACTGACCCGTGCAGTGCCGAGCCCGAAGGGATGGGGAAAGAGCGCGTTCTGAATGACGATCTGGGCCATGGCATCCGCAGCATGCGTAAACTTGTAGCGTGAGCAAATATCCCCGGCCGCATAGACATTCGGATTGGTCGTGCGGAGTTGGTCGTTGACCGTGACGCCGGTCTTGTCATATTCGACCCCGGCGGCCTCCAATCCAAGGCCATCCACGTTCGGTTTACGGCCAGCGCCCACTAAGATTTCGTCGACCGTGATGTCGTAAGTCCGGCCATGCGATCCACCTGTCAGCCGCTTGCCAGTCTCCGTGTTTTGGATGGTCAACTCCTTTCCGCAGCAATACAACGTCACGCCGTCGCGAATCATAACCTGCTCAACAATCTCTGCGGCATCGCGGTCTTCGTTCGGCATGATCCCGTGCATGGCCTCAATGAGGTACACCTGGCTGCCGAATCGGGCAAAGGCCTGCGCCAGTTCACAGCCGATGGGTCCTGCTCCGATAATCGCCAGCCTCGCCGGCAGCTCGGTCAACGAGAAGATCGTTTCGTTGGTCAGATAGCCCGCCTCCTGTAATCCTGGGATGGGTGGAGCGGAGGCCCGCGCGCCGGTGCAGATGACGGCCTTGGCAAAGTCTAATGTCGTGCCGCCCACCTGTACCGTCTGCGCGCTCGTGAATTGCGCCTGGCCCAAATACACATCGACGCCTAGGCCGGTAAACCGCTGGGCCGAATCCGTCCGGCTGAGTTGGGCACGCAGTGTCCGCATGCGCGTCATGACAGCGGGGAAATCCTCCTTCGGCCCGCCGGAGAAGTGGATGCCGAACTCTTCACCTCGCCACACGTCAGCCCAGGCACGCGAGGCCCGGATCAAGGCTTTGGAGGGCACACAGCCGACGTTCAAGCAGTCGCCGCCCATGAGGTGCTGTTCGATCAGCGCGACTTTTGCGCCCAGGCCGGCAGCGATGGCCGCGGTCACGAGGCCGGCCGTTCCGCCTCCAATGACCACCAGGTTATAGCGACCGGTCGGTGTCGGGTTCACCCAATGAGGCGGATGGACGTAGTTGATCAAGCGTTGATTGTGTTCATCGTCGGGTAGCATCACGTTGGAAGGAACAGACGTCTCAGGCGCGCTCATGAGCGGGGTCCTTTCGGTTGATGAGGGGGCATCGAGTCTCGTTCACGGATGAGAGGGAGCCTCTGTACGATTTACCGGTTCAGCCGATTTGCCGGCGAATCGTCGATACAGGATCGGCACCAGGGCGAGTAGTCCTAGCAAGGTGAACGCGAGGATCACGTTAGGCGACGCAATTTCCTTGAGAGAATTGATCGTGCCCAGCTGACGCCCGGCGTAGGCATAGACAAAACTGCCCGGCACAATGCCCAGGGCCGTCGCGATGACATAGGTGCCGAGGCGGACCCGCGTCAAGCCCGACACCAGATTGACCAGGAAAAACGGAAACAACGGGACAAGCCGGAGCGTCACGAGGTAGCTGAAGGCGTTCTTTGCAAACCCCTCTTGAATCGGACCCAGCTTCTGGTCGAACGTCTGCTCAACCCACCCACGTAATAGATATCGTGCCGTCAAGAACGCGAGCGTGGCCCCGCTGGTAGCCCCGAGATTGACGAAGACTGTTCCCAACAGACTCCCGAACAGAAATCCTCCCATGAGGGTCAGCATCATGGCGCCGGGAAGAGACAAGCCGGTCACCAGACTGTAGGTGACGATGAAGCTCGCCACGGCGGCAGCACGATGCTCGTCAGTGAAGGCCAAGAGCCGGTCACGGTTCGCCTTCACAGTTTCCAGCGTGAGATACGCATCCAGGTCAAACCAGAAGAATGCGCCGATGGCGAGTCCGATCACTGCGGCGATGATGAGCTTGCCGGAACGTGCGCCGTTCGACGATTTGAAAGGCAATGAGTCCTGATGAGATGGTTGTGTCGGATATGCCGTCTCGCACGTGCCCGGGTGTTCTCCTGCACACGATATTTCCTTCATGAGGCTCCCTTCGATTGGCAGATTGAGGCCGGACATCTGGTCTGTCTTAGATCGGTCTGTTAGTGGGGAATGTTCTCTCGTCGTGGCTTCACGGTAACTCAATTCCTAATTTGAATCTGTGAGCCAATTCACAAAGCACAACGGGAGGAAGATCAGGAAGGGCGGTGTCTTTTATGGAGCAGGATTCCCACTATTCAGCCAGAGTCTCCTAAGTTGGCGTACAAGCTGAGTATTTACTGGGGCATATCCTGCCTTGGCGCATGATGCCGTGAAGAGCCGGCAGAGGGTGGTCTCCGGTGGGATGAACCATGCCCGATGGAGCATCGCTACAATCAGAGGAGGACACGCACGATCCCAACGCAATCCACTTGAGTGACGGCAGCGTCGATGGGCCTCATGATCGCTGGGGAATCACGAGGATCACATGGTTCAGAAGTGTATGGCGTTCATAGCTCAACAGATACAAGTGCAACAGGGAAGCATCATCGGCATCCCAGTGAAAGAGAGGGCCATCCACGCCAATAGCGTGATGGTCGAGCCAACGGTTTTGTGCGTCGAGATGGAATCCATAGAACGTGCGTTGGATCGGAGGACTTGCCAGGACCTGCTCATACGACTCAAAGAAGCTGGGGTTGCCGATTCCAAGAGGAACCTGCCAGCCACGGTCGTACTGCTCTGGAGACGCCACCGGAATCGCGGCCCAATCGAGCCCGCCGAGAATGAGGCGGGTCGACTCCCCTGTCTTGCTACTGCGAAAGGCGAGTTCTATCTCAAACAGAGAGTGGGTGTCCTCAAGAAGTTTCACGCGCCGGACAATGGCGCCGGTGAACTTAGCCAGATAGTGAAGCTGTGTCTCTCGCGGGTGCGCGCGAGAGTATCGCCCAGGCGGAATGAAGCTGGCGAATCGCACTGGGTGAGTATACCAGTCTCGATACGTGGCCTCGACAGGTGTCAGGATGTTCTTGCGCTTCCGGGCCTGCTCTCCTTTCATCGCGACAGGTTCATCCCAGCGCACCGTCGTTTGGACTGGCCATTCCTGTTCGACGGTTCGGAGCCGATCCAGCCGAATCGGCGTCCCTGACGGATCGACCCAATGTTCCAGCGACCACCAGTAGGACCAATAAGACAGGTTGTTCACCCGTTCGAACACCTGCTTGTAGAGTCCGAGCGGGAACGTGAACCAGAAGTGCTCGTTCACTCGCTCTTCACCGTCCTCCGTCGTGAAGAGTAGCAATTCCCACAAGCCCGCGTTCAAACAGTTGCGCGCAAGATCGATTCGGCTCAGTGCCCGCTGCTCGAACCCGTCACCTCCATCGCGCACACGCACATGGGGCGAGATGCGGGAAAATCGGACTTGTTGTCGGTTCCATTCTCGGTCGATCAACCCGATCTTCGTCAAATCGGGATCGGTTTTGACCCAAGGAGGGACTGCCGCGACAAAGTGTGCAAGATCGATATCGGTGAGTTCGATGGCCGACGCCTGAGGAGTGGCGGGTTCCAGAAGAAAGCGGAAGCGGGTGCCGTCGAGTTGTTCGACAATCAATTGCCGGTGAGGATAAGTGCCGAAGACCTGGCTCGTATTCTCAGGATTTTCGGGATAGGCGTCTTTCGAGAATGCCGTAAGGGCAACAGTTTGCTGAGGCCTGTCACTGTAACGGTTTGCAAACCAGACGAAGCCCGCAATCACGAGTATCACCAGACATGCGAGCGACGCAAAGACTGCTCGTTTCTTGAAGCGATGGGCCTGTGTGGACACGACCTTCGTGCTCCGTGAAAGAGAGGGGTGAATCAGCGTGCGGCGACTATATCGGAATGGACGCCTCCGCCGCTATCGTCAATGATAGGGGCGGCTAATAGACGAGTGGCCGCTGGGTTCGTGGTGCTTGCTGGTCAGGCTGGCGCGGTTGTCCAAACGACAACTCGCCGCTGGAGTAAGTGGTTCCGAATGTTTTGACGAGTTCGGCCACCTGTCGCAACGCCGATTGAATCTCTTCGCGGCGGAGAGGCGACAGGGGATGGATGTAGGCCGCATAGACTAGGCCATTGCTCGTCGCGTAGCGCACATCCAGCGCGGAGTGGAAGTTGCCCTCCAGCATCCGTTTCCGCTGCTGGTCCGTCAGTTGGGCCTCCGATCCGATCGGTGCAACGATGCGCATGCGGTCATGTGGCACGCTGATGAGCAGCGCCATCTCAACGTCGGCATAGGTGAACCGCCATTGGCCGCTGTCTCCCTTGAGATTCTCTACTGTCTCCTTGAGAATCCCCTGCAGGGTTCCCACCGTCATCGCAGGGACAGCCTGAGAGGGACGCTCTTGAGGATACGCCGGATCCGCGCCGAGTAGGCTGGCGCCAGCAAGCGCCAACAGCTCGATCATCACCTGCCTACTCATCATTCTTTCTCACAAGTCATCCCCCACCATCACAACCGGAGAGACCATGCCGCAGCGGGGCCGTCAGAACTGTAAGCCACCTTATAGTTCTGTGGCCTTTCTTTGTGTAGATAAATGATCTATGCCTCTATCGAGAGTCAATGGGTGTGATGGGTAGCTCATGTGACCACCGGTCTCCCGCACACCCTCCGACAGGGCACACCCATTGTCTTAGAGAGCCTAACCGAGTAATCTATAGACCCCCATGCGTGAGTTGACTCTATGGACCGTCCGCAAGCCGCCCCCAACAAACTCTGGTTCCTGAAGCATATCCGATTGTTCGACGGCATTTCTCCATCTGATATGCAGGAAATGGAGAAAATTACTCGCATGGAGGAGGTCAAGAAGCGGCAGCCCTTGTATCTTACGGGCGACCCGAGCCGCAATGTGTACCTTCTCAAACGCGGGCGCGTCAAAATTTCCAACACCGCGCCCAGCGGAAAAGAAGTCACCTTCGATATCCTAGAGCCAGGTGAAGTTTTCGGAGAACTCGACGTACTGGAAGATACCCCTCGCTCGACCTCAGCCGAAGCCCTCGATGACGCGCTCATTTGTGTGATTCCACGGAAGGATTTCGATCAGTACTTGGCCATGCATCCCACCGTGATGTTCAAACTGACCAAGCTCATCGGCCTGCGGCTCAAAAAGATCCAGAGCCGCGTCGAAGATCTGGTCTTCCGTGACGTTCCAGCTCGCTTGGCCCACCTGCTCTCAGAATTGAGCAAGACCGAAGGCGTCGCGGACAAGCAGGGCATTCGTCTCAAGGTTAAGTTGACCCACCAGGAAATGGCCAACCTAATCGGCTGCAGCCGTGAAACTGTAAGTACCACCATGGGGCAGTTCCGAGACGACGGCCTCATTCATATGGATGGCCGGACGATCACCATCGCGAACGAGAAGAGGTTGTCCAAGCTCCTTGGTTGATACCGAGTTGCCTGGGTTGCGCTCTTCCTAGCCCACTTGTCTTCCCCTGCCTTTAGCGCACCATGCTCTCGTCATCAGTGCCCAGTCAGTCACCCAGTGCTTGCTACGGATGCCATGAGGCTATCCGGCTGTCGAGCGCCTTCCTTGATGCCGTTCGAGCACCCGCCGTTCTGCCTCGGCCCAGTGCTCGGGGTCGTGGCCATGCTCATAGCCGCACTCGCAATAGAGCTGATAGGCCAGCTGCTGGATTTCCGCTCGCAACTGTTCCGGGGGCGAATGCTCCGGCTCGGCTGGTTGAGCCCCGCGTTTGTTGTGATGTTTCTGCGTCATGGCATCCTCCTTTGTGTCAACAGAGATTCAGGGATTCTGCGCACCTCATGGCAACGGTCCACCACATGAGGAACAAGGGACGGCGGAAGTTGTCCCCATGGCTCTCGGTGGAAGGGCGACCGGAGTTCCTCCTCGAATGAGCTGTACCCAACGTGCTGTCGGGTATCGGACCACCAATTTCGGAAGGAGAAGTAACAAGGCCACCATGGCGAAGCCGAGGACGATCAACACCCATTCTCCTGATACCACTTGGCTCCCAGCGTAGGTGAGCAGAAAGGTGGGGCCGATCATCCCCAGCAATGTCGCCACAGCGAACGCTCGAAGGGACATGTTGGTCAGTCCTGCTCCATAACTGACGAGGTCGAAGGAAAAGATAGGGAGAAGGCGAGACACGAAGACAACGATAGCCAAGTGCCGGTCTGAGCAACGTTCGCAAAAAGAGATGTCTGTCCGGAGAATTCTGGTCAGAGCGGCTCGCCCCAGAGACCGGCCTATCAGAAAGCTGAGGACGGCTCCGATTTCCGCGCCGATGATGGCATAGGTGGTTCCCAACGTCACGCCGAATGTCGCTCCTGCCGCCAAATCCAGTGGGAGGCTTGGAATGGGACTGATGACGACGGCGGTTGCCATGAGCACCATAAACAGGATCGGCCCGAAGGGGCCGGCTGCGCGTAGTTGATCGGCCACTCGATCAGGCTTCAGCAGTTCCTCTATATCTAGCCAGGACACTGCAGCGAATGTGCCCGCAACCAAGACCAGAAGACCTCCGAGCTTGAGCCAACGAGTTCTGATCGTCACGGTCTCGTCTCCCGCTCTGTCAAAACAATTGAGGCGTGAAGAATGAAACGCCGACGTAGGGGAGCACCCCATTGATTCCGGTATTCCGTTCGCCGAGGTTGGCGTTGGAGATATGGTGGAGCCGCACGCCCATCGTCCAGGTGATCCGGTCCGTCACAAAATACTGCACACCGGGACCCGCTTCCAAACCAAATTCGAACTGTGTGCTCTGTTCTGAGATCCGCGGTGCCAGGTTGGTCCAGAAAATGCCGGCGCCGGCATCCCAGAAGGGCATCCATCGACCGAACGAAAGAAAGTTATATTTCACAACAAACGAACCTCCAGCTCCATCGGCCGCAAACGGTTTGGTGAATCGGGCATACACCGGTTCCACCAACAGCTCGACATTGCCCTGGTACCACCCGGATCCCATGGGATCGGTCAGCACTATTCCGATGCGCGGCAGCACAAAGACCGCAGCCCGGTTGGCCGATGTACCAGCGCCGACTGCCGTTGTGGCCTGGGCGTATCCCATGGCCCCTCCGAGTTCGATGGCGCCGCGCGTCACGATGTCCCGAGCTGCAAAGGACGATTCCGCCACCGCCACACCGCCATCGATCCAGAGCATCGAGCCCATGATCAGTGATACGAACAGAGAGTCACGACTTCGACGTCGTAGCCCGACTGTCATTCTTTTGGGATTTTCTTGTGCGGCTAGTCCGTCACGTCGACCACCTCGCGCTTCCGTTGTTCGCATGGCCTCTGTTCCCACAGTTCTCTCCATCACTGGATGGTGTCATCCTACGGCAGGCTTATACGGCGCGTCTGTGACGTACCTTACAAATGGTGCGGGAATACGTCAGCGGGTGGATCGAGCGCGGTGAGCTCGTGGAAACGTTCTATGCAATCAGGGAGCGGTGAAGATTTTCGTTTTCGGATGGAAGGTATACCAGGCAAACCAATAGGCCATCACAGAGGGCAGTGGCTTCCCATCGGCGTTGGCGACGGAGGCACTGCGGGTTTGCGGGTTGAAGTGTATCGTGATGGTTTGCCCGCCGAGCTGATCGCTGATGGGGGAACGGATCTTCTTGATCTCCGTGAAGGCATAGGCTTTCGTGACGCCCTTGAGCTCAATGCCCACCACCCATTCTTTGGGATGATAGCGGGGATCGAAATGGGTGGTGTCGAAAAACAGTTCCCTGTTCTCAGCATATCCCGCGTAGGGGGCTCGATCGTAGCTTCGAAACGATCCGGTCTTCGTAGAAAGGACGAGCGTCGAAGGATGTGCTGCGCGCCATTCCGCCCAGGTCGTATGCTCCAGAAAGATGGGTGTGAGCCGCTGGCCGGTCAGCGGGCCTGCCACGGCATGCATGCCGATCTGCGACCACAGGCTTTCCGTCTGGTGGTCGTACATGAGGAGGTCGCTTTGATAGAGCAGGCCGGACACGCCAAACGTGTGTCGGCGTTCTTGCAAAGTCGCCTCGAACGCAATGCCGGTGCCACAGAGCGGGCAGTAGGTGACGACGACAGCCGTGCCGCCGGCCGTATCGTTGACGATCTCATGCCAGTTGAGAATCTTGATCGGGTACGCCTTGGCCTCTGCCCCCAGTGTGAGTCCCAAGACGCGATCGGTGTCTTGGAGGAACGTGGCTTCCCCGGCTGAGACGAATCGTGGAGTAAGAATGGCAGGGATGCCGTCTTTGCCAGGCCCTCCGTCAACGATCTGGTCAAGCGGCACACTATGCTTCCTCAGGTCGAAGCTCGTGGCCGGCGTTTTGCCCAGTCCCAGCCACGCAGCGAGGATGAGGACGGTGCCGACGCAGACGAAGAGCATCCAACGCCAATTGGAGGAGGTGACACGACTCCAGAAGGTATTTCTGGGAAGCGCTGCAGGAAAGCGTGAGGGCTGGATATCGCTCATCGGAGAAACAGATAGATTCCTGCCGCAATCGGCAACAGGAGGAGGCCGATGATGCACATGCCGCCGATCCAAGACGCATCCGGCAAATCGTCTTCCCGGTAAGGCACGCCCTGACTCGGGCTCGTCACTCCAGAGCTCCGATATTCCTCACGAAACAAGTCACTCACAATTCTGGTGGCCATCGGCAGATACTCTGGACTCACGTCGGACAAATACTGATCGAAGGCGTTGAAGAATCGAATCGTTAACAGAAGATTGTCACAGATAGCATGATCGAGCGCGTTCAGCCTGAACGTAAGGGGGTACGCCGCAATGCAATAGACTCCCGCCTCATTCGTCGTGATTGCCAACGCGATGATACGCTTGGTGCTGTAATCCAGACTATCGAGCCCAAGGTCTTCTTTGAAGAGCTCCCAGGCCGCTTCCAGATACGCCGGTCGATCGCTCATTTCCACAAACAGATCTGGCACGAACGAGACGCCGAACGTCTGGGTGATGTCCAAGAATACGGCTTGGGAAGCGACACAGGGGGATACTTCCGCGACTCTGGTCCCTGAATTGAAGTCCGCTGCCAGCGTGGTGTTTCTCGATGGGTGGGGCCCCTGGATGGCAGCAGCACTCTTCACCGTTCTCCCCGCTCCCATTCTCTTAGTTTTGCCAATAACCAGTCCTTACGCGGGATGCCTGTGGCCAGGATCCGTCCGTCTAAGAGGAAGGCTGGAAAGGCGAGAATGCCCAACGAATCCGAGTCCTGCTTCTCCGCAGGTCGGACATCGATATGCCAATTGGGAAGTTCATGCTGGATCTCTCGGGCCAGAGTTCGCGCCGACTGTTCGGACAGACATCCCCGATGAACTAAAATGTCGAGACGGGCCATGTGGCCATTCTAGAAGAGAGGCTCTCTTCGATCTGTAAGGCGGCTTACAATTCTGTGGCGTCAGATTCGCGAAACTATATCAAATGGTTCGGCAAAGCTGCGATTTGCTCGCTCTTTTCTTCAGTGGAACGTTTGACCGCATTTTTTCAGTTGCGGCTGGTCTACCTTTCCCGGAGGACGTCACGGATCTCAAGTGGCAAGTGGTCCACTTTTTCAGTTTTGGGTCATCCTCGGCGCAGTCAATTGAAAGTGGCCAGTTGTCCATTTAGTTGTCCAGGCTCACCGCAGTGGCAAATCACCAACGGTTTCAGTCCATTACAAAGAGCGATCACGTCCTGAAAAGGCTGGTGTCGACAGTTCAATTCTGTCCCTCAATCGTTCTCAATCATGAAACACAGCATTGATTCCGCACCCGTGTAAATAGATTTACTTCCGATCGCACCTCTGTCAGCACATTTACTTCTTGATCTGATCTGGGAAAGCACGATACTGACGAGAGCAGAATGCTGGAATTACAAAGACTTACGCGAGAGGCAATGTAAAGACTTTTACTTCCACGGACAATGGTGGACTTAGTCTTACGTTTTTCGTCCTGAATGAGGCCCGCGAGCACGACCGTTTCGTCATCCTTCAACATCAAGACCGTTTCTGCCGTGCGCGTGCCGAATTTAAACTGTTTGATCTCCGGCG
>WBZN01000287.1_pt1 | contig 53053 bp, 47 predicted proteins | sample 5204281 | NCBI WGS metagenome assembly WBZN01 (sample SAMN12344347, study PRJNA552823) | activated sludge metagenome | biome: Activated sludge suspended growth; feature: Nitrification reactor; material: Wastewater; isolation source: activated sludge from nitrification reactor of wastewater... | reverse complement strand
CCTGGCGGCCCGTCCGGGTGGCCCCCATCCAGAGGGCGATCAGCGCGGCGCAACCGAGCAGCAGCGGCGCCGGCGCGAACACCCACAGCGCGAGCGATGCGCCGATCAGCGTCCACAGCAGCAGTTGGCGCAGGACATTCGCGATCGCTGTCATCGACGGCCCCTCAGCGACCCGCGAGCGCATCGACGATGCGCAGTCGTTTCGCGCGCAGCGCGGGCAGCACGCCGACGATCGCCCCCACGGCGACCATCAGCGCGAACCCGGTGAGCCACGAGGCGAGGCCGATCGGCGGCAACTCGAGCATCCCGCCGCTGGCCGCGCTCACGATCGGCGTAAGGATCGACGCGAGCACGAGGCCGAGCGTGCCGCCGGTCACGATCAGCAGCACCGACTCGAGGAACACGAGGCCGAGCACGCCGCGGTCGGTGAAGCCGAGCGTCTTCAGGGTGGCAAGTTCCGGGATGCGTTCGCGCACGGCCTGCGCCATCGTGTTGCCGGTCAACAGCATCAGGGTGAAGAAGACCGCGCCGATGATCGCGGTCACGATGAGGCCGATGTCGCCGACCTGCTTCGCGAACGAGAGGTTGAACTCCTGCTCGGTCTGCGTCTTCGTCTCGTGGTCGGAGTTGGCCGACAGCGCATCGATGGCCTGCGCGACCTCGGCCGATCGCTGCGGGTCGGCCACCTGCACTATGATCCAGCCGACGTCGCCGCTGCCGTAGGCGTTCGCCTCGTCGAAATACTTCCAGTGCAGCAAGACCTGCTGCTCGAGCGCTCGCGACTTCGCCGAGGGAGCCGTGTAGATGCCGACGATGTCGAATTGCCAGGTGGTCTCGCCGGTCGCCTTGTTCGGGAAGATCGAACCCATCACCGGCAACTTGTCGCCGACCTTCCAGCCGAAGCGTTTCGCGAGTGACGCGCCGACCAGCACGCCGGTGCGCGTGCGTTCGAAGGCCTCGAGCATCGGCTTGCCCACGCCGTAGTCCGGATAGACATCGAAGTAACCCGGCGCGACGGCAAAGATGATCAGCTGGTTCTTCGGCTCCCGGTAATACCCTCCGAACCAGTTGGCCCAGGTAGTGCGCCGCACCCCGGGGGTGGCGCGAACCCGCGCCACGAGGCTCTCCGGCAGCGGCTGGATGATCGAGAAGCGCGATGAGACGACCATCCGGTCGACTCCGGCGAGCGTTCCCCCCGCGTTGAATGCCGCGCGGACTCCGTCCAGCAGGCCGAACAGCAGGAAGGCCACGAGGACGGAAAGGATCGTCAGCACCGTGCGCGTCTTGCGGCGCGCGAGCGCGGCCCAGACGAGCTGCAGGTACTTCATGCGGCCTGCTCCACGAGGTTGCCCTTCTCGAGGTGCAGAGTATGGGTGGCGTGGTCGGCAGCCTTGGGGTCGTGCGTGACCATGACGATCGTCTTGCCGTGTTCGCGGTTGAGCACCTGCAGCAGCCCGAGCACCTCTTCGGCGGACTGGCGATCGAGGTCGCCGGTCGGCTCGTCGCAGACGAGCAGCGTGGGATCCGACACGATGGCGCGCGCGATGGCGACTCGCTGCTGCTGGCCGCCCGACAACTCATTCGGCTTGTGGTGGGCGCGATCGGCCAGGTGCACGAGCGTGAGCGCAATGGCTGCATTGCGCCGGCGTTCGGCGGCGGAGAGCTTTGTCAGGAGCAGCGGCACTTCGACATTTTTCTGCGCGGACAGCATCGGCAGCAAGTTGTAGAACTGGAAAATGAAGCCGACGTTCGCGGCGCGCCACTTCGCGAGGGCCGTGCCGCCGAGCTGGTCGATGCGCTTGCCTCCCACCGAAATGTTGCCGCTCGTCGGCGAATCGAGGCCGCCGATCAGGTTGAGGAGCGTCGTCTTGCCCGAGCCCGAGGGGCCCATCAGCGCGAGGAAATCACCCTGCCGGATGTCGAGCGAGATGTGGTGCAGCACTTCGACGGACTGGCGCCCGCGAACGTAGGCCTTGCTGACGTCGCGGATTTCCACCAGTGCGGTCATTACCGGCCCTCCCTGATCCTTGCCCCGTCGCCGAGGTCGGCCGTCGGCGCGCGCACGATCCGGGCGCCCGCCGCGATGCCTTCGACCCGCGTCAGGTCGCCGAGCGCCTCGCCGACCTGCACGGCCTGCCGCCGCGCACGCTCCCCGTCGATGACGAAAACGGCGGGGCCGTCGCCGCCCCGCACGACCGCCGACGTCGGTACGAGCACGCCGGCCGGTGCTGCTGTCGTGGCATCCGGGCCTTTTTCCGCGAGGAAGGAGACGCGCACCCCCATGTCCGGCAGCACGCGCGGGTCCTTCCGGTCGAGCCCGATGCGCACCTTCACCGTGGCCTTGCCGCGGTCGGCCGTCGGGATGATCGCGATGACATGGGCCGGAATGACCCAATCCTGGTAGGCATCGAGCACGGCTTCTGCGGGCCCGCCCGGCACGACCCGGTTGATATAGGCCTCGTTGACGTCCACCTCGACTTCGAGCGAATCCATGTCGACGAGCGTGCCGATGCCCGTGCGCGTGAAGCCGCCGCCCGCGGACAGCGGCGAAACGATTTCGCCCACCTGCGCGGTCTTCGCGATGGCGACGCCGGCGAATGGCGCACGCACCGTCGTGTAGTCGAGCTGCACTTGCGCGCTGCGCAACTGCGCCTGTGCGAGCTGCACCGATCCCTGCTGCGCAGCCAGTTGCGCCGCGAGCGTATCGACCTGGGTGCGCGCCGCTTCCACCGCCTGCGCCGACACGAGCTTGCGCGCCACGAGATCCTGCTGGCGCTCGTAGTCACGCCGGGCCTGGTCGAGCTCGCTCTCGAACTGCCCGACGCGCGCCCGCGCTTCGCCCAGCTGGGCATCGGCTTGCGCACGCGCCGCCTGTTGCGCCGCGTTCTCGAGGCGCGCGAGGACCTGCCCTGCCTTGACGTGCTCGCCCTCCTCGATCAGGACTTCGGTGAGCTTGCCGGTGATCTGCGCCGAAACGGTCGCCTGGCGACGCGCGGTGACATAGCCAGTGGCCTGCAGGATGGTCGCGGCGGCCGACCCCTGTGCCGCAGGAGCCACGGCGGTGGCGACCTGCACATCGACGGCTGCATTCGCACGGTTCCACCACCATGCGCCCGCGCCAAGGATCGCGAGCGCCGCCGCGCCGGCGACGGCCCAGCGGGCGCCGGCCGGCCCGCTGTCCTCGCTGCGGTCGATGCGCAGTTGCCCGAGCAGCTTTTCCCTGTCGCTCGAATCGCTCATGAGGGGCGGCATCCTAAACTGCGGCGCTGCAGCGCGAAACTGCCTGCCAGCCGGGCATAGACATGAATCCCCATGGATTCATCGGCTTATCGGCAATTCCATCACTGCCTTCGTGCCCCGGGCCGGACTCGAACCGGCACGACCTCGCGGTCAACGGATTTTAAGTCCGTAGCGTCTACCGATTTCGCCACCAGGGCATGAGGGAATACTAGCGGACTCGGCATGGAGGCTAGGGTCGGAATCGAACCGGCGTACACGGCTTTGCAGGCCGCTGCATGACCACTCTGCCACCTAGCCGGCGGACCCGAGGAAGATTGGAGCGGGAAACGAGGCTCGAACTCGCGACCTCAACCTTGGCAAGGTTGCGCTCTACCAACTGAGCTATTCCCGCGCCCTTGGTGAGGGGCGGAATTGTAGAGAGGCCCGTTGCCAAGTCAAGGACTTGGCACGCGCATCGTGCGCTTTCAGCGTGCCCGCAATTCGGGCCAGGCGGCCCGCAGGTAGCTCACCATGGAGGACAGCGTCAACACCGCCGCGAGGATCGTGAGCGCCAGTCCGAGCCGGTAGACGGGCAGGCCGAGGAGGTCCCACCTAAACAGCATCAGCGACAGGCCGGTGATCTGCAGGATGGTCTTGTGCTTGCCGATGCGCGACACGGCCACCTTCTTGCGCTGGCCGATTTCCGCCATCCATTCGCGCAGCGCCGAAATCGCGATCTCGCGGCCGATGATCACGATCGCGGTCAGCACGACGACGAGCTGCGGGTCCTTGCTGACGATCAGCACGAGCGCGACTGCGACGATGAGCTTGTCGGCGACGGGATCGAGGAAGGCGCCGAGCTTGGAGGTCTGGCCGTACTTGCGCGCGAAATAGCCGTCGAGCGAGTCGGTGATGCCCGCGGCGGCGAACAGCAGGCCCGCTGCCGGATCCGACCAGTGGTACGGCAGCGAATAGAGCACCACCACGAGCGGGATCGCGAAGATGCGCAGCCAGGTCAGGGTATTCGGTAGGTTCCAGATCATCAGGCACCCGGGTGCAGGTGATCATATAGAGTTTGCGCGAGTGCGGGGCCGATCCCCGCGACCCGTTCGAGGTCGGCCGCGGCCGCCTTTAGCACGCCCTGCAGCCCGCCGAAATGCCGGATCAGCGCACGGCGCTTGGCGGGACCGAGGCCCGGCACCGACTCGAGCACCGATTCGTTGAAGCGTCGCGCCCGCCGCCGGCGGTGACCGGTGATCGCGAAACGATGCGCCTCATCCCGGATGCGCTGCACGAGGCGCAGCGCGGGCGAGGCGGCATCGAGCACCCGGGGCGCCTCCTCGCCGTAGACGAACAGCCTCTCCTGCCCGGGGCGGCGATCGGCGCCCTTCGCCACGCCGACGAGACGCAGCCCCTCGAAGCCGAGCGGCGCGAGGATCGCACGTACCTCGTTCACCTGGCCTCGCCCGCCGTCGATCAGCAGCAGGTCCGGCGGCGCAAGCTCCCCGCTCCGGATGCGCGTGTAGCGCCGCTCGAGCGCCTGGCGCAGCGCGCCGTAGTCGTCGCCGGGCGCGACCCCCGTGATGTTGAAGCGCCGGTAGTCCTTCTTGAGCGGACCGTCGGGCCCGAAGACGACGCAGGAGGCCACGGTGCCCTCGCCGCCCGTATGGCTGATGTCGAAGCACTCCATCCGCGCGGGCGACGCCGGGAGGTCGAGCGCCGCGGCCAGCGCCGCGCGCATCTCGGCGACTCCGTCACGCTGGGCGCGCCGCATCCGCAGTGCCTGCGCAGCGTTCTCTGCCGTGAGTGCCACCCAGCGCGCCGCGAGGCCGCGCGCGGGACGGCTGACGTCCACTTGCCGGCCCGCGCGCCCGGCGAGCGCCGCAGCGAGCGGTCCGGCATCGGGCAACGTCAGATTGACGTAGACCTCGCGCGGCGGCTCGCAAGCCCCGTAGTACTGCATCAGGAACGACGACAGCGCCTCCTCGGGCTCGGCGAGCACCGCGGTGGGGAAGCTCGTCGACGTGCCGAGGTTGCGCCCGCCGCGCACGATCATGGCGCTCACCGCGAACTCGGTCGGCTCGCCTGCGATGGCGAAGACATCGACGTCGCGATCGCTGCCCGCGGTGACGACCTGCTGTGCCTGGATGTCGCGCAGGGCGGCGAGCTGGTCGCGGATCTGCGCGGCCTTCTCGAACTCGAGCTTCGCCGCGGCCTCTTCCATCCGGGCCACGAACGCGCGTTCGATCTCCCCGCCGCGGCCTTCGAGCAGGTCGACGGCCGCGGCGACATCGCGTGCGTAGTCCTCGCGTGATATGAGCCCGACGCACGGCGCCGTGCAACGGCCGATCTGGTATTGCAGGCAGGGCCGGCTGCGGTTGGCGAAGAAACTGTCGCGACAATTGCGGATCCGGAACAGCTTCTGGATCTGTGCCAGCATCTCGTTGACGGATGAGGCGTTCGGGAACGGGCCGAAGTAGCGCCCGTCGCGGTGTCGCGGGCCGCGGTAGGACAGGAAGCGCGGGAAGTCGTGGCTGGTGCGCAGCAGGATATAGGGAAAACTCTTGTCGTCGCGCAGCAGGATGTTGTAGCGCGGCCGGTGTTCCTTGATCAGGTTGTACTCGAGCAGCAGCGCCTCGGTCTCGGAGTTCGTGACCGTCACCTCGACGCGTGCGATCTGGGCGACGAGCGCAGCCACTTTCGGCGCGAGGTTGCGCGGGCTGAAGTAACTGCCCACCCTGTCGCGCAGGCGCTGCGCCTTGCCGACGTAGAGGATCGAGTCGTCCGCACCGTACATGCGGTAGACGCCGGGCCGCCGCGGCAGGTTCGCCACGAAGGCCCTGGCGTCGAACGGCCCGCTCATGGCCGCGGCGCACCGAGGCCGGCGAGGCCGGCGGCGCGGCCGAGCACTGTGCGGAACATGACCGCTGTCAGGCGCCGTGTCTGCGTGTTGTAGCGGCTGCAGTGATAGGAGTCGACCAGTATCCTCCCGTCCGGTAGCGCATGTTCGGCGCCATGCGCGAAGGGGAGGCTCGGGCGGCGCAGGTCGAGCGCCCCGAGCACGGCGTCGTGCGCGATGCGCCCGAGCGCGAATAGCACCCTTGTGTGGCGCAGCCCGGCGATTTCGCTGCGCAGGAAGCCGAGACACTCACGCGCCTCGGCTGGCGTCGGCTTGTTCCCCGGCGGAACGCACTTGACGGCGTTGGTGATGCGCACGCCGTGCAGCTTGAGCGCATCGTCGGCCGCGACCGAGGCCGGCTGCGAGGCGAGCCCGAGCGCGTGCAGGGTTTCGTAGAGCAGGATCCCGGCGTAGTCGCCGGTGAACGGCCGGCCCGTGCGGTTCGCACCGTGCATGCCCGGCGCGAGGCCGACGATCAGCAGCTGCGGGTCCTCAGCCCCGAAGGCCGGCACCGGCGCGCCGTGGTAACCGGGATGCCCGCGGCGCGACGCCTCGCGGAACTCCACGAGTCGCGCACAACGCCTGCACTCGGCATCGAACGCGGACAAGCCACAGGCGGTCACGGGCGCCGCCGCCTCAATCGGCCATGTGGCGTACGATGGCCTCCGCGAAACCCGAGCAGCTCATCAGCGTCGCGCCGGGAATCAGCCGCTGCATGTCCTCCTCGACATTGCGGCGCGCCGCGAGGTCGCGCTTCGGCGCGCGGATCGCCTCGCGCAGCCGCGCGAGGTCGTAGGTGAGTTCCTTGGCGGCGATCGTGTTGGCGACGCCCTTGTGGATGAGGTCCGCGGCCTCGGTCCACTTGAGGTAGCGCAGCATCATCTCCGCCGACAGGATCAGTGAACCGGGGTTCACGCGATCCTTGCCGGCGAAGCCCGGCGCGGTGCCGTGGGTCGCCTCGAACACGGCGAGCCCATCGCCGATGTTGCCGCCCGGCGCTATGCCGATGCCGCCGACCTGGGCGGCGAGCGCGTCGGAGATGTAATCGCCGTTGAGGTTGAGCGTGGCGATCACGTCGTACTCTTCCGGGCGCAGCAGCACCTGTTGCAGGAAGTTGTCGGCGATCACGTCCTTCACCACGATGTCCTTGCCGGTAACGGGGTTGCGGAAGCTCATCCAGGGCCCGCCGCCGATCTCGGTGGCGCCGAATTCGTCCTTCGCGAGCTGGTAGCCCCAGTTGCGGAAGGCGCCCTCGGTGAACTTCATGATGTTGCCCTTGTGGACGAGCGTCACCGATACACGGTCGTTCTCGACGGCGTACTGGATCGCCTTCCTGACCAGGCGCTGGCTGCCCTCCTTCGACACCGGCTTGATGCCGATGCCGGAGCTCGCCGGGAAGCGGATGCCGGTTGCGTGCAGCTCGGCCTGCAGGAAGTGGATCAGCTTCTGCACTTCCTGCGAACCGGTCGGGTACTCGATGCCGGCGTAGATGTCCTCGGTGTTCTCGCGGAACACCACCATGTCGGTGAGGCTCGCGTCCTGCATCGGGCTCGCAACGCCCGGGAAATACCGGATCGGGCGCACGCAAGCGTAGAGGTCGAGATTCTGGCGCATGGCCACGTTCAGCGAGCGGATGCCGCCGCCGATCGGCGTCGCGAGCGGCCCCTTGATCGACACGACGAATGCGCGCAGCGCATGCAGCGTTTCGTCCGGGAACCACTGGCCGTAGAGCCGGTTGGCCTTCTCGCCCGCGAAGATCTCCACCCAGGCGATGCGGCGCTTGCCGCCGTACGCCCGTGCCACGGCGGCATCGACGACCTTCAGCATCGCGGGCGTGACATCGATGCCTATGCCGTCTCCTTCGATGTAGGCGATGTACGGGTGGTCGGGGACTTCGATCGTGGCGTCGGGATTGATGGCGATGTGCTTGCCGGATGCGGGCAGCTTGATGTGATCGTATTGCATCGGGGAATTTTATCAGCAGGCCCCGATGCCCGGCGATCCGCGAACGGCGAATCCATCCCGGCCCCGGGCGTCCCGGAGCGGAGCCGGGCGCCCGAGGCTGCGATTGATCAAGGGCTCAGGCGCTCTTGAACTGCTGCTCTTCGGTGGAGCCCGTCATCGCCGTGACCGACGACTGTCCGCCGGTGACCGCCTGTGTCACCTCGTCGAAGTAGCCCGCGCCCACTTCGCGCTGGTGCTTGGTCGCCGTATAGCCGAGCGGCTCGGCGCCGAACTCCTCCTGCTGCAGCTTCACATAGGCGGTCATCTGGCTTTCGCGGTAGCCCTTCGCGAGCTGGAACATGGAGTAATTGAGGGCATGGAAGCCCGCGAGCGTGATGAACTGGAACTTGTAGCCCATCGCGCCGAGTTCGCGCTGGAACTTCGCGATGGTGGCGTCGTCGAGCTTCTTCTTCCAGTTGAAGGATGGTGAGCAGTTGTAGGCGAGCAGCTTGCCCGGGAACTGCCGGTGGATCGCCTCCGCGAACTGCCGCGCCTCGCCGAGATCCGGATGGCCCGTCTCGCACCAGAGCATGTCCGCGAACGGCGCATAGGCCAACCCGCGCGCGATGGCCTGGGGCAGGCCCGCACTGACGCGGAAGAAGCCCTCGCTGGTGCGCCCGGGAGACTCGATGAACGGGCGGTCGCGCTCGTCGATGTCGGAAGTCAGCAGGTTTGCCGATTCCGCGTCGGTGCGCGCGATCAGCACCGTCGGCACGTCGCAGACGTCGGCCGCGAGGCGCGCCGCGACGAGCTTGTTGATCGCCTCCTGCGTCGGCACCAGCACCTTGCCGCCCATATGGCCGCATTTCTTGGCCGAGGACAGCTGGTCCTCGAAGTGCACGCCCGCCGCGCCGGCCTCGATCATCTGCTTCATCAGCTCGAAGGCATTCAGCACGCCGCCGAAGCCTGCCTCGGCATCCGCGACGATCGGCTTGAACCAGTCGATCGAATCGTCGCCCTCGGCGTGATGCAGCTCGTCGGCCCGCTTGAGCGTGCTGTTGATGCGCTTGACGACCGCCGGCACCGAGTCGGCTGGATAGAGGGACTGGTCGGGATACATCTGGCCGGCGAGGTTCGCGTCGCCCGCCACCTGCCAGCCCGAAAGGTAGATCGCATCGAGGCCGGCCTTCACCTGCTGCATCGCCTGGTTGCCGGTCAGCGCACCGAGCGCGTTCACGAAGGGCTTGCCGTTCACGGACCGCCAGAGCTTCTCGCTGGTCAGGCGCGCGATCGAATGCTCCACATGGACGGTGCCGCGCAATCGCACGACATCGGCGGCGGAGTAACCGCGCTGGATGCCCTGCCAGCGGGGGTTGTCCTGCCAGTCGCGGGTGAGGTCGGCGGCACTGCGGGTCATCGGGGTTCTCCGTTTCAATGGAGCTGCCGGTAGGCAGCGAGGGTAAGGAAGGTCTGGAACTCGTCGTTGGCAGTGATGTCGTCGAGCAACGCACCGGCTGCATCGAAGTGCCCGGCCCGATAGGCGGCGGCACCGAAGGTTGCGGCGAGACGCTGTTGCTCGGCCGCCAGCAACTCGCGAAACAGCGCCAGCGTCACTCGCCGGCCATCCGCGAGCACGCCGCGCGGATGGCGGATCCACTGCCAGACCTGCGCACGCGCGATCTCGGCGGTGGCGGCGTCCTCCATCAGGTTGTTGATCGGAACGCAGCCGTTGCCCGACAGCCAGGCCGCCATGTATTGGAGCGACACGCTGACGTTGTTCGCGAGGCCCTCCGCGGTGATCGTGCCCGGCGGAATCGCAAGCAGGTCGCTCGCTCCGACCTGGACATCCTCGCGCAGGCGATGCACCTGGTTCGGGGCCGGCATGAGGCGGTCGAACACTTCCATGGCGACCGATACCAGCGCCGGATGCGCGACCCAGGTGCCGTCGTGCCCGTCGCCGGCCTCGCGCTCCTTGTCGGCGCGCACCTTGGCGAGGGCCTGTTCGTTCGCGACCGGGTCGTTCTTGATCGGGATCTGCGCCGCCATGCCGCCCATCGCGAACGCGCCGCGCCGATGGCAGGTGCGGATGCACAGCAACGAGTAGGAGCGCAGGAAGTGCGTCGTCATCGTTACCTGCTGGCGGTCGGGCAGCACGAAGTCGGGCCGGCCGGCGAACTTCTTGATGAAGCTGAAGATGTAGTCCCAGCGCCCGCAGTTGAGCGCGACGATGTGGTCGCGCAGCTCGTGGAGGATCTCGTCCATCTCGAAGGCCGCGAGGATCGTCTCGATCAGCACCGTGCAGCGGATCGTGCCGTGGGCGAGGCCGAGTTCGCGTTCCGCGAAATCGAAGACTTCGGCCCACAGCCGCGCCTCGAGGTGGCTTTCGAGTTTCGGCAGGTAGAAATAGGGTCCCGTGCCGCGCGCCGCCAGTTCGGCCGCGTTGTGGAACAGATAGAGGCCGAAGTCCAGCAGCGCACCGGGAATCGCCTCGCCGCCCAGCAGTACATGCTTCTCGTAGAGGTGCCAGCCGCGTGGCCGCACGATCAGCACGGCGGTCACGGGGTTCAGCCGGTAGTGCTTGCCCTCGGGGCTCGTGAACGCGATCGTGCGGCGCACCGCGTCGCGCAGGTTGGCCTGCCCGCCGATCACATTGTCCCAGCCCGGCGAGAGCGAATCCTCGCAATCGGCCATGAAGACCTTCGCGCCGGAATTGAGCGCGTTGATGATCATTTTGCGCTCGGTGGGACCGGTGATCTCGACGCGCCGGTCGAGGAGGTCCGCCGGAATCGGCGCCACGCGCCAGTCGCCCTCGCGGATGGCGCGGGTCTGCGGCAGGAAGTCCGGCAACTCGCCGGCGTCGATGCGGGACTGGCGCTGCTCGCGCGCCGCCAGGAGCGCACGCACTTGCGGCGCGAAACGCCGCGCCAGGGAGGCGATGAAGGCTTGCGCAGGCGGCGTCAGGACCTGCGCGTGGCAGGCCGGCATGTCGCCCAGGATCTCGAGTGCGCTGTCCGTTCCCAGCATGTAGGCGTTCCGGGGGCCGCGCCGTTGCGCGGGTTCGGGGTGCAGTCTATGCTCGGCTGGTGTGTCATTTACACAATAGAAATTTGACAATGTCAATTTCACACGCGATTGCATGAACGCAAGCCCGGTCCGCCACGGCGCCCTGCTCGGCTCGAAGCTGCGCCTGCTGCGCAAGCGCAACGGCCTGACGCTCGAGGAACTCTCGGCCCGCTGCGCGCAGCTCGATCCGGCCGCCGCGCCTTCGGTGTCCTATCTCAGCATGCTCGAGACCGGCAAGCGCACGCCTTCGCCGCAAGTGCTCGCGATGGTTGCGGGCGTGTTCGGCAAGCCGGCGCAGTGGTTCCTCGACGGCAGCCTCGACGGAGCGCCGGTCGATGGGCGTCGCGGCGGGCCTGGCCCTGCGGCGGCAGGGCTCGACGCCACCTCTTTCGAGCCCTCGTTCCTCTTCTCGCCCGGGATGCTGCGCCATGTGCTCCCGGAACTTCTGTTGCAGACCGGCACGCCGGGCCCTGCCTTCGCGCAGTTGCTGATACGCGTCTGGCAGGAGACCCAGCAGAACGACTTTCCGGAGATCGAGCGCACCGCCGAGGCTGCTGGCGATCGCGCCATGCCGCTGTCGCTCGAGGCGCTGGTCGTCATCTGCGCGCGCCACGGACTTGCGATCCGCTGGGTCGATGATGACCGGCGGCGCCTCAATCGCGGCCTTGCCCGCGCCCGCTTCGAGGCGTCCGGCACCTTGCTCGTGAGCCGCCGGCTTCGCAGCCGGGAGGAGCGCCTGAAGTATGAACTGGCGTTCTTCCTCGGCCACAAGTTGCTGCACAACGGCGACGGTGCAATTTCGGCGGCGCGCGTGGATCGCGCCACAGGCACCGATGCGGCGTCTCCCGAAGTTCCCGGCCTCGGAGCGAGGGATGCCTTGCACGCCTGGCGCGAGTTCGAGTGCAGCTTCTTCGCGGGCGCCCTGCTCTGCCCGCGTGCGCCGTTTCGCCAGTTGCTGGTGCGCGAATCGCACCGGATCGCGATCCATCGCAAGCTGGGCGTCGGCCCGGCCGTGGTGATGCGGCGCATGACAGCCGTCTCGCCTTATCGGCACTGGCATTTTTTCGACGGCTACCCTCCCGGCTACCTGCGCACCGTCTACCGCGGCAACGGCATCCCGCTGCCCTGGGGCAACCTGTCGGTCGTGCCCGATCCCTGCCCGCACTGGGCGGTCTTCAGGCTGCTACGCGAGGACGCCAGGCAGCGCGGCACCCCGGCGGCTCGGCCCACCTCGCAGATCTCGGCGATGCTCGAGGGCGGCGAAGTGCGGCTCTACTGCTGCCATTCGCTGCTCACGCGCGACGCGGCAGACGCCACGCGCGTGCTGTCTGTTGGCATCGACCTTGCGCCGGCGCTCGCTGCCCAAGGCTACGATGCGCCGGGACTTTCCCAGGCGGTGTGGGATGCCTGCCAGCGGGGCCGCGGCGCGCGCGCCATTCCCGAGGAGGCCGCCGCGGCCGTCCGCACCGTCGCGCATGTGCTCAAGATCGGCTGGGTCGCGGAAGCGCTCGAGGCACCCGCACAGATCATCTGTCCGCGCAGTGCGGCGTGCCCGCGAGGGTCGGGTGCGGCATGCAGCGGGTAGAGGCGGTGCGCCGGAGGGGGAGCGGGACATCGCGTTCCTCGCCTCAAGGAGATCGAGCTGAGTCATTCGAGCCGCAGGCCGGAGGCGCGGTGATTCATCCGCGGACGAGCGTGGAGGGCACGCCCCCGCAGGGGGCGCGCCCGGATGGCGAGGGAGTGGATGAATCACCGCGCCTCCGGCCCGCGACACGCATCACGCAACTCGCAGCCCGTGTCACCCTCGCCGCGCGTGCGCCCGCTCGGCGATCAGCAGCGCGAGCTCGAGTGCCTGTTCATAGTTCAGGCGCGGATCGACCGTCGAGAGATAGGCGCGCTGCAGGTCCGCATCCGACAGGCCGCGTGCGCCGCCGGTGCATTCGGTGACATCCTCGCCGGTGAGCTCGATGTGCACGCCGCCGAGCACCGAACCCATCTCGCGATGGATCTGGAACGCGAGTTCGATCTCGCGCAGGATGTTCTCGAAGCGCCGTGTCTTGAGCCCGCTGGTGCTCGTCTCGGTGTTGCCGTGCATCGGGTCGCAGATCCACAGCACGCTGTGGCCCGTCGCCCGCACCGCGTTCAGCATGCGCGGCAGCGCCTTCTCGATTTCCTTCGCGCCGAAGCGGTGGATCAGTGCAAGCCGCCCCGGCACGTTGTGCGGATTGAGCGTCGTGACGAGGCCCTGCAGCCACCCGTCGTCCATGGCCGCCCCGATCTTCACGCCGATCGGGTTCGCGATGCCGCGGAAGAATTCCACGTGCGCGCCGTCGAGCTGCGCCGTGCGCATGCCGATCCACGGCATGTGGGTCGACAGGTCGTACCAGCGGTCCTGGCGTGGAATGAAGCGCGTCTGCGCCTGCTCGTAGTGCAGCAGCAGGCCTTCATGGCTCGCGAAGAAGCCGGCATGGGTCGCCTCATGCACGCGCCGGCCGCTGAGGCCCTCGAGGAAATCGAGCGAGTCGGCGATCGAAGTCGCGATCCGCCGGAAGGCATCCTTGAGCGGTGAGTGGTGAACGAAACCGAGGTCCCAGTATTCCGGGTGGTGCAGGTCGGCGAAGCCGCCCGCCACCAGCGCGCGCACGAAATTGAGCGTCAGAGCGGCGCGCTCATAGCCGCGCAGCAGCAGTTGCGGGTCCGGCGTGCGGGCTTGCGCGGTGAACTCCGGGCCGTTGACGAGGTCGCCGCGATAGCTCGGCAGCGTGACGCCGTCGCGGGTTTCGGTGTCCGCGGAACGGGGCTTCGCGTACTGGCCGGCCATGCGGCCGACACGGATGACCGGCTTCTTGAGGCCGTGCAGCAACACGAGGCTCATCTGCAGCAGGATCTTGAGCTGCTTCGCGATCTTGTCCGATTCGCAGCCGGCGAAGGTTTCGGCGCAATCGCCGCCCTGCAACAGGAAAGCCTCGCCCCGCTGCGCCGCCGCGAGCTGCTCGCGCAGCGCTTCCACTTCCCACGACACCACGATCGGCGGCAAACGGGACAGGTCGGCGACCGTCCGCTCGAGGGCGGCGGCATCGGGGTAGCGGGGCTGTTGCTGTGCGGGCTTCGATTGCCAGCCCGCGGGGTGCCAGGTCGTGAGATCGGTCGTGCGCATCCCCTTCATCCTACATGGAAAAGCCCGGGGGTGGCGGACCGGCAGGCGGACGGGCAGAATGCGCGCCTTCCAAAAAGGTGGATTTCATGCATCGCGTACTCGTGCTCGGAGCCGGCAAGATCGGTTCGCTGATTTCGGGACTGCTCGCGGAATCGGGCAGCTACAAGGTCCACCTCGCCGATGTCGACGGCGAGCACGCTGCCTCCGTCGCACGCGCGCACGGCGTAGCGATCGACGCCCACGCCGTCGATGCGCGCAACGCCAAGGCGCTCGAGCGGCACCTCGCGGCGCATCCTGTCGATGCGGTGATCTCGAGCCTGCCCTTCTACTGCAACACGGGCGTGGCAGAGGCCGCGCGCCGTGCCGGCACGCACTATTTCGACCTCACGGAAGACGTGGAAGTGACACGCGCCGTGCGGCGCATTGCCGAGGGCGCGCAGCAGGCCTTCGTGCCGCAGTGCGGGCTTGCGCCCGGCTTCATCAGCATCGCGGCGAGCGAATTGATCACCCATTTCGACTCGCTGCGTTCGGTGAAGCTGCGCGTCGGCGCCCTGCCCCAGCATCCGAACAACGTGCTGAAGTATTCGCTCACCTGGTCCACCGAGGGACTGATCAACGAGTACGGCAATCCCTGCGAGGCGATCGTCGACGGCCGCCGCATCGAGGTGGCGCCGCTCGAGGGCCTCGAGGAAATCGAGATCGACGGCACGGCGTACGAGGCCTTCAATACCTCCGGCGGCCTCGGCTCGCTCGCTGAGACCTCCGGGAAGTCCTGCGAGCACATGACCTACAAGACGATCCGGTATCCCGGGCATTGCCAGCAGATGCGCCTGCTGATGAACGACCTGAAGCTGAACCAGGACCGGCCGACGCTCAAGCGCATCCTCGAGAGCGCCGTGCCCCAGACGTTGCAGGACGTGGTGATCGTCTATGCCGCGGTGACGGGGCTGCAGGACGGTGAGCTGCGCGAAGAGAACTACGTGAACAAGGTGTACCCGCAGGTCATCGCGGGGCGCCTGTGGTCGGCAATCCAGGTCACGACCGCTGCGGGCATCACCTCGGTCGTCGACCTCGTGCTGGGCGGCGGCAATCGCTACCGGGGCTTCGTGGCGCAGGAGCAGTTCCGCCTGCCGGAAATCCTCGCCAACCGCTTCGGTCACTACTACGCGCCGGGCGGCACCAAGGACCTGTCCTCGCAAGTCGTGGTCGCGGGCAAGGCAGGGCGCCAGCGCAGCGCCGGGAGTGCCAGCCGATGAATGAGCACACCGCGATGGGTGACAAGGACGTCACCGCCCTGCTCGCGCGCCTCGGCCTCGACGCCGCGGCGCTCGCTTCGGGGGCGGGCGACTGGATCGAGGTCCGCAATCCCGCGAGCGGCGCGCAGATCGCGCGCGTGCGCGGCGCGGCGCAAGCCGACTACGATCGAGTCATGGCGCGCGCGGTCGAAGCCGCTGCGGCCTGGCGCGCGGTACCTGCGCCAAAGCGCGGTGAGGCCGTCCGCAAGTTTGGCGAGGCCCTGCGGCGGCACAAGGAGGACCTCGGCGCCCTCGTGACGCTCGAGAACGGCAAGATCCGGGCCGAGGGCCTCGGCGAGGTGCAGGAGATGATCGACATCGCGGACTTCGCGGTCGGCCAGTCCCGCATGCTCTACGGCCTGACGATGCATTCCGAGCGCCCGGTGCACCGCATGTACGAGCAATGGCACCCGCTCGGTGTCGTCGGCGTGATCTCGGCATTCAACTTCCCGGTGGCCGTCTGGGCCTGGAACGCGCTGCTCGCCGCCATCTGCGGCAATGCGACCGTGTGGAAACCCTCGCCCAAGACGCCGCTCACGGCGCTCGCCGTGCAGAAGATCTGCGATGCCGTCGTGGCCGCGGAAGGCCTGCCGCCGATCTTCCAGCTCTTCATCGACGCGGGCACGCAGCTCGCGATGCGCTTCGTTGACGACCCGCGCGTGGCGCTCGTTTCCTTCACGGGCTCGACGGCCGTCGGGCGCAAGGTCGGTGAGCGCGTCGCGGCGCGCCTCGGCAAGTCGCTGCTCGAGCTCGGTGGCAACAACGCCATCATCGTCGACGAGGCGGCGGACCTGTCGCTCGCCGTGCCCTCGATCGTGTTCGGCGCGGTCGGCACGGCCGGCCAGCGCTGCACCAGCACGCGGCGCGTCCTCGTGCACGAGTCGCGCGCCGGGGAACTGGAGCGCCGCCTGCTCGCGGCCTACAGGCAGGTACGCATCGGCGACCCGATGGACGGGGCGACGCTGATGGGCCCGCTGATCGACGGCAACGCGGTCGAACAGTTCCGCAAGGCCGTGGCGGCGGCCCGGGCCGCGGGCGGCGACGTACTCTGCGGCGGCGATGTGCTCGAGCGACCGGGCCATTTCGTCACGCCCGCCATCGTGCGCGCGCGCAATGAATGGCCGATCGTGCAGCACGAGACTTTCGCGCCGATCCTCTACCTCATCCGCTTTCGCACGCTCGACGAAGCCATCGGGCTGCAGAATGCGTCGGCGCACGGCCTGTCTTCCGCGATCTTCACCGACAGCCTGCAGAACGCGGAACGCTTCCTGTCCGCCACTGGCAGCGACTGCGGCATCGCAAACGTCAACATCGGCACCTCGGGGGCCGAGATCGGTGGCGCGTTCGGCGGCGAGAAGGATACGGGCGGCGGTCGCGAATCGGGCTCCGATGCGTGGAAGGCCTACATGCGCCGGCAGACGAACACCATCAACGCGTCGCGTGCGCTGCCGCTCGCCCAGGGGATCCGCTTCGACGTCTGAGGCCGCCGCGCTTCAGACCAGCGTGTGGAACACCCGCTGCACGTCGTCGTCCTGCTCGAGGCTGTCGATCAGCTCGAGCGCCTCGGTGGCCTGCGCTTCCGGCAGCTCGGTGGGCACGGTGCAGACGAATTCCTGCTCCGCGGACACCGGCGCAAGACCGCGCGCCTCGAGCGCCTCCTGCAGGCGGCCGAAGTCGCCGAACGCGCAGCGGATGACGATCTGCGATTCACCCGCCTCGCCGGTTCCCTCGCCCATCTCGTCGAGGCCGTGGTCGATCAGGTAGAGCTCGAGGTCGTCCTGGTCGATGCCCTCGGGCTTGAGGCGAAAGACGCCCATGCGGCGGAACTGGAAGGCGACGCTGCCGCTCGCGCCGAGGTTGCCGCCGCCCTTGGCGAAGATGCTGCGCACATGGGCCACGGTGCGCGTCGGGTTGTCGGTTGCCGTTTCCACCAGCACCGCGACACCATGGGGCGCGTAACCCTCGTAGATCACCTGTTCGTAGTTCGCCGCTTCCTTGCCGGACGCGCGCTTGATCGCCGCCTCGATCCGGTCCTTCGGCATGTTGACCGCGCGCGCGTTCTGTATCACGCGGCGCAACGCCGGATTGGACCCCGGATCGCCGCCGCCCGACTTGACGGCCATGGTGATGTCCTTGGCGATCCGCGCGAACTGCTTGGCCATGCGGTTCCAGCGCGCGAACATCGTGTGCTTGCGGACTTCGAAGATTCTTCCCATGCGCAAATGATGCCACGGGAAGCGCTCCGCTGGCGCGCTCAGCGTCCGGGCAGCGCAAGCTCGATGCAGGTGCCGCCGAGCGTCCCGGAGCGCCCGATGGCGAGGCTCCCGCCGTAGAGTTCGACCGCGTCGCGCAGCATCGACAGGCCGAGGCCATGGCCCGGCGTCGCCTCGTCGGCCCGCTCGCCGCGCTCGAGCACGCGTTCGCGGTCCGCCGCCGGGATGCCGGGGCCGTCGTCCTCGATCGCGATGTGCAGGCGTGCGCGCGCCGCCACCGGGCCATCGAGCCGCGCCGATACCCGAACCTGCGCCGCGCACCACTTGCAGGCGTTGTCCATCGCGTTGCCGAGCATCTCGGCGAGGTCGTCCCGGTCGCCGACGAACGACAGTTCGGCCGCGACGGCGTTCTCGATCGAGAAGTCCTTGTTCGCATGGGCACGCAGGAGCGCTGCGCGCAGGTCGGCCACCACCGGCCGCAAGGCGCTCGCGCCCTGCCCCACGGTCGCGCCGCCGCTCGTCGCCGCGCGTCGCAGCTGGTGCGCGACGATACCGTCCATGCGGTCGATCTCGCGCTCAAAGGGCGCGCGCAGCGCCTCGACCGACGCCGCATTGCGCAAGGTCGCCCGCATCACGGCGAGCGGCGTCTTCAGGCTGTGGGCCAGGTTGCCGAGCGTGTTGCGATAGCGTGCGATACGTCCGCGCTCGGCGGCCAGCAGCGCGTTGAGGTTGGTCGCCACGCCGTCGAGTTCGCGCGGCCAGCGCTGCGAGAGCGCCTCCCGCTCGCCGGACTCGATGCCACGGATTTCGTTCTCCAGCTGCTGCACGGGCGCGAGCGTGCGGCGCAGGAGCAGCGCGAGGGTGGCGAGCAGCAGCAGCGCGAGCGCGGCAAACCAGCCGAACATCTGGGTGCGCACCCGCCCGAGCTGCGCGCTGTAGGGTCCGAGGCTCGTCGCGACACTGAAGGTGAGTTCGAACGAGCGGCCGGCGTCATCCCGCCACGCGATGCCGCGGCTGCGCACCGCCACTTCCCCGACTCCCGGCCAGAGGCTGTGCACGGTGCGCCGCGCGCCGGGGCGCAGCGGGCCGCCGAAGCGGGTCTGGGTGCCGACGCTCGAGGGTGAACGCCATCCCCGCCGGCCGTCGTCGATCTGCGCGAAGAGGCCGGACCCTGGCGTCGCGAGCTGCGGATCGGCGAGGCGGGTAACCGCAATTCCCGCCGGTGCCGTTTCCGTCGCCGCGATGAGCGCGACCGTCTGCGCATCGAGCAACTCGTCGAGCGAGCGGTCTGAAAGTGCGCGGAAGACGGCGTCGAGCGCCACGATCGTCACGCCGAAGAAAAGCACGAGCGACACCGAAACGGAAACGATCAGGCGCCGTCGCAGCGAGCGCATGTGGCCCCTTCAGTGCGGATCGCGGGGCAGGCTGAAACGGTAGCCACGGCCGCGCAGCGTTTCGATCGGCCGCAGGGTATCGGCCGGGTCGAGTTTCTTGCGCAGCCGCCCCATGAACACCTCGATCGTATTGCTGTCGCGCTCGAAGTCCTGCTCGTAGAGCCGTTCCGTGAGCTCGGTCTTCGAGATCACCTCGCCCGCGCGCATCATCAGGTGTTCGAGCAGGCGGTACTCGAAGGTCGTGAGCTCGACCGCCGCACCGTCGACCGCGACGGTCTGCGCGCGCAGGTCGAGGACGACGGGCCCGCAGGCGAGCTGGGGGCTTGCCCAGCCGCCCGCGCGGCGCAACAGCGCCTGCACGCGGGCCAGCACTTCCTCGAAACGGAAGGGCTTAGCGACATAGTCGTCGGCGCCCGCATCGAGGCCGGCGACCTTGTCCTGCCAGCGATCGCGCGCCGTCAGGACGAGGATCGGGAACGCTTTGCGCTCGGCGCGCAGGCGGCGGATGAGATCGAGCCCGGGCAGCTTCGGCAGTCCGAGATCGACGATCGCGAGGTCGACGGGATATTCCCGGCCGGCGTACAGGCCTTCCTCGCCGTCCGCCGCGAGGTCGACGGTGAATCCCGCCGCCACGAGATCGCCCTTGAGCGCTTCGCGCAGCGCGGCCTCGTCTTCGACCACCAGGATGCGCATCTAGAGTTCCGCTCCGCTCGCGGCGTCGATCCGCACGGTCCACACGCGGCCATCGTCCGACAGCAGGCGCAGCTGGTGCACCTGCCGGCCATTCGCTTCGTGGGTTTCCGCGCGGATGACGCGGGCGCGGTACTTGCGTTCGGCCCGATTGACGGCCTCGTCGAGGCTGATGCCGTCCGCGCGCGGCGCCTGCGTGGCGTTTCCGCGGCCGCCCTTGCGCGCCCAGGGCGGCGGATCGGCCCAGGCCCCTGGCACCGCGAGAACGTTGCCGAGCAGCAGCGCGGCGGCGAGGACGACAGCCTTCTTCATGGCAGGCGCCAGTCTAATCACCCCCGCTGAACCCTGCCTGAAGATCGTCACGCCGGCCGGGTGCCGGCCTTGGCGGCGGTCCAGAGCCGATCCCAGTTCGCGGCATCGAGGCTGGCGAGGGTCGTCCCCTGTGCCACCGCGAGCGCCTCCATGCGTCGAAAGCGTGCCTCGAACTTCCCGTTCGCCTCGCGCAGGGCCTGCTCGGGGTCTATGCCCAGGTGACGCGCCCAGTTCACGATTGCGAGCAGCAGGTCGCCCAGTTCCTCGGACTGCCGCGCCGCCGGTTCGCTGCGCACCGCTGCATCGAGTTCGGCGAGTTCCTCACCCACTTTGTCGCGCGCGCCCGCGGCGTCAGGCCAGTCGAAGCCCACGCGGGCGGCGCGGCGACCGAGCTTGGCCGCGCGGCTGAGCGCCGGCAGCGCGCGCGGCACGTCGGCCAGGGCTCCGTGGTCGCCGGCCGCAGCGCGTTCGTCGGCCTTCATCGCCTCCCAGGCCGCGCTCTGCTCCGCGGCATCGGCAAAGCGCGCATCCGCGAAGACATGCGGGTGCCGGACCGTGAGCTTGTCGGCGATCGCGGTCGCGACTTCGCTGAAACCGAACCAGCCCTGCTCCTCGGCGAGCCGCGCATGGAACACTACCTGGAACAGCAGGTCGCCCAGCTCGGCCCGCAGGCGCGCCGGGCTGCCGTCCGCGATCGCGTCCGCGACCTCGTACGCCTCCTCGATCGTATACGGAGCGATCGTCGCGAAGGTCTGCTCGCGGTCCCACGGGCAACCTCCGGCGGGTGACCGCAGCCGCTCCATGATTCGCAGCAACCGATCGAGCGATGAACCGGCCCCGCTCATTGCCCGCCACGCATCACGAAGTCGCGCAAGGTCATGAGCATGCCCGCCGTCGCGCCCCAGATGTGGCGTTCCCCATAGGGGATGTCATAGAACTCGACGTCTTCGTCGCCGATGCGGCGCACCTTCACGCGTTGGTTGTGCACATCGAAGACATGTGCCAGCGGCACCTCGAAAGTCTCGCGCACTTCCCGGTCGTCGAGCCTGAGCGAGAAGCCCGGATCGACGAAACCCACGACCGGGGTGACCCGAAATCCGGTGCCTACCAGGTGATCCGGCAGGAAGCCGATGACGTGCACTCGCACGGCATCGAGGCCGATCTCCTCGCGCGTCTCGCGCAGGGCCGCCGCCAGCGGGCCATCGTCGCCTCGCTCGATGCGCCCGCCCGGGAAACTGATCTGGCCGCCGTGCTTGCGCAAGCCCTCGGCGCGCTGCGTCAGCAGCACCGTGAGCCCGTCGGGATGATCGACGAGCGGCACGAGGACCGCGGCCGGCACCGGGTTGGCCGGAAAATGCGCACGGCGGCGCTCGCTCTCTTGCGGTGGCAGGCCGGCAAGCCGCCATTGCCCCGCGTTGGCCGACGGCGCCGTACCGCGCAGGCGCGCAACGATGCGTTCGCGCAGCTCGGCTTGCACGGTGGCCCCGTCAGCCCCCGCCGCTGGTGCCGCCCTTGATGCCGCCCCGCGCGAGTTCGGCCGGATCGAGCAAGGCGGCAAGTTCATCGCGCGCGAGATCGGTCATTTCCGCCGCAACAGCCAGGATGGGCTTGCCCTGCGCGTACGCCTTCTTTGCTATGGCCGCACCCTTTTCGTAGCCGATTACAGGGTTCAGCGCGGTGACCAGGATCGGGTTGCGGTCGAGGGCCTCCGCGAGGCGTGCCTGGTTCACGGTGAAGCCGGCGATCGCGGAGTCCGCCAGCAGCCGCGAGGCGTTCGCGAGCAGCCGCACGCTCTCGAGCAGGTTGTGCGCGATGACGGGCAGCATCACGTTCAGCTGGAAATTGCCCGACTGGCCCGCCACGGTGATCGTGGTGTCGTTGCCGATCACCTGCGCGGCCACCATCGCGGTCGCCTCCGGGACCACGGGGTTCACCTTGCCGGGCATGATGCTGCTGCCCGGCTGCAGCGCGGGCAGGGCGATCTCGCCGAGCCCGGCGAGCGGACCGCTGTTCATCCAGCGCAGGTCGTTCGCAATCTTCATGAGGCCGACCGCAATCACCTTGAGCTGGCCCGACAGTTCGACGGCGGCGTCCTGCGAGGACAGCGACTCGAAGTAGTTCGGGCTCGCCACGAACGGCAGCTTCGTGAGACCCGCGAGCACGGCGCAGAAGCGCGCGCCGAACTCGGGGTGGGCGTTGATCCCGGTGCCGACCGCCGTGCCGCCCTGGGCCAGCGCGTACAGGCGTGGCGCGGTCGATGCGAGCCGCGCACGGCCGTTCTCGACCTGCGTGCGCCAGCCGGAAAGCTCCTGGCCGAGGGTCACCGGCATCGCGTCCATGAGGTGCGTGCGGCCTGTCTTGACGATGGCGCCGACCTCGCGTTCTTTCGTAGCGAGTACTTTGGCGAGATGGGCCAGCGCCGGCGACAGCGCCTCGCCCACCGACAGCGCAGCACTCACGTGGATCGCAGTCGGGATCACGTCGTTGCTGCTCTGGCTCATGTTGACGTGATCGTTCGGGTGCACCTTGAGCCCCGAGGCGCGGCTCGCCAGGTGAGCGATCACCTCGTTGGCATTCATGTTGGTGCTGGTGCCCGAGCCGGTCTGGAAGACGTCGATCGGGAAATGCGCATCGTGCCGGCCCGCGGCGACTTCCATGGCCGCCGCCTCGATCGCGCGCGCGATGTCCGCCGGCAACAGGCCGAGCTGCGCATTGGCCGTGGCGGCCGCCGCCTTGATCAAGCCGACCGCGCGCAGGAACTCGCGCGGCATGGTGAGCCCGCTCACCGGGAAGTTCTGCACGGCGCGTTGCGTCTGAGCGCCCCAAAGCGCCTCGAGCGGCACCTGCAGCTCACCCATGCTGTCGTGCTCGGTACGGAAGGAAGCAGTCATCGGTTACTCCGGAAAGTGCGCCGTCCCCGGCGCGCATCGGCCGGGACGGCCGCATGCGTTATCATCGCGATCCTATCATTCCCGGTGACCCGCCCGCATGACCCCAGCTTCGATCGACGCCCTGTCGCCGGTGGATGGCCGATATCGCGCCGGCGCCGAACCGCTGCGCCCGATCCTGAGCGAGGCCGGCCTCATTCGCGAACGCATCCGCGTCGAAGCCGAGTGGTTCCGGTTCCTGCTGGCCGAGGTCCCCGCCTTTCAGCGGCGCGCGCCCGCGCCCGCCGTGCTGGCCTGTGCCGCGCAACTCGCCGCCGACCCAGGCGGGACAGCGGCCGCGGCGGTCAAGCAGGTCGAAGCCCGCATCAACCACGACGTCAAGGCGGTCGAATACTATGTGCGCGATGCGCTCGCGGCGGCCGGTGCGTCCCCGGCCGCGCTCGAGCTGGTGCACTTCGGCTGCACGTCGGAGGACATCAACAACGTGTCGTACGCGCGCCTGATGGTCGCGGCGCGCACGGTCCTGCTCGGCGTGCTTGATGCGCGCATCGCGACGCTGCGCGAACTCGCGGCCCGCTACGCCGCGCTGCCCATGATGGCGCGCACGCATGGCCAGACGGCGAGCCCGACCACGCTCGGCAAGGAATTTGCCAACGTGGCCGCTCGCCTCATGCGGGCGCGGGCGCGTTTTGCCGCCGTGGCTGCACTCGGTAAGTGGAACGGCGCGGTCGGCAATTTCAACGCGCACCTCGCAGCGTTCCCCGACCTCGATTGGCCGGAGCTGTCTGCGCGCTTCGTCGCGCAGCTTGGGCTCGAGCACAATGCCTTCACCACCCAGATCGAGCCGCACGACTGGATCGGCGAGTATTGCGACGCGCTCGCCGCGGTGAACGTGATCGTGCTCGATTTCTGCCGCGACGCCTGGGGATACATCTCGCTCGGCTACCTGCGCCAGCGCGCGGTCGCGGGCGAAGTGGGCTCCTCGACCATGCCTCACAAGGTCAACCCGATCGATTTCGAGAACGCCGAGGGCAACCTCGGCATCGCGAACGCCCTGCTGCGGCATTTCGCGGAGAAGCTGCCGGTGTCGCGCTGGCAGCGCGACCTGACCGATTCCACGGTGTTGCGCAACCTCGGCGTCGCGCTGGCGCACGCGCTGATCGCCTGGCAATCGCTCGGCCGCGGCCTTGGCAAGATCGAGGCGAATCCCGCGCGTCTCGCCGCCGACCTCGACGGCGCCTGGGAGGTGCTCGCCGAGGCGGTTCAGACCGTGCTGCGCGCCCATGGTGTCCCGGATGGCTATGAGCTGCTGAAGGCGTTCAGCCGCGGTCGCCCCATCGACGCCTCGATGCTGCGCGAACTCGTCGCCGGCTTGCCCCTGCCCGAAGCGGCCCGTGCGCGACTCACGGCCATGACCCCGGCGGACTACACCGGCCTCGCAGCCTCGCTCACGGCCGCGCTACCGTCCGCAAACTGAGAACCGCGGCACGGTTTGGCGCCGCGGGGCGCCGCGAGCGGACCGAAACCGTGACGGCCTCGTCATGCCGCCCCGGCCGACCTGCACGAGAATCGGCGCCAAACGCCATCCGGCGCAGGGCTGTGGAAGATTCCGTGACGGGCACCGGGGAATTCGAGTTGAGTCTGCTGTCGCAAGCGCCGGCGCCGCGGCTCGACTTGCCGCCGCTCGAGACGCCGCCGCAGGTCAATGTCGTGACCTCGCTCGAAGAGACGCTCGCCGCCACGATCCGCATCGCAGGGAGCGCGCAGCGCCTGATGTCGATCTACACGCCGAACCTCGAGCCCGAACTCTACGACCAGCCCCCGTTCCTCGAGATCATCAAGCGCTTCGTGCTCGCGCGCAGCTTCGCCAAGGTGCGCGTGCTGCTGGGCGACGGCAGCCGCATGATCCGCGACGTGCACCGCTTCGTCGCGATGAGCCGCCGGCTCACGAGCTACATCGACATCCGCGCGCTTGGCGCGGATGCGCCGAACCCGCACCCCGGGTACATCATCGCCGACGATCGCGCGATCCTGTACCGGGCCAATGCCGCGCAATGGGACGGCGTCGCCGACCACGACAATCCCGCGGTGGCGCGCATGCACCTCGCCGACTTCGACGCGCAATGGATTTCCCACGCGCCCGACTACGGCTACCGGATCGCGCACCGCTGACCGCGGTCGCGCGCGAACCATGCCCGGTCGTCCGGAAATCACCGTAGCCGCCATTGCCGAGCGTGACGGCCGTTTCCTCCTCGTCGAGGAACGCGCCAACGGCCGGCTGGTGCTGAACCAGCCCGCCGGCCATGTCGAAGCGGGCGAGACGCTGCTCGAGGCCGTGGTGCGCGAGACGCTCGAGGAGTCGGCCTGGCGCTTCCTTCCCGCGCACCTGCTCGGCCTCTACCTGTGGCGAAATGCGCGCACCGGTCGCACGACCCTGCGCGTCGCCTTCACAGGCGAAGTGACCGGCCACGATCCGCACGCACGGCTCGATCGCGGCATCGTCGGCACGCACTGGATGACGCGCGCGTCAATTGCCGGAGCGGCCGCGCGCCTGCGCAGCCCGCTCGTGCTCCGCTGCATCGACGACTACCTTGCCGGCCAGCGGCTGCCGCTCGGCTCGGTCGCCGACATCGGCATCGACGGCGCCGCGCAACTGCGTGCCGTGCAAGTCGGCTGAAGACCCAACCGGCCACCCGCAACCCGCGACCTGACGCGCCACGTACAATGCCGGCGTGAGCGAGCGCGCCTCCCGCATCGTCGTCGGCCTGTCCGGCGGAGTCGATTCCGCCGTGGCGGCGCTGCGCCTGCTCGAGCGCGGCCACGAAGTGCACGGCCTCTACATGGCGAACTGGGAGGACGACGACGGCTATTGCACGGCCGCGCAGGACTTCCAGGATGCGCGCGCAGTGGCGGAAGTGCTCGGCATCCCGTTGCACAGGGTCGATTTCTCGCGCGAGTACCGCGAACGGGTGTTCGCCAGCTTCCTCGCGCAGTACGAGGCCGGGCGCACGCCCAATCCCGACGTCCTGTGCAATCGCGAGATCAAGTTTGGCGTGTGCCTCGCGCATGCGCGGCGGCTCGGCGCCGCCCGCTTTGCCACGGGTCACTATGCGCGGCTGCGGCACGACGGCCCGCCCCAGTTGCACAAGGGCGCGGACCTGGCGCGCGACCAGTCGTATTTCCTTCATTCGATCGAGCGCGAGGCGCTTGCCGCCATCGAGTTCCCGATCGGCGACCTGCTGAAGGACGACGTGCGCGCGATCGCACGCGCCGCGGGCCTGCCGGTCTACGACAAGCCCGACAGCACGGGCATCTGTTTCATCGGCGAGCGGCCGTTCCGCGAATTCCTGGGGCGCTATCTCGACGACCGGCCGGGACCGGTCGAGACACCGGAGGGCGAGTGGCTCGGCAGCCACCATGGCCTCGCTTTCTATACGCTCGGCCAGCGAAGCGGCCTCGAGATCGGCGGTCGCGCCGGCCACACCGGGGGCGCCTGGTACGTCGCGCGCAAGGACGCGGCGCGCAATGCGCTCGTGGTCGTGCAAGGCCACGACCATCCGCTGCTGCAGGGGCGCGCGCTGCTGACGGGCCCGGTGCACTGGCTGGGCTCGCCGCCGGCGGGGCCCTTCAGGGCGCAGGCCAAGGTGCGCTACCGCCAGGCCGACCAGGCGGTGGAGGTGACGCCGCTCGCCGACGGCCGGGCGCTGCTGGAATTTGACCTGGATCAGCGCGCCGTGACGCCCGGCCAGTACGCTGTGCTCTATGAAGGCACACATTGTCTCGGCGGCGCCGTCATCGAATCGGGCGGAGCGAGCGCCGGCGCCCTCATGCCCTGAGCCGGCCACGCGGCCCCTGCCCGCGCGCCTTGCAGCCTTGAAGAGCCTCACCGGACGCACGCCCCTCATCGAAATCGATTGTGAATTCCGCGGCGTGCGGCACCGCATCCATGCCAAGCACGAGGCGCTCAACTTCACCGGCAGCATCAAGGACCGCATGGCGCTGCACATCCTCGAGCGCGCCTATGCCGAGGGTGCCATCGAGCCGGGCGACGAGATCGCCGAGGCAACCAGCGGCAATACCGGCATCGCCTTCGCCGCGATGGGTCGCGCACTCGGCCATCCGGTACGCATCTACATGCCCGACTGGATGAGTCGCGAACGCGTGCTCGTCATCCAGAGCCTCGGCGCCGCGGTGATCCCTGTTTCCCATGAGCAGGGAGGCTTCCTCGGCAGCATCCGCATGGCCGACGAGTACGCAGCGGCGACGCCGCACGTCTTCCGGCCGCGCCAGTTCGACAGCGCCGCCAACGTGCAGGCGCACGGCGAAACCACGGGCCCCGAGCTCCTGGCGCAACTTGGACGGTCGCCGACCGCGTTCGTCGCTGGCGTAGGCACCGGTGGCACCGTGATGGGCGTCGGCCGTTTCCTGCGCGGGCGGGCGCCCGGCGTCGCGGTCCATCCGCTCGAGCCGGCCAATTCGCCCACCCTGCGCACCGGCAGCAAGGTCGGCCGCCACCGCATCCAGGGCATCAGCGACGAATTCATCCCCTCGATCGTCAAGCTGGCGGAACTCGACCGCATCGTCGATGTCTGGGACGGCGATGCGATCTGCATGGCGCAGCGGCTCGCGAGCGAACTCGGCATCGCCGTCGGCATCAGCTCCGGCGCCAACCTGCTGGGAGCCCTCGAGATCGCCCACGAGCAGGGCCGCGACGCCGTGGTCGCCACAGTCTTCTGCGATGACAACAAGAAGTACCTGTCAACCGATCTCTGCAGCGTCGAGGAGTGCAAGGATCACTATCTGTCGCGCGAAGTGCGCCTGCACGGCTTCCGGGTGATCCCGATGCCGGAAAATACGGATACCTGAACGTCCCGGCGGGGGGCCGCGCGGTCGCGCGGGACGCGCGTGGCAGCTATAATTCGCGGCTGTTCCATGCCCTTTCGTCCCGTCGCGGAGAACACGATGACCGACAGTTTCAAGGCGCGCAAGCAGCTCGCCGTGGGATCACGCAGCTACGAAATCCACTCGCTGGCGGCCCTGCCCGCCGACAAGGTGGCGAAGCTGCCCTACTCGCTCAAGATCCTGCTCGAGAACCTGCTGCGCTTCGAGGACGGCGTCAATGTCACGCGCAAGGACATCGACGCCCTGCTCGACTGGGACCCGAAGGCGGCGCCTTCGCACGAGATCTCGTTCACGCCCGCGCGCGTCATCATGCAGGACTTCACCGGCGTGCCCTGCGTGGTCGACCTCGCCGCGATGCGCGAGGCGATCAAGCGGCTTGGCGGCGATCCGCAGAAGGTCAATCCGCTCGCGCCCGCGGAACTCGTCATCGACCACTCGGTGCAGGTGGATGCCTACGGCACGCCGCTTTCGCTCGAGGAGAACAACCGCATCGAGTTCGAGCGCAACGGCGAACGCTACGCCTTCCTGCGCTGGGGCCAGTCCGCATTCGAGAACTTCAAGGTCGTGCCGCCGAACACCGGCATCGTGCACCAGGTCAACCTCGAGTTCCTCGGGCGAGTGGTGTTCGACGCGGCGCGCGGCGACGGTCGCGCGGCCTACCCCGACACCGTGGTGGGCACCGATTCGCACACCACGATGATCAACGGCCTCGGCGTGCTCGGCTGGGGCGTGGGCGGCATCGAGGCCGAGGCCGCGATGCTCGGCCAGCCGATTCCGATGCTGATCCCGCAGGTGATCGGCTTCAAGCTCCACGGCAGCCTGCAGCCCGGCGCGACCGCGACCGACCTCGTCCTCACCGTCACCGAAATGCTGCGCAAGAAGGGCGTGGTCGACAAGTTCGTCGAGTTCTTCGGCGACGGCCTCGCGAACCTGCCGCTCGCCGACCGCGCGACCCTCGGCAACATGTCGCCGGAGTTCGGCAGCACCTGCGCCATCTTCCCGATCGACGCCGAGACCATCCGCTACCTGCGCCTCTCGGGCCGCGCCGACGACCAGGTGGCGCTGGTCGAGGCCTACGCGAAGGCGCAGGGCATGTGGCGCGAGAACGGCCAGGCTGCCGCGCAGTACACCGACGTGCTCGAACTCGACCTGGCGAGCGTCGAGCCGAGCCTCGCCGGCCCGAAGCGCCCGCAGGATCGCGTGCCGCTGCGCACCGCGAAGGGCGCCTACCAGAAGGCGCTCAAGCCCATGGCCGAGGAGCGCGCGAAGAAGACCGGCGGGTCGGGCAGCGCGAAGGCGGCGCTCGACGGCAAGAGCTTCGAGTTGAAGGATGGCGCCGTCGTGATCGCCGCGATCACGAGCTGCACCAATACTTCGAATCCCTACGTGATGATCGGCGCGGGCCTCCTTGCCCGCAATGCCGCCCGGCGCGGGCTCACCGCCAAGCCCTGGGTCAAGACGAGCCTCGCACCCGGCTCGCGCGTCGTCACCGACTACCTGAAGAAGGCCGAACTGCTCGACGACCTTGCGCTGGCGGGCTTTTATCTCGTCGGCTACGGTTGCACCACCTGCATCGGCAATTCCGGCCCGCTGCGGCCCGAGATTTCCGCCGGCGTGGGCGCGGGCGACATCGTTGCCTGCTCGGTGCTGTCCGGTAACCGCAATTTCGAGGGCCGCATCCATCCCGACGTGAAGATGAACTTCCTCGCGTCCCCGCCGCTCGTGGTGGCGTATGCCCTTGCCGGCACGCTCGACATCGACCTCGCGACCGATTCGCTCGGGGAAGACCCGGACGGCAAGCCCGTCTACCTGAAGGACATCTGGCCGAGCGATCGAGAGGTTGCCGACAAGGTGCGCGCCGCCATCGGCTCCGAAATGTTCAAGAAGAGCTACCAAGGCGTGTTCGATGGTGATGCGAACTGGTCGGCCATCAAGATCCCGGCCGGCAAGATCTACCAGTGGGATGCGAAGTCGACCTACGTGAGGAACCCGCCTTACTTCGACGGCATGACGATGCAGCCGGGCGAAGTGCGTGACATCAAGGGCGCTCGCGTGCTGGCGCTGCTCGGCGATTCGGTCACGACCGATCACATCTCGCCGGCCGGCAACATTTCGAAGTCGAGTCCCGCCGCACGCTACCTGATGGGCGAAGGCGTGCAACCGGCAGACTTCAATTCCTACGGTTCGCGCCGCGGCAACCACGAAGTCATGATGCGCGGCACCTTCGCCAACGTCCGCCTGCGCAACCTCCTTGCGCCGGGCACCGAAGGCGGCGTGTCGATCCACCTGCCCTCGGGCGAACAGTCGAGCATTTTCGACACGGCGATGCGCTACAAGGCCGACGGCACCCCGCTCGTGGTGCTCGCCGGCAAGGAATACGGCTCGGGCTCCTCGCGAGACTGGGCCGCCAAGGGCACGATGCTGCTCGGCGTGAAGGCGGTCATCGCCGAGAGCTTCGAGCGCATCCATCGCTCGAACCTGATCGGCATGGGCGTGCTGCCGCTGCAGTTCCCCGTTGGCCAGAATGCGCAGTCCCTCGGCCTGACCGGGCGCGAGGTGATCGACATTGCCGGTGTCGCCGATGCCGCATCGAAAACCGTCAAGGTGGTCGCGACGCCGGAGAACGGCGGCAAGCCGATCACGTTCGACGCACGCGTGCGCATCGATACGCCGAAGGAGCGGGACTACTACCGCCACGGCGGCATCCTGCAGTACGTCCTGCGGCAGCTCGCCGGGGCGGGCCGCGCCGCCTGATGAGCGCCACCGCGGCGGTGATCGCTGTCTTCGACCTCGACGGCACGATCACCCGCCGCGACACGCTCTTTCCTTATGTCCTGCACTACCTCGCGCAACGGCCCCTGCGGCTGCTGCGCCTCCTGCGCTTGCTGCCCGCCGTCGCAGCCTATGTCTTCGCCGGGCGCGACCGCGGCCGTCTCAAGGCGGCGCTCCTGCGCCATACGCTGCGCGGCGAGACCCGTGCCGGCATCGACTCCTGGAATGCCCGCTACCTGCCACGCGTGATCGCGCGCGACCTGCTTGCGCCAGCGATCGCCGCGATCGAGCGGCATCGGGGCGCCGGTGACACGCTGGTCCTGATGTCGGCGAGCGTCGACCTCTATGTACCCGAACTCGCGCGCCGCCTCGGCTTCGCTCAGACGATCTGCACCGGCGTCGCCTGGCAGGGCCAGGCGCTCGACGGTGCGCTCGTCACGCCCAATAGGCGGGGCGACGAGAAGGCTCGCTGCCTCGAGGGCCTGCGCGCCCACGACCGCGAGGCGCGCATCGTTGCCTACGGCAACAGCACATCGGACCTGCCGCACCTGCGCCTCGCCCACCATGGCGTCCTCGTCAACGGATCGCGCGCCGCGCGGGCCGCCGCAGCCGCCCTCGGGATCGAATGTGTGGACTGGCGGGGAACATGGCGCCCGGCCGCTTGCTCCAATCCGGACAGCCCCGGTTAGCGACCTTCCGGGCCAATCAAGATATGGCTTTAAATATGGCTCGGAATATTTTGATTAATAACAATATAATTTCAGCGTCCGAGCTGACGCCGGAGTGCGTGTACCTCGATCGTCGGCGCCTGCTGCTGGGCGGGACGGCCCTCGCTCTCACTACGGCGACGGCCACCGCCGCAGCTGCGGCCCCTGCGCAGGCTCCCATGAAAGCGGCCCTCAATGCGCGCTATTCGTCCACGGAGCAGCCGACGGCCTACGCGGACATCACGGGCTACAACAACTTCTACGAGTTCGGAACCGGCAAGGACGATCCGCGGCGCAATGCCCACACGCTGCGCCCCCGCCCCTGGAGCGTCACGATCTCCGGCGAAGTCGAAGTTCCCGGGACGCTCACGCTCGAGGATATCCTCGCGCCGCATGCGCTCGAGGAGCGCGTGTATCGCATGCGCTGCGTGGAGCGCTGGTCGATGGTGATTCCCTGGGTCGGCTTTCCGCTCGCGGATTTCATCAAGCGCTTCCGGCCCACATCGAAGGCCAAGTATGTCGCCTTCAGGACGCTGCACGACCCGAAGCAGATGCCCGGCCAGCGTGCCGGCTGGCTCGAGTGGCCCTACGTGGAGGGGCTGCGCATCGACGAGGCCATGCATCCGCTCACGCTGCTTGCCGTCGGGCTCTACGGCCGCCTGCTGCCGAACCAGAACGGCGCGCCGCTGCGGCTCGTGGTGCCGTGGAAGTACGGGTTCAAGGGCATCAAGTCGATCGTCGCGATCCACTTCACCGAGCGCCGCCCGCCGACATCCTGGAACGTCGCCGCAGCCTCGGAATATGGCTTCTACGCGAACGTGAACCCCGCGGTCGACCATCCGCGCTGGAGCCAGGCGAGCGAACGGCGCATCGGCGCAAGCCTCTTCGATGCGACGCGCCCCACCCTGCCATTCAACGGCTACGCGGCCGACGTGGCCTCGCTCTACAGCGGCATGGACCTGCGCCGCTGGTTCTGATGACGGTCACGCAGCGCTATCGCTACTGCTGGAAGCCGCTCGTCTTCGCGGCCGCCATCGTGCCGCTGCTCTCGATGCTGGCGGGCATCTTCGGCATCGCGGGCCAGCGCCTCGGCGCCGACCCGGTGGAGGACTTGCTGCTGACCTGCGGCAAGACGGCGCTCAACCTCCTGTGCCTGACGCTCGCAGTGACGCCAGCGGCGAAGATCGCGCACCGTCCGCAGTGGTTGCGCCTGCGCAGGATGCTGGGTCTCGCCGCCTTCAGCTATGCGGTGCTGCATTTCGCGGTCTACCTCGTGCTCGACCGCAGCCTCGATGCCGCGATGATCGTGGAGGACATCGCGAAGCGCCCCTACATCACGATCGGCTTCACGGCGCTGTTGTGCCTCGTTCCACTGGCGGCCACTTCCACGCAGCGCATGATGCAGCGGCTCGGCCGCCGCTGGCAGCAGCTGCACCGGCTCGTCTACCCGATCGCGATCCTCGCGGTGTGGCATTTCTACTGGCAGGTCAAGCGGGACGTGACGGAGCCGCTCATCTATGCGGCGATCGTTGCCATGCTCCTCGGCTGGCGCCTCTGGCATCGCCGGCGGCGCGGCGGGCCGGCGCGCGTCACATCGAAGTCCGGACTTGCCACAATTCCGGGAAGAACCTGAGTTCGAGCGCCTTGACGAGGTAGGAGACGCCGCCGGTGCCGCCCGTGCCGGGCTTGTAGCCGATGATGCGCTCCACCGTCTTCATGTGCTGGAAGCGCCAGGTCTGGAACCGGTGGTCGACATCGACCAGGCATTCGGCGAATTCGTAGAGGTCCCAGTCCTTCGCGGCGTTGTGGTAGACGGCGAGCCAGGCGCCCGCGACCTGCTTGCTGGCGCGATAGGGCTCGCTGAAATCGCGCATGAGGTATTCGTCCGGCACGCCGTAACCGCGACGCGACAGCATTCGCAGCGCTTCGTCGTACAGGGACGGCGCCTCGAGCGCACGCCGCAGCTGCTGGCTCGCGGCGGCATCGCGCTGGTGCACGGCGAGATGGTCGGCATTCTTGTTGCCGAGCTGGAACTCGAGCAGGCGGTACTGGATCGACTGGAACCCGGACGCGCGCCCCAGCGAATTGCGGAACGAGGAGTAGTCGGCGGGGGTCATCGTCGACACCACGTCCCACACCGCGAGCAGCTGCGCCTGGATCCGCGCGATGCGCGCGAACATCTTGAAACACGGGTCGAGATCGTCCTTCCTGACGCAGGCGAGCACGCCCGCGAGCTCGTGAAGCAGCAGCCGGATCCAGAGCTCCGAGACCTGGTGCACGATGATGAACAGCATCTCGTCGTGCTCGCGGGAATTCGGCCGCTGGGCGCCGAGCAGCCGCTCGAGCGCAAGGTAACCGCCATAGGACTGCGAGGCCGGCAGGTTCCAGTGCACCTGCTCGTCCGACAGGTCGACCCGCTCGCTCGGCGCGAACGGACAGGTCGGCGGTGGTTCAGTCGCCATCGTCGAACATCCAGTGTGGCACATGCCGCCATCCGCCAGTGAGCTCGCGATCAAGCGAACGCCACCCGGGCTCGTGTTGCGCGACCAGGCGCCAGAAGCCCGCCGCATGGTTCATGTGCCGCGTGTGGGCCAGTTCGTGCAGCAGCAGGTAGCGCACGACCGCCGGGCGCTGGAAGGCGAGACTGGCATTCAGGCTGATGGTGCCGCGGGTGGAACAGCTGCCCCAGCGCGTGCGCTGGCGCCGGATTGCCATGCGCGCGTAGCAGAGCCCGGTCTCACGGGCGAGGGCGTCGAGCCAGGGCCCGAGCTGCGCGACGCAACGCGCCCGCACCCAGGCGCGCAGCATCGGTCGCAGCGCCCGGCCGGCGGGTTCACCGCGATGTTCGAGCTCGCCAGCCGCCACTTGCGCGAGGCGGACCCGCCCGGGCCCGGGCACCGCGCGCAGCGACCAGGACTCGCAGAATGCGGGCAGTTCGATGGCAGCCGGCGGGAACGCCGGCGGCGGCGGGCGGTCGCGCTGCGCATGCTGGCGGCGCGCCTCGATCCAATCTTGATGGAGCTCGAGAAATTCGCGAACCGTGCGCTCAGGGGTGCGTGGCGGCACCACGACCTCGACCCGTCCGCCGGGGAATACGCGCACGCTGAGGCGACGCGCGCGGCGGCTGTGCCGTACGGTGGGCACCGACGTGGCGTCGCGCGCGTCGAACAGGGAAATCTGTGTGGTGGCAACGTCGCTCATGGCAGGCAGCTGCCATCATATCAGCCGATCGGCTAGCATGATGGCGTGGCGCCGATCCTCGAAGTCCGCAACCTCGTCAAGCTGTACCCGCGCGTCACCGCCGTCGACGGCGTGTCGCTGGACGTCGAGGAAGGCTGCTGCTTCGGGCTGCTCGGCCCGAACGGTGCGGGCAAGACCACGACAGTCGAGATCATGGAAGGCATCCTGCCCGCCTCCTCCGGCGAAGTCCGCTACCGGGGCGCACCGCTCGGCAGTCGTTTCCGCAATGAGGCGGGGATCCTCTTCCAGAAGACGGCGCTGCAGGATTTCCTGACCGTGCGCCAGACCCTGCGGCTCTTTCGCGGCCTTTATGCGCAGGGCTATGACATCGACGAACTGCTGCAGCTCTGTTCGCTGCAGAAGCTCGCGGACCGCGACAACCGCAAGCTCTCGGGCGGCCAGCAGCAGCGCCTGCTGCTCGCCGTGGCACTCGTCAATGACCCGGCGATCCTCTTCCTCGATGAACCGACCACCGGCTTCGATCCGCAGGCGCGGCGCAACTTCTGGAAGCTGATCGAGTCGGTGAAGGCACGACGGCGCACCATCATCCTGACGACCCATTACATGGAAGAGGCGCAGCGGCTGTGCGACGAGATCGCGATCATGGATCGCGGCCGCATCATCGCCCGCGGCCCGCCGCGGCGCCTGCTCGCGGAACACTTCGCGGACGTGCTGATCGAGCTGCCGCGCGACGACTTCCCGGCCGCTGCACGCGACCTGCCGCTGCGGCTGATCGAGGGCGCCGAGCGCATCGAGATCTCGACCAATGACCTCGAGGGTACCCTCAAGACCCTGCTCGCCGCGCAGGTGCCGCTCGGCAACCTGCGGATCCGCCCGCCGAACCTCGAGGACCTGTTCCTCGAGCTGACCGGCAAGGAGCTGCGGGCGTGATCCGCCGCCTGCTCGCCATCTGGCACGCCCGCAACCTCGAGTTCCTGCGTGACCGCGGCGCGCTGGTTTTCTCGCTGCTGCTGCCGCTGGCGCTGGTCGTCGGCATGAGCTTCGTTTTCGGCGGTCCCGAGCGCGCCATCTTCAAGGTCGCCGTGCTGACCGACGACCTCGCGAGCGTGCGCCATCCGTTCATGACCGAGCGCTTCGTCGATTTCGTGCCGGTCGACGACCTTGCGGCCGCGAGCCGCAAGGTGGCGCGGCACCAGTTCGACCTGCTGATCGACTTCGCGCCCCGCGCCACGCGCTACTGGGTCAACGAGGACTCGCCCAAGGGCTATGTCGCCGAGCGGCTGCTGCTGCAGTCGGAGCCGGCCGCGCAGCGCCAGCCCGTGAGCGGCCAGGCCATCCGCTACGTCGACTGGCTGTTCCCGGGCATCCTCGGCATGAACATGATGTTCAACTGCCTGTTCGGTGTCGGCTATGTCGTGCTCCGCTACCGCAAGAACGGCTTCCTGAAACGGCTCAATGCCACCCCGGTCTCGGCCTTCGAGTTCCTGGCCGCGCAAGTGCTCTCGCGGCTCGCCCTGATCCTCGCCGTGACCACCATCCTCTACGTGGGCGTCGGCCTCGCGATCGGCTTCCACTCGGCGGGCAATCCCGGGCTGCTGCTCGCGATCGCCGTGCTCGGCGCGCTGTCACTGATCGCGCTCGGTCTCACCATCGCGGCGCGCTTTTCCAGCGACGAGCTGGTCGGCGGGATCCTGAACACGCTCACCTGGCCGATGATGCTGCTGTCTGGCGTGTGGTTTTCGCTCGAGGGCTCGCCCGACTGGATCCGCTATGTCGCCCAGGTGTTCCCGCTCACGCATATCCTCGACGCCGCCCGCGCGGTCATGATCGATGGTGCCGGCGCCGCGGCCATCGCACCGCACCTCGCCTACCTCGCGGTCACCACGCTCGCCTTCCTGGCGTTCGGCGCGTGGTCCTTCAAGTGGCGCAGCGACTGACCCGCATGAGTTTCTACAGTGACAACAACGCCAGCGTCTGCCCTGAACTCCTCGCCGCCATCCAGGCAGCCAACGCGGGCGCGGCCCGTGCCTACGGCGACGATCGCTGGACCCTGGCGCTCGATGAGGCCTTCGGGCGCTTCTTCGGCACGCGCGTCGCGGTCTTCCCGGTCACGACCGGCACGGCGGCCAACGCGCTCGCGCTGGCGACGCTCACGCCACCGTACGGTGCGGTCTTCGCGCATGAGCTGGCGCATGTCGTGCGGGACGAATGCGGCGCGCCCGAATTCTTCGGCGGCGGCCTGCGGCTCGTGCCACTCGCAGGCGAGGGTGCGAAGCTGGACGCCGCGACGCTCGAGCGCGCGCTCGACGCCGCTCCACCCTCGGTGCACACCGTGCAGCCCACGGCCGTCACGATCACGCAGGCCACGGAACTCGGCCGTGCCTACCGGCCCGCCGAGATCGAGGCGCTGGCCGCGCTCGCGCACGCGCGCCAGCTCTTCGTCCACATGGACGGCGCGCGCATCGCCAATGCCCTCGTGACGCTCGGCTGCAGCGCGGCGGAAATCACCTGGCGCGCGGGCGTCGATGCGCTGTCCTTCGGCGCGACCAAGAACGGCGGCCTCGCCGCCGAGGCCGTCGTGTTCTTCCGCCCCGAACTCGTGCGTGACTTCGAACTGCGGCGCAAGCGCGCCGGGCACCTGCTCTCGAAATCGCGCTATGCCTCCGCCCAGTTGCTCGCCTACCTGTCGGGCGATGTCTGGCGGCGCAATGCCGCGCGCGCCAACGAGGCCGCGCGCCTGGTCGGCGCGGCCTGCTCCGCCACGCTGATCGAACCGGTCGAGGCGAACGAAGTCTTCGCACGCCTCGGCGAAGACGGCAAGGCGCGGCTGCGCTCACAGGGCTTCGAATTCTACGACTGGGGCGCCAGGGGCTCGGGTGAAGCGCGCTTCGTCTGTTCCTGGGACCAGGACCCCGCGGAAGTCGCCGCCCTCTGCCGGGCGCTGTCCGCGGCCTGAGGGACCGCCTCAGCCCGAGGTGATCGTGGCGAGCAGCCGCCTCGCCTGCCCGAACCCGGGCGCGAGCAGCAGCGCCCGCTCGAGCGCGCTGCGCGCCGCGGCGCCATCTCCCTGGTCGAGCTGGCGGCGCGCGAGCTGCAGGTAGGCCTCGGGAGCACCCCACGACGGCATCGTTGCAACGGTCCGTCGCTCCTCCTCGAATTGGGCGACCGCTTTCTGCAGGGTGGCCACGGCGCGCACGCCGTCGCGCTCCGCGAGGGCCGCGAACAGCAGCACGCGCGGATTGCGCGGCGCCAGCTCGATCGCGCGCTCGAGTTGCGCCGCACTGCGCGGGCCGAGCAAGGGCGCCTTCCACACCTTGAGCGTGGCGACGAGTGCCTGGCAGGTGGCCTGCAGCGCCAGCGCGTCGGCAAAGCTGCCGTGCGCACTGTTCGCGGCGGCCAGGTGGCCGGCGCAGGCCTCGGCCGCAGACCTGGCCGCTGCTTCGTCCCGCCCCTGCGCGAGCAGCGCGATCCGGTATTCGCCGTAGCCGCGATAGTAGGCACGCAGTGCCTCGTCGTCCGCGCCGCTCCCGATCGAGGCCACCACCGCGCGCAAGGCGCGCAGGTCCTCCGTGTACCAGGCGTATTGCAGCCGCCCCTCGATGTCGCCCCACTCGACGGCGCAGGCGAGGGACGGCAGGCAAGACAGCAACAGGACGGCCAGCGAGGTGCGGCGGCTCATGGGGACGGGCGTATGGTTAGAATGCGCGAACGACCGTGGACAACGATAACACAGCCCCCGCGCAGCTGATCGACATCGGCGCGAACCTTACCCATGCCAGCTTCGACATCGATCGCGATGCCGTGATCGCGCGCGCGCGCGCCGCGGGCGTCGCCCAGATGCTCGTGACCGGCGCCACGGTGCCAGGCAGCGCGCAGGCGGTGCAACTCGCGCGCGCGCAGCCCGGCGTGCTGTTCGCCACCTCCGGCATCCACCCGCACCATGCCCACGAACTCACCGACGATGCCGCCGCGCAGCTTGCGGAGCTCGCGCTCGCGCCCGAGGTCGTCGCGGTCGGAGAGTGCGGCCTCGACTACTTCCGGGACTATTCGCCGCGCGACGCGCAGCGACGCGCCTTCGCACGGCAGCTCGCGCTCGCGGCCAGCGTCGGCAAGCCGGTCTTCCTGCACCAGCGGGACGCCCACGAGGATTTCGCGGCGATCCTGCGCGAGCACCGCGCGAGCCTCGCCGGTGGCGTGGCGCACTGCTTCACCGCGCAGCGCGCCGAACTGGAGTGCTACCTCGCGCTCGATCTCGCGATCGGCATGACCGGCTGGATCTGCGACGAGCGCCGTGGCGCGCACCTCGCGCCCCTGATGCCGCTCATCCCGCCGGGCCGGCTGGTGATCGAGACGGACTCGCCCTACCTGCTGCCGCGCGACCTCTCCCCGAAACCGCCCTCGAGGCGCAACGAACCGATGCACCTGCCGCATGTCGCGGCGGCGATCGCCGCCGCGCGTGGCGAGCCGTTCGCGGCGCTCGCCGCCCATTCGACCGCGGCCGCACGCCGCCTGTTCGGCTTGCCGCCGGCGCCGGCCGCCGGCGCGTAGGCGGGCTTCAGATCGGACGCGGCTTGCCGAGCGGGCTCGGCAGGGCGGCCGTGCGCAGGGACGACCAGCCGGCGCGGTAATGCGCCAGCGCCGACTCGAACAGGCTGCGGTCCGCAGGCGGGAAGTCCGCGCGCAGGCCATCGACCGGCACCGTCCACTTGGGCAGGCCCTTCGGGAAGCGCGCCCGGCGGGTGAACACGATGCGTCCTTCGACGGGTGCCTCGCCAACGATCGCCTTGACCGCCGCTATGCGGTCGTACAGCGCGCCCTGCGGGTTCGCGAAAGTGTGGCGCGCGGCTCCGTTCATGACGGTCCAGTCCGTCATCTGGTCGCCGCCGAAGATGTTGCCGGCCACGTCGCGCAGGTCGACGACCAGCACGCCGCGCGCGGTCAGCACGAGGAAGTCGACGTGATAAGTGCCACCACTGCCATCCGGCACGAGCACGTCCTCGAGGTGCTCGAAGCCGGTCGAGACGATCGCCTGCACGAGGCGACGCCGCGCGCGACGCAGCCGCCACCAGCGCCAGCCCCAGGACACGCCGAGGCCGAGCACGACGCCGCCCAGCACGAGGCCCACGAGGATCGGTGTCGCCGGCAGGTGATTCATGGCTGCACCCGGGCGGCGGGAATCGCGCCGAGCAGCGCGCCACGCAACGCTTCGAGCTGCGGCGCGAGGTCCTCCTTCGCGACGGGCAACTCGTAGAGTCGCGCGAGCGAATCGGGCGTCGGCACGGCACGGCCGATCAGGGGCTCGACGATCTCGCGGAACTTGGCCGGATGCGCGGTCGCGGCGATCACCCAGGCGGCCGAGCGCCTGCGCGCCTCGGGCATGCGCGCCATGACCTCGGCCGCGATCGCCGTGTGCGGGCACCAGATCCTGCCGTAGGCGGCGTAGTCGGCGGCGATGCGCTCGCGAATAGCGGCATCGTCCACGACCTCCGCCGTGACGGCGGACTGCAGCGCAGGCAGCCCGGGATACAGCGCTCGCAGTCTTTCCATATTGCTCGGATCGCCGACGTCCATGGCAGAGGCAAGCGTAGCGATACTCCGCCGCGGCTGCCACGGCAGGCCGGACAGGAAATCCGGGACCGTGCGATTCGCGTTGTGCGCGAGGACGATTTCGCCAATCGGCAGGCCGACATGGCGCGCCCAGACGCAGGCGAGCGCATTGCCGAGGTTGCCGCTCGGGATCACGAACGACGCGGGGCGCCCCTCGCGGCGCCAAACGGCGAGCGCCGTCGCCGCGTGATAGGCAGCCTGTGGCAGCAGGCGCCCGAGGTTGATGCTGTTCGCGGACGACAGGTCACGCGTCGCGCGCAGCGCGGGGTCCATGAATGCGGCCTTCACGAGGCGCTGGCAGTCGTCGAAGCTGCCGCGCACGGCGAAGGAACGCACGTTGTCGCCCCAGCACGTGAGCTGCTGTTCCTGTGCGGGCGAGACAAGTCCCCGTGGATACAGCACCGCCACGCGGATCCCCGGCCGGCGATGAAACGCCGCGGCCACGGCGCCGCCTGTGTCGCCCGAGGTGGCGACGAGGATTTCGAGCGGCTTCGCTGCCGTCGCGCGCAGGCGCGTGAGCGAGGCCGCCAGGAAACGCGCGCCGAAGTCCTTGAACGCCGCGGTGGGGCCGTGGAAAAGCTCGAGCACCGAGTACCCTGCCCCGTCAACCGCCACCAGCGGCGCCGGGAAATTGCAGGCATCGGCAGTGATCTCGGCCATCGCGGGTGCGAGGATGTCGCCCGCCGCGAACGGCGCGATGAGCTGCCGGGCGACCTGCGCGAGCGTGGCGCCCGGCGGAAAGTCCGCCGGCTCGAAGCGTGGCCATCCCGCCGGAATGTAGAGCCCGCCATCGGGAGCGAGGCCGGCGAGCAGCGCCTGGGAGAACGATGCGGCGGGGCTTTCGCCCCTGGTACTGTGGTATTGCATGGGTATCAGGCGGCTTCGACGAAGGCACCGCGAGTGCCGATGTCCACGACCCAGGGGTCCGTGCCGATTTCGCGCGCGGCAAAGGCCGCGACCATCGCGTCGCGCACGGCTGCGGCGCTGTCGGCCCTGCTCCACGCGAACATCGTCGGGCCGGCGCCCGAAATCGAACAGCCGAGCGCACCCGCGGCCATCGCTGCCGCCCGCACGGCAGCGAAACCCGGGATCAGCGCCTGTCGCTGCGGCTCGATGACCACGTCCTCGAAGGAAGCGCGCAACAGGTCGAGGTCGCCGGTGTAGCAGCCGGATATGAAGCCGGCGAGGTTCGCGGTCTGCCAGACGAAGTCGGAGAGCGGCACGCTCTTGCTCAGGATGGCCCGCGCCTCGCGCGTGCCGAGGAACATGTGGGGATGCACGATCACCGCGCGCACATCCGCCGGCACCGGGATCTGCTTGACGCGCGGATGGTCTATGCCCACGGTCAGCACGAGGCCCCCGTAGAGCGAGGGCGCGATATTGTCGACATGCATCGACCCGCTGGCGACCGCCTCGCCCTGCATCGCGAATTTCAGCAACTCGAGGCGCGGCAGCGGCGTGTCGAGCAGCGCGTTCGCGGCTACCACCGCCCCGACGGCCGAAGCCGCCGAGCCGCCGAGGCCCGATCCGAGGGGAATGCCCTTCTCGATGCTCATCTCGATGCCGAACCCCGGCGCCAGCGCCTCGTGCATCGCAAGCAGCGCCCGGCCCGCGGTATTGCGCGCAGCCTCGAGAGGCAGGTCGGCGGCAACCCCTGTGATCGCCTTGATCGTCACGCCCGGGCTGGCCGTGCGGCGCACGGTGACGCGATCGCCGATCGCATCGACACTGAAGCCGAGGATGTCGAATCCGATCGCGACATTGCCGACCGACGCGGGCGCGAAGGCTGTCGCCTGCTCGAGGCTCACAAGTGCGCTCCGAGGTAGGCGCACAGGCGCAGCAGGTCGGCGAACACGCCGCCTGCGGTCACCTCGGGACCGGCGCCCGGGCCCTGCACGATGAGCGGATTGGCGCTGTAGCGCGCCGTGGCGAAGCGCACGATGTTGTCGGTGAGCGCGATGTTGGCGAAGGCGTGCCGGCCCTCGACCTCGACGACGCCCACGGTTGCCTCGCCCGCGGCCGTGATGCGGCCGACGTAGCGCAGCACCCGGCCGCGCGCCTTGGCAGCCGCGAAGCGCGCCTGCCACGCCGCATCCGAAGCAGGCAGTTGCCGCAGGAAGTCCTCGATAGAGCCGGCCTCGAGCCCGGCGGGCACGAGGCTTTCGACCTTCACGTCCCGCATCTCGAGCGACAAACCCATCTCGCGGCCTAGGATGATCAGCTTGCGCGCGACATCGGTGCCCGACAGGTCGTCGCGCGGATCGGGCTCGGTGTAGCCGCGCTGCTTCGCGTCGGCGACGATCTGCGAGAACGGCACGCTGCCGTCGTAGACATTGAAGAGGTAGGCGAGCGTGCCCGAGAAGATGCCCTCGATGCTGCGCACCTCGTCACCGGTGTCGCGCAGGTCGCGCAACGTCTGCACGACCGGCAGGCCTGCGCCGACAGTGGTTTCGTAAAGATAGTGCGCACCGGTGGTGCGCCGCACCTGCTGCAGTTCACGGTAGTAGGCGAGGTCGCCGCTGTTGGCCTTCTTGTTCGGCGTGACGATGTGGATGCCCGCGGCGAGCCAGTCGCGATAGCGCGCCGCCACCTCGGGGCTCGCACTGCAGTCGATGATCACGGAATGCGGCAGGTAATCGACGTGCACGTGCTCGACGAAGCGGTCGAGGTCCGCGGGCGCGGCGCCGGCCTGCAGCGCCGTGCGCCACTCGCCGAGCGGCAGGCCCGCCTCCGACAGCGTCATCGACTTCGACGCGAGGATGCCGCGGATGCGCAGGTCGAGCTTCAGCTCGCGCAGGCGCCCGACCTGGGCGGCTAGCTGGTCGAGGAACACGCGTCCCACGGTGCCCGGGCCGATCACCCCGATCGACAGGGTATGCGGCGAGAGGTAGAAGCCCGCGTGCACGGCGCGCAGCGCGCGCGTCGCGTCCTTGCCGTCCACCACGACGGAGATGTTGCGCTCCGAGGCGCCCTGCGCGATCGCGCGCACGTTGACGCCGCTCGCGCCGAGCGCGTTGAAGACCTTGGCCGACACGCCGGGCATGCCCGCCATGCCGTCGCCCACCACCGCGAGGATGGCGAGATCGCGGTCGACGTCGACGCTCTGGATCTGGCCGTCGGCGAGCTCGCGCGCGAAGGCCTCGCGCACCGCCTGCACCGCCCGCCCGGCCTGCGCGCCCGGCACGGCGCAGCAGATCGAGTGCTCGGAACTGCCCTGCGAAATCACGATGACCGAAATGTCCGCTTCGCGCAGCGCGCCGAACAGCCGGTGCGCGGTGCCCGGCACGCCGATCATGCCCGCGCCCTCGACGTTCACGAGCGCGACCTGCTCGATGCTGGTGATGCCCTTGACCGGCATGCCCGACTGCGGCTGCGCGCAGATGAGCGTCCCGGGCTTCTCCGGGGCGAAGGTATTGCGGATCCAGATCGGGATGCCGCGGCCGACGGCCGGCGCCATGGTCTGCGGATGGATCACTTTCGCACCGAAATACGCGAGCTCCATCGCCTCGCTGTAGGACAGCGAGTCGATCACGCGCGCGTCGGGCACGCGCCGCGGATCGGCCGACAGCACGCCGTCGACATCCGTCCAGATCACGATCTCGGCCGCATCCAGCAGGGAGCCGAAGATCGACGCCGAGAAATCGCTGCCGTTGCGGCCGAGCGTGGTCTGCACCCCCCGCCCGTCGGAAGCGATGAACCCCGTGACAACGAGCGTGTGCCGACCGGCGGCCGACGCGGCAGGGGAGAGCTTCTCCTTCGAGGCGGCCCACTGCACCGCTGGCCCGAGCGCACCCCACTCCACGACCAGCACCCCGCGTGCATCGACCCAGTCGATGGCGCCGCGGCGCAAGCCGCGATGGACGAGATAGTCGCGGAACAGGCGCGTCGACCACAGCTCGCCGAAGCCGACGATGGCGTCGCGCACGGCTCCGGCCGCCGAGCGGGTGAGGCGCACGGTATTGAGGATGCCCTCGAGGTCGTGGCAATCGCGATCGAATGCGGCGAGCCAGAGCTTCGCGCCCCTGGCGTCGAGCACGGACTCCGCGATGGCCGCGTGGCGGGTGCGCAGCGCGTCGAGCTCATGGCGCACGCCGTCCTGCTGCTGCTCCGCAAGCTGCACGAGCCGATAAAGCGCGTCGGTCACGCCGCGGCAGGCCGACAGCACCACGGCGAGCCTTTCGTCGGGGGCAGCTTCGATGATCTTTGCCACGCGCTCGAAACACGCGGCATCGGCGACACTCGAGCCGCCGAACTTGTGGACGCGCCAGGCGGCCCGATCGGAACCGGTCATTGCAACTCTCTGAATGGGGGGCAAAAACCTTGGAAGCCTAGCATAATGAAGCGCAGGTGGACCACGAACTGCATTTGCTCCTGCCCTTCTACGCCGACTCGCGCGCCGCAGGAGAACCCGTGGCGCTCGCGGTCGTGTTGCGCACGGCCGGCTCCACCTATCGCAAGCCGGGCGCCTGCATGCTGATCGCGCGCGACGGCCGCTTTGCCGGCCTGCTGTCCGGCGGCTGCCTCGAGGGTGACCTGCGCGACCACGCCGCGCGCGTCATCGACTCCGGCGGCAGCACGCTCGTCCGCTACGACATGCGCGGCCCCGACGACTTGCTTTGGGGTCTCGGCAGCGGCTGCGAAGGCGCGATGGACATCCTTCTCGCGCGCGTCGGTCCGGCGGAAGGCTGGCAACCGCTCGAGGCACTCGCCACGGCCCACGCCCGCGAGGAGAGTTTTGCTTTCGGGCTCGAGCTGCCGCGTGGCACGGATGCCGCGGCGGGCACGCAAGTCGTGCTCGATCCACGCGACGATCCTGGCTTGTTCGTGGTCCGCATCGCCCCCCCTCCCCATGTGCTGCTGCTCGGGGGTGGGCCGGATGCACTGCCCGTCGCGGAACTCGCCCGCTTCCTCGGCTGGCGCCTCTCGGTGGCCGACCATCGGTCCGCCTATTGCGCGCCCGGGCGCTTTCCCGGATCCACCCGGGTGATTGCCTGTCGTGCGGACGAACTCGCGCGGCACTGCGACCTCTCGCGCGTCGATGCCGCGGTCGTCATGAGCCATCACATGGACAGCGACCGGGCGTACCTCGCTGCGCTCGCCGCTTGTGCCGTGCCGTACGTCGGCCTGCTCGGACCGCAGCCGCGGCGCGAGCGCCTGCTCGCCGAACTCGGCGAACTCGCCGCACCCCTGCACTCGCGCCTGCGCGCACCCATCGGCCTTGATATCGGGGCGCAATCACCCCGCACGATTGCGCTCGCTATCGCCGCCGAGATCCAGGCGACGCTAGCGGGTCGGGATGGTCGTTTGTTTACTAGTATTATCAATAAATAACGATAATTACCTATGAAGACTTCTATGCACGCATGGTACGTGGTCGTCGTGCTCATGCTCGCCAATACAGTGTCCTTCATCGACCGGCTGATACTTTCGCTGCTCGTGACACCGATCAAGATGGAACTGCAGCTCAGCGACACGCAGGTGAGCCTCCTGCAGGGCCTCGCGTTCGCCCTCTTCTACTGCGTGGCGGGCCTCGCCCTCGGCCGCCTCGCCGATCGCACGAGCCGCAAGTGGATCGTGACCGCGGGCATCGCGACCTGGTGCGTCATGACTACGCTGTCGGGCACCGCGCGCCACTACTGGCAGTTGTTCCTTTATCGTTTCGGCGTCGGCATCGGCGAAGGCACGTTGTCCCCTTCCGCCTACTCGCTGATCGCGTCGTATTTTCCGCGCGAGCGCCTGTCGCTCGCGATCGGCGTCTACAGCCTCGGCATCACCGCAGGCATCGGGCTTGCGTATCTCGGCGGCGGCGCCGCGATCCATTGGGTGGCGACGCAGGGCGCGATCGTGCTGCCCGGCCTGCCGGCCCTAGAGGGCTGGCGGCTCGTGTTCGCGCTCGTCGGCCTGCTGGGCCTGCCCGTCGCGGTGCTCATGCTGTTCGTGCGCGAGCCGCCGCGCCCACCGGGCGAACGCAAGGCCAACGTGCGCGAAGTCCTCGCGCACTATCGCCGCGAGGCCGGGCGCTACACCTGCGTGATGCTCGGTTACGGCGCCACTTCGATCACGATCTACGCCGTGATGACCTGGACGCCCACGTTCTACCTGCGCCACTACGGCGCAACCATCACGCAGGCCGCGACGATCCTCGGCGTCATGGCCCTCGCAGGGGGGCTCTCCGGCACCTGGCTCGGCGGCCTGCTGGCGGACCGGCTCGAACAGCGCGGCGATCCCCTCGCGAAGTTGCGCGTGCTCTACTGGGGCGCGATGGGCCTCTTGCTGCCGGCCGTGCTCGCGCCGTTCATGCCGACCTTGACGGGATCGGCCCTGGTGCTCGCGCTGACCTTCTTTTTCGGTGCCGCCTGCACCGGGCCGGCCGGCGCCTTCGTGCAGTCGATCACGCCGCCCTCGATGCGCGCGCAGTTCGGCGCCATCTACCTCCTCGCATTGACCCTCGTCGGGGCCACGTTCGGACCGCTGCTGACCGCCCTGTTCACCGATTACGTATTCCGGGACGAAGCCCTGCTCGGTTACTCGCTGTCGGCGGTGGGCCTCGTGGGCAACGGCCTTGCGCTGTGGCTCCTGCGACGGGCCTACCGCGCCGGCGCGACCGCCTTGCAGACAGCGCGGCAGGCCCCGACCTGACAATTCTTTGCACCGGGCCGCATACTCTGCGGCAGGCGGGTTTGCTAAGGTTTCGCCATGTTCATCAACTTCTGGTATCCCGTCATCCGCTCGGCTGAGCTCGGCACGACGCCACAGCGAGTGCGCATTCTTTCGCACAACTTCGTCGTGTTCCGCGACGCGCAGGGCAAGCCCGCCGTGCTCTCGGACACCTGCGTGCACCGCGGCGGCTCGCTGTCGGGCGGCAAGTGCAAGGATGACGGCACGGTGCAGTGCCCCTACCACGGCTGGCGCTTCAACCGCGACGGCCAGTGCACCCGCATCCCCTCGCTCGGCATCAATGCGAAGATCCCGACGCGCGCGCGCGTGGACGCCTATCCGGTCGAGGAGCGCTACGGCATCGTGCACGCCTTCCTCGGCGACCTGCCCGAGGCCGAACGGCCGCCGATCATGCCGATCTTCGAGGCCGACGACCCGAACTGGCGCTCGCATTCGATCTCGTTCGAAGTGCCTTATCACTACGAACGATCGATAGAGAACGGCCTCGACCCCGCGCACAACGAGTACGTGCATACGACCCACGGCCACCAGGGCGAGCGCGAGAGCGAGTACAAGGTCAACGAGCTCGAGCCCTCGCAGGACAACCCCTGGGGCTACGGCTTCATGCACACCTACGACGCGCCACCGCTGCGCAACGGCGTGTTGCGCTTCTCGCGCAGGAAGGGCGGCAAGATGCAGGCAGGCTCGGGTACCTACGGCCCGAACCAGATGTGGACCCACATCAACATTTCGCCGACCAAGTCGATGCGCCAGTACCTGTTCGAAGCGCCGATCGACGAGCGCCATACGCGCGTGTTCCTGGTGACCTACCGGAACATCGTCTTCTTCAAGGGCGGCCTGCTCTCGAAACTCAACAACTGGCTGGACAGGAAGGTCACCGTCCGCAACCTGTTCGTCGCGAGCCAGGACATCACCGTGGTCAAGCAGCTGCAGCCGGTACTGACCCCGCCCTCGACCGCGCGCGAGCTGATGATGCCGGCCGACAGGATCATCGCGCAGTATCGCGAGAAGCTCGACGAATTCGAGGTCAAGGGCTGGCGCATCGACATGGAGCGCATCAAGCGGGATTACGAGCGCGGCAACGTGATCTACGCGATCCCGTCCCCGGCGCGCCGCGAGTCGAAGGGCTGGGTGCTGGAGTCGATCCCGCTCGTGGCCGCTGCCGATCCCGGCAAGGTCGCGCACCTCGTCACGGGCTGAGCCTGCACACCCCATGGTCGCACTGCTACAGTGCGACCATGGATGAACTCGCCATATTGCGCGACCAGGTCGCCACCGAGCGCCGCCACCTCGCGGCGCTGAAGCAAGCTTGTCGCGCCGCCCTGCAATCATCGACCGATGCGCCCGGCAAGGCCGCGCTCTGCCGTGCGGCCGCCGCCTATCTTGCCTACGGCGGCCATCGCCTGCTTGCGCAGGACCAGGCCCACTGCCTGCTGCTGCGCCCACGCGTATCGCGCGCAGATGCGGCAAGCCATGCCTTGCTCGATGACCTCGAATCGGCCCTGCAACGCGCGCGCGTCGCACTGCAGGCGCTCGAATCCGCCACGGACCCCGTAGCGGGTGTCCGCGATTATCTCGACTTCATCGACGCGGTGCTCGGCAAGCGCCGCCACGGACTCGAGGCTCTGTTCCAGATGCACTATACGATCGAGGACTGGCGCGCAGCGTCTTTCGTCGATGCCGACAGCATCCTCGAGGAACGCGAGCGGTACGCCGCGGTGCGCGGCGCGTTTCCGGCCGGCCTCGAGCCGGGTGCCGGGGTCACGGCCTGACGGGGTCGCGTGGATTTCCCGTCCGCAGAGGCGCCCACCCTGCACGCGGTCGTGCTCGCCGCCGGCGCCTCCACCCGGTTTGGCTCGCCGAAGCAACTCGTGCGCATCGATGGCAGGCCGTTGCTGCATGCTGTCGTTGGCCGCGCGGTCGAAGTGGCCGGGCATTCGGTCACGGTCGTGCTCGGCGCGCATGCGACCCAACTGACACCGCTCCTGCGCCACACGCCTGCTTCCGTGGTGGTCAACCGCGAATGGCAGGAAGGCATGGCGAGCTCTATCCGCAGCGGCATGTCCCAGGTGCCCGGCGCGGCCGATGGTGTGCTGCTGGTCCTGGCCGACCAGCCGGGTGTCAGCAGCGAGGACCTGCGACGCCTTGCAGGCGCCTGGCGGCGCCAACCGGATTCGATCCTCGCCGCGCAGTACAGCGGCATCCTCGGGGTGCCCGCGATCTTTCCGCGCTGGGCGTTTCGCGATCTCGCCGAACTGCGCGGCGATCGCGGCGCGCAATTGCTGCTCAAGCGCTACATCGACCGGGTCGCGCGGCTGCCGATGCCTTCCGCCGCGGTCGACATCGATACGCCCGAGGACCTGCTCGCGATCGAGCCGGGCAAGGAGGCCCGCTGATGGCTCACCCTCCGTCAACCCCGCCGGGTCCGGGGCGTTGAAGGCAGCATGACAATCGCATTCCGCCGGCCGGTCGTGATCAGCCGGGGTCCGTGGACCGCACCATTGACCCTGACCCTGCTCGTGCTCGCCGGCTGCGGCGGTGGCGGCGACAGTCCGGTCGTAGGGGCCCCATCCCCTCCGCCGGCGACGACACCCACGCTGGAGCAGCGCAGCGCCGCCGCGGCCCAGACCGCGCAAAGCGATGGCAATCCGTGCGCCCCTATACGTCCCTTCTACTGGGAGATCGGCGACCGCAATGCGCGGGCCGCCTCGGGATCCATTGCCGTGGCAGGCAATCCGCCTGCCTACACCGCCGACAGCACGATGCCAATCGCGTCGGCTTCCAAGTGGATCTACGGCGCGTACGTGGCGCAGCGGCGCGCCGGCTCCCTGACCGACGAAGACATCCGCTTCCTGACCTTTCGCAGCGGTTACACGAGCTTCAGCCGCTGCCTGCCATCGCAGACGGTCGATGGGTGCGTCGGTTACGCCGACAACGGCGTTTACCACCCGGCCGCCGACGGGCTCTTCTCCTACGGCGGCGGGCACATGCAGAAACACGCCAGCCTGATCGGTCTCGGAACCATGGACAGCGGAGCGCTCGCCACCGAGGTCCGCGCGAAGCTCGGCACCGACATCGAACTCGGCTACTCGCAGCCCCAGCTGGCCGGGGGCATCTTCACTTCCGCTGCCAACTATGCGCGCTTCCTGCGCAAGCTCCTGGGGGGCGAACTCATCCTCGGCAGCCTGCTCGGGTCCCATGCGGTCTGCACCAATCCCGCCACCTGTCCGCAGGCGCTCAACGCACCCGTGCCGGGCAATGAAAGCTGGAGCTATTCGCTGGGCCACTGGGTGGAAACGGACCCGGCCGTCGGCGACGGCGCCTTCAGCAGCGCCGGCGCATTCGGCTTCTACCCGTGGATCGATGCAAGCCGCTCCTGGTACGGGATCATCGCCCGACAGCAGGCGCCCGCCCCAGGCACCGATGAAGACGAGAGCCTCGGCGAAGGCGCGCGGTCCGTGCAGTGCGGCCGCCTCATTCGCAAGGCGTGGATCAGCGGCATCGCACAGTGACGCAAGTCCCGCCGGCCGAAGGCCCGGTTCACAGGGGTGCGCGCTTTTTCACCCGCAGGCTTTCCTGCCACTCGCGCGCGAAATCGCGCTGGCAGCGGTAGTTCACCGCCGCCGTCACGCACATTGCGATCAGCGCCCCGAGGCTCGCGAGCGCCATGTCCTTCTGCGCATCCCAGGGATCGCCCTGGCTGCCGAGGAATGCGGCGCCGAGGTCACCGCCGAAGGCGACCGCCGCGGCCCACTCGACCATTTCGTAGAGCGCGGAGCTCGACATCGTGAGGTCGAGCGGCAGGAAGTAGCCCCAGAAACCCTTGACGGCGGCGACCCGCAGGAACAGTTCGCGGATCGGATAGGCGAGCAGCAGCCCATAACCGAAGTGCACCATCCGGTCGAAGTTGTTCCGTTCCCAGCCGAACAGCGCGTCGATCGAGAAGCCGAGCATCCGTCGCGACCAGTCGTCGTACGGGACTTCGGAGTAGGTGTAGTGCGCGCCGATCGTGTGCAAGGCGAGGAACGTGAAGATCAGCGCGTATGAAGTGCGCGACAGCGGGAACGATCGCCACGTGGCGGCGAGCAACGCGATCGCCGCGACAGCCAGCGCATTTTCGAGCAACCAGTCGCTGCGGTTGAACGGCTCGATGGCAAGCGGCAGCCAGAGCGCGAACCAGGCGAGGAGCAGCGCGAGGGCGAAGCGGCCATTCGGCTGCATCACCCGGCGGCCTCCCCTTCGATCGACAGCAGCCGCTCGCCTTCCCGCACGCGCTGGCCGGCGCGCACGTCGACGGAGGTCACGCGCCCCGCCACGGCTGCCCGCAAGGTGTGCTCCATTTTCATCGCCTCGAGCACTACGAGCGGCTGGCCGCGCTCGACCTGGCTGCCCTCCGTCACCTTGATGTCGAGTACCGCTCCGGGCATGGGCGCAAGCACTTGCCCGCCGCCGCCCATCGCCTCCGCCGGAGTACCCTTCGCGACGCGTGCCAGGCGGAAGAACTCGCCGTCGAGCCAGACGCGGACCTCATCGGGATGGACCGCCACTTCCACCGGGGGTTCGTTGCCGGCTATCGCGCCATCGGCAAGGCCAGGCGTTCCCGCCAACGGCGCCACCACCACGAGCGGCTTCTCCACGCCCGGCAGCATGAACCTCACCTCGGTCTCACCCGGCCCCTGCACGCGCCAACCGTCCTTCGCGGCCCAGGGATCGAGGGCAGCGCCCGCCGTGGGCGTGAGCAGCGCGATCGCCGCGAGCCCTGCGGCGCGCCCGCACTGCGCGGCGTGATCCGGCAGCAGCGCATCGCCCCGCGCGTCGATCAGGCCCGTCGTCATGCGGCCGGCGCGGAAATCGGCGTCGCGCGAAAGCGCCACGAGCGCGGCGAGGTTCGTGGTCACGCCTTCCACGCGGCTCGCGAGCAGCGCGACCTCGAGTTCCCGCAGGGCGGCCTCGCGGGAACTCCCATGGACGATCACTTTCGCGAGCAACGCGTCGTAATCGGTAACTACCCGGTCGCCCTGCTCGACGGCCGCATCGACACGCACGGCGCCACCGGGCCAACGCAGCACTTCCACGCGCCCGCCGGCCGGCAAGTAACCATTGCGCGGATCCTCCGCGTAGACGCGCGCCTCGAAGGCATGGCCGCGCGGTGCTGCCGGTCGCGCAGGCAAGGGCTCGCCCGCAGCCACCCGCAACTGCCATTCGACGAGGTCGATGCCGAGCACCGCCTCGGTGACCGGGTGTTCAACCTGCAGGCGCGTGTTCATCTCGAGGAACCAGCCCTCCTCGCCCGCCACGATGAACTCCACAGTGCCCGCATTCTCATAGCCGACCGCCTGGGCCGCCCGCACTGCGGCCTGGTGCAGCCGCTCGCGCAAGGCCACGGAAAGCCCCGGGGCGGGACACTCCTCGATCACCTTCTGGTAGCGGCGCTGCAGGGAGCAATCGCGCTCGTACAGGTGCAGGCAGTTGCCGTGGCGATCCGCGATCACCTGCACTTCGACATGCCGCGGCGACTCGATGTAGCGCTCGAGCAGCAGCCGGCCATCGCCAAACGCGCGCTCGGCCTCGCCGCGCGCGGCCGATATCGCGGCCGGAACTTCGGCCAGGCTGCGCGCCACGCGCATGCCCTTGCCGCCGCCGCCTGCGATCGCCTTCACGAGCAGCGGGAAGCCGACGCGTTCGGCCTCGCGGCACAGCGTGGCCTCGTCCTGGACTTCACCCTGCCAGCCCGGCACCACCGGCACGCCCGCGGCGCGCATCAGCGCCTTCGCCTCGTCCTTGCGGCCCATCGCACGCATCGCCGCGCCGCCCGGGCCGACGAACACGATGCCGGCCGCCGCACAGGCGTCGGCAAAATCCGCGTTCTGCGACAGGAAACCGTAGCCGGGGTGGATGGCATCCGAGCCACTTTCGCGGGCGGCGCGCAACACGGCCTCGATGTCGAGGTAACTCTCGCGCGCCGCCGCCGGGCCGACGCGCACGGCGAGGTCGGCACTGCGTACGTGCAGCGCATCCACGTCGGCGTCGGAATGGATCGCGACCGTGCGCATGCCAAGCCGGTCCGCCGTGCGCATCACCCGGCAGGCGATCTCACCGCGGTTTGCGACCA
>WBZN01000118.1_pt1 | contig 53295 bp, 48 predicted proteins | sample 5204281 | NCBI WGS metagenome assembly WBZN01 (sample SAMN12344347, study PRJNA552823) | activated sludge metagenome | biome: Activated sludge suspended growth; feature: Nitrification reactor; material: Wastewater; isolation source: activated sludge from nitrification reactor of wastewater... | reverse complement strand
TATGGGCAACGAGGGCACCAACTGGCTCGGCGCGGCGCCGTTCGTCGAACGCGGGCACGTGTTCCAGAACCTGGGTGACGGTACGTACATGCACTCCGGATCGCTGGCCGTGCGTGCCGCCGTTGCCGCGCGTGCGCGCATGACATTCCGCATCCTCTACAACGGCACTGTGGCGATGACCGGCGGGCAGCCGGTCGAGGGCGCACCGGGCCTCGGGCGTCTCACTCAGCTGCTGCTCGATGAAGGCGTGGCACGGGTGGTTGTGGTCAGCGAGGAGCCCGACCGCCATCGGGGCGCGCTGGCGAGCGGCGTCGAGTTACACGACAGGGATGCCCTGGAGCGCGTGGAACGCGAACTGAGCGAGATCCCGGCCGTCACCGCCCTCGTCTACGACCAGATGTGCGCAATCGAAAAGCGGCGGCATCGCAAGCGCGGCTCTGCGCCGCCGATCGCTCGACGGGTGTACATCAATGAGCGCGTCTGCGAGGACTGTGGCGATTGTCTCGAACAATCTCAATGCGCGGCGTTGATGCCGGCCGCCACCGATCTCGGGCCCAAGCGCCGCATCGACCAGTCGGCCTGCAATGCCGATTATTCGTGTCTCAACGGATTCTGCCCCAGTTTCGTCACGCTCGAGGGCGCGCAGATGCGCGCCGTGCCGGCAGCGAGCGTCGATCTGACCGGGCTGCCGGAGCCGGTGCTGCCATCGCTGCAGCAGTTCGGCGAAATCGTCGTCGCCGGTGTCGGCGGAACCGGGGTGATGACGGTCGGCGCGATACTCGGGATGGCTGCGCACCTCGAAGGGCGCGGCTGCAGCGTGCTCGACGACACCGGAATCGCGCGCAAGGGCGGCGCGGTCTCGACCCACGTGCGGCTTACCGAGCACCCGGGGTGCATTCACGCGAGCCGCATCGGCGTCGCACAGGCGAGGCTCCTGATCGGCGGCGACCTGCTCGTCAGCGCTCATTCCTCGACCCTCGCCTGTCTCCTGCACGGCCGGACTCGAGTGGTCTTGAACGTCGACGCCACGCCGACTCTGAACCAGCGCCTCGATCGGGCCGCCGAGTTCGACCCGGCCCGGCTGCGGTGCGCCATCGACGCGACGGTGGGAGAAGAGGCGGTGCACCCGCTGCACGCGACCATGATCGCCGAGCGCATGCTGGGCGATGCGATCTATTCCAACATGGTGCTCATCGGCGCGTCGTGGCAGTTGGGCTTGCTGCCGTTGACTCGCGAAGCCATAGCGCGCGCCATCGACCTGAACGGCACGGCCGCGGCGGCCAATTGGCGCGCGTTCGAGCTCGGTAGACTCGCTGCACATGACCCGGCCCGCCTCGGAGCCGCGCTCGCACCGGAGATTCAGGACCCAGCGCTCCTGGACCTGGACACGTTGATCACACAGCGCGTCGCTTCGCTCACCGCCTACCAGGACGCCGCCTACGCGCGACGCTACCGGGACCTGGTCGACAGGGCACGCAAGGCCGAGGCAGATCTGGGACTCGGCGATGCCGCACTCGCGCGCTCCGTCGCCAACGGTTACTTCCGGCTGCTGGCGATCAAGGACGAGTACGAGGTCGCGCGCCTGTATACCGACGGCGAATTCCGGCGCGAACTCGAGCGGCGCTTCGAGGGGCCGTGGCGGCTCCATTACCACCTGGCGCCGCCGGTGCTCGCGAGCATGGATGCGCGCAACGGCCGTCCGCGCAAGCGGCGCTTCGGTCCCTGGATCGAGCCCATCTTGCGATTCCTCGCGCGCTGCCGCCGCCTGCGGGGTACCTGGCTCGATCCGTTCGGACATACGGCTGAGCGCCGCCACGAGAGGCGCCTGATCGTGGAATACGAGCGCTCACTGGCTGCGGCATTGGCTCGGCTTACGCCGCGCAACCATGCTCTCGTCGTCGAATTTGCCGCACTGCCTGAACGGATGCGAGGATTCGGCCACGTCAAGGCGAAGAACATTTCGGAAGCTGAGATACGCGCGGCCGAGATCCTCGGTATGCTCGACGCGAACTGACCGATGATGGAGCACGCGATGATCAAGCGTCATTTTGTCGATGTACCGGCGGGCACGATCCATTGTGCGATCGCCGGCACCGGCCGCCCGGTGCTGCTGCTGCACCAGACCCCGCGCTCGTGGGACGAATTTCGCGACGTGCTGCCCCTGCTCGGCCGGAACTTCCGCGCCATCGCGATGGATACGATCGGATTCGGCGACTCGTCCCGGCCGCCGCCCGGCAGTGACTCGATCGAGACCTGGGCCGAGGTCGCGGTCAGCCTGGCCGATGCGCTGGGCATCGGGCGTTTTTCGGTGGTCGGCCACCATACCGGCGCGGCAATCGCGATAGAAATCGCCGCCGCGCACCCGGACCGCATCGATGCCGCGGTGCTATCCGCCGCACCTCTCATCGATGCGAAGTTTCGCGAGCGCCATACGAAGCCTTCGCGGATCGACAACGCGGTACGCCAACCGGACGGCTCGCATCTCGGTGAGTTGTGGAACATGCGCCGGCCCTGGTATCCACCCGGCGACATCGACCTGCTCGAGCGTTTCGTCGTCGATGCGGTCAAGGCGGGAGCGCGTGCGGCAAAAGGCCACGACGTCGTCGCGCGCTACGTCATGGAGACCCGCCTGCCCTTGATCCGATGCCCGGTGCTGGTCATCGCGCCGACCGCCGATCCGCATGCCTTTCCTCACGCACGCTCGCTGGCGGAGCGCATCGCTGGCGCCCGATACGTCGAACTGGACGGTGGCATGGTGCCACTGCCAGATCAGATGCCCGATCGCTTTGCCGCGACCGTGGAGGAGTTCCTGAGAATCCGGTAAGCAGCCGGAAGGACGAAAAGCGACAGGAGCGGCGCCGTCAGCATGCCCCCCACCATCGGAGCAGCGATTCGACTCATCACCTCCGATCCCGTTCCGCTACCCAAGAGTATCGGCAGGAGCCCCGCCAGTATCACCGCGACGGTCATGGCCTTGGGCCGAACGCGCTGGACGGCACCTTGATGGATGGCCGCATCCAGCAATGAGCGCGTCAACGGCTCTCCGCCCGCGACTCGCTCCTGCACCGCGTGATTGAGGTAGAGGAGCATGATCACGCCGAACTCCGCGGCGACACCGGCCAGCGCGATGAATCCGACGCTGGTGGCAACCGACATGTTGTAGCCCGCGAAGTAGAGAAACCAGACTCCACCCACCAAAGCGAGTGGGAGCGTGACCATGATCAGCAAGGCATCGGAGATTCGCCGGAAAGTCAGGTACAGCAGCACGAACACGATGAACAGCGTCATCGGTACGACGAGCTTCAATCGTTCGCTGGCGCGTTGCATGTACTCGAACTGACCTGAGTAGGAAAGGCTCAACCCCGGAGGCAGCGTGACATGGCTTGCCACCGCCTGGCGAAGATCATCGACCACGGCCGCGAGATCACGATCGCGCACGTCCACATAGACCCAACCGGAAGGCCGCCCGTTCTCACTCTTGAGCATGGGTGGACCTTCGCTCACACGGACGGTGGCCACCGTACTCAGGGTGATCTGCTGCCCCCGTTCGGTCAGGATGGGGATGTTGCGGAGAGACTCGAGCGAATCGCGGATTTCCCTCGGGTAGCGCACGTTGATCGGATAGCGGGCCAGGCCTTCGACAGTCTCACCGATGTTCTCGCCGCCGACCGCCGATGACACCATGGACTGGACATCGGCGATGTTGAGCCCGTAGCGGCCTGCAGCAACCCGATCGATGTCGACGTCGATGTAGCGGCCGCCTGTCAACCGCTCCGCAAGGGCCGAACTGACACCCGGTACGGTCCTGGCGAGGGCTTCGATGTCTCCGGCGATGCGGTCGATGTCGGAGAGGTTCGTCCCGGTCACCTTGATGCCGATGGGACTCTTGATGCCCGTCGCCAGCATGTCGATGCGGTTGCGGATCGGCGGCACCCAGACGTTCGCAAGACCCGGCACCCTGACGGTGGCATCCAACTCGTCGACAAGCTGGGACGGCGTGAGGCCCGAGCGCCACTGATCGCGCGGCTTGAACTGGATGGTCGTTTCGAACATCTCCATCGGGGCAGGGTCCGTCGCGCTCTCGGCGCGGCCGGCCTTGCCGAACACGCTTTGCACTTCGGGTATGGTCTTGATCAGCCGATCGGTCTGCTGCAGCAGTTCCCGAGCCTTGTCGGGCGACAGTCCTGGCAATGCCGAGGGCATGTACAGCAGATCCCCTTCGTCCAACGGCGGCATGAACTCTCCGCCGAGCTGCGACAGGGGCCAGAGCGTCGAGAGGACGGCGAGGACTGCAACCGCCAGAGTCGTCCGGGGATGGCGAAGGGCGAGATCGAGGCCCGCGCCGTAGTGCCGGATCAGCCAGCGACTGACCGGGTTTTCCTGCTCGTCCGGGATGCGGCCCCGAATCCAGTACCCCATCAGCACGGGAACCAGTGTGACCGAGAGTCCTGCGGCGGCGGCCATTGCGTAGGTCTTGGTCAGCGCAAGCGGACCGAACAAGCGGCCTTCCTGGGCCTGCAGGGCAAAGATCGGAATGAACGAGAGCGTGATGATCAGCAGCGAGAAGAACAGCGCCGGGCCGACTTCAGATGCTGCGGCGGAGATGATCTGCCAATGATCGCTCCTCGACAGCTGCTGCGATGGATGATCGTTGCGCCAGCGTTCCAGCTGCTTGTGTGCATTCTCGATCATCACGACGGCAGCATCGACCATGGCACCCACGGCGATCGCGATGCCGCCCAGCGACATGATGTTGGCGTTCACGCCTTGCGCATGCATGACGATGAAGGCAGTTGAGACACCCAGTGGCAAGGCGATGATCGCCACCAGCGCCGAGCGCAGGTGCCAGAGGAAAAGAGCGCACACCAGCGCAACGACGATGAATTCTTCCAGCAGTTTGTGCCAGAGGTTGTCGACGGCGCGGTCGATCAGCTGGCTTCTGTCATAAGTGGGAGTGATTTCCACGCCCGCGGGAAGGCTGTGGCGCATCGCCTCGAGCTTCGACTTCACGGCCGCGATCGTCGCGCGCGCGTTCTTGCCGGAGCGCAGGATCACCACTCCACCGGCCACCTCGCCCTGGCCGTCGAGTTCGGCGACACCGCGGCGCATTTCCGGGCCGACCTGTACGGTGGCCACGTCACCGACCGTGATCGGTGTCCCAGCGGAACTCATTGCGAGTGGAATCTGCCGGAAATCCGCCAGCGTCTTCAGGTAGCCGGAGGCGCGCAGCATGTATTCGGCCTCACCGATCTCCAGGACAGACCCGCCGGCCTCCTGGTTCGCTTTCTGAATGGCCTCGATGACCCTGGACTGGGGAATTCTGTAGCCGGCGAGCTTCACCGGATCGAGCACGATCTGGTACTGCTTTACCATCCCGCCAAGCGATGCCACCTCGGCGACGCCTGGCAGACTCTTCAGCTCATACTTCAGGAACCAGTCCTGGAGGCTGCGTAGCTCGGATAGATCGTGCTTTCCGGTCTTGTCCGTCAAGGCGTATTCATAAATCCAGCCCACGCCAGTCGCATCCGGGCCGATGGTGGGTCTTGCACCCGCGGGCAGGCGGCCTTGAACCTGGTTCAGGTATTCGAGGACGCGTGAGCGCGCCCAGTACAGGTCCGTGCCATCTTCGAACAGGACGTAGACATGCGAGTCTCCGAAAAACGAGTAGCCGCGAACCGTCTTCGCACCGGGCACGGACAGCATCGTGGTGGAGAGCGGGTAGGTCACCTGGTTGTCGACGATTTGCGGGGCCTGGCCCGGCAGGCTGGTGCGGATGATGACCTGAACGTCCGACAGATCGGGCAGGGCATCGACTGGCGTTGCCCTCACTGCCCAGATGCCCCAGGCGGCCAGCAACGCAGAAGCCAGCAGGACCAGGGACCGGTTGGCGATCGACCAGCGGATCAATCGCGCGATCATGGCGTGCGCTCGCTCTGCGCCGGCTCCGGCGGCGTTGATGTCCCCAAGCGCGTGAGCGCGCCGCGCAGGCTTGCTTCCGAATCGATCAGGAACTGCCCCGAGACGACAATCTTCTGACCGGCGTGCAGGCCGTGCAGTACCTGGGTCTTGCCCCCGGCTTCGATGCCGACCGTCACTTCCGTCGGCTCGAAATGTCTGTCGTCCGTGGCGACGACGATCAGATTTCGGGTGCCGGATCGAATCAACGCCTCGCTCGGGACAATCACCGTCGCCTCGGTCGAGGGGGCAGCAATGCTGACCTGTGCGTACATGCCATCGCGGAGCCGGCCGCCGGGGTTACGCAGTTCGATGCGCGCCCGCACGGTACGACTGTCTGCAACAGCAGCGGGCAGGATGGCAATGACGGTTCCGGTGAGCGTTTGACCTGGATATGCCGCCAAGGTCGTACGGGTGGCATCTCCAGCTGCGATGGTTCCGGCCAATGCCTCGGGTATATCCGCTTCGACCCAGACGGGATCGATCCCCTTGATCTCGGCGATCGAGGCGCCGGCGCCCACCGCCATGCCTTGGCGCACATCGAGGGACTGGATGACGCCGGCGATGGGTGAGGTGATGGTGACGACGGCCTGTGGCCGCCCCGTGGCTTCGACCCGGGCGATGACATCAGCGGGCATTCCCAGAAGCTGCAGGCGAGTGCGTGCGGAGGCGACGAGTTCCTGATCCCCCTGCTTGCGCAAAGCCAGGAACTCCGCCTGGGCACCGGCCCACTCAGGCACGAGCAGGTCGACCAGCCGCGCACCCTTGTCGACAAGGTCACCCGCTGCCCGGCCATAGGCACGCTCAACGAAGCCTGCACTGCGTGCTTGAACCAGGGCGACCTGGCGCTCGTTCCAGCGGACGATTCCGGCTGCGGTCACGGTTGGTTGCAAGCGACCGGCTTCGACGGTCGCAATGCGTATACCCAAGTTCTGCGCGATCCGCGGGTCGATCGTGACGCCGCCAACGGATTTGTGGCCTTCCGCATACTTCGGGATCAGCTGCATGTCCATGAAGGGCGATTTTCCCGGCTTGTCGAAATGCTGGTCCGGCTTCATCGGGTCGTACCAATACAGAATGGACTGGGTGCCACTCTCTGGCGGAGCGCCATGGGTTTCAGCAGCGAAATGACGGCTGCTCCAGAAACCCAGCAGCAGGCCAACGGATGTGGTGGCAAGGACCAATGCGATGAGTGCTGTGCGTTGCTTGGTAGTCATGGGGTGTCATCTCCATAGGCGAAGTGCAGACGCGCGGCCAGGACGGCCTGTTGTCGCCGCAACTCCCCGATACGCAGCCGTTCTTCGATGCGCTCTCGTCTCGCGATCAGGACGGCGCTGAGCTCGCTCTTGCCCGCCTGATAGCTCGCCATGAGCAGCCGGATCTTCTCATCGGATAGCGGCAGCGCGGTCCGCTCCGCCCGATCCAATTGACGCGTCAGTGCCGTGTACTCGGCGATCTGCTCCTCGAGGTCCCGTGCGTGATCGCGCAGCATTCCATCGCGTTCGGCTTCTTTGCGATTCAGTGCGTCGTGTCTGGCGGAGATCAGCGGATCCTGGCGTGTCGACTGGAACAGCGGAAGATCCACCGTGAACTGAAGAGAGATCATGTTGCCGAACTGAGGCCCGCGACGCGCGTAGTCGAGTTCAACACCCCAGTCGGGTTTTTTCAGGGAGCGAGCTTCGGCGAGTTCCGCCTGCGCCTTCTGCGTATCGACGGCAGCCGCCAGGAGCTCGGGATGATGCTGGAGGTGATACCGCAGTTCGCTCGGCGCAACGGGGAACTGCGGCGGATTGCCCGCCAGGGGTTCGTTCGCCTCTTCTCCGAGCAGCGCGTGCAACGCGGCCCGCGATCGTTCGATATCGCGGGAGATGTCATCCCGCCGATCTGCCAGCTGCACGGCCTCCTGTTTCGGAGCGACGCTGTCAGCGGCTACGCCGCGTCCGGAGGTCAGTTGGGCGGCGACCACGTCCGCGAACAACGCATTCTCGCGTTCCCAATCCTGGAACTGGGCTTCCTGATGCTTCAGGTAGTACAGATCGAGCCACGCGACGGCCGCATCACGTCGAGTGACCTGTCGATCAATGTGCCACTGGGCCGTGGCGGTATCGACAGAGGCCATGGCGACAGCGGCTCGCGCTCGGCGCTTCTCCCGGTTGGGAATCTCCTGCATCACGCCGATCTTCTGCATGGTCATGAAGTCGCGCTGCAGGGAGCCGGCATCCGGGCCGGATACCGGAAAGTTGTCGATGCCCGCGACCAATCGAGGATCGGGGAGCGAAGCGGCGGGAATGGCCGCGGAACGCGCCGACGCGATGGCGCTGGTGCTGGCGCGCAGCGTGGCGGATCGTTGCTCGGCCAGCTCGAGCGTCCTGTCGAAACTCAAGGGCTCAGCGAGGGAAATGTTCGTGAATCCCGCGATCGCCAGCGGGACCAGATATCGGAAATGTCGTCTCATCGTCCAACTCCACGACGGATCGGTGCGCGAAAACGCACGGGACGACCCGCCGCGAAACGCGGTCGGGTCAGCCGGTCAATCTGGAATCAGTGGGAGCGGGGTGGTCGCCACAATCCGAACGGATCGTGGTGGAGCGGCGAGGCGACGTTCAGGGTCAGTACGTCGCGCGCGGGAGCCGGGACAGTCGGCGTTTCAACGGCACTGAAGGCCATGCTGACGGTGACGCAGGACTTGCATTCCACGCCTGCCTTGCCCGGCAACGATTTGCCTGTCGCCTTATGGGTTCCGGAGTGCATATGCGCCGGGTCGCAACAATCCCGGTTACCGGGGACGGGAGAAGCCTGGTGGTGGTGACTTTGCTGCGCAGTCGAACAGGACGCCATCGGCGCAATGACCGCCGCGGTCGCCGTGAACGGCACGGCAACGCAGACCAGGATCACCAATAAAGCGCGGAGGCTTTTCACAATAATCAGTATACACCGGGGGGCGTAGAAGCGGTCATGACCCTCGGCGAGGTGTGATCCGGTTAACGTGAGCGGAGGCGATGCGGCGGGACGGCAAATCCTCAAGTCTTCTGAGCCTCCCTGGCTGACGGGAGAAAGGGAACCCCACCTTCGCCGATGCCGGCTGTTCTGGTGGTCCGAACATCCCGCGCGCAAACGCCGAATCGACTGCGGAATATCCGGCTGAAGTACGACATGTTCGGTTACGATCAGTTCGTCATCGGAGACCCGCGGACGTGGGGTGTCACCGTGCGGTATCGCATGCGTTGACCGCTGCGCGCAGTGAGTTTGTCGGAGCAGTTTATGAAAGGTGGTATGCAGAATTGGCCCCTGGTCGTGCCCAGCATTCTCGACCACGCGAAACGAGAGCACCCCGATCGGGAAATCGTCACGCGCACCGGTGCCGGGGAGTGGCGCAGATATGGATACTTCGATCTGCACGGCCGGGCGCGCCGGGTGGCCAAGGCGCTGCAAGCCTCCGGGATCAAGCAGGGCGATCGAGTCGCGACCCTGGCGTGGAACACCGACCGGCATATGGAGATCTGGTATGGCGTGATGGGCCTGGGCGCCGTCTGTCACACCATCAATCCGCGGCTCTTTCCTGAGCAGATTGCCTACATCATCCGGCATGCCGGAGATCGCCTGATTTTCGCCGATGCATGCTTCATGCCGCTGATCGAGCGGCTGGCAGCGGATGGCGACAGTTTTCCGCGCATCATTGCCATCTCGGAGCAAGGCACGCCGCTCGGCGCTGCTCTCGAAGTGTCGGACTATGAAGAATGGTTGGCGCAAGCCGATGCTCAATTCGAGTGGCCCGATTTGCCGGAGGATACCGCGGCCGGACTTTGCTACACCTCGGGCACGACCGGAAACCCCAAGGGGGTTCTATACAGTCATCGTTCCAATGTGCTGCACGCGCTGGCGATGAATCAGCCCGACGGGCTCGGGATCAGCGCGCGAGACGTAGTGTTACCGATCGTGCCCATGTTTCATGCCAATGCATGGGCCTTGATCTTCGTGGCACCCATGATGGGTGCCAAGTTGGTGCTCCCGGGTCCCCGCCTGGATGGGGCTTCCGTTTGGGAATTGCTCGAAAAGGAGCAGGTTACGGTGGCAGCAGGTGTGCCGACTGTGTGGCTCGGCTTGCTGCAGCACCTGGATGAAACTCATCGCAAATTGCCACATCTGCGGCGCGTCCTGATCGGCGGTTCCGCCATGCCCTCCGTCATGCTGGAGCGATTGGAGCGCGAGTTCGGTGTGGAAGTCATTCACGCCTGGGGAATGACCGAGATGAGCCCCATTGGAACCCTGTGTACATCGAGCGCAGAGGAGAAGGGCACCGACAACATGTGGCGGAAGCTCAAACAGGGTCGTGCTCCCTACACCGTGGAGATGAGAATAGTCGATGATGCCGGAGCGGAAGTGCCGAGAGACGGCCGTACTCCAGGAAAGCTGTTGGTACGAGGCCCCGCCGTCATAGACGGGTACTTTGGCTCCGAGAATTCGGCTTGCGATGCTCAGGGCTGGTTCGATACGGGTGACGTCGCGGTCATCGACGATGCGGGCGACATGCAGATCGTGGACCGCACGAAGGACATCATCAAGTCCGGAGGCGAGTGGATCAGCTCGATCAAACTCGAAAATGCTGCGGTTGGCCACCCAGATGTGGCGGAGGCCGCCGTGATCGGAGTGCCGGACGACAAGTGGGGCGAACGGCCCTTGCTCTTTCTCGTATCGAAGCCCGCCAGGACCGTCGACGCGCAGGAAGTCCTGACCTACCTCTCGACCCACGTTGCCCGCTGGTGGGTGCCGGAGAGGGTTGAGATCGTTGCACAGATTCCACGTACGGCGACCGGAAAGATTGACAAGCGCGCCCTGCGTGCGCGATTCGTGCGCTGATTGACATCGCCGTCGCGGCAAATGCATGACGGATGACGTCAAACGTATGCGGCCTCGTCATCGCTGTCCGCACCGGCCTCCAGTCGCTGCCGCAGCGTCGAAATCACTTTCTGGGTCGCATTGATGTCGGCGATCCGCAGGCCATCGGCCAGTCGATTGATCCAGGGCGTCTGAAGGTTCATTGCCGCGCCAAAGGCGTCCTTGCCCTTGTCGGTCAGCACGACCAACTGGGCGCGCCGGTGATGGGGGTTCGGCCGGAGTTCGACGAGCCCGTCTGCAGCCAGGTCATTGACGATGCGCTGCACATTCTGGCGATTGCCGCCCATGTCGCGCGCCAGCCAGGCAACCGGCTGGGCGCGCTCCGCCGCGACGATCGTGCCCATCACCTGCCAGCGGGCGCTCGTCAGGCCCAGCTCCGAGACCAGCCGGTCTCCCGCGGTCAGCATGCGGTTATTGAGCCGGAACAGCTCGAGTACCACGTCGGTCAGGGCCCTGCCGGCAGGGGTGGATCTGGTCCTGTTCATGGTACGCATATTGCCGAGTTGACATTAGGGTGTCAAATGGGTAACTTGCGCGTGCATAGCACCACAGTGTCATCATGCAACCAAAAGCAGCATCACCGGAGATCAATCATGCCGAAGCGTATCCACTTCATTGGGGGGATCCTCGCGCTGCTCTGCATCGCAACTTTCCTTGCCTCGACGATCCTGGTCGAGCTCTTTGGCTCGCCTGCCGCCGTCGCCCAACTCAAGTCCCTGATCGTCACGCCCGGGCTGTGGATTCTCGTGCCATGCCTGGCCGCGACCGGCGGCAGTGGCATGTTCCTCGGGAAGTCACGTAGAGGCCGTCTCGTCGCGAACAAGAAAAGGCGCATGCCATTCATTGCCGCCAATGGGATCCTGATCCTGGTGCCGTGCGCGATCATCCTCAACCGCTGGGCATCGGCTGGCACATTCGATACGAGCTTCTACGCCGTCCAGGCGCTGGAACTGGTCGCGGGGGCGACAAATGTCACGCTCATGGCTCTCAATGTGCGCGCCGGATTGCTGTTGACGGGTCGGTTGCGCGCTCCGGCGCCAACACCTTCCTGATCGTCTCCGACGAGCAAGACGCTACGATGGGATCACACGCCGCCGAATGCTACGGCCCACTGCGAAAGCCCGCGGCACGATGGGACCCATCGCAATACGGCTTTTTCTTGGAGTGTCCGCAGCGGCAAAGCCAGGTCTCGGTCACGCGATTGACGGTCTTGCCGGTGCCGGTGACGATTTCCAGGTTGCCGGAGATGTGCAGGGGGCCATCGAGGGCGGGATCGATGTTCAGCGGCCCGTCGCGCTGGGCCAAGGGTTTGGACTCCGCTGCCGGCACTTCGCCGCTGGCGACGAAGCCCGCGCTCGCATGGCTCCCGTCGCAGTAGGGCTTGTGAGTTGAGGCGCCACAGCGGCAGAGCGTGAGTCGGAAGCCGCTGGGCTTGCCCTGAATAGTGATGGGAGCGCGAATGGCCAGCGGGCCATTCTCCCGAAGGCGCACGGTATTGACCTGCGGAGGAGCCTCGAGCGGCGCTCCTTCCGGGTCCGTGCAGCGTATGGCGCCGGAGGGACAGTTGTGCGCGAGTTCCACGAGCTCGGCGCGGGTGGCGCGATCGGGGTGAATCCATTCACCCGGCACGTTCGGCACGAAGACATCCGGCCGATCCAGTACGCAGTGCCGTGAATGAATGCAGCGCGAGGCATCGAAGTGCACGACGGCTGCCTTGCCGCGAACGATCTCATCGCCCATGTCCGCCTCCTTACCTGGCCGTCCGGAATCGCCGGCAGCCTGATTCGATGACTAATGTACACGCAACGATTCGGCCCTGGCATCTTTCTCGAAGAGCACATGGATGTACTCGGTCTTGAAACGTACGCGCAGCCACTGCTCGAGCTTGGTACGTTCGCTACCTGGAATCGGGCGCTCGGAACCGATGTGGGCCATGAGAACCGGCGTTGCTGTGCCCGTGCCATCGGTCCGCCACTCGGGAGCGCTCGCGATGGCCACGGAAACCACCTGCGGCAGCAACGCGTGAATTTCCTCTGGCAGGTCTTTGAACGTCTCGGCGCGCGATCCTATATCCGCCAGCTCGGTGCGCAACTTTGCAATCTCCGCGTCCTTGGCGGCGACATCCGATTGGGCCTGGCGATACAGCTCCGCAACGGCATTGGCAGGCAGAGCCGGTGCATCCAGGCGCCCGACCGATGTCTGGAAGACCTGCAGGGTGGTGCCGTCGAGCCCGGCAGCGACCAGGCGCGATTGCAGTTGCTGCAGAGCCGGCTGCTGTACGGTCGAGCCAACGAGCGAAACCTGGATCAACCTGCGGCGAGAATCGATGGTCGTTGCAGCGATATGGGCGCCCGGGAATTGCACCTGTGCAGCGACGAACTCCGTGGCTCGTGCTTTGAACAGCTCCTCTCCTACCAGGCGATAGGCAAGGTAGAGACTGGGCAATACGGTGATGACCACGACCACCGCCAGTATCCTGCGGACGCGGCGCTCCGCGGACGGTTCGACGAACTGGACGCGCTTGAGATGAAATGCGCGCGCCACGACCGCGGCTGAAGCTGCGATGAAGACGCAGTTGATCGTGAACAGGTAGAACGCACCCACGAAGTAACGCCAGGATCCCGTTGCCAGTCCAAAACCGGCCGTGCACAAGGGCGGCATCAGCGCCGTGGCGATCGCGACCCCAGGGATCACGTTGCTCTTTTCCTTGCGCGTGGCGCCCACGATGCCCGCCAGCCCACCGAAGGTGGCAATCAGCACGTCCCACAGGTTGGGTGTCGTCCGGGCCAGCAGTTCCGACTGCGCGCCGCGCAGCGGGCTGAGGGCAAAGTACAGGGTGGAGGTCACGAGTGCGATGGCCGTCGCGAGGGCGAGGTTCTTCAGGCCCTCCCGTACCAGCCCGAGGTCCAGTATGCCGGCACCGTACCCAATGCCCGTTATCGGTCCCATGAGCGGCGAGATCAGCATGGCGCCGATGATCACGGCGGTGGAGTTCACATTGAGCCCGATGGACGCGATGAAGATCGCAAACATCAGCACCCAGAGGTTCGTGCCCTGGATGATCACATCGGCTCTCACCCGGGAGTCGATCTCACTGTCATCGGCCTTGTCGGCAAATAGATCGAAGCGCGTGCGTAGAAAATCGCCGAAACGGACCAGGCGTGAGGGCTGCTCCGGCATGCTGACGTCGTTCATCAAGCGGCTTCCTTCATTGTTACAACTCTCCCAGGTCGGAGAATTGCTGCGCCAGGTGATCAATCAGACTTCGGACGGCCGGGATCAAGCCGCGTCGCGTTGGAAATGCAACGTGGATGGTTTCCTGCCGGGGTGCCCACTCGGGGAGCACGTGCATCAACTGACCCGCGGCAACTTCCTCCCGGACCATCAAGGCCGGCAGCTGCACGATACCGATGCCGGCAATGGCCGCCGCGCGCAGCGTCAACATGTCGGTGGTGACGAATCGCGGCGTATGGTGCTGTGCCGCCTGCGCCGAGTCCGGGCCGAGCAACGTCCATATATGCCCGTCCATGGGTGGACCGTAGCCGAGACTCGGCCAGGAAGCGAGGTCCACCGGGGAGCGCGGCTCGCCCTGTTGCTTGACCAGCGCCGGGCTTGCGACCAGAACCTGTGCTGCGTGCGCGAGCACACGCATGGCCTGTGAACTGTCCTGCAGGGGCAAAGGGCGAACGCGAAGCGCCAGGTCGATGCCTTCGGCAACGAGATCAACGACTCGATTCACGCCAATCAGCTCGACGCGGACCCCGGGGTACTTCGCAGCGAACCCGACGATCATCCGGCCAACATGCGCATGCAGCAGCGCGATGGGGCAAGACACGCGCACCGTGCCGCAGGGCTCATCGCGCGCGGAATCGATGACGGACTGTGCTGCGTCCGCCTCCACGACCATCGCCTTGCAGTGCGCATAGTAGGCTTGTCCCATTTCCGTCACGGCGAATCGCCGGGTGGAGCGCTGTAGCAGTCGCACGCCGAGTCGTTGCTCGAGCAGGGCGATGCGGCGGCTCAACTTGGACTTCGGGATTCCGAGCACCCGTCCGGCAGGGGAAAAGCCGCCGTGTTCGACCACCTGGACGAAGTAATACAAATCATTCAGGTCGCGCATCGGGCCTCTGTCGTTCCATCAATAGGACTCTGAGTCATAATAATGCCATCTACTGGCTCTATTGTCCTGTCATTACAATCTCCCTCACATGAAACGGGGCAGATAGGCTGCCCCACAGAAGCTTGAGGAGATACGCAATGAAACGACTCATCGGTGTATACAGCGCCCCCCGCGGGCATTGGGTGGGCGATGGTTTTCCGGTGCGCTCCCTGTTCAGCTACAACAATCAGGGTCAGCACCTGAGCCCCTTCCTGCTGCTCGATTATGCAGGTCCGGCTGAGTTCAAGCCGACGAGCGAGAAGCTCGGCGTGGGTGAACACCCGCACCGTGGCTTCGAGACCGTCACCATCATCTACGACGGGGAAGTCGAGCACCGGGATTCGACCGGCGCCGGCGGCAAGATCGGCAAGGGCGATGTGCAGTGGATGACCGCAGGCAGCGGAATCCTCCACGAGGAGTTCCACTCCCGCGACTTCGCCAAGGCGGGCGGCACGCTGCACATGGTGCAGCTGTGGGTGAACCTGCCATCGAAGGACAAGATGACGGCGCCGCGCTATCAGACGCTGCTGAATCAGGACATTCCCTCGATCGACCTGCCGAAGAAGGCGGGGCGGGTGCGCGTGATCGCAGGTTCCTACGACGGCCACCGCGGGCCGGCGATGACCTTCAGCCCGGTCGATGTCTGGGATGTGCGTCTGAATGCGGGCAAGAGTGCGCAGTTGCGGGTCCCTGAGGGCCGCACGATGGCACTGGTGGTCCTGCAGGGCACCGTCCAGGTGAATGGCAGCGAGATCGCGCGCGAGGCGCAGCTCGTGGTGCTGGATCGCAAGGGAGAGGATGTGCTCATCGAAGCGAACACCGACACGACGCTGCTGGTCTTGAGCGGCCAGCCCCTGGATGAGCCGATCGTCGGATACGGGCCGTTCGTGATGAACACGGAGCAGGAGATTCGCCAGGCGATCGAGGACTTCAACTCCGGTCGATTCGGGCGGATTCCCCCGGTCGAAGCCGGGCATCGCTTGACTGCCTGATCGAACGCAGCCCCGGCTTCGTGCCGGGGCTGCCACTGCAACCATTTACTGCAAAACACGAGGAGAGTTTCGATGAGTGCCCCAGCGAACTTCGATGGCAAGAGACCGGTTATCGACCCCGCCGACACGGCCATGCTGTTGATCGACCACCAGAGTGGTCTGTTCCAGACCGTCGAGGACATGCACATGCCGAAGCTGCGCGCGCATGCCACGGCGCTTGCCAGGATGGCCAGCCTGTCGAATCTGCCGGTCATCACCACGGCCTCGGTTCCGCAGGGACCGAATGGTCCGATGATCCCCGAGATCCATGCCAATGCTCCGCACGCCAAGTACGTGGCACGCAAGGGCGAGATCAACGCCTGGGACAATCCGGATTTCGTCGCTGCCGTGAAAGCGACCGGTCGAAAGACGCTGATCATCGCGGGAACGATCACCAGCGTCTGCATGGCCTTCCCCGCGATCAGTGCCGTGCAGGACGGCTACCGCGTATTCGCCGTCGTCGATGCGTCCGGCACCTACTCGAAGATGGCCCAGGAAATCACCCTGGCACGTATCGTTCAGGCCGGCGTCGTGCCGATGGACACCGCTGCGGTGGCGTCCGAGTTGCAGAAGACCTGGCATCGCGACGATGCGGCACAGTGGGCCGAGATCTACACGAAGATCTTCCCGGCGTACCAACTGTTGATCGAGAGCTATGGCAGGGCGCAGGAAGTCGTCAAGAAGAACGAGGCGCTGGATTCGCAGCGGTAAGTGCGCTTACGGCTCCGACCCCCTGCAACGGCGACGTTGCGGGGGGGGGGGTCAGTTCCGCCGGCGCAGATCGCGCTCGCTTGGTTACTGGCGCAAAAGCCGTGAATCGTTCCGCTGTTCGGCACGCGCCGGCTCGAACGATTCAATGAGAACATCGGCGCTTTGTCCGTCGTGCTCACGCCAGAGGATCTTCGGGAAATCGAAGCCGCTACAGCATCCATCGTCATCGAAGGAGCACGGTACCCGGAGGTGATGCTGAAGCTGACAGGCCTTTGATATGTTGCAATACTCTCGGCTGCGGGAGGGGCAATGCATGAACTGAAGCTCGATGAGCGACTGGGCAAGGGCGAGCGGTATCGCCAGCTGAGCGCGCAGCTCCACAGCCTGTTTGCCGGCGAACGCAGCGGTGTTGCCAATGCCGCCAACCTCGCCGCCGCACTTTTCCACTCGCTCGCGGATCTGAATTGGGCGGGTTTCTATTTCAGGCTGGGCGATGATCTGGTGCTGGGACCTTTCCAGGGAAAGGTTGCCTGCGTGCGCATTCCCATCGGGCGCGGTGTCTGCGGGACTGCGGCCGAGCGTGGCACGACGCTCATCGTTCCGGATGTTCAGGCATTTGCGGGGCATATAGCCTGCGACGCGGCTTCGCAGTCGGAAATCGTGGTGCCCCTCAAACGTGAAGGCCGCGTCATCGGCGTCCTCGATCTCGACAGTCCGTTCAAGGCGAGATTCGACGAGGAAGACGGGCAGGGCCTCGAGGCGCTCGCTGCGCTGCTGGTCACGAGATCTGATTTTTCGCGCCTCGTCGATTGACGCGCGCGACGACAGCAGCATGGTCGCTGTCCGCGTCGGCCCGGATCTTCGGATGGCGGTTGTAATGACCATCACCTGATCTGGACGAAGGCGCGGGTCAAGTCTTCTATGAGGTCCTGAGGCTCCTCGAGGCCGACGTTGAGCCGGACGAGGCGTCCACCGAAGTCACGATTCGGGCGCTTGAGCTGCGGATAGATCATGACCAGCGATGCGGTGCCGCCCCAACTGAATCCTTTACGGAACAGGCTCAGCGAATCGACGAAGGCGGGAATACGCTCTGCCGGGACTTCCGGCCGGAACACGAAAGAGAACACGCTGGCGGACCCGCTGAAATCGCGAACCCAGAATTCATGCCCCGGGCAGTCAGGCAGTGCAGGGTGCAATACCGCTTCGATCTCCGGCCGGCTCTTCAACCATGTCGCGATGGCGAGTGTGCTGGACTCCAGGCGCTCGAGACGAATGCCAAGAGTCTGCAATCCTCGCAGCGCCAGGCTGGCGTCATCGGGCGATACCGCCATGCCCAGTTGCCCCCAGATCGAGCCCACCTTCTCGTACAGATCGGCGTCGGCCACCGAAACCGAACCCAGAAGCAGGTCGCTGTGACCACCGACGTACTTGGTCAGCGCCTGCACGCTGACATCGACCCCGTGCTGAAAGGCGTCGAACAGCACACCCGCCGCGTACGTGTTGTCCAGCGCGACCGGAATGCCGCGGGCCTTTGCCGCCGAGACGATCGCTGGCACATCCTGGATCTCCATGGTCACGGACCCTGGGCTCTCGGTCCAGATCAGTGCGGTGTTCTGGCGGATCAGCTTGTCGATGCCTGAACCGATCAGGGGATCGTAGATTTCGATCTCGATGCCCAACCCCCGCAGCAGTCCGGCCGCCATCTCCTTGCTGGAGCCGTACGCGCTCCATGGCACGAGTCCATGGCTGCCCGACTTGCAGAATGCCAGGTAGACGAGTGCGATGGCGGCCTGTCCGCCCGGCACAATGAAACTGTGATGCGCGCGCTCGATCTCGGCGACACGCGCACCCAGTTCGACAACCGTCGGGCTGCCGTAGAGCCCGTAGGTGTAGCCATGCCGGGCCTGCCGCCAGTCATCGATGACCTCCACTGCCTTGTCGAACAGGACCGTCGAGCCGCGGTAAACCGGCGCCGCGAGTGAACGAAAGTCGGTCGATGTGTGCGTTGCGGTGTGAAGCAGCCTTGAGCGCCAGTGCACGGAAGAACTCCGGTCGAACAGATGAGGGTGGAAGGGTAGATTAGCCTTTAGGGTGGCCCCGGTGCACCTTGATCGCGCCGCCTTGACAACGCGGGGTTTTGCGTGAAAATTTGGATTGTATTCAAGCTCCTGCACGGTCGATCGCCATGGCGAGGATCTCGCGGGCCGTCTTCCTCCCTGCCTTCGAAAAGCGTGACGATCCCATGAACAACACACCTGCTGACATCGGTCTCATCGGACTCGCCGTGATGGGCGAAAACCTCGCACTCAACATGGAGAGCAAGGGGTTCCAAGTTGCGGTGTACAACCGCACCGCCAGCAAGGTGCAGGCCTTCGTCACGGGCCGCGGGAGCGGCAAGCGCTTCATCGGCACCGACAACCTCGCCGACTTCGCGGCCTCGCTGGCAAAGCCCCGCAAGATCGTGATGCTGGTGAAGGCGGGCAAGGCGGTGGATGAGCTCATCGAGCAGTTGAAGCCGTTCCTTGCGCCGGGTGACATCCTGATCGATGGCGGCAACAGCCTGTATACCGACACCATCCGCAGGACCCGCTACGTCGAGAGCCTCGGGTTCCTTTACGTCGGATCCGGTGTCTCCGGCGGCGAGGAGGGCGCATTGCTCGGCCCTTCGCTGATGCCGGGCGGCAGCACGGCGGCCTGGCCGCACATCAAGCCCGTGTTCCAGGCGATCTGCGCGCGCACACCGGAAGGCGAGGCCTGCTGCGACTGGATGGGCGAGGACGGCGCCGGCCACTTCGTGAAGATGGTCCACAACGGCATCGAATACGGCGACATGCAGCTCATCTGCGAGACCTACGACCTGATGAAGCGGGGCCTGGGGTTATCGAACGAACGCATGCACGAGGTCTTCGCCGCCTGGAACAAGGGGCCGCTGGACAGCTACCTCATCGAGATCACCCGGGACATCCTCGCGTATCGGGCTGAGGACGGCACCGCCGTCGTCGATGTGATCCTCGATGCCGCCGGACAGAAGGGCACCGGCAAGTGGACCGTGAGCGCGGCGCTCGATGACGGCATGCCGCTGACGCTGATCGGGGAGGCCGTGTTCGCCCGCTGCCTGTCGGCGCTCAAGGACGAACGCGTGGCCGCCTCGAAGCTGATCCGGCCCGACCTGCCGGGGTTTTCCGGGGACATCGGGCAGTTCGTCGAGGACCTGCGCCAGGCCCTGTACGCCTCGAAGATCGTGAGCTACGCACAGGGCTACCAGTTGTTGAAGGCTGCCGCACTGACGAACGGCTGGAACCTCAATTTCGGCGGCATCGCGCTGACCTGGCGCGGCGGTTGCATCATCCGTTCGGCCTTCCTCGGCGACATCAAGAAGGCGTTCGATCGCAACCCTTCGCTCGGCAACCTGCTGCTCGATCCTTTCTTCGGCAAGATCATCGAGACGCATCAGGCCGCATGGCGGCGCGTCGTCGCCGCGGCGGTCCAGCTCGGCATCCCGGTGCCGTGCATGGGCTCGGCGCTGTCGTACCTCGATGGCTATCGGGCGGACCGGCTGCCGGCGAACCTCCTGCAGGCGCAGCGCGACTACTTCGGCGCGCACAACTACGAGCGCGTGGATCGTCCGCGCGGCGAGATGTTCCACACCAACTGGACGGGTCGTGGCGGCACGACGACCTCGCAGGCCTACGGGGTTTGAAATCATGAACGTTCAACCGCTCACGGATGACACGGTGCTCGGACTGGATGCCGACCTGCCGCTGGCCGAGCTCGTGGCCGCGGCCGGCCATGTGCGCGATCTGGGGCGCCCCGGCATCGTCAGCTATTCGCCCAAGGTATTTCTGCCACTGACCTTCCTGTGCCGTGACTCCTGTCACTACTGCACCTTCGCCAAGGCGCCACGCTCGCTCAAGTCCCCGTACCTGTCCATCGACGAGATGGTGGCCATCGCCCGTCGCGGAGCCGAGGTGGGCTGCCGGGAGGCGTTGTTCACGCTCGGTGACCAGCCCGAGTTGCGCTACCGGACCGCGCGCGACGCGCTGGCGGCGCTGGGACACACGACGACGCTCGGCTACCTCGAGGAGGCGGCCCGCGCCGTGCACGAGGCGACCGGGCTCCTGCCGCACGTCAATCCGGGGGTGATGTCCGCGGACTCACTGGCGGCGATGCGCCGTGTCTCGGTTTCCGGCGGGCTCATGCTCGAGTCCGCCTCGGAACGGCTCTGCCGCCGTGGCGGCCCGCATCACGGCTCGCCGGACAAGCGGCCGGCGGTGCGACTGGAGACGCTGCGCGAGGCCGGTCGGCAGCGCATGCCGTTCACGACCGGCATCCTGATCGGCATCGGCGAGACGAGGCGCGAGCGGCTCGAGTCCCTGCTCGCGATCCGCGCCATCCACGCGCAGTTCGGCCACATCCAGGAGATCATCATCCAGAACTTCGCGCCGAAGCCCGGCACGAGGATGGCCGGCGCCCCTGCGCCGTCGCTGGAGGAGCACCTCTGGACCATCGCGGTCGCACGCCTGATGTTCGGACCCGCCATGAGCATCCAGGCGCCGCCCAACCTGCAGCCGGAAGCGCTGGGGCAGTTGATCGACGCGGGCATCAACGACTGGGGTGGCGTATCGCCGGTGACGCCGGACCACGTCAATCCGGAAGCGCCGTGGCCCGAGGTGGAGCGCCTGCGCGCCGTCACCGAAGCCGCCGGCAAGACGCTGGTGCCGCGGCTCGCTGTCTATCCCGAGTACATCCGCGACCAGCGCACATGGATGGACCCTGGCTTCCACACCGCCATCCTGCGCAGCATCGACAGCGAAGGGTATGCGCGTGAGGATCAGTGGTACTCCGGTGCCTCGACGACCGAGCTTCCGCCCGAGGCGGTGCGGCTGCTGGATGCGCCGGCGCCTCGTTCGGTCTCGGCACTTGACAGGATCCTGTTCCGCGCGCGCGACGGTGCGCGCCTGTCGGAGGGTGAGGTCACGCGCCTGTTCGAGGCGCGCGGCAGCGAGTTCACCCGGGTGGTCAAGACTGCCGATGCGCTGCGGCGCCAGGTGTCCGGCGAGACGGTCACCTACGTCGTCAACCGCAACATCAGCTACACGAACATCTGCTACTACAAGTGCGCGTTCTGCGCCTTCTCGAAGGGGCAGGGGAGCAACGACCTGCGGGGCGCGCCGTACAACCTCGACCTCGAGGTCATCGCCGGGCGAGTGCGCGAGGCGCGGGAGCGGGGCGCCACCGAAGTCTGCATGCAGGGCGGCATCCACCCGAGCTACACGGGCGAGACCTACCTGTCGATCTGCCGGACCGCGAAACAGGCCGTTCCCGACATCCACATCCATGCCTTTTCGCCGCTGGAGATCTGGCAGGGCGCGAAGACCATCGGCCTGCCGTTGCGCGAGTACCTCGAGCGGCTGAAGGCGGCGGGTCTGTCGACGCTGCCCGGCACGGCTGCCGAAATCCTCGACGAGGACATCCGCCGGCGCATCTGCGCCGACAAGATCACCACCGCCCAGTGGGTCGAGGTCGTCGAGACGGCGCATGCCGTGGGGCTGAAGACGACGGCCACGATCATGTTCGGCCACCTGGAGAGCCCGGTGCACTGGGCTCGCCACCTGCTCACCGTTCGCGACCTGCAGTCGAGGTCCGGCGGCTTCACCGAATTCGTGCCCCTGCCGTTCGTGCACATGGAGGCGCCGATGTACCGCAAGGGGCTCGCGCGCAAGGGACCGACGTTCCGCGAGGCGGTGCTGATGCACTCGATCGCGCGACTCGCCCTGCATCCCCTGGTGACCAACATCCAGGCCTCCTGGGTCAAGATGGGCGCCCAGGGCGTGCTCGCGTGCCTGCAGGCCGGCGCCAACGACCTGGGCGGTACGTTGATGAACGAGTACATCTCCCGTTCCGCCGGCGCGAGCCACGGACAGGAGATGCTGCCCGCCGACCTCGAGCGGATGATCGCCCGCATCGGTCGACATGCGCGACAGCGCACCACCTTTTACGGTACCGTTCCCGCCGGCGAGGCGCCGCTCGCGCGGCGCGCTTGAGCTTCGAACCGGTGCGTTCCTCCAGGGAGATTTCATCTTGATCAAGATCGGCTACAAGGCATCGGCGGAGCAGTTCGGCCCCTCGGAACTGCTGCGCTACGCGGGTGTGGCGGAGCAGGTGGGCTTCGACTCGGTGTTCATCAGCGACCACTTCCAGCCCTGGCGGCACACCGGCGGCCATGCGCCGTTCTCGCTGTCGTGGATGGGCGCACTGGGCGCGAGTACCTCGCGCGTGCAGATCGGCACCAGCGTGCTGACGCCCACCTTCCGCTACCACCCCTCGATCATCGCCCACGCCTTCGGGACGATGGGCGCGATGTTCCCGGGGCGCATCATCCTGGGGATAGGCACGGGTGAGTCGCTGAACGAGGTCCCCGCCACCGGCATGCATTGGCCGGAGGCCAAGGAGCGCACCGGCCGCCTCAAGGAGTCGGTCAAGCTGATCCGGCTGCTGTGGACCGAGGACCGCGTCACCTTCACCGGCGAGTACTTCAAGACCGAAAAGGCCACCATCTACGACAAGCCGGAGAAGCTGGTGCCGATCTACGTCGCCGGCGCAGGCCCGTTGATCTCCAAGTACGCAGGCTCCACCGCGGATGGCTTCATCTGCACCAGCGGCAAGGCGCCCACCCTGTACACCGAGACACTGTTGCCCAACGTCGATGCGGGGCTCGCGGCGGCAGGGCGCGACCCGGGCTCCATCGACCGGATGATCGAGGTCAAGGTCTCCTTCGACACCGACATGAAGCGAGCGATGGAGGACACCCGCTACTGGGCCGCGCTCGCGCTCTCACCCGAGGAGAAGATGTCGGTGGAGGATCCGCTGGAGATGGAGCGGCTGGCCGATGCGCTGCCCGCCGAGCGGGCCGCCAAGCGCTGGATCGTGTCCACCGACCCGGACGAGCATGTGGAGCGCATCGGCTTCTACGTGGGCCTGGGCTTTCGGCATCTCGTGTTCCATGCGCCGGGTCCCGACCAGGCGCGGTTCCTCAAGCTCTATGCGGAGCACGTGCTGCCGCGCATCCGCAAGCGCTGGGGTTGATCCGGCAGCTCGAACACGAAGATCGCATTGCCGCCGGCCTTGCGTGCCTTCGGCCGGAGGGCCGCTGTCTTCACCTGTCGTGCCATGCTGGCGCCTCGAATGTTACGTCCGATCGATGCGGAGGCAAGGAAATGACACCCTGGATGCTCGGTACCCTGCTCCTCGTCGTGGCAGGCCAGATCGCCTACCAGGTCGGACAGCGTGCCGTGCCGCGCGAGGTTCACCCATTGCTCGTCCTGGCAGTGGCCTATTTCGCGGCGGGCATCCTCTGCACCGCCGTTGCCTGGCAGTTGGGGGCCACCGCGGCGGATTCACGCTGGAGATCCGCTCTGGGCTGGCCGACCTGGCTGATCGCCCTGTCCATCATCGCCATCGAACTCGGTTACCTCACCGCCTACCGGGCCGGCTGGACCATCGGCACCGCCTTCGCCGTGGCGAGCACCTCGACGGTGTTCGGCCTCGCGCTGTACGGGCGGTTCGTGCTGGGTAACTCGCTCTCACTGAGACAGCTCGCTGGCCTCGTGCTCTCGAGCATCGCCCTCTGGCTGGTGACCGCCGCCCCGCGCGCTCATTGAACGCCGCCGCGCAAGGCCCGACCGCGACCCTGGAACGAGGATAGTACATATGTTGATCCATGGAACCCGGCCTCATCCGCAGACGCTGGTCTCGCTGGCGGACCGGGGCATCGACACCGATGCGGATGTGGCGCCGCCCATCCACCAGACCGCAACCTTCGCCGCCGGGAGCGATGCCGATTTCGCCGCCATGGCCAGCACTGCCCGCCATGCGCGCTACTACACCCGCGACGGCAACCCGACGACCCGGCGCGCCGAATCCATCATCGCGGCGCTGGAGGGCGCACAGGCCGCACTGCTCACCGCCTCGGGCATGGGCGCGATCAGCACCACGCTCATCAGCCTGCTGGCGGCCGGCGATCACCTCATCGCCCAGAAGACACACTACATGGGCACCACGCAATTGCTGGGATCGGTGCTGTCGAAGTTCGGCGTCGAGGTGACGCTCGTCGAGCAGACCTCGGTCGATGCCTTCGCGCGCGCGCTGCGCCCCTCGACGAAGCTCATTTACCTGGAATCGCCGGCGAATCCCTTGCTCTCGCTCACCGACCTCGCTGCCGTGGCAACCCTTGCGCGCGGCCACGGAGCGCTGAGTGTGTGCGACAGCACCATCGCCTCGCCAGTGAACCAGCAGCCGATCGGCATGGGCGTGGACCTCGTGGTCCACAGCGCCACGAAATTCCTCGGCGGACACCACGACCTCATGGCCGGTGTCATTGCCGGGTCGTCGGAGCTGATCGAGCGCATCTGGCACACCTCCGTGGCGCTGGGGCCGGTGCCGGATCCGATGGCCGCCTGGTTGCTGCTCCGGGGCCTGCGGACGCTGCCATTGCGCATCGCGCGGCAGAACGACACGGCGTTGAAGATCGCCACGATGCTGGCGGCCCACCCGGCGGTGAGTCGCGTGTACTACCCGGGACTGCCGGACCACCCGCAGCACGCGCTGGCCCGCTCGCAGATGCCGGGTGGCTTCGGCGGACTGCTCAGCTTCGAGCTGAAGGGCGGCTTCGATGCGGGGCAGGCGTTCATCAATGCCCTGTCGATCCCGGCCAGGGCCGTGAGCTTCGGTGGATTCGAATCGCTGGCGACGCAGCCCGCAGCGATGTGGGCGGGCTCGCTCGGTGCCGAGAAGGCGCGGGAGGCGGGCATCGCACCGGGGCTGATCCGCTTTTCCTTCGGGCTCGAGCATCCCGACGACCTCATCGCAGACCTTCGACGTGCGATCGGGCCTGCGTAGAGCAGGCGGCTACGCCGGTATGACCGGTATCAGCAGGTGCGAATCGAACGATCCGCCCGTGTGGATGATGTGGTTGCCGTAGTTGTGCAGCGGCCAGTGCCGCAGTTCGAAGCGTGATCCCGGTGCCTTGTGGATGTCGCTCCCCTGGATCACCAGCCGCAGGGTCTCGCCGGCTTCGAAGAGGATGTTCGTCGGCCAGATCTCGATGTCCACCGCCACGGGTTGCAGATGCGTGAGCCACAGCCGGCGTTCGTGCCGGTGCCAGGGTTGTTCCGGGCGGGAGCGCTCGAGGTCGAGTTCCCGGTGCGAGGCCCGCAGCCAGCCGAAGGCCGCCGGCCCATCGTTGAACATCTGGCTGTAGACGAAGGGCACCACCTGGCCGAAAGCGTCCAGCTTCTGGAACGCGACGAACAGGTCGGCGTCATTGGTGCCATCCACCGCGATCCACAGCCGCAGCTTCGAGTGGCCGGTGATCTCGGTTCGATTCCCGAAGCGGTGGTCGAACACGGCCCGCTGGTTTTCATCTGTCGACAAGTAGCGCGTCTCGGCGGCGGCGGCGGGTTGCGCGGGACGCAGCGAGTGATCCGTCGCATCCAGGTACAGTGCAACGTGTTGTGCCCGCTGCAGGGGCCAGGCGCGCTCCTCCCGGAACCGCCAGGTCTGGCCGTCCTCGCGCAAGGCGATGCGCACCGGTGACCAGCGGCTCACGCCGTTGGATTCTCCCTTCAGGAACTCGCCGAGGAAGGCCCGCTGGCGCTCGAATCCCCACTCGCTGTAGAACTCGGCCCATTCCTTGCCGCCATTGATGTCCAGGTACTTGCGCTCGGATCCCAGCTTCTTCCAGGCCTCGAGCGTGCCCCTCAGGTGCAGGTTGTTGGACCACTCCGTGACGGCGTAGGTGGGCACCTGAATCCTCGACCAGTCGGCGACCCGCGATCGCCAGAACTCGTCGTACAACGGGTGCTCGAAGGTCGCGGCTTCGGTGTCCTCCACTTCGTCCAGCCCGTATCCCGTGAGCAACATCCAGTTGTGGGTGAGCGAGGCGATCGGGATCCCGCCGGAGAACAGGCATTCGCGGTAGATGTCGCTGGCGCCATCCCAGGGCAGGATGGCGGCCAGGTGTGGTGGCCTGAGCGCGGCCACCGACCACGCGGTCATCGCGTAATAGGACACGGCACCCCAGCCCACCTTGCCGTTGCACCAGGGACGGGCGGCGAACCATTCGACGATGTCGTGGCCAGCTTCCGCCTCGGCGCGGCTGAAGAAGCAGGCCTTGCCCTCGGAATACCAGTTGCCGACGGCATCGACGATGCACAACGCGAAGCCCTCGCGCGCCCAGCGGATGGGATCGAACACTTCGAACGGCGTGTGCGGCGACAAGCGGTCGAAGGGGATGTCGGATCCCGCGAAGGCCGTCTTCAGATCGATGTGCGGATGCTTGCCGAAGGGCGCGTAGCAGATGATGGCGGGCAGGTCGTTTCGATCCGGCAACCGGAACACATCGGACTGGACCTTCACTCCCGTCCGCAGGGTCACCGTGACGTCGCGCTCGATGAGCACGCCATCCTGCTGCTCCGTGCGGTAGCCGAAGCCCGGGTGATGTCCCAGCTGCGGAGGGATGGCCTTGCGGAAAATGCGCTTGAACGACTCACTCACCGGTGTCCTCCTGCGTGCGGGAGCGACGGCCGGGCCGGTCAGCGGATCAGCGCCTCGCGGACGTCGAGCGTCGCGTCACGCTCCGGGAAATCCCGGCGCCAGTGTGCGCCGCGGCTCTCCCGGCGTGCAAGGGCGCTCTGCATCATGGCCCGCGCCAGTTCGAGCCGGCGACGCAGGATGCCATCCGTGGCGACACAGGTGCCGATCGCCGTCGCGAGGGAATCCAGGCCCGCCTGCAACGTGGTGCCGTCGCGCTCCGGCCCCATGCATCGCCACATCAGGTCGCGAAGGTTCGCCCAACGCGGATCGGCCTCCGGATCAGGCTCCGGACCGCTCATCGGCAGGCCGGCCAAGCTCTCCCCGCGCGCGCTGACCGAGGTGTCGGAACGGTTCAATGCCTCTCCCGTGGCGCGCCCGTACACCACGGCTTCGAGCAGTGAGTTGCTGGCGAGACGGTTCGCGCCGTGCAGGCCCGTGCAGGCGACCTCACCGCTGGCCCACAGCCCGGGAAGCGAGCTCGCGCCCCGTTCATCCACCTCGACCCCGCCCATGTGATAGTGGGCGGCCGCGGTCACCGGCAGCGGATCGCGTGCCGGATCGAAGCCATGGCGCCGCGCGGTGTCCAGCGCCCCGGGAAACGATTGCGCGCGCGAGGACGAGAAGATGGCGGTTGCATCGAGCAGCACTTCCTCACCTTGCTGCTGGGCCTGCCAGACGGCGCGCGCCACGATGTCGCGCGGCGCCAGGTCCTCCAGCGGGTGGCGACCGGACATGATGCGCCGGCCCTGGCGGGTGACCAGCGTCGCGCCCGCGCCGCGCAGCGCCTCGGTCAGCAAGGGCAGCGGATCCTCCTCGACGCGCAGCGCCGTGGGATGGAACTGCACGAATTCCAGTGCTTCGGTGCGCACCCCCGCGCCCAGCGCCATCGCCAAGCCATCGCCCGTGGCGTGGCGGCCGTTGGTGGTCATGCGAAACAGTTGGCCGATGCCGCCGGTGGCCAGTACGGTGTCCCGCGCACGGATGTGGCAGGCACCGGAGGCCGCCATCACGCGGGCGCCGCACACGCCGCCCCCATCCTGCAGCAGTTCCACCGCCCGGGCGGATTTGAGAAATTCGATATGCCCCGCCGCGCGGGCCCGCTCCCACAGCGCGAGCACGATGGCCTCGCCGGTGCGATCCCCGGCCGCGTGCAGCACGCGCGCGGCGCGATGACCTGCCTCGCGATGCAGGCTCCAGTCGCCATCGCTGCGATCGAAGTCGACGCCGGAATCGACGAGATACTGGATGGCGCCGGCGGCATTGCCGATGACCCGCGTCACGGCGGCCGGATCGGCGGAATGACAGGCCGCCTCCAGCGTGTCGAGGATGTGCGCGCCCACCGAGTCGGTGGCGCCGATGGCGGCGGCGATGCCGCCCTGTGCCAGTGCACTGGAGGATGAGCGCACCGGCTCGTCCGGGCACAGCACCAGCACGCGCCGCCGGTTCGCGCCCAGCGCCACGCAAAGGCCCGCGATGCCGGCGCCCAGCACGAGGACGTCGCAGTTCATGGGCGTGGCGTTGCCCGGGCGCATCGTTCAGCCCGCGGGCAGCGCCAGCATGCGCTCCAGCGGCAGGCGCGCCCGTTCGATCAGCGCAGCGGGCAGCTCGATGGATTCGCCGCCGCCGAGCAGTGCATCGCGCACGCGCTCCAGCGTGATGCGCTTCATGTGCGGGCAGATGCCACAGGGTCGTTCGAAATGCACGTCGGGCTGCGTGATCGTGACGTTGTCCGCCATGGAGCATTCCGTCAGCAGCAGGGCGCGCGCTGGGTGCTCGCGTTCGAGATAGGTGATCATGGCCGAGGTCGAGCCGACGAAATCCGCGGCGTCCTGGACATCCGGCGGGCATTCCGGGTGCGCGAGCACGCGCACGCCTTGATCACGATACGGCCGGATGTCGTCGGCCGAGAATCGCTCGTGAACCTCGCAGGCGCCCGGCCAGGTGATGACCTCGCAGCTCACGCGCTCGCGCACGAAGCTGGCGAGGTAGCGGTCCGGCACCAGGATCACCCGCGGTGCCTTCAGCGACTCCACGACCTGGACGGCATTGGCGGAGGTGCAGCAGACATCGACCTCCGCCTTCACCGCCGCCGACGTGTTCACGTAGGCGACGACCGGAACGCCGGGATGCTGCCTGCGAAGCTCGCGCACGTCCTCGGCGGTGATGGAGGCCGCCAGCGAGCAGCCCGCATCGCTGGCGGGCAGCAGCACGCGGGCGCCGGGCGAGAGGACCTTGGCCGACTCCGCCATGAAGCGCACGCCGCAGACGACGATGGTGGAGGCTCCCGCGCGCGCGCCAAAGCGCGCCATGGCCAGCGAATCGCCGGTGAAATCCGCGACGCCGGCGGTGATGACCGGGGTCTGGTAGTTGTGCGCAACGATGACCGCACCACGGTCGCGCTTCAGCGCGCGGATCTCGTCGATCAGCGGCAGGGCGAGCTCGATCTCGGCGGCCGGGAGCACGCGCTGAAGCTGCGCCCCCAGGGTGGCGCGCGGGTGCTCGTGCGTGCTCATGGTCGCCATCATTATCCCAGCCCGGAGCGCCGGGGTTATCCGTATTATCCGAAGGGCGCGGCGTCGTGACCACTGCGGGTATGATCCGCGGATGAGTGATCGGCATGACCACGACATCGTGATCGTCGGCGCGGGCCCGGTGGGGCTGAGTTTTGCCGCATCCCTGAAGGATGCCAACCTGCGCGTGCTCATCCTCGAGCGGCTCCCCGAGGCGGCGCTGTCGGATCCGGCCTACGACGGCCGGGAGATCGCCTTGACCTGGCGATCCATCCGCATCATGCGCGATCTCGGCACGTGGCAGCGGCTGCCGATACAGGAATGCTTCGCAATCCGCGGCGCCCGGGTGCTGGATGGCGAGCGCACCGACGGCATCGACATCAGGCCACCCCGGCAGGGGCCATCTCAAGGCGCGATGCCCGTTGGAAGTGGTGTCGAACTGGGCTACATCGTGTCCAATCACCTGCTGCGGCGCGCAGCCTACGAGGCCGTTCGCGCGACATCCTGCGCCGAACTGCGCACGGGCTGCCAGGTAGTCGCGGTGTCGACGGGCGAGCAGGGCGCCGAGGTGTCGCTCGCGGATGGCACGAAGCTGCGCACGCGGCTGCTCGTCGCCGCGGACAGCCGCTTCTCCGAGACGCGCCGGGGCGTGGGCATTCCCGCGCGCCACACCGACTTCGGCAAGACCATGCTCGTGTGCCGGATGAGGCATGCGATGTCGCACGATCACATCGCGTGTGAATGGTTCGGTTATCGGCAGACGCTCGCCACACTGCCGCTCGGCGAACGCCAGTCATCGGTGGTGCTGACCCTTCCCCACATGCAGATCGAGGCGCTCAAGGCGCTCTCGCCGGCCGATTTCGCGCAGGACATCGGCCGGCGCCTCAAGGGCCGGCTGGGAGCGATGAGCCTCGAGGGCGAACGGTTCGCCTATCCGCTGGTCGCGGTGTATCCGGAGCGCTTCATCGCGCCGCGGTTCGCGACGCTGGGCGATGCAGCGGTGGGCATGCACCCGGTGACTGCGCACGGCTTCAACTTCGGTCTCCTCGGACAGCAGACCCTGGCCAGGCTCATCCTCGAGGGTGCGACGGTTGCCGGAGCATCGGACCCGGGCGCCGATTCCCTGTTGCGCAGCTTCGATCGCGCCCATCGGCGCGCCACGCGACCCCTGTTCCTGGCCACCAATGCCATCGTGCGCCTGTACACGGACGATTCCCCGCCGGCCCATCTCGTGCGCGGCGTGCTCATGGGCGTCGCGCGGCGCGCACCCTTCCTCGTGTCGCAGATCTCGCGAGTGCTGATGCAGGCGGGCTGAAATGGAAACACCTCATCAGTTCGGCTTCGACACCCGCCAGGTTCACGCCGGCCAGCGGCCGGATCCCAACACGGGCGCGCGCACCGTGCCGATCTTCCAGACCGCGAGCTACGTGTTCGAGGACCCCGACTCCGCGGCCGCCTATTTCAACCTGCAGGAATACGGCAACACCTATTCACGCATCATGAACCCGACCGTCGCGGCCTTCGAGGAGCGAGTGGCGAACCTGGAAGGGGGCTGTGGCGCCGTCGCCTTCGCCAGCGGACTGGCCGCCCAGAACGCGGCGTTGTTCACGCTGCTGTCACCGGGCGATCACGTGGTGTCCTCCTCGGCGCTGTATGGCGGCACGGTCAACCAGTTCAAGCACGTGCTGCGAAAGCTCAACGTCGGGCTGAGCTGGGTCGATCCGGACGACCTGGAGGCGTGGCGGGGGGCGATCACGCCGCAGACCAAGGCCTTCTTCGGCGAGACCATCGGCAACCCGCGCGGCAGCGTACTCGACATCCAGGCCGTGGCGTCGATCGCCCACGAGCACGGCATTGCATTGCTGGTCGACAACACCTTCGCGACGCCCTACCTGTGCCGGCCGCTGGAATGGGGCGCCGACATCGTGCTGCACTCGGCGACCAAGTTCATCGGTGGCCATGGCACGAGCATCGGTGGCGTGGTGGTGGATGCGGGGACCTTCAACTGGTCCAACGGACGATTCCCGGTGATCGCCGAACCATCGCCCGCCTACCACGGCCTTGCATTCCACGAGACCTTCGGCACGTATGGCTACCTCATGAAGCTGCGGGCCGAGACGCTGCGGGACCTGGGTGCCTGTCTCAGCCCCTTCAACGCCTTCCTGTTCCTGCAGGGACTGGAGACGCTCTCGCTGCGGATGGCGCGGCACGTGGAGAACGCGCAGGCCATTGCGCAGTACCTGCTTGCGCACGACATGGCCTCCGCGGTGACCTACCCGGGCCTGCCCGGCAGCCGCTACGCGTCACTGGCGCAACGCTACCTGCCGCGCGGCGCGGGCGCGGTCTTCTCCTTCGACATCCAGGGCGGGCGGGATGCGGGTGCGGAATTCATCCGCGGCCTGTCCCTGTGGTCGCACCTCGCGAACGTGGGCGATGCGAAAAGCCTCGTGATCCATCCCGCGAGCACGACGCATCGGCAGTTGAGCGAAGCGGAGCTGGCCGCCAGCGGCATCGGGCCGGGCACGATCCGCTTGTCGGTGGGCACGGAGGATGTGCAGGACCTCATCTGGGATCTCGGGCAGGGATTCACCCGGGTCCGGTCGGGCCGGCAGGCCGCAGGATGACCATGACCGCATTCGACCTCGAGCCTTACCAGCGGCCTGAGTTGATCCAGCGCGTCCTGTTCAATGCGCGAACCATCGCGATCGTCGGCCTGTCCGGCAACACGTTGCGGGCGAGTCACTTCGTCGGCTTCTACCTGCAGCGGCACGGTTACCGGATCATTCCCGTGAACCCGCGCGAGCCGGCGATCCTGGGTGAGCGCAGCTACGCCTCGTTGCGCGAGGTGACCGAGCGCATCGACATCGTCAACGTGTTCCGCGCTCCGGATGCCTTGCCGGACATCGCGCGGGATGCCGTGGCCATCGGGGCCCGCGTCCTGTGGTGCCAGTTCAACGTGATCAACGAACCGGGTGCGCGCATCGCGGAGCAGGCCGGCATGAGCGTGATCATCGACCGCTGCATCAAGGTCGAACACGCCCGCTACGCGGGCCGCATGCACTGGCTGGGGTTCAACACCCAGCGCATCACCTCGGTGCGCGGCGGACTTCAGTAGCCCAAGGTTGGAGGGACGGCGGTGTGGGATGAGCGGTATGGCGGCGATGCGTACTTCTACGGTACGGAGCCGAACGATTTCCTTAAGCAGCAGGCCGCGCGGATCCCCGCGCACGGCAAGGTGCTCTGCCTCGGCGAAGGCGAGGGGCGCAATGCCGTGTTCCTCGCCGGTGAAGGCCTCGAGGTCACCGCCCTCGACCAGTCAGCCGTGGGTCTTGCCAAGGCGCAACGGCTGGCCGTCGCCCGTGGCCTGCACATCCGCACGGAACTCGCCGATCTTGCCTCCCATCACATCCAGCCCGGTCGGTGGGACGCCATCGTTTCCATCTGGTGCCACCTGGAAACCGGACTGCGTGCCCGGGTGCATGCCGAGGTGGTCGCAGGACTTGCGCCGGGCGGTGTCCTGCTGCTCGAGGCCTACACGCCCGCGCAGCTCGAGTTCCGCACCGGCGGTCCGAAATCGCTGGATCTGCTGCCCACGCTTGAGGGGCTTCGTGCCGAACTTCGAGGTCTCAGCTTCGAACTCGGACAGGAGATCATCCGCGAGGTGCACGAGGGAAAGGGTCACGGCGGCCGCAGCGCCGTCGTGCAGGTGCGGGCGCTCAAGCCGCGCGGGTGATGCTCCGCCTGCTTCGCGATGCGCCCCGCGGCGCGATGCGCTCGTCGCCGCGGCGTCAGTTGGCGTACTGCAGCGACAGGTAGAAGGTGTACTGGCCTTCGCTGCGCGCGTGCCGCAGCCCGGGTCCGGCGGATGCAAGCAGCGACCAGGGTCCGGCGATCTTCCAGGTGAGGCCCAGATTCAGGCCGGTGAAGTCCTGACCCTCGGTGGTGTCGGCAGAGTGATGGTAGATCTCGATGCCCGCACTGCCGCGTTCGCCCAGGGAATGCGTGAGGGCGAGACCGGACTGCCAGGCGTTACGGCGACCCTCGCCGGGATTCAGCATCCAGCCGCCGCCGCCGAACAGGTACCAGCTTCCCAGCGTGCGACCAACCCACAGGGGCAGCAGCAGGCTTGCATGGCGCGGGTCCGGCCCGCTGGTGGGCACGAACAGCCGGGGAAAGAGGGCGACATCCGGTCCCCAACGCCGTCCCTCCTCGCGCAGGATGCGGAACTTGGCGGCGAACTCCAGCGTGCCGGTGTTCCAGGTGGTGCCCGCCGCGCGGGAGAACTCCACGGGGAGCGACGCGGTGAGCTGCAGGTCGCGCGCGCCGCCATAGTTCAGGTCCACGCCCAGCGCGCCATCGGTGCTGCCGCTCGCGTGCGAGCCGGAGACGAAGTCGTAGATTTCCCAGCGTCCCTCGCCGGTGGGCACCGGGTCGTCGGTGACATACGGCGGTCCCGCGGCGGCGCTGCCGCACAGCCCGATCGCCAGCAGGGCCGCGAGGGCTCGGGTCGGGTTCACCGGGTTGTCGGGCAAGCCTATACTCCTCATCGCGGGTCCGGGCCGGCTGGCCCAAGGGTACGCTGATCACCGGCGGCCATGCTCGTACGCGATGTTCCGCGAGCCGCCTGAAGGAACCCCGATGCCTGTGACGACCCCTTCGCCTTCCGTATCCACCGCATCCGGCTCCGGCGCCATCAAGGTGCCCGAGGTCACGCTGCTGTTCTGGGTGATGAAGATCATCGCCACCACGCTGGGCGAGACGGGCGGGGACGCGCTGTCGATGTCGCTCGACCTGGGCTATCTCGTGAGTACCGGGATCTTCGGTGTGCTGTTCGTGGCCGCGGTGATCGTGCAGGTGCGGGCGAAGCATTTCCACCCGTTCATCTACTGGACCACCATCGTCGCCACCACCACGGTGGGCACGACCCTGGCCGACTTCGCCGACCGCTCGCTGGGCATCGGCTATGCCGGTGGCACCAGCCTGCTGCTCACGCTGCTGCTGGCCTCGCTGTGGGTCTGGCACCGGAGCGAGGGCACCATCGCGGTGGCCAGCATCCACACGCCGCGGGCCGAGTCCTTCTACTGGGCCACCATCATGTTCTCGCAGACGCTGGGCACGGCGCTCGGCGACTGGACGGCCGATGATGCGGGATTGGGCTATCTCGGCAGCGCGGCGGTGTTCGCCGCCGCCTTGCTCGTGTTGCTGCTCGCCTACCGCTTCACGCGCCTCTCGCACACCGCGCTGTTCTGGGCGGCCTTCGTGCTGACGCGGCCGCTGGGCGCCGTGGTCGGGGACTTCCTCGACAAGCCCCTGGATCATGGCGGGCTCGCGTTGAGCCGCTTCAGCGCCTCGGGGGTGCTGATCGCCTTCCTCGTGGGCTGCATCCTGCTGTTCCGCCAGCGCGCCAGCCGAAGCGCGCATTGATTTCCGCCGGCCGGTGAGGTTCCTGCTGGTCGAGGCGCGATGCCCGGCGGCCGCGGCGGGTTACACTCGGCGAAGTGTCATGACGATCAACGGCGAGCTGTTCCTGTCGATTGCGCTGGGCATCGGACTTGCCGCGGCGGTGGGCTTGCGGGTGTTCCTGCCCCTGCTGTTCGCGAGCGTCGCGTCGCACCTGGGGTGGATCCCCCTGTCCGCGGATTTCCACTGGCTGGGGAGCGACGCCGCGCTGATCGCCTTCGGGGTCGCCACGCTGGCGGAGGTCGCGGCGTACTACATCCCCGGGCTCGATCATGCCCTCGATGCGATCGCCGCGCCCCTCGCGCTGGTGGCGGGAACCGTGGTGGCGGCGGCGGTGTTCGCGCCGATGCCGCCGCTGGTCAAGTGGTCGCTGGCCATCATCGCCGGCGGCGGCGCCGCAGGGCTCACGCAGGGCTCGAGCACGGTGCTGCGCGCGAAGTCGGCGGTGCTGACGGGAGGGCTCGGCAATCCCGTGATCGCGACCCTGGAACTCGGCGGTTCTGCCGTGCTGAGCGCGATGGCTATCTGGGCGCCGGTGGTGGCGCTGGTGGCCGTGCTGCTACTGGCAGTGGTGCTGGTGCGGCTGCTGCGCCGGCGGCGATGAGACCTAACCTCAGGGCCGCTTGGCTTCGCGCGCCGGCGGTGCGGCGGTCTCCAGGCGGCCGGCCAGGGCGCGCAACAGCGCGGCGCCATCGCCGCGATACGCGCTGCCATGCATGCAGGCCAGGGTCGAGGGATGCTCCTGCGCGAGGCGTTCGAGCATGCGCGCCGTGTCGGGCGCATGCGCGAAGTAGTCCATGGGCGCGCGAAACGCCTCGCTCGGTTCGAGGATGTCGGATTCAGTCAGCGGCGTCGCGCCATCGCCTCCCTGTGTGAACAGATCGCCGCACAGGAAGGTGCCGGTGGTCGTGTCCATCATCAGTCCGCAGTCCCAGCCATGCGGCATGTGCGGCGTGTCGAACCATCGCAGCTGGTGCTGGCCCAGCATGAGCATTTCGCCATCGGCGAGCGCTCGCGCCGGCCGGTCCGCGACATCGTTGGCAGAGACCATGGCCGCGATGCGCCCGCACACCACCTGCGATCGGGGCGCGGCTGCGAGCCACTCGTTCATCGCACCACACTCATCGGCCTCGAAATGCGAAAAGCCGACATGGCGCAGGCGTTCCAGCGGAATGACGGCAGCCAGCGCCTCGCTCACCAGCGGGAACAGCCGTCGGGGGCCGGTGTGGAACAGCAGGGGAGATTCATCCTCGATCAGGTATTGGTTGAAATTGAAGCTGAAGCCATCCGGTGAGCGCACCGGGGTGTTGATGCGGTAGATGCCGGCGGCGATTTCGTGGACGTTGGTGCCCGACCGGGAGTTGGTGATCATGAAGACCTCGTGCGCCGTTCCCGTTGCATGCGCCATGTTAGCGGAGGGTGAATGTGATCCCGATGCATTCGGTCGCGGCGGCCGCACCGCGGGTCGGCGCTCGAAGACGGCGACACCTCGGTGGCCCGGTGGGAGAATGTTCGCGCACGGGTGCAATGGCTGCCCGAGACCATGAGGAACCCGGGTGAATTTCCAGGACCACTTCGGTGCCGTGGCGAACACCTATGCCGACCATCGTCCCGGCTATCCGTCCGCCTTGTTCGAATGGCTGGCGGCGCAATCTCCGGGCCGGACGCTGGCCTGGGAGAGCGGGGCCGGCAGCGGACAGGCCACCGTCGAACTCGCGCGGCGCTTCGACCGCGTGCTCGCGACGGATGCCAGCGCCGCACAACTGGCCGAAGCCCCGCCGCTCGCCAATGTCGAATACCGCGCGGCGCTGGCGCAGCACAGCGGGCTGGCTGCGGGGAGCGTGGATCTTGCGGCGGTGGGCCAGGCGCTGCACTGGTTCGACCGGCCGGCCTTCTACGCCGAGGTGCGCCGCGTGCTCAGGCCGCAAGGGTTGCTCGCGGCCTGGAGCTACGGTGTGTTGCGTGTGGAAGGCGCCGCGGTGGATGCCTGCGTCCAGCAGTTCTACCAGTCCGTGAGCCCGTACTGGCCTGCCGGGCGGGCGCACGTGGATGCCGGCTATCGGGACCTGGATTTTCCCTTCGAGGTGATGTGCGCTCCGCCCTTCGCCATGTCGGTGTCATGGCGGTTCGCGCAGCTGCTGGGCTATGCGAGGAGCTGGTCGGCGGTCACGCGATGCGCCGAGGCCACGGGGGAGGACCCGGTCTCACGCCTGGAACGCGATCTCGAGCCCTTGTGGGAAGGGCGGGACCAGGCCCGCAGGGTCGAGTGGCCGCTGACCGTGCTCGCGGGCCATCGCTGGAAGATGCCCATTGCGCCACCGTCGCGATGGTAGGTGATCCGCCCGCGGTCAGCGCGTGACCAGTTCCACTCGCCGGTTGCGGGCACGTCCCTCATCCGTCGCGTTGGCAGCCACCGGCGACACGCTGGCCACTCCATAGGGGGTGAGCCGCGATGGCGCCACCTTGAAGCGGCCCACCAGCGCATCGCGAACCGCGGCGGCGCGTTGCAGCGACAGCTTCACGTTGGATTCGAACGCGCCCTGGTTGTCGGTATGCCCGACGATGAAGACGTTGAGCTCCGGCGTGCCGGCCAGGAGTTTCGCCATCTCCTTGAGCTGGGCATCGGATTCCGGCTTGAGCTCCGCCTTCCCGAAATCGAAGTACACACCATACAGGGCCACTTTGCCTTCGGCGGCGAGACCTTTCGACATCGCCGCGGCATCGACCGTGACCTGCCCGCCCTGCATGGCCTTGGGTTCGGCGATCTCGATGAGGGTCGCGGCCTGGCCGGTCTCGGTGTAACCCGCCACCGAGGTGTAGAGCGCGACGTGCAGCGTGCGACCCCCGGAGTTCATCGTCCCGTACAGCAGGCGACCCTGGTCGGAGGCGATCGCATCCTCCATGTTCCAGGTGGCGCCCTCCCGGGTCGCCGAACGCAACACATCCTTGGTGTACTTCATCGCATTGCGCACGGCCCCGAACTGCCAGTGGAAGCAGACGGTGCCGCAGTTGCCCTCGCAACCGAACACGGGCTTCAGGCCCGCGCCCATGAGCGCCTGCTGGTAGTTGCGAAATACCTCCAGCGTGCTCTTGCCGCGAGGCGCGAGGTACACGAGCCTCGTCACCGCGCCTTCAACCGGCACCGGTTTGGCGAAGCGGGTGTTCTCCTCGTGCGACATCTCCGTGGAGAGGGGAAAGGAGGTCTGTTCCCAGTCCGAATGGTAATAGCCCACGAGCGTGGACGCCGCGAACCGGGTGATGAGAGGATGGTCATGCCCGCCCTGCACATCGGCGGCCTGGGCGAGGCTCGTGGCCAACGCCAGCACTCCCACGCGCAATGCCTGGCTCGACAGACAGCGAATCAATTCCCGCATCGTCGTCTTCCCTGAGTTGGTTGAACGGGCAGGATATTAATGCAGATCGTCGCCCGCGCGCATGGGCCGCCGGGGATTACGTGGCCCCGGCCGGCGTGCTCAGCGGCACGCCTCCATCGCCTCGCGCCCCAGCGCCGTGAGCAGGGGCAGCGCCTTGACCCGTTCGCGGGCATTCGCGGAGGCCGCGGTGCCGCGGATCACGCGGCCCTTGATGCCGTGGAAGATGGCGGCGAGCCGGAACAGGTTGAAGGCGACATAGAAGTCGAAGGCATCGATCCCCGGCCTTCCCGTGCGCCGGCAATAGGCCTGGATGTACTGCTGCTCGGTGGGCAAGCCGAGCGCCACAGGATCACTGCCGCCGAGACCCGCGACGATCTCGGCCGGCATGCGGTACATCATCGCGTGATAGGCGAAATCCGCCAGTGGATCTCCCAGGGTGGACAACTCCCAGTCGAGCACGGCGAGCACGCGCGGCTCCCGGGGGTGGAAGATCATGTTGTCGCAGCGGAAGTCGCCGTGGACGATGCGGGTCTCGCTGCCGGGCGGGATATGCGCCGGCAGCCAGTCGATCAACGCGTCCATGTTGGCATCGCGTCCCGCCTCGGTGTCCTGCAGGTATTGCTTGCTCCAGCGGCCGATCTGCCGCTCCAGGTAATTGCCGGGACTGCCGTAGTCGGCGAGTCCCACTGAGGCGGGGTCGATGCCATGCAGGCGCGCGATGGTGGCATTCATCGCATCGAAATATTCGTCCCGTTCCGCCTTCTCCACCTGCGGAAAGGTCGTGTTCCAGAAGATGCGTCCCTCGACCATCTCCATCACGTAGAACCAGCTGCCGATCACCGCATCATCCGTGCACAGTCCGAAGACCCGCGCCACCGGAAAGCCCGTGGTGCCCAGGGCCTGAATGACGCGCGCCTCCCGGTCGACGGCATGCGCTCCCTTCAGGAGCTGGCCCGGCGGCTTGCGGCGAAGCACGTAGGTGCGCGCCGGCGTGATGAGCTTGTACGTGGGATTGGACTGGCCGCCCTTGAACTGCTCGACCCGCAAGGGTCCCCGATAGTCCGCCACGGCCGACTGCAGCCAGCGTTCGAGCGAGGCCTCATCGAAGCGCGAGCCCTCGCGCACCGGCGTGGTGCCGGAATTGGATGCATCGTCAGCACTGCTCATGGTCGGCGATTCCTGTGGATTGATCGCACTATAACCGCAACGCGCATCGCCTCAGGGCCGTTTTTGGCCGTTCATCATGGGTTGCGCCGGCGGTGGCGCGCCGTGCCGGTTGACGCCGGTCGGCAACGCGTGGGAGAGTCTCGCGCCCGCCGACGGGCAATGACCTCGACCCGAGATTCACGCGTGATCCCCTCCAGAATCCAGCTCGACATCCGGCGCGCCGTGCGCGAGTTCGTGCGGGAACCGGCATGAGTGCCGACGCGGCGCCACTCGCCGGCATCAAGGTCCTCGAGTTCGCCAGCATCGGCCCCGGGCCGCATTGCGCGATGCTGCTCGCGGGTTGGGGCGTTGGGGGACTCCGCACGGATGCTGGCTGAATCGCCAGCGCGCGCCGCCGCCGGAACCGCCGGCGCGGTGCTGCGCGTGCTCGCGTTCCTGCTGCTGCTCGTGTTCGGTCCCTGGTTCGGCCTGGATTTCTATCTCTCGCATTTCGGTGTTCCCGCACGCGCCAAGGTCATCGAGCTGCGTGAAGCGGTGCACCTGAATTACGATGACTGGCGGCGCGATCATCTCGTCACGTTTCGTTATCCGGTGCAGGGGCAGGACGATGTCACCGCCACCCAGGCAATCGATGCGTCCCTGTATGGGCGCCTGAAACCGGGCGACAGCGTGCCGGTGCGTTACAGCCGGTCGGCCTTCATGCGGGGATTCGGAACGCTGGGCGTCAAGCTCGAGGAATCCGGCTGGCGCGACCGGTTGCCGAGCTGGTCGAACCAGGGGCGATCGCTGGCCGAGCTCGGGGCGGTGGCGGCGACGGTGTTGCTTGCGTACGCGGCGTACCGGCGGCGCAGCCGATCCCTCGGCCTGCTGGCGGCAACGGCCGGCGGCATCATCGCCAGTGGCATCTTCCTCCTCGGCTTTCTCGTGTACCCCGTGCTTCTGGTCCTCTGGCTCAAGCGACGCATGCCGGGCGCCGGCGCGATGTTGCTGATCACCTTCGTGCTGGGTCATGCCCTGCTGTTGTGGCGCATCCCGTGGCCGGAGCCCGTGGCCGCAGGTGCGCTGACGGATGGAACTGCGGTCGTGCGTGAGGTGCACCAGGTGCGCCGCGTGTGGGGTGGACAGCGGCAGTACGCCGTGCCGTTGAATCACCCCTATGACCTCATCGACATCGAGCTCGCCGCGACCGGCACCCGTGGCACCGTGCACGCGGTGGATGCCATCGATACCGGCAGCGTCCCGGCCTTGGGTATAGGGGCATCCGTCCCGGTGCTGTACCCGGCAGCTGAACCCGAACGCGCGCGCCTGGCGCAGGGGACTCGTCGCTATGCGCAGGCACTGGCGCTGCAGCTCTTTCTCCAGACGATCGGCTTCAGCCTCGTGGCGCTGGTGATCCTGTGGCCGATTTCCCGCTGGATTCCCGCGTCGGCCACGCAAAGGAGCCCATGATGCGGTCGGTGCTGATGGCAGGCGGGTCACTCCGCCGGCGGTGGGCGTCGCGGCCACAGCAGGGCGGCTGCCGCGGCAGCCATCGGGATGTCCCATAGAACGAACATGGCCCAGTCTTCGTACCGCTCTGGGAGCGGCGAACCGAAGACTAGCTTGATCAGCGCGGGCCCCGTGCCGGTGGGTTTGCCCGTGGGCAGCGTACCCCGATGCAGGTAGATCCAGTTGCCGACGATGAGGAACAGCACGAGCACCGCGCCCAGTTGCAGACGTGCCAGGCGGGAGTCGCCGGCACGGGTGACCATGGACCACCCCATCAGCAGGAAAATCGTTCCGATCAGGAACAGCACCCACAGCGGCACATGGATCTGCGTGGGGTCCATCGGGAAGACGCCTAAGGACAGGCCCATCAGGTACAACCCGAAGCCTGCGGCGAGCAGGCTCAAGACCCAGGGCTGACTGGTACTGCGGCGACGAGGATCCCCGTTTCCAGTGGCGTTCATCTGACCTGTCCAGACTAACGGGGCTTCCTGAACCGGTACAGGAATTGGTCGGTGTGATCACGCACCGACGGATCGAACACGTTCTTGCTGTGATCATCCGCCGGGTTCGAAAGGATCCGGCTGAGTCCGATTGCGCAGGTCATCACGAGGGTGAGTGCGTGGCGCATGGGGAGATGGTACTACGGGCGCGCAATCGGCACAGGCCCTTGGTAGGCTGCTCCTTGCCAGCCCGCCGCACGGGCGCTGACATGAGGACCCCGATGTTCGATCCCGCCCGTGAAAAGTACGTGAGTCTGGCCACCTTTCGCCGCAACGGCGCGGAGGTGAAGACCCCGGTGTGGATCGCGCCGCTGCGCGGGCGCCACTACGTGTTCAGCGAGGGCGATGCCGGAAAGGTCAAGCGCATCCGCTCGACGCCGCGCGTCCGTCTCGCCGCCTGTGACATCCGCGGCCGGATCAGTAGTGATTGGATCGACGGCCAAGCGCGAATCGTCACCGATCCTGCGCTGCTTTCCGAGGTCCAGGCGGCCTTTACCGGAAAGTACGGCCTCATCATGCGCCTGACGGATTTCATGGCAAGACTCACCGGCAAGTTCGGCCGGCGGGACTACATCGAAATCGAACTCACCTGATCCTCAGGCCAGCGCCTTGGCAAACAACGCGAGCTGACGACTCCAGGCCTTCTCCGCCTGGTCATGGTTGTACACCGGGGAATCCGGCGGACACCAGCCATGCTGCGCGCCGGCGTAGACCTCGATCTCGGCGGACAAGTGCGCCTTGGCGAAGGCATCCTTCAGCACGCTCTTTGCGTCGGGTTGCCTGGCATCATCGTTCTCGGCGATTGCCACCAGGAACCCTGCCTTCATCTTCGGGATGAGCAGGTGCGGGCTGTCGGGCTTGTCGGTGACGAGGCCACCGCCATGGAAGGTGGCCGCTGCGCCGATGCGTTCGGGGTGGGCAGCGGCACAGCGGAACACCAGGGGTCCGCCCATGCAGTAGCCGGTGGTTCCCATCTTCCTTTTGCGGTCGACGGAGGGCTGCGCATCCAGGAAGTCGATGAGGGCGGTCGCATCGGTCGCAGCCGTCTGCGGGTTCAAGGTGCCTGCCAGTGACATGAGCGCCTCGCGCGTCGCCGGGTCATTGAAGTCGGCATGCTCGGGCGAGGTGGGCGCCTTCCTGACGCGATAGAAGGGATTGATGACGAGCACCGAGTAGCCCGAACCGGCCAGGCGCGTCGCCATCTCCTTCGACGCCGGCCGCAAGCCGAAGATGTCGGGCCAGGTCAGCACGGCTGGATGCTTGCCCTTGACGGGCCGGACGAACCAGGCATCACAGCTGCCATCGGGCGTGCGGATCTCGACATCCGAGCCCTGGGTTTCGGTGGTTGCCGCATGACCCGACAGCGCGACCGTGAGGCCGGTGCCCAAGGCGAGCGCATTGAAGCGGCGGCGCGAGAGCGTGTCCGCCTTCCTGGCAAAATCTTCGAGGTCGTCGTGGTCGCACATGCGCAATTCCCCCGTGTCAGTAGCGAATGATGCGCCGGCCTCAACCGAGCCGCCAGCCGGTCGTGCCCACCAGCAGGGCCATGCAGGCGATGATGGTCAGGCGCAGCCGGAAGGGCCGGTACCAAGCCGGCAACGTGCCATCCTCGGTGATGCGATGGTCCCAGGCGTACTGGGTCGCGAAGCCCGCCACCAGCAACATGCCTGCGGTCGGGGGAGGCAGGAGCAGGGCGATCCAGCCCATCAGTGCGGGGATCACGCTCCAGCCCCACAGCGCCTGCCGTCGAGCATCGGCGCTGGGGGGCAGCATCATCGCGATGCCCCAGTGCACGGCGCCCACGAAACTCAGGATCACGGCGCCGTAGGAAAGCAGCGCCCGCTGGGCGAGGAAACCATTCGCTCCTCCCAGCAGCGAGATGGCCGACAGGACCACGAAGGGCACCAGTCCGCCATATCCCAGCAGAGAGGCCGTGTAGGGCGTGGAAGGCCGATCCGGGATGGGCATGCGCGCCAGTATGTCAAAGCTCACGCAGGCGTACGAATCGGGGTTCAGCCGAGCAGCGGCAGCAGCGCGGCGGCCATCCTGTGGCGCGGCGAGGTGGTAGGCTGGGGCAACCTGTCGGCCGCGAACGGCACTTTGACTGCGGCCTTCGGCTACGTGTCCGGCAGCGCGCCGCGGGACCAGCCTTCGATGCGGGACTCGAGGCGGAGCTTCAACGCTTGAGGGATTTTCTCGGAGGGGATGCCATGAAGCAGGCCGGGGCGCAACCGCCCGCGCGCACACTGGTCCGTGGGTTGGGACCTGCCGCGATGACCGCGATGGTGGTGACCGGCGTGATCGGCGCCGGCGTGTTCCTCAAGGCGCGGGCCATGACCTGCAACGTGGGGACGCCCTCCGCGGTCCTGCTCGCCTACGCCGTGGCGGGGCTGCTGACGCTGGCAGGGGCGCTGTCGCTCGCCGAGCTCAGTGCCATGATGCCGCGCGCGGGTGGCCAGTACAATTTCATCGGCGCCGCCTTCGGCCGGCGGTGGGCCTTTTTGTATGGCTGGATGGAAACCGTGGTGGATGGCAGCGCATCGATCGCGGCGGTGGCCATGGTGGCCGTGATCTTCTTCAACGATTACCTGGGCGGTGCGCTGGGCACGAGCCAGGTCCAGCTCGCCACCGTCGGCACCATCGTCCTCGTCTCGCTCATCACGCTGGCCTCCGTCCACGCCAACGGCGCGTTCTCGCTGGTGCTCACGATCCTCAAGGTCCTGTTCATCGCGGGCATCGGCTTCGTGGGCTATTTCGGCGCGGGGGGACAGGTCGGTCATTTCGCCCACAGCGGAGCGGCCGGGCTGTGCCAGGGAATCCCGCCGGGCGCGCGTGGCGGCGTCAGTGGCTTCGGGGCAGCCGTGCTCGCGGCGCTGTGGAGCTTCAATGGCTGGCAGCCCATTTGCGCGATGGCGGAGGAGGTCAGGAACCCGGGGCGGACCATGCCGCGGGCGCTGTTCCACGGCATCCTGATCCTGATCGCCATCTACCTGTTCGTCACCGCCAGCTACTACGTCGCGCTCGAACCGGTCGAGGTCGCATCGCTGCGCGAATCATCCTCGGTGGCCGGTGCGGTCATGTCGAAGATCCTCGGCGCGCACGGCGCCGCGTGGGTGTCGCTGGGACTCGTGGGGTCCATCTTTGGCTGCCTGCACGTGCTGACCCTGAGCGCCGCCCGCATACCCTTCGCGATGGCGCGCGACGGGCTGTTGCCTCGCCCGCTGGCCAGCCTGTCACCGCGCGCCTGCGTGCCCTGGGTGGCGGTGATGCTGCTGGCGGGATTGTCGATGGGTTTCGCGTTCTCGGGAACCTTCGATGTGCTCACCGACATGATCGTGTTCGTGCTGCTGTTGTTCAACGGACTGTCGGTGGCGGCGGTGTACGTGCTGCGGCGCCGGTTGCCCGACGCCGCGCGGCCCTACCGGGTCTGGGGGTATCCCGTGGTGCCCGCCCTGTTCCTGCTGGCCGCCGCGTATCTCATGGTGAACACCCTCATCGCCATGCCGGGGCGCGCCGTCGCCGGGCTGGCGCTGGTCGCCCTGGGACTGCCGGTGTACGCGTATTACTCGCGCAGCGCGGGAGCGTCACACCTCAGTCGCGACACGATGTCGGACACTCCATAGGGCTCGCCCGTGTCGATGCAGATGGCCGAGGCCTGCTCTGCCGGGCCGAGGCTCCAGTCCCTGCCCAGTTGTCGCCTCAACACCTGCTCATCGGCATCGGAAGGGTCGGTGCCCGCGCCCTGGCGCCGGCGGATCCTGTCGAGCAGCACCTGCGGGGAGGCGTGGCAGGACAGGATCACGTAGCGAGCGCCCTGGTCGCGCGCCAGCAGCGCAAAGGGCTCGCGGTCCTGCGCTCGCAGGAAGGTGGCATCGACGATGACATCGAACCCGCCGGCCAGCGCGTGGCCGGCGCACTCGAGCAGTCGCGCCTGAGTTTCGCGATTCATGCTTTCCTGGTACAGGGAGGCATCGCCCGCGCGGGAGGTTGCCTTCAATCCCGCCAGGCGCTTGCGTTCGAGATCGGAACGTACCCGGACGGCGGGCAGCGCCGGCACCAGGCGCTGGCTCAACCAGGATTTTCCCGAGCCCGAGACGCCATGCATGAGGATGAGGCGCACCTCGCCGCGTGCCCTCAGCCGGTCGGCCGCATCCAGGCGGTTGCGCAAGCGCAGCTCCAGTGCCTCGCGGTTCTGCGGTTGCTGTTCGGCCGCGATGCCATCGACCATCGCGCGAACCAACGCACGATACACGGCGAATGCGCGCAACACGCGCAGCCCTGCGTAGTCGCCGCCGGATTCCAGGTAGGCGGTGAGGAACACGGCGGCGAGATCGGTGCGGGCATGCGCCATCAGGTCCATGTACAGGAAGGCGACGTCCTCCATGACGTCGATCCAGCGAAGCGCGGGCGAGAACTCGATGCAGTCGAAGGGCAGCAGCGCGCCGTTCCATCGCACGATGTTGCGCGAATGCAGGTCGCCATGGCACTCGCGCACGCGCCCGTTCGCGGCGCGTGCGGCGAGTTCTGCGACAAGATCGCGCGCGCGATCCTGCAGCCACGCAATGGAGCGATTCGCCTGCGCAACGCATGGCTCCGCGCCCAGGCGGTCGAGCCCTGCCTGCAGTTGCGGCACGAGCCGGCCGATGGCTTCCCCGAAGCTCTGCGGCTGGGGCGCGGGGCCGTTGTTCGAAGCCGGCGCACGGGCGTGAAAATCCGCGATGAGCCCCGCCAGGGCGCGCAGGTCCTCCTCGCTGACGGCGTGACGTTCCAGGAGCGATGAGAGTTCATCGGCGTCATCGAACCTGCGCATTCGCACGGCGTACTCGACCGCCTCTCCCGGGGCGCCCATGCGCAGGCCGGCCGCGGTTCGCACGATGGGAACGACGTCCAGGTACAGCTCGGGCGCCAGTCGCCGGTTCAACCGCCACTCGGTCTCGCACAGCGCGCGCCGCTGCTCGAGGCTGCGCCCATCGAAGAATCCCAGGTCGACGGGCTTCTTGATCTTGTACGCGAATGGCCCGCTGAGCATGACCCAGGAGATGTGCGTCTCGATCAGCCGTGGCGCTGAGTCGGCGGGTGGCCAGACCTCAGGCTCGAGCAGTTCATCGAGCTGCCATGCAGGGCCGGAGCCGGATGTGTCCGGCGAGGCTGGCGGCGGAGCCTGATTCATCCAGGGAAGCATAGTCTTCATGCGTACAGCAGGGAATCTTCGCACCCTTTGCCGCCCGTGGGCTGCCCGTGGGCCGCTCGCGCGGGCCCGTCATGGGCGTGCCCGACGATTTGCGCATTCCAGCGAGCCTGGATGATGCGCGGCTTCGTTCCCTCATGGTCGGCATTCAGATGATCGGCAACGAGGCAACGAGGCAACGAACACACCTCCGGCCCACGCGCTGGCCCGCCGCGGCATCACGGTCAACGTACGCGGCTACATGCTGTATGGCGACTATGCGCGGCCGAACCCGCCGGCGGCCATCGTCGATGCTGTCGCCCATGGCGACATCGACGTGGGACTCGTCTGGGGTCCGCTCGCCGGATACTTCTCGCTCCGTTCACCGGTGCCGCTGAGCCTGCAGCCGGTGCTGCCCGCCTCCGACGGGCCGCAGTGGCCGATGCAGTATGCGATCGCGATGGGCGTGCGTCGCGACGAGCCGCAGCTGCTCGCGAGGTTGAATGCCTTGCTGGCGAGGGAACAACCGGTGATCGATGCGCTGCTGGAGGCGTACCAGGTGCCAAAGGTGGCGATGCGCTGACGGCCGCTCGGCCGTGGGAGCCGGCCCGCTCAATTCGCCTGTCGCGGGACACCCAGCAGCTGCCCATTTTCCGTGACCAGCACGATGACCAGCGCCATGCCGCTACAAGCCACGAGCCCCAGCGATAGCGGCCTCGCCGTGTGGAATCAGCAGGGTTTCAAGCCGCGCCCCGCCTTGTGGTAGGATGCGCCGCGCAGAAAGCAGCCGGATGCGCCGGCCGGTGCGCTCGTCGGGCCGGCAAGCCCGTCGGGGTCGGTGAGGCAAGGTCAATTATATCATTGATTTTCCGAAACTTTTCACCGCTTTTTTTGCGCGCAGTTGCGCCCGTAGCTCAGTTGGATAGAGCGTGTGGCTACGAACCACAAGGTCGGGAGTTCGAATCTCTCCGGGCGCGCCATCCCTTCGGTTGGCGGATGGATGGTCTCCTTCTTCGGAGAGTGTTCAATGCCCGTCCATGATCGCATCGAAATCAACCCCAAGATCATGCTCGGAAAGCCGGTGATCAAGGGTTCGCGCATCACCGTCGAGTTGATCCTGCGCAAGATCGCAGAGGGCCTGGACGAGCGCGCGCTCCTCGAGGCTTACCCTCACCTGACTGCAGATGATATCCACGCTGCCGTGCGTTATGCGGCAGATTCGCTGGCGCACGAAGAAGTGGTGCTCGCGGCTGCAGGTCATTGAAGTGCGGCCATGCAGCTGATTGCCGATGAGAGCTGCGACTCCAGGTTGACACGCAGCCTCCGCGCGGCAGGTCACGATGTCATTGCGATTGCCGAAACTCGAGCCGGCATTACTGACGAGGAGGTCATCGTGCTCGCACGCGCTGAGCGGCCACTTCTGATCACCGAGGACAAGGACTTTGGACAGCTCGTAATCTCGGCGACCAAAGAGAGTTCGGGCGTGCTGCTGATTCGCTATCCCGCCTTTGCACGTTCGGGTCTGGCCGATGCAGTCTTGGCTTTGCTGAAGGAGCGGGGCGACAAACTCTATAGTTGCTTTGTAGTTCTGGAGCCTGGGCGCGTACGCCTTAGTCGATTGGTGTGATCGCTGCGCGTGAAGCGGAGGCCGACCCCGAAGGGGCGAGGGTGCAGCCCGAGCCATCTCCGGGCACGCCATCCCTTCGTTACCGATGTGGTCGGTAAGGACCCCTTGATTTTGTTGGTACAGGGATTGAACTTGTGACTTCCCCTGTCAGGCCCATCTCTCCATAAACATCGCGATGCCGTGTCCTCGATATTGGCCACAGTCGCAGCCCGAAGACCCGGATGTTGGTCCAAATATCAGACTCGCAGGTCCTTGTCGGTCGTTCCCGGTGCAACGGGAACCGTGAACTTGAAGCACGCTCCGGACGCACGGTCCGTCAGCAGGCCGGAGGAACCCCCAGACCCGTATCACTCACCTGAACGGCGACAAAAGACTTTCGATCGCAGCTCATGCGAATCGTGAGTGTCCTGCGTGCTGGCGGCACGGAACTCATCGCGTCGATCGCGTTCACCATCAGGTTCACCAGCACCTGCTGCAGCTCCACGGGACGGCCGAGCGCGAGGGGTAGGGGATCTTCGATCTCCATCATCACGCGCACCCCGGCGGCACGTAGCTGGATATCCAATAGCGCAAGGGTCCTGTCGGCAAGGTCCTTGAGATCAACGGACCGGAGATGTGGCGTATGTCGCGACAGAAATGCCCTTACATTTCCAATGATGGAGCCTGCCTGAGTGAGGTGAGTGGTGATCTTCTCCAGCGCATGCGCGAGCTCCGGCCTGTCTCGAAGCTCGTCGGCAAATCTGTGTCGAATCCCCATCACGTAGCTTTGGCACGCGGTGAGAGGTTGCCCGAGTTCGTGGGCGAGTGCTGTCGCCATCTGGCCCATGAGGGACACTCTGCTCGCATGGGCGAGGGCAGCACGCTGCTCATATTCGCGCTCGCGTGCGAGGTGCTGCGCGGTCTCGTCCTGAAAGGCAATCACCGCCCCCAGACCATGTCCTGTCAGTGCAGCAGCGACCGCAGAAAAGTGCCTCAAACCGCGGTTCGACTGCCAGGCGACCTCGAACCTCTCGACGCGACGCGTGTCGGTAGGCACGTGACGCCTTATCAGCTTCGCAAGCGAAGTGTCGCCCTCGGCGTCTCGTGCGCGCGTCTCATCCTGTATCAGTCGATCGAGCTCGCCGCGCGTGCTGGCAGCCAGGTAAGCCTGCATCGCGCGATTGGCTTCGACGATGTCGCCTTGTTTGTTGGTGACGACGACGCCCATTGGTATGTGCCGAAAGAGAGCGCGATACTTCTCCCGAGTCTCGGCCGATGCGAGCTGCGCCGACTGGCGTCGCACGATTTCGCGCTGTAATGCTTCATAGGAGCGGCGCAGATTCTGCGTGCGTCGTTCCACGGCGTGCTCGAGCCGTACGTTCGCGCGCTTGAGTTGGTCCTCCGCCCGCTTTCGGTCGGTGAGATCCTGCACGACCCACACCGAGGCCGGATTCGGATCGTCGTCACTGAGCAGCCGACCTGAGACCCGACACCAGATCAGCTCGCCGCTCTTGCGCACCATTGCGCGCTCATGCGTATAGAAGGCGCTCGGTGAGAGGGTGGCATGCATCCGGCCGACGTCGTTGTATTCGTCATCGGTCACGTAGAGATCACGAACCGAGCGACCGATCAATTCTCCGGGAACATAACCAAAGATCTCCGCCATTCGGGCATTGGCCCAGAGAAAACGGCGATCGCGCATGTAGCTGACGCCGACGATGGTGTTGTCCAGTACCAGTTCGAACGGGAGTGCGGGACCGGTCCAGCCAGGGGGATGCGCGGGAGCGGGCGCTCTGTTAGATCGGGTGGGTCTCCGTGACGTGCTCATGAGGCCAATGATGCGCGCTGCGCCGAGCCCCTGCCAGATGATGTTGCGGCGCATTAGGTAGTTTGGTTTAGGCGCATACGGTGTCGCGCTTGATGCGGGTCCCGCGTTTCTCCCTCTACAGTGGCTGCCATTGGTGGTTGGCGAGGAACCGAGCCGATGCTCACGATCGACATCGACACTGGGGGGACGATGACGGATGCGCTGGTCTCCGACGGCATCCATCGCCACTCCTTCAAGGTAGACACGACTCCCCACGACTACACGGTCTCGTTCCTCGCTTGCCTCGAGGAGGCGGCTCGAAAGCTCGGCTCGGCGAGCGTCGAGGTGTTGCTCGCGGACGTGAGTCTCATTCGTTGGTCCTCGACCATCACGACGAACGTGCTCGGAGAGCGTCGCGGATCGAAAGTGGGGCTGCTGGTGACGCGGGGTCACGAGAGCACGCTATATGGGAACCGCCATTCGCCGATCGTCGGCGAACTGGTGGCGCCCACGGACATCATCGGGATCGGCGATGCGCCAACGGCGGCCGAGATACTCGCCGGCGTCAAGCAGCTGCTCGAGGGCGGTGTGAGACGCGTCTGCGTGTGCCTGCGGGGTGCGTTCCCGGACAACGCGGCTGAGCGCGGAATCAAGTCGACCATAGAGCAGCAGTATCCGGATCACATCATCGGCGCTGTGCCCGTGCTGCTCGGAAGTGAGATGGCGCCGGTCCGCGACGATCAGACACGGGTGCATTACTCGGTAATCAATGCCTATACTCACACGCAGCTCGCAGCCTCGCTGTTCAAGGCGGAGGATCTTCTCAGGGATGAACATAGATGGCGGGGCCCGCTGCTCATTGGACACACCAACGGTGGTGTCGCTCGTATCGGCAAGACCAAGGCGGTCGACACGATTGAGTCGGGCCCGGTCTTCGGCACCTTCGGCGGTGCACACATGGCACAACTCTATGGTCTGCGTCGTGTCGTCTGCCTCGATGTCGGTGGCACTACGACCAAGGTCTCGATCCTCAGGGACGGTACGCCGGTGTTTCAGCGCAGTGGTGAGCTGATCGGTGTGCCCGTTCGTTCGTCGCTTCCCCTGCTTCGCTCGGCGGTGGTCGGCGGTGGCTCGGTTGCACGCGGTCGCGACGGCCTGATCACCCTCGGCCCGGAAAGCATGGGGGCGACGCCGGGTCCGGCCTGCTACGGGCTCGGCGGAGAGGAGGCAACGCTCACCGATGCCTTGCTGACCTTGGGGTATCTCGATCCGGAGAACTTCCTGGGTGGACGCCGGAAGCTCGACGTCGAACTCGCCCGTACCGCAATCGAACGAGCCGTGGCGAATCCGCTTGATACGTCCGTGGAGGTCGCAGCGCTCGCCATACGCGATGAGGCGGTTGCGATAATGGCGGAGTTGTTGCGGGAGACGTTGGACGAGGCAGGCCTCGCACCACAGGAGACCACGCTTTTCGCATACGGCGGAAACGGACCGATGTTCGCCGCCTTCGTGGCCGAGCGGCTTCGTCTGCGCAGTGCCTATCTCTTCGATCTCGGCCCCGTCTTCAGCGCGTTCGGCTCGTCCATGTCCGAGGTCATGCACCGCTACGAACGCGGTGTGGACCTCCCGTGGGTTGCCGAGCAGGCGCACGAGGTGAGCTCCGTCGTGCGTGAGCTGCATGATCAGGCGCAGCGTGATCTGCGTGGCGAGGGCTTTGACCCGGTACGAGCCCGCTACGAACTCGCGGCGGACTTCGGAGAGAGCGACGCCGATGTCACCACGATTGCCGCGGAAATCGCCAATGGAGCGGATGCCGACCCGTATGGTGCGCTGAAGAGTGCCGCGACGGCATCGAATGTGGTTGAGGGGCGTCATCGCATGCTCGGCATCCGGCTGTCGAGCCGATTCGAGATCGGTACTCATTCGCTCGCCAAGCGCACGAAACCGGGTACCCAAAATCGCACGGGCCAACGACCCGTGCGATTCGACGGAGCACCGGAGGCGATGGCAACGGTGCAACCCTGGGAGGCAATGAACGTGGGCGATGAAGTGTCCGGTCCTGCGGTCGTCAATGGCGAGACGCTCACGTGTCCATTGCCGCGGGCGTGGACACTCCGTGTCGATGAGTACGGGAACGGGGAACTGTGCCGTTCGGCGTGACGTGACCGGCCGCAGAATCCCAAGGAGTCAGCATGTACGACCGTATCCGCTTCACCGAATACCTCGATCTCGATCTGAATGACGAACATTGGTATTGCCACAGTTGCAGCAGCCGGCTGAATTCGGCCCGTGAATGCTACAAGCGAGGATGCCTGGTGGCGGAGCGAGATCCGAGAGAAATCCACGATCCCGTGATCGAGGGTGCATACACTTTTGCCCCCGATCCGGGCTGGGTACGAATCATCGAGTTCTATTGCCCGCACTGCGCCCGGCAGATCGAGACGGAATACCTGCCGCCCGGCCACCCGATCACGATCGACATCGAACTCGACGTGGACAGTCTCAAGTCCCGAGTCGAGCGTGGGGACCTCTCAATCAAGGACGGGCGGCTCTGCCGGCCGGCGGGAGGAACACCGACGTGAGCACGGCTGTATGGGATCGGGCGAATTCGATCGATATCGACGTCGGCGGCACATTCACCGACCTGGTGCTGACCCTGGACGGTGAGCGAGTCATTGCGAAATGTCCGACCACGCCCCACGATCTCTCCATCGGGTTTCTCGACACCATCGAGGCAGGCGCGGAGAAACTCGGCCTCACGGCCGAGGAACTGCTGCCGCGGGTGGACATCATCCGATATTCGACCACAGTGGCCCTCAACCGGCTGCTGCAACGCCAGGGGCCGCGCATCGGGCTGCTGACAACCGAAGG